>Ga0207422_1001992_pt1 | contig 31771 bp, 27 predicted proteins | sample MarCyaLeptolynsp_FD_187757 | JGI IMG/M metagenome (GOLD analysis project Ga0207422, IMG submission 187757) | Marine cyanobacterial communities from Panama - species 1 Leptolyngbya sp. (SPAdes) | ecosystem: Environmental > Aquatic > Marine > Unclassified | place: Panama: Panama City | collected... | reverse complement strand
AACTATGTGCCAGCCAGGACGGCGGTGGACTGGGTTTTGACCGGACGGGCCGCCGTGCTTGCTCGGCCTGACCATGAAAGCGGCTTTTCCTACGCCGTGACGAAAGTCTTGCGGGGCAAGGGGCAGATAGATCCGCCGCCATTTCTGATCGACAGCGCCACGCGCACGAAACTCATAGAAAATCGGAAAGATGCCGTTCTGTTCGGCATGCGAGACAACGGCTCCTGGGTTCGTGTCGCCTACGTGAATGACGACTACCGTCAGGTTCTTGAGGGCGTTGTCGCCAATGCAACGGACTGGGGCATGGAAGAGTACCACCCGGCAAGAATTGCGCGTTTTTCGAGTTATCTCGGGCATTCTGACCCCGAGCTGAGCAAGCTGGCATTGCTGGAAATCGACCGCGCGCCCTATGCGCTTCTGAGCCAGCTAAAGACAGACATTCCGGTCAGTTATCTGACCGGACAGCTTCGCTCCCGTGACGCCTACGCCTATCGTCCGATCCTTGCTCTTCTTCTCGGGTTGAACAGATCAGCTGAAGCCAGGGCCTTGATAGACGACTATATCGACCGTGCCGTGGACTGGGAGTGGGCGGAGCATCTGGGTCCGTTCGCGACGGCGCTGATAGAACAGCAAGGCGAAAATGGTGTCGCAAGGCTCGAGGCTTTTCTGACCGACCCGGAACAACCGCTGGAAAAACTGGAGTCGATCGTTGAAGCTCTGGCGATACACCATGGTGTCGGTTCGCCGTCTCTGCGGGAAAAGATCTTCAGTGTTCTGATGGCCTTTGCCGGAAATCGGCCGGGAGGGTCCGTTCTGATAGCGCGGCAGTTTTCGCAACGGCAAAACTGGGCGTTTGGTGCCAGTCTTGAGCCGTTTCTTGAGACCAGCGGGAGCCTGTCATCGGGCAGCAAGCTGGTCCTTGCCGCCTATGTTGCACAGTCGCGCGTGAACCACGGAAAAACCCAACCAGCGAAGCCGCCGGTGCAATGAGGCAGATCGAAACATTGAAAGTTCAGTAATGTCCGGTTTTCGTCAGTTTTACAGCCAGCCGCTGCTGCACTTTCTGCTGCTCGGTGCACTCATCTTCGCCGCTTACGGCCTTGTTGCACCGAGCCCGGAAACCGGGCCCGAACAAACAGGCGAAGACATTGTTGTGACGCAACAGCAGATCGATCGGCTGATTGAGGAATACCGCGCCACATGGCAGCGCGCGCCGGACCCGGACGAGATCGACGCGTTGATCGACGGATATGTACGTGAGGAGATTCTCGTTCGCGAGGCGCTGCGTCTGGGACTGAACCAGGGAGACACGGTCATCCGCCGCCGTCTTGCGCAGAAGATGGATTTTCTGGCGACATCGGCTGCCCGGTCGCAGCAACCGACGGAACAGGACCTTGCCGGTTTCTATGCGGAGAATGAGACTTATTACCGTCGGCCCGGGCGGGTCGCCTTTGAGCAGGTTTTTCTGGGCCCCATTGCGGATGAGGAACTGGTTGAAGAACTCCTGGCGAACCTTCGCGCTGGAGCGAACGCGGAGCAGTTGGGCAAGCGGACACTGTTGCCGTTCCGGATGCGCCTTTCTGAAGAAGCGCGGATCGAGGCCCTCTTCGGTGAGGGGGCCTTTGAACAGCTGGAAGCGTTGCCGCTGAACGAATGGCAGGGGCCGGTCAAGTCCGGATACGGTGTACATCTGGTTCGCGTTACCGAGAACCAGCCTTCGGAAGTGCTCGCGTTCGACCTTGTCAGGGAAGATGTTGTGACGGACTGGACCCAGAAGCGAGCGCAGAAGATCAGGGCGGACGCGCTTGAAACCATGCGGCAGCGGTACCGGATTGTCCTGCCGGAGGCGACGCAGTGATCCGGCAAGTCTGTTTGATCCTTGGCCTGCTGTGTGCCGCCTTCAGCATTCAAGATGCCGCCCACGGCCATGCCCTCCAGCCCGGCTATGCGTCGTTGGAACAGACCGGAGAGAACACTTGGCAGGTCTATTGGCGCAAGCCGGATGTCTCCGGACAACCCATGCCGATTGACCTGTCGCTTCCAGCTGGATGTGCGCCGCAAACGGGACCTCTCCCGACCGCACGGGAAGGGGCCTGGGAAGCATCATGGACTGCCGTTTGTGACGGACCTCTCCCGGGCGGCACCGTATCCATTCCAGGGCTTGAGAAAACCCGGACGGATGTGCTCGTGCGGCTTTCGCCCCTGGAAAGTACGACGGTTTCGCTTCGCCTGACGGCCGCTGAACCTTTCGCGATCGTGCCTGCAAATCCCGGATCATTTGACGTTTTTGCTGCCTATGCGGGCCTTGGATTCGAGCACATCCTTGAAGGCTGGGATCACTTGTTGTTCGTATTCGCGCTGCTGGTGCTGATCCGGGATTTCTGGCGGCTGGTTGGGGCGGTGACCGCGTTCACCGTCGCGCACAGCCTCACGCTCGCCGCGGCAACGCTCGGCTGGATTACCCTTCCACCCGCGCCGGTGGAGGCCGTGATCGCCCTGTCGATCGTGTTTCTGGCAAGCGAGATCGCGCTCAGCAGGGATGGCCGGGTCCGGCTTTCGCAATCAGCGCCCTGGCTGGTGACCTTCGCTTTCGGGCTCCTGCACGGCCTCGGCTTCGCGGGCGCCCTGAAGGAAATCGGACTGCCGCAGTCGGACATCCCGCTTGCGCTGCTCGCTTTCAATGTCGGCGTGGAAGCCGGACAGCTCGCTTTTGTTGTCGCAGCACTTGCGGTACTGAGCGCGGTGTCAAAGCTGCTGACGAAAGGCCCTCTTCTGGCTTACCGGCCCGTCAGCCTCTGTATGGCCTACGCGATTGGCAGTCTTTCCAGTTTCTGGCTGATCGAGCGGGTCTTGTCGTTCACTGCCGTCTGATCAGGCGATAGCTCATGAGAGCCAGCCGTCCTTTTTCAGTGTCTGATAAGTATCGTCCAGGGTCTTTTCTGCCGTCCGGACCAGGACGTCGGCTTCTTCGTGGCTGAGCACCAGTGGCGGCGAGATGATCATGCTGTCGCGGACGGCGCGCATGACCATGCCGTTCTGGAACGAGATGTCACGGCAAATGGTGCCGACCGTGCCCACATCCGGAAAGGCCTTCTTCAGATCGGTTTTGTCCGGCACGAGTTCCAGTGCACCCATCAGCCCGGTCATGCGGGCTTCGCCGACCAGGGGATGATCGCCAAGCGTGCGCCAGCGTTCCTGGAGATAGGGTCCGATATCGGACTTGACCCGTTCGACCAGGCCTTCGCGTTCGATGATCTCCAGATTGGCAAGCGCGGCGGCAGCGCAGACCGGGTGGCCGGAATAGGTGTAGCCGTGATTGAAGTCGTCACCAGCATTCATCAGGCCGTCCGCAACGCGGTCGGAAACAAGCACACCACCCATCGGCAGATACCCCGACGTCAGGCCCTTGGCGATCGGCATCAGGTCGGGCTTCATGCCGAAATAGGTCGACCCAAACCATTCGCCGAGGCGTCCAAAGCCGCAGATGACTTCGTCGGAAACGAACAGGATTTCGCGCTCGTCAAGGATCCGGCGCACTTCCGGCCAGTAGGTTTCAGGTGGAATGATAACACCGCCTGCACCCTGGATCGGTTCGGCAATGAATGCGGCGACGTTGTCTTCACCGATTTCGTCTATCGCTTCTTCCAGCTTGCGTGCCGCATGAAGCCCGAATTCCTCCGGGCTCATGTCCTGGCCTTCGCCAAACCAGTAGGGCTGGTCGATGTGGTGGACGCCCGACACCGGCAGATCACCCTGGGAGTGCATGGCTTTCATGCCGCCCAGGCTTGTACCGGCAAGAGTTGATCCGTGATAACCGTTCCAGCGGCCGATGATCACCTTCTTGTCCGGCTTGCCCATCTTGTCCCAGTAGGTGCGGACCATCCGGAAAACCGTGTCGTTGGCTTCCGAGCCGGATGAGCAGTAAAAAACCGTGTTGATGTGATCGGGCGCAAGTTGCGCCAGCTTCTCCGACAGCGCGATTGCCGGGGGGTGGGTCGTCTTGAAGAAGGTGTTGTAATAGGCAAGCTCATTCATCTGGCGATGGACGGCTTCGGCGATTTCAGTCCGGCCATGACCGACCTGGACGCACCAGAGGCCCGCCATTCCGTCGAGGATCTTCTTGCCGTCCGAATCCGTGATCCAGACGCCATTGGCCGACGTGACGATGCGGCTACCTTCGGCGTTCAGGGACTTCATGTCCGAAAACGGATGCCAGTGATGGGCGGCATCGATCTCCTGCAAGGCCTTTGTCGGGTAGATGTTGGAATGGGCCGTCATGGCATGAACTCCAGAAAAAAGGGGAACGGATCAGACGTTGAGCAGGAGATATTCCCGCTCCCAGGCACTGATCACGGACATGAAGGTTTCGAATTCTTCGTATTTGATGGCGCGGTAGGTGGCGACGAACTGCTCGCCGAACACCTCGATCATCTCCTCTGAATTCTCGAACTGTGCAACTGCCTCCGGCAGGCCGCGTGGCAGGGATTTGGCTAGTTCCGTGCAGTCGTCGCTTCGGGGCGCGTCCGGTTTCAGTTCGTTCACGATGCCGAGATAGCCGCAGGCAAGGCTCGCCGCGATCGAAAGATAAGGATTGGCATCGGACCCTGGAATCCGGTTTTCAAGACGCCGCGCTTCCGGGCTGGAATAGGGAACCCGTAGTCCCACGGTCCGGTTGTCATAGCCCCAGTAGACATTCACCGGCGATGTCGATGTTTTTGAAAAGCGCCGGTACGAGTTCACGAACGGCGCCATGATGCAGGTCACCTTGGGCAGGTAGACCTGGTGTCCGGCGATGAAGGAGAGGAATGCCGGGGTTTCTTCACCGTTTTCACCTGCGAAGATATTCTGCCCCGTTTCCCTGTCGATCACCGACTGGTGGATATGCATCGCCGAGCCGGGCTGATGTGACATCGGCTTCGACATGAAGGTTGCGTACATGTCGTGCCTGAGCGCGGCTTCACGGATGGTGCGCTTGAACAAGAAGACCTGATCCGCCAGGGCGAGCGGATTGCCGTGGCGCAGGTTGATTTCCATCTGCGCCGCGCCTTCCTCGTGGATGAGGGTATCGATCTCAAGTCCCTGCTGCTCGGACAGGTCGTAAATATCGTCTATCAGTTCGTCGAATTCGTTCAGGGCGGAAATGGAATAGGACTGTCGGCCAACCTCCGGACGGCCGGAGCGGCCCGTCGGCGGTTCGAGCGGGTAGTCCGGATCGGTGTTGGGCCGCACCAGATAGAATTCGATTTCAGGTGCGATGACCGGTTTCCATCCCTTGTCATCATAGAGTTTCAGGATGCGTTTCAGAACGTTGCGGGGCGCGGTCTCGACCGGTGCCCCCTGGCGCGTATAGGCATCGTGGATAAGCTGGGCGGTCGGGTCACTCTCCCACGGGACCGAGGTCAGGGTGCTGTAATCTGCCCTGAAGTAGAGATCACCGTCGGTCGGATTGTGCTGGAAACGTTCGTCGTCGTCCGGATAGTCGCCGGAGATAGTCTGCGCGAAGATGGACGCGGGCATGGTCATGACGGGGCCGGAGAAAAATTTCTCCACCGGCATCATCTTGCCGCGCGCGACGCCGGCAAGGTCGGGGACGATGCATTCGATGTCCTCGATGTTGCGGGCATGAAGCCACTCACGGGCGGCATCGCCGTCGGGAACACCGCGCAAACTCTCGGCTGCGTTGGGACGGGTGCTGGTCGGCGTCTGATCACTCACGAGAGGCTCCGGGGTCTTGTCAAAGTCTGGCAGGTCGACCTGGGTCAGGTCTGTCGCATCGGGAAAGCGCAAGTCGCCCGAGGTCCGCTTTGCGACGATTTGCATAATTTGTGATCACAAAATGGCACGGACTGCAGACTGGATCAACCACCTGTCGTGTTCTTGAGGATTTCCTTGCCAAGGATCCCCATGCCATCGGTGATGTCACCCGAGATGGCGGCCCGTAGAGCCGGCGCGTCATTCTGTTCGATCGCGCGAATGGCTTCCTTGTGCTGATCCACCAGATTGACTGTCCCCACACGCCCGTAGACCGTGCGCATGAACGGCGCGAACTGAAGCCAGAGACTGTCGATGAGCGGAAGCAGGACCTGTGAACCGGATGCCGCGTAAATGTGAAAGTGGAAGGCGTGGTTGAGTTGCATGTAGGCTTCGGCATCACCGCTGACAATGCAGGCATCAATCTCATCGTCGATGACGGTCAGCGTCTTTATGTCTTGCTTCTTGAGGTTCAACAGTGCGCGTTCCGCCAGTTCCGGCTCCAGCAAAAGCCTGGCTTTCAGTACTTCGTCAAAACGGTCCGGCGTCATGTCGGGCACCTGGACGCGGCCATTGCTTTTCACTTCCAGCGCATTTTCGGCCGCAAGCCTTTGAAGCACTTCGCGCACCGGCATCGGACTGACGCCAAGTTCTGTGGCAAGGCCCCGGATCGTGACGGCTTTTCCCGGGATGAACCGCCCGGTCAAAAGGCCTGAACGGATGGCGGCATCGACCTGGCCGCGTGTTGCCCCGCGCGTCGTGGATGGTCCGGCGTCATTGCCTGCCGCACTGTTTGTCTGAGCGGAATACCGGACAGCCAACGGGGTCTCCCAACCATTACAAATTCTCAACACATGCGATCTGCCTTGACAGGCTTAACAGAAAGTGATCACATTTTTCAAAAGGACGCAAACGAAAGCTGAGAGCCGGGCAACAGGGATGTGCCGGGCGGCTTTGCCTGAACGCAGGGGCGATTGGCACTCTAGATGAACGAACTACCCCACCAGATTCTGGAACATCCGGCCGAACCCGGATGGAAGGTGGATTTTGACGCCTTTCTGGCCGAACATTCCGATCTCGACACGCTTGAAGTGGTTCTGCCCGACACCAATGGTGTTCTGCGCGGCAAGTGGCTGCCCGGCAAAGCGCTGAAAAAGGTCTTCGAGCAGGGCGTCGCCTTTCCCTATTCCCTCTTCGGCCTCGATGTCTGGGGACGGGAAGTGGAGGCGACCGGCATGCACCTGGAAACGGGTGACAAGGACGGCGTTTGCTGGCCCATACCCGAAACACTGAAGCTGGTCCCCTGGACGGAGCGCAAGACTGCACAGGTGCTGTTGTCCATGTATGACCGGGACGGTGAGCCGTTTCTCGCGGACCCGCGTCACGTTCTGGAAAACATGGTCGAGCGGCTGAAATCCGAATTTGGGGTGACCGCGACCTGCGCCTTCGAGCTGGAATTCTATCTGTTCGAGGAAAGCGACGGAGACTGGACCGAGCAGCCCAAGCCATTGTTCTCAACCCATCTCGGGCCGGCGCGCCAGAACATGTACGCGCTATCCGACCTGGAAGCGCTGCTTCCGGTGGTCGATGATCTGCGCAAGGCCTGCGAAGCGCAGGGCATCCCAGCCGATGCCGCGGTATCCGAGGCCGCGCCCGGCCAGTTCGAGCTCAACCTGCATCACCGCCGCAATCCGCTCTTGGCTGCCGACGACGTTGTCCTGCTTCGCCGGCTCGTTGCCGGCGTTGCCCGCAAGCATGAGCTCAAGGCGTCCTTCATGGCCAAGCCGTTCGTCGAATGGCCGGGCAACGGCATGCATGTGCATGTCTCCATGGAGGACGAGAACGGCAATCTGTTCGCGGACCCGGACAAGGGACCGGAACGGCTCGGCCATGCCATCAACGGTCTTTTGAAGACCATGCCTGAAGCCCTGCTGCTGTTCATCTCGACCTTTAACGGTTTCCGCCGGATGCAGCCGGGATCCTACGCACCAGCCTCGATCTGCTGGGGGTATGACAACAGGTCCGTTGCGCTGCGTGTGCCCGCCTCCAGCCCGGAAGCCGCACGAGTGGAACACCGTATCGCTGGCGCTGATGCCAATCCCTATCTCGTGCTCACGGGCATTCTGGCGGGAATGCTGGAAGGCCTTGAGCAACGGAAGGACCCTCCGGCACCGGTGACAGGAAACGCCTATGAAAAACGAAAAAAACGCCTGACACCGTGGATGGACGAGGCCATCGATGCCTTCGAGGCTTCGAAACTGATGAAAAGGGCCGTGGGGGCTGAAATGCACAAGGTGCTGACGGAAATCAAACGGGAGGAACTGAACGAATTCGGGCGGGAGATTTCCTCGCTTGAACGGCAAACCTATCTTTGATGCACCAGGTGCCCAAAATCGACGCTGGACAAACAACCGGCGCGTCGCCAATGTTCGAACGACAACAATGAACGAAACGGAAATGTCCGTTTACAATCAGGAACAAGGCCGAAAACGGCCGTCGCTGAAACTCTGAAGGGGAGTTCTAAATGACTGTGAAGACTTTGTTGACCGGGGTCGCAGCCCTCAGCCTCTTGAGCGGCATCGCCAACGCCCAGGACCGGACCGTTAATGTCTATAACTGGTCCGATTATATTGATGAATCGATCCTTGAAGACTTTACCAAGGAAACCGGCATTAAGGTCGTCTATGACGTCTTTGACAGCAACGAGGTCCTTGAAACCAAGCTTCTTGCTGGCGGCACCGGCTATGACGTCGTCGTTCCGACCGGAACGTTCCTGTCTCGCCAGATCCAGGCCGGCGCATTCATGGAACTCGACAAGTCCAAACTGTCCAACCTGTCCAACATGTGGAAGGACATCGAGGAGCGTGTTGAAAAATACGATCCCGGCAATGCCTACTCCATCAACTACATGTGGGGAACGACCGGGATCGGCTATAATGTCGAAAAGGTGAAGGAAGTCCTCGGCGAAGACGCACCTGTCGACAGCTGGGACCTTCTGTTCAAACCGGAGAACATTGAAAAGCTCAAGGAGTGCGGCGTCTTCATGCTGGACGCGCCGACCGAAATGATCCCGGCCGCGTTGAATTATCTCGGACTCGATCCGGACAGCAAGGACCGCGGCGAGATCGAGCAGGCGGGCGAGCTTCTCAAGTCAATTCGCCCGAGCATCCAGAAGTATCATTCTTCCGAGTATATCAACGCCCTTGCCAACGGTGACATCTGCGTGGCTGTCGGCTGGTCCGGTGATGTTCTCCAGGCACGTGACCGCGCGGCGGAAGCCGACAATGGCGTGACCGTGGAATACGTCATTCCGAAGGAAGGCGCGCAGATGTGGTTCGACCAGATGGCGATCCCCGCCGATGCGCCGAACATGGAAGAGGCACACGAGTTCCTCAACTACATCATGCGACCCGACGTCATGGCAAAGGCCTCCAACTACGTCTACTACGCCAACGGCAACGAGGCGTCCAAGGAGCTCCTCAATGAAGATGTGATCGGCGATACGGCGATCTACCCGGACGAGGAAACGGTGAGCAACCTTTACACCACCACCCCTTATCCGCCGAAGGTGCAACGGATCGTGACCCGCACCTGGACATCGGTGAAAAGCGGTCAGTAACGTGACGAATGGAAACCAGGCCCCACCAACCGGGCCTGGTTTTTTGTTTTGTTGAAGTCTCTTAGGGGTGAGGGATTGCCGTGGCGAAAAAATCGATGGGACCGGTTCGCAGGGAGTTCAGTCCGTGGGAGAGCCCGGATCACCCGCCCTTCATCGAGTTTCGGAACGTCACCAAGAAGTTCGGTGACTTCACGGCCGTAAACAACCTGTCCCTCAAGATCTACGAAAAGGAATTTTTTGCGCTTCTCGGCGGCTCCGGCTGCGGCAAGACCACGCTCATGCGCATGCTGGCCGGTTTCGAGACGCCGACGTCCGGGCAGATCTTTCTGGACGGCCAGGACCTTGCCGGCATCCCGCCCTACCGCCGTCCCTCCAACATGATGTTCCAGTCCTATGCGCTGTTTCCGCACATGAACGTGGAAAAGAACATTGCCTTTGGACTGAAACAGGACAACATGCCGGCACAGGAGATCGAGGCCCGCGTTGCCGAGATGCTGCGGCTGACCAAGCTGGAACAGTTTGCCAAGCGCAAGCCGCACCAGCTCTCCGGCGGGCAGAGACAGCGCGTCGCGCTCGCAAGGTCGCTGGCAAAACGCCCGAAGGTCCTGTTGCTCGATGAGCCGCTGGGCGCGCTCGACCGGAAACTGCGTGAAGAGACCCAGTTCGAGCTGATGGCACTGCAGGAAGACCTGAAGATGACCTTCCTGATCGTGACACACGATCAGGAAGAGGCCATGACCGTGGCCGACCGGATCGCGGTTATGGACAAGGGTGAGTTGGTCCAGGTTGCAACCCCGGCGGAGATCTACGAGGCACCAAACTCGAAATACGTTGCCGACTTCATTGGCGATATCAATCTGATCGAGGCCAGGGTTACGGAAAAGGCCGGGTCGATCACGAAACTGGTGTCTGTCGTGGACGGCTTTGCCATCGAGTGTGATCAGGAAACGGTGGCGAATGTCGGCGACACGGTCTGGTTTGCGATCCGTCCGGAGAAGGTTCGCATCGCCCACGGTGAAACGGAACCGGGTGCCGTCAATCGGATTGGCGGGATCGTCTGGGACATTGCTTATCTCGGAGACGTGTCGATTATCCATGCCAAGGTCGGTGAGGATGATCACGATACGATCCGGGCAACCTTCGCGAACACTTCCCGGATGGTCGAAAACCCGATCAACTGGGACGACAAGGTCGTCCTGACATTTGACCGGGACGCCGGTGTAATCCTGACACGATAGGAGGGCAGAATGGCAGAGAACAACGTCGCCGCTCCGGTCAAGCGAAGCCTGGGAGGACGGCTGCTGATCGCCGTTCCTTACTTCTGGCTGTTTCTGTTTTTCCTGGCTCCCTTCCTGATCGTCGTCAAAATCTCGCTGTCCCAGACCGCAATCGCGATCCCGCCCTACGTGCCGACGTTTGATCTGTCGGAAGGATGGCAGGCTTTTTCAGAGAGCTTTGCCGCGTTTTCGTTTGAAAACTACGTCTGGCTGACCGAGGACGCGCTTTACTGGAAATCCTACCTTTCGTCGGTCTCCATCGCCGCCGTCTCGACCTTTCTGACGCTTCTGATCGGATATCCCATTGCCTATGGCATGGCGCGCAGCCCACAGTCCTGGCGGCCGACGCTCCTGATGCTGGTAATCCTGCCTTTCTGGACCAGCTTCCTGATCCGCGTCTACGCCTGGATCGGTATCCTGAAGAACGAAGGCCTGCTGAACCAGTTGCTTCTGTCTCTGGGCCTGATCAGCGAACCCCTGGTGATTCTGAACACCAACGCGGCCGTCTATGTCGGGATTGTCTATTCCTACCTGCCGTTCCTCGTGCTGCCGCTTTATGCAAGCCTGGAACGGCTGGACGGAACGCTGCTCGAAGCCGCTGAAGACCTGGGCTGCCCGGCCTGGAAGGCTTTCTGGAAAATCACGGTGCCGCTCTCGCTCCCGGGCATCATCGCCGGTTGTTTCCTCGTGTTCATTCCCGCCGTTGGTGAGTTCGTTATTCCCGATCTGCTCGGCGGCTCGAACACGCTCATGATCGGCAAGACGCTGTGGGTTGAATTCTTCAACAACCGGGACTGGCCGGTTTCCTCGGCGGTTGCGGTGATCCTGCTGTTGATCCTCGTCATCCCGATCGTGCTGTTCCAGAACCAGCAACAGAAAATGTCGGAGAAAGACGGATGACGCGCGGTCCGACCTGGTTCAACATCACGTCGCTGGTAGTCGGCTTTTCGTTCCTGTACCTGCCGATTGTCCTCCTGGTGATCTATTCGTTCAACGAGAGCCGGCTGGTCACGGTCTGGGGCGGGTTTTCCACCAAATGGTATGCCTCGCTACTCCAGAACGATCAGTTGCTCGATGCTGCCTGGGTGACGCTACGCGTCGCGTTCACATCGGCGACGATCGCGACTGTGCTTGGAACGCTTGCGGCGCTTGTGCTGGTCCGCTCCGGCCGGTTCATCGGACGCTCGCTGTTTTCCGGAATGATCTTCGCGCCGCTCGTCATGCCGGAAGTCATTCTGGGTCTGTCGTTACTGCTGCTGTTCGTGGCCATGGACACCGCGCGGGGGTTCTGGACGGTCATGCTCGCGCACACGACCTTTGCCATGTGCTACGTCGCCGTGGTTGTTCAGTCCCGTCTGGTCGGCTTCGACAAGTCCGTCGAAGAGGCGGCCGAAGATCTCGGCTGTCCGCCGGTCAAGACGTTCTTCCTGATCACGTTGCCGATCATCCTGCCGGGCGTCATCGCGGGCTGGATGCTGGCCTTTACGTTGTCGCTCGATGATCTGGTGATCGCAAGCTTCACCACGGGTCCGGGTGCAACGACCCTGCCGATGAAGATCTACTCTCAGGTGCGTCTCGGGGTGACCCCGGAAATCAATGCCGTCTGCACGATCCTCGTAGGTTTGGTGACCATAGGCGTGATCGCGGCTTCACTGGTCACGAAACGTCAGCAGATCCAGCGCGAACGCGATGAAAGGGCAGCCTTTGGTGCGGATAACTGATGAGGGCGGTCAACCGGCACGCGGCGGACGGATCAGGTAGAGCACCAGCCAGACGGGAACCACGATAAAGGCGCCGAGGATCATGTTCGGGACCGCCCAGTCCTTGAACTCGATCATGTAGATCCACAGTTCCAGCGGGCTCAGACCGACGGAGCCAAGAATATCCTCCGCCGAGACATTGACGAAGGACAGTCCCGCACCCACGAGCAGAGAAAACACTGCGATCCTGAAAAGTGTTGACCAGAATGGATACACGGCGCGTGGGGTCTTTCGGTGCTCTTCGATGGCGATAGCGCGAAACGAACCGGTTTTCCGCGCCTCGCGTCGCTATGGTGATTTTTCATCTTAAGACTTTAAAAACCATGAACGCGGTTCAAAACGATCAAGGCTGCTGACTGCCCGTGGCTTGTCCTGGTGCGCTGCAGCGCGGCTGAACCTGCGTGTGTCGGTGTGCCGCGATCGCCTTTTCTTCCGCAAATTGGACCCCGTCAGCTCAAAAAAGAGAAGCAAATGCGTGCCGTTCGTGCATGCCTCTGCTTTTTCGCTGCAATGCGGCAAAGATCTCTTGACCGGAAAGTATCGAGCGGCGAATGTGCGCGTCACGCACCATGCGGTCTCAACTGGGAGTGAAACATGAACAAAATATATCCGGACGCAAAGGCCGCCCTGGAGGGGCTGACCTTTGACGGCATGACTGTGATGGCCGGCGGATTTGGCCTGTGCGGCATTCCGGAGAACTTGATCATTGCGCTCAGGGAATCGGGCGCGACGGACATCACCGCGATTTCCAACAACGCGGGCGTCGATGACTTCGGGCTTGGCCTTCTTCTTCAGACGCGGCAGATCAAGAAAATGGTCTCGTCCTATGTGGGCGAAAACGCGACCTTCGAGAAACAGTACCTGAACGGCGAGTTGGAGCTGGAATTCAACCCGCAGGGTACGCTTGCGGAGAGAATTCGCGCAGGCGGTGCCGGTATTCCGGGTTTCTACACCAAGACCGGTGTCGGCACGCTGATCGCCGAAGGCAAGGAACACAAGGATTTCGACGGCGAAACCTACATCATGGAAACCGGCCTGGTGGCCGACATCTCGCTGGTGAAGGCGTGGAAAGCCGACAAGGAAGGCAACCTGATCTACCGGAAGACCGCGCGGAACTTCAATCCGATGATGGCAACCGCCGGCAAGGTCTGTGTGGTCGAGGTCGAGGAGATTGTCGAGATCGGTGAACTCGACGCCGACAACATCCACACCGCCGGTATTTTCGTCGACCGCATCATTGTTGGCGATCATGAAAAACGCATCGAAAAGCGCACGACGCGCGCAGCCTGAGGAGGATACATCATGGCCTGGACTCGTGATGACATGGCAAAGCGCGCTGCGCAGGAACTTGAAGACGGATTTTACGTGAACCTTGGCATCGGCATTCCGACGCTGGTGTCCAACTACATCCCGGAAGGGGTGCACGTGACGCTCCAGTCGGAGAACGGCATGCTCGGCATGGGCCCGTTTCCCACGGATGACGAAGTCGACGCCGACCTGATCAACGCCGGCAAACAGACGATCACCGAACTTCCGCAGACGAGCTACTTCTCCTCCGCGGACAGTTTCGGCATGATCCGGGGCGGTCACATCGACCTGTCTATCCTCGGCGCGATGGAAGTGGCTGAAACCGGCGATCTCGCCAACTGGATGATCCCGGGCAAGATGGTCAAGGGCATGGGCGGTGCCATGGATCTCGTTGCTGGCGTGAAGCGCGTTGTCGTGATCATGGACCACACGTCGAAAGCGGGCGACCCGAAGCTTCTGAAAGAATGCTCGCTGCCCCTGACAGGTGTGAAATGCGTTGATCGCATCATCACCAACTACGGTGTTTTTGATGTCGTCGAAGGTGGCCTGAAGGTTGTCGAACTGGCGCCGGAAGTGAGCCTGGAAGAGGTCAAGGAAAAGACCCAGGCAACGATTGTCTGACGAATATCAGCCTGATCTGAATTTGCCTCCGGGCAAAACAAAACGCCCTCAACCGAGTTGAGGGCGTTTTTCGTTCTGAAGGATGTCTGCGGAGACCGCGCTATTCCGCAGCCGCGCTCTCTCGGCGTTCGGCAATCGGGCGGATTGCCGGAAAGTCCGTGTCGGTAAGCGTTTCTTTCGACAGCAGGAGGCCAGCCCCCTCATCAAGTTCCTGCCGGTGCTCGTTCAAGAGTTCCTTTGCCCGTGCAAAAGCGGTTTCGACGCGCGCCTTGATCGCCAGATCGATTTCACGCTGGGTGTCGGGGGAGACTTCCGCAACATCGCCTGCTGGCTGGCCAAGGAAATTCTGGCGCTGTGTGGCATAGGCGCGATTGCCGAGATTGGTCTCCATGCCGTAGCGCATGACCATGTCCCGCGCGACTTCCGTCACCTTCTGCAGGTCGTCGGAAGCCCCAGTCGATATCTCGCCAAAGACGATCTCTTCTGCCGCCCGTCCACCCATGAGGACAGCCATCCTGTTTTCCAGATCCTGCGTTGACAGAAGGAAGCGGTCTTCCGTCGGCCGCTGCATCGTATAACCGAGTGCGCCGATACCGCGCGGGATGATGGAGATCTTGTGAACCGGGTCGCATCCTTCCAGGTTGGCCGCCACGAGCGCGTGGCCCATCTCGTGAAAAGCAACTGTATTGCGCTCCTTGACGGACAGGATGCGGCTGCGCTTTTCAAGGCCGGCAACCACACGTTCCACCGCTTCGTTGAAATCCTGGAGCGTGACGGTGTCGGCCTGCCGGCGTGTTGCCAGAAGCGCCGCCTCGTTGACGAGCGTTGCCAGATCCGCTCCGGAAAACCCGGCCGTGAGCTGCGCGATCTGATCAAGGTCGGTCGCGGGGTCGAGCTTGATCTTCTTGATGTGGACTTCGAGGATCGCCAGACGCCCCGACTTGTCCGGCCGGTCGACAAGCACTTGCCGGTCGAAACGGCCCGCACGCAGCAGGGCAGGGTCGAGGATTTCCGGGCGGTTGGTCGCCGCCAGCAGGATGATACCGCTGGACGGGTCGAAGCCATCGAGTTCGGTCAGCAACTGGTTGAGCGTCTGTTCCTTTTCGTCATTCGTCCCCATTGGGCCGCTTGAGCGCGCGCGGCCGAGTGCGTCCAGTTCATCAATGAAGATGATCGCCGGAGCGGACTTGCGCGCCTGCTCGAAAAGATCGCGGACGCGGGCAGCGCCGACGCCGACGAACATTTCCACGAATTCCGAACCCGATATGGAAAAGAACGGCACCGCCGCCTCGCCGGCGACGGCCCGGGCGAGAAGCGTCTTGCCGGTTCCCGGAGGCCCGACCAGAAGGATGCCCTTGGGCACATGTGCGCCGAGCCTGCCATACGATTTCGGATCCTTGAGGAAGTCGACGACTTCCTTCAGTTCGCGCTTGGCCTCATCGACACCGGCCACGTTGTCGAAGCGCACATCGACGTCGGTCTCCACATAGACCTTTGCCTTGGACTTGCCGACGGTCATCATTCCGCCGATGCCCTGTTTCTCTGCAATGCGCCTGATGAAGAACATCCACAGGCCGAAGAAAAGCAGGACCGGCAGCACCCAGGACAGGAGGTCACGGACAAAGGTGCTTTGGACGACACCAGTGAATTTCACGTCGTACTTGGTCAGTTCCTCGGCAAGCGGGATATCGACGCGCGTCGTCACGAAATACTGTTTGCCGTCTTTCAGAGGTTCCTTGAATTTGCCCTCGATCGTGTTTTCCCGGATCGAAATCTCTTCGATCTTCTTGTCTTTCAGATAGGTTTCGAACTGGCTGTAGGGGATTGCCTCGACGGTCTTGTAAGTCGTCCACCAGCTCTGGAACATGAGTACGAGCATCATGGCGATGAACGCGTACCAGAGATTGATCTGATGTTTCTTTTCCATGCGAGATCCTGTTCCCAAATGCATTGCGGCCGATGCCGCCATTGGGACGATTTGGCTTCACACTGTCAAGGAGCGGAGACGACCATTCCTGAGCACTCGAGGTTCGGTATGAGCGTCGAGTTCTCATTTCAAAAACAATATCCGCAAACACAGCCGTTGTGGCGCGCCTGGATCAGGGAATTGATCGTCGGTTGTCCGGAATTGAGCGTTGCTTGTTGCAGCAGGCCCGCACGAGCCGACCTCCAAACTCCTGGCCACCGCGTTCCGGGTTCGTACCTGGTAATTTTACGCGCCTGTACGATCACGAAATCGTGAACACTCAAAATGCAGGCTGAGAGCCGAAAAAGCAAAAACTTGAACTTTTAACTCAAAATATGCTTGACCGGGCCGCTGAATACGATACCTGAGTGCTGGGATCATATTTTAGTCCTGTGATCATTATAAGGGGAGTCTCAAATGTCTTCGTTTCGTTCGGCCCTGACCAGTTCAGGTCTCGCAGCCGCCCTGTTGCTGGCAGCTTCACCGCTTGCACTCGCAAATGGCGAACTGAACCTCTATTCTTCGCGCCACTACGATACCGATGAGCGGCTGTACTCCGACTTCGAGGAGCTCACCGGAATCAAGATCAACCGCATCGAAGGCAAAGCGGACGAACTGATCACCCGGATGGAAGCAGAGGGCGAAAACAGCCCTGCTGACGTTCTGCTCACCGTCGACACCTCGCGCCTGGAACGCGCAAAGCAGGCAGGCGTTCTTCAGTCTGTCGAGTCGCCGGTTCTTGAGGCCCGCATCCCGGGCTATCTGCAGGACGACGACAATCAGTGGTACGGCTTTTCCCAGCGCGCCCGTATCCTGTTCTATGACAAGGACAAGGTTGCCGAGCCGCCGCTCACCTACCAGGATCTTGCTGATCCGAAGTACAAGGGCATGATCTGCATCCGTTCGTCCTCGAATGTCTACACGCAGACAATCACGGCAGCTTTGATTGAGCATCTTGGCGAAGACGCAGTGAAGGACTGGGCGACTGCGGTCGTTGGAAACTTCGCACGTGACCCGCAAGGCGGCGACACCGATCAGCTTCGCGGCATCGTCTCGGGCGAATGCGCGATTGCCATGTCGAACACCTACTATTTCGGCCGTGCGATCCGTAAGCCGGTCAAGGGCCTCTCCGACAGTGTTGAAAAAGTCGGATGGGTTTTCCCGAACCAGGAGAGCATCGGTGCTCACATGAACCTGTCGGGTGGCGGTGTTGCCAAAAACGCGCCGAACAAGGAAAACGCGATCAAGTTCCTTGAGTATCTCGCATCTGACCAGGCACAGCAGTACTTCTCTGCAGGGAACGATGAATACCCGGCTGTTCCGGGCGTCGGACTGAGCCCGTCCGTTGCAAAGCTCGGTTTCTTCAAGCCGGATGATGTTGATGCATCCAAGATTGCCGCCAACGTTCCGGCCGCACAAAAGGTGCTGAACGAGGCTGGCTGGAAGTAAATCCAGCCGCAAGCGTTTGACGCGAGGCTCCCCCGTGAACGTCTGTTCACGGGGGAGTTTTTTGTTTTGCCTGTACGTGATGATGTGCGGCTGCTCGATTGCGCTACGGATCGCGGCAGGCCGGATCGAATCCCATCTCAAGTGTTTAGGCCGGGATGCTATTGGCGTCACACCGGCATTTGCGGATCTTTGGCAAGGCTCCGGGAGGTCACGCGCCGCTTTGCCAGTGACTTGCAGACGATGATGACGGGCAGCAGGCCGACTGCCACGATCACCAGGGACGGCACGGCCGCACCCTCCAGTCTTTCGTCAGTGGCAAGCCGATAGGCCTGAACCGCCAACGTGTCGAAATTGAAGGGGCGCATGATCAGCGTTGCGGGCAGCTCCTTCATGACATCCACGAACACCACGAGCAGCGCCGTCAGGACGGTTGGGCGCAGGATGGGAACGTGAACGCTCCAGAGCATGCGAAGAGGCGATCGCCCCAGCGTCCGTGCGACCGCGTCGGTTGACGGGTTGATCGTCGACATGCCCGCATCGACCGTATTCAGCGCGGCTGCCATGAACCGGACCACATAGGCCATCACCAGGACCGTGATCGTCCCGGTGAAGATAAGCCCCGTCGAAATGTCGAACGCAGACCTCATGTAGGCATCGATCGAATTGTCGAGAAACGCGAAGGGCACCAGCAGACCGACGGCGATAACACCGCCCGGGACAGCGTAACCGATCCTGCTGATATGCGCCGCGGTACGGGAAAGTCTTGATGGGTTCAGCCGCACATTGAAGGACAGCAGAACCGCTGACCCGACCGTCACCACCGCTGCCACCGAGGCCAGAATGATCGAGTTCTGGATGAAGCCGATGTAGCGGCTGGAAAAGAGATCCTGCTCGGACTCAAAACTCATCGTGAACAGAAGCACAAGCGGCAGAACAAACCCGAAGAAGACGGGTGTGGCGCAGGCCAGCATTGCGCCGATGCGCGGCCATCCGGTCAGGCTTGCAGGCGGAATGCGTTCGAATCTTTTGCCAGCGTGGTAGTTTCTGGCCGCACCGCGCTGGGTGCGCTCCAGAACGGCAAGGCACAGCGCAAAGGTCAGAAGGCACAGGGCGAGCTGCGCGGCCCCGGCGCGGTCGGCAAGCGAAAACCAGCTTGTGTAGATGCCGGTGGCAAATGTCTGGATCCCGAAATAGCTGACTGTCCCGAAATCGGCGATCGTTTCCATGACCGCCAGCAGGACACCGCCCGCGATGGCCGGTCTGGCCATGGGAAGCGATACTGAAAAGAATGCACTCCAGGCGTTTCGTCCCATGGAACGCGCCGCGAGGTTCGCCGTGGCCGATTCCTGCAGGAAGGCTGCTCGTGCCAGGAGATAGACATAGGGGTAAAGTACCAGCGTCAGCATGATTGCCGCGCCCTCGACGCTCCGGATTTCCGGGAACCAGTAGTCTCTCGGACCCCAGCCGGTAACGGAACGTAGCGTTGTCTGTACAGCGCCTGGGTGATCCAGGAAATCGGTATAGGCATAACCCATGACGTAAGCAGGAAACGCAAACGGCAGCGCCAGGGCAATCTCGAAGAACCGGACCCCTGGGAAGCGTGTCATCGTGACAAGCCATGCAGTCCCGGTTCCGATAATCGCGGTAAAGACGGCGACAAGGACCACCAGTGCGATCGTGGTCATGGTGTAACGAAACAGAACGGTGTCTGCCAGATGCTGGATCGTGTCCAGCGACCCTGTGGCCGCAGCAATCGCAACCGCCACCATGGGCAGCAGGCACAGGCCCGCAATCATGGCGGCGCATATGCTGAGGGTCCGGCTCGAAGACGCGGACTTTCTCCGTCCGTTTGCCCTGGCGGTTCGTCTGGTGCTCACTGACAGATCAGCCAGAAGTCGTCTCCCCGGTGCATGCACCATTCAGGTCGCCTCTTTCTCGGGCGGGTGCAATGAATGTCTTCAACGTGAATTACAAAACTTGCATGAGTTGCTCAAGTATTCTGACGCAGATTTGTCTGCGTCTGAAGGCTCAAACACCTTTTACGGCAGGATATTCGTTGCAAAGCGGCGCGTTGCGCGCCGTAACGCGGCAATATGCGTCAGCAAAAACATCTCCGTTCAGGGACGAAGGGCCGGACCGCGATGCCCCTTACTCGGACAGAACCCGTTGTGTCGGGAAGATGATCTCGACAAGCGTGCCCTGGTCTGGCGTTGAATCGATGTGGAAACTCGCACGGTTCGCTTCGACCAGCGCTTTGGTCAGCGGCAGTCCGAGCCCCGTGCCGCCGCCGCGGCTGGACGTGTGCAGCTGCCGGAACGGTTCAAGCGCCGCGCCGAGCTGTTTTGCGGTCATGCCGGTCCCCGTATCGCGCACGCGGAGGGCAACCTCGCCATTGCTTTCAAGTGCGGTCGACAGGATCACCTGTCCACCGGACTTGTTGTACTTGATGCCGTTCGACAAAAGGTTCAGCACGATCTGCCGGAGCGACCTCTGGTCGGCAACAACATCCGGCACGGAGTCCGGGAGACTGGCCCGGATGATCACCCGTTCCCGGTTCGCTTGCGGCTGCATCAGTGCAACGCACTCGTTGATAACGTCGTTGGTCGAAACTGCCGTGAATTTCAGGTCGAGCTTTCCAGCCTCGATCTTGGAAAGGTCCAGCAGGTCGTTGACCAGGCTCATGATATGCGAGCCGGATGTGCGGATATCCTTCAGATAGTCCTTGTACCTGTCATTGCCGATCGAGCCGAAACGCTCCTCCATCATGACTTCCGAAAAGCCGATGATCGCATTGAGCGGCGTGCGGATCTCATGGCTGATTTTGGCCAGGAAATCGGATTTCTGGGAACTTGCATTCTCCGCCTGCCGTTTGGCCTGCGTCAGTTCCTCTTCGGCCGTCTTCCACTGCGTGATATCGCGCAGGACGGCGCAATATTTGGGATCGCCGTCACGGTTGGTGATCCGGCCCATCGTCATGAACAGCGGAATCAGACCGCCAGCCGGAACTTGCCCGAGAACTTCCCGGCCGTCGTTGAGGATGCTGGCAACGCCGTTGCGCGACAAGCCGTCGAGATAGTCCATGGCCGCACGGTTGCTTTCCGGAGCCAGGTACTGCGTGAAGGGTGCGCCGATCATGTCGGCGCGATTGGCGCTGAAAAGGGCCTCGGCAGACCCGTTCACTTTCACGATCGTGCCATGCTGATCAAGCACGAGCACCCCGTCCGTGGCCGTTTCCAGGATCGTATCCATTTCGGCGATCTGGTCTTGCGCATTGTCGAGCTCGGAGCGGACTTCGGCAAAAAAGTTGGGCGAAGCAGGCGCGGTGCTGCCCGGCATTTGTTTCGTTTCGCGTTTGCTGATGGAGATCATCAGGCCACGGGTGCCGTTCCACGGGACGGAGTGCATGTGGGCATCCACAGTGAGCACACCGCCATCGGCGAGACGCATCTTCATGGCTTCGTCGACTTCGCCATCAACGCCGACGGCGTCGGCAAACTCGTCGGTATCGTCGATAAAGAGGGCTTCAAGTCCGCCCGCCTCCGACAGCGCCGCGATCGATGTATATCCAAGCATCGAGAGAAGTGCCTTGTTGGCATAGAGGACTTCCCGGTCATGAACGATCGCAATTCCGATCGGCAATCGGTCGAGCAGGCTGGGATCGATGGGCCCGGCTTCCGGGACCTCCGGCGGGAGATCGTCAGCAATATCCTCTTCTTCCGGATCCGGTGCCTCGAAATCTTCAAGGTCGCCTTCAAGGCGTGCACCAAGCGCTTCCGCGATTTTACGGAAAGCCTGACGCTCCGGACGCGACAAGCCGGACGTGTCGACCGGGACAACGCGCGGCCGCGCGGTTGCAAGGGGGATCACTTCGCCTGTCTTGCGGCCAGGCTCCGCGTCTTCGGGCACTGAGCCTTCTGCTTCCGCAGCGCGTTCTTCATGTTCGAATGCGGCTGTTTCTTCAAAAAACTCGCGTTCTTCGTCAAGCGCAGGGTCTTCTTCAGTTTCCGGGAGCAGATCGGCGCTGGGCTGATCGGTGCTGTCGTCTTCGTCTCCGCTGTCGATGACAGCTGCCGCAGCTTCATCGGCATCAGCGACGGTTTCAGCATCTGACAGGATGTCCTGCGTGTCGCCACGAGCGGACGCCGTGCTGTCTTCATCTGCCGACGCGGCCGCATCGGTCTCGATGCTCATCTCCTCCGGATCAGCGGTTTCCGACGCATCTCCTGTTGCATCAGCTTCCGGCCCTGCCGGGGTTTCCGCTCCAGCGGGGTCTTCGAACAGGTCCGGTGACCTGGGCTCCGGCGGCTTGTAGGACTTGGCGAGCGTTTTCACCGCACTCTCGATCTCCCCGGTCTCAGCGGAGCCGATCCGGCGATCCCAACCGGTTCTTCTGCCGGTGTCTCTTCAGCATCGGCGTCGGAGGTTTCCTCAACCGGCTCGGCTTCAGTCACTGCGGTATCGACGGCTTCAGGGGTATCGTTTTCGTCTTCATGACTGACAGTCTCTTCGGGGAGCACTGCTTCGGCTTCGGATGGGTCAGGCTCTGCCTCGTCGACGGGCGATACCTCATCCTGCGCCGTCGGATCATCGACGTCTTCAGAACTGTCGTCGTCGACCTCGTCAGCCATTTGCTCCGGATCAACCGCGTCATGTGCCGGTTCGCTATCAGAAGACCCGTTGTCTTCTCCAGATGGCGTGTTGCCTTCCAGACCCGCATCAAGGGCAGCCGCCGCGTTCTTCAGATCTTCAGAAAGACTGACGTCTTCTGCCGGGATATCATCCTGATCGTTGGAAGCTGCGGCGGGTGTCGGCGCTTTTTTGCCCTTGAACCGGGCAAGTGAGCCGACAAGCGCTGCGGCGCTCGCGCCCAGAAACGTCTTGCCACCAAGGGAGTCCGGTTGCGCGGGTTTCAGGTCTTCCGCGTTTTGTCCCTCTTCTTCCGGAACTGTTTCCTTGTCCTCGGCACTATCCGCCAGAACAGGGTCGGGCGCGGGCGACGGATTATCCTGCGGTGACAATTCAGCGTCAGCGTCGCCAGTTTCTTCTGTTTCATCGGCCTGGGTTGTGTCGACGGCTGCTTCTGGATCGCTGTCCGCGTCCGGGCCGTGCGCGGCGTCATCATCCTCAGCCGTGTCATCCCCGCCGACGTCGGGAGATGAGGTTGACGCGTCCGGACCTTCGGCTTCAGCGTCAAGCCGATTGTCGTGCTCGGAGCTTTCGCTTGCCTGGTCGCCGGCCTCGGGCTCGAGGGCTTCGTGCTGAATGTCTTCCAGGCTTTCGCCCGCGGCTTCATGGTCTCCGGTCTCGGCCTCGATATCGCTGTTATCAGCTTCACCGCTCCGTTCAGCCGCGATCTCGGCCGTATCGATCAATTCGGACGTGTCGGGTTCGGTCTCTTCTGGCTGCGCAGCCGTGTCTTCAGGTTCCGAGCTCTCCGATGCTCCCACGGACACGGGAATGAAACCGCTGGGATCCTGGACGGCATCGGAGGTTCTGCAAACGCCAAAACCGCGGTAACCCTCGAATTTACGGTTGCGATCGAAGGCGGGCAATGCGGCCAGGTCGACCGGAACGCGAAGCGCCGCTCCAGTTACCGGCCAGGCCACCGTCTTGCCGCTCCAGGTATCGCGTCTGTCCAGCGCCCTTGAAATGTTGCCGCGTGGATCGAGACCAAACTGATCGGACACCTCTTTCCATGTGCAGCCGACAATGTCGGTGGCGTCGGGACCGAGCACCTCAGCGAACTCATCAGATAGAAAGGTGAAGCGCTGGTCGACATCCATCTTCCACGCAAACCGGACTGGCCTGCGCCTTGGCTGGAAAACGAATGTGTCCTCGGAAGCGTCGCCGGTCAGCTCTGCGTCGGCAGTTGCCCCATCGTCGGCCATTGCGCTTTCCAGCGCGCCGTCTCGATCCGCATCCGGCTGATCTTCGTCAGCTGCATCAAATACATCTGCCTCGGTTTCGGCTGTCGTTTCAGCGTCCGTTTCTTCAATCACGTCCGAGGCGGCCGCTTCGTGCTCCGTATCCAGCGCTGCCGCTTCTTCGGTTTCCACGTCGGGTACGTCATCATCTGTCGCGGTAGCCGCACCGGCCTCGGTCGTGTCCGTGGCATCTATGATGCCAGGTGCTTCCACGTTCAGCGCGGAAACGTCGTCCTCGGATGCAGAGTCGGCCCGACTTTCTTCGTCCGCGTCGACATCCGCGTGTTCGTCGATGTCCGTTTCCGCACCGGTTTCCCGTTCGCCCTGTTCGATACCGGTAAAGTCTCCGGTTGCCGCTGAGGCAAGGGCAGGCGCAAGAACGGCAGTATCCTCCAGTGTGCGTCCCTCTTCGAAAGCAGGCTCTCTATTGTCTTCTGCAGGCGCGTCGAGAGCGTCATCACTGAGCACATAGATGCGCGGTCCGGCCGGGATCTGAAGCATCCCGCCGTCATGGCTTCGGCCATTCAACTCAAAGTCGCCGATCAGGACCTTCTGGCCCTCGGGAAGACTGATGGTCTCGGGTGTGCCGTCCAACGCGCCGTAGCTTTCCTCCGTCGCTCCCTCCGAAACGAGGAAAACGGTCGAACCGGCCAAATGCAGAAGTTGGGCAAAAGCGGGGATTGGTTCTTTGGTGAGCGCCAGCCCCTTGTCGCTGCACACGATCAGGGCTGCGGTCTCTCCATTGCCGAGATCGATCCGCTTGCACTGGCAGGTCAGCAGCATGACCCTGAGACCGCGATAGAACCGGAGCCTGTCGATGCTGAACCGGTCGGTCAGGCCCGACGCGGCGATACGCGCGATATGCGGACGCGCAGGCGAGCGCTCAAGCGCTGTCAGCGCATAGACGTCGGCAACCGACTGCGCCGAAAAAAACGCGGCACCGGCAGCGTTTGACCAAAGGATACGGGCACCGTCGGACGACCACAGCCATGCCGCTCGCTTGTCGGCGGCAAGCTGGACCAGATCATTCATGGCACAAAGTTCCAGGAACGATTGGGTCTGATTGTCCATGGTGTTGCTCCGATGGTCGGCGATACCGAATTTTGGCGAGGCTGTGTCCAATTTGCCTGCTTGATTAAACACTCTGTTAATACAAGCAAAGCTTAGCGTCGTCCATGTAAAGCAAGTTTGCTAAAGGACTTACATGAAGGCGTGGTTAATCTGTCCCCATTTGTTTGCCGGATTGCCATCTGCATGTTACGAATTTTTGGCAAGGTTAATACTGAGAAGATGCGGGCTGGTTCGTCCGTCATCGGAGGAGCGCTGACATGAGCACTGACAAGACCGGTTTTGAAGTCCCTGAGCAAATGCGCGAATTCGCGGAGAAAAGTGTCGACCAGGCGCGCAAGGCATTTGACGATTTCATGGGCGCCACGCACAAGGCCGTCACAAATGTAGAAGACAGTGCCAACGCCGTGCAGGCGAATGCTGCCGACGTCAACAAGAAGGCGCTGACCTATGCGGAAGAGCATGTCAACGCAGCCTTCAAGTTCGCGCAGGAGCTGGTAAAGGCCGACAACGTTGAGGACATGATGAAGCTGCAGCAGACCTATCTGCGCGGCCAGATGGAAGCCCTTGGCGAGCAGGCGCGCGAGTTCTCCAACTCGGCCACGAAGGCCGTCCAGGACGCAGCGAAAGCCGCCCAGAAAAAGTAGACATACGGCGCCAGGCCTCGGCTTCGGTCCATTGAAAGCTCCGCGCCGCGCGCGACGCGGAGCAGGGTGCAATCAGTTGCCGGGTGCAGCGGCGCGCTCGTGCGATACGGCTTTCGCTCAAGGGCTTGTCGCTTCGATCTTCTCCAAAACATCAGTTGGACCCAACGGAAGATTTATTGTGCAGTGCAAAAAAATATTGCAATGCAGCAAAAGATGCACTATGTAGGGTCTGCGGATGACGACAGGGTTCGCCGACGACACGATCCGGCGAATGGAATTTGCACCAGTGATCGCATCCGGACATAAGGAGATGAGATCATGACAGAAGCAACCACGACTGCAAAAGCTGCTCCCAAGAGCCGCGCAACCAAAGCCAAGGCCGCTCCGGCTGCTGCACCGGCTTTCCCGGATTTTGAAGCTTTCGCAATGCCGAAAATGGAAGTTCCCGCTGCGTTCCGCGAAGCCACTGAAAAAGGCATCGAAAGCGCGCGCGAAGCATACGCAAAGGTCAAGACCGCCGCTGAAGACGCGACCGACCTGATGGAAGACACGTTCGAAACGTCCCGCCAGGGCGTTGTCGAGTTCAACCACAAGGCTGTCGACGCTGCGAAGACCAACGCTGATGCGACCTTCAACTTCATCAAGGACATCATGTCCGTGAAGACCCTTGCTGAAGCCATCGAGCTCCAGTCCACGTTCGCTCGCCAGCAGTTCGACGCTCTGAGCGCGCAGACCAAGGAAATGCAGGAGCTGGCCACCAAGCTCGGCACCGACGTTTCCGCTCCGGTCAAGGAAGCCATGGAAAAATCCTTCAAGGACATCAAGGTCAACTGATCAGGATGAGCTGCACATCTGATGCGGCAGCGTATTCGGCCCGGGGTTCTGCCCCGGGCTTTTGCTTTTCAACAACGCCGTTTTTTCCGAAAATTCGCGCTTGCCAGTAATGGGAAACGGAGTTAGAAGACGCCCTTGCAAATGGCGCCCCGGGCGAGTATCGTCCGCGCCAATTCAAGACCTTTGCAGACGTAGCTCAGTTGGTTAGAGCGTCGGATTGTGGCTCCGAAGGTCGGTGGTTCGAATCCACTCGTCTGTACCATTCCCAAAGAATGCCCGTTGTTGTTTGAAGTGATCCTACTCGGCCGCCGTGCGGGCGGATTTGTGGTCATGCGGCATGTGCCTTCCGGGTCTGTCACTGTTGCTCTTACCCGTTTATCGGTCAGCCGACACAGCTCACGAAGGCGAGGGCCCCGCTTTTAGTCCCCGCCTCACGCCTGTCGGAACGCGCGGAAGAAAATCTCGATGCCGAGGATGATGAGGAAGAATCCGGTTACGAGGATGAAGAGCGGTGCCACCGGGCCGTAGTCGGTCACGATGAGCTCGAATTTCTCGGTGCCCATTTGCGTCAGGGCCGAAGCGGCAAACACACAGACGCGAGAAAGGGCGCTGTTCGACAGTCTCATGGTCGGCGGTCCCGGAACAGGAATGATACGCCCATCTGTCAGTCAAGCGTTTGTTCCAGCTTGGTGTTCTCGTTAAAACTTCAGATATTGACAGCGGTGCAGCCTGTTGACCTCATGGCCCTTTAGAGGCTGAACCCGCGCAGGTGGCCCTGCGAGAAGCCCGTGTTGTCAATCGAGGAAAAGCTGAATGACGTCCGCACCGACTTTCGCCACCCGCCTGAAACGCTTGCCCGGACAATTGCTGGTCGCCCTCGTCAACGCGACCGCGCTTCTTGTGATTGTCGCCTGTGTGCTTGTCATCATCGTGCTCAACCGCGTCGATCGGGCGGGCGAGCGAATTGCCGGAACGGTCACCGAAGCCGCACTCTCAAAACTGGAGATGACACCGGCGGCACTGAAGGAGCGATTGCAATCGGTCGACGGAAGAGTTGCTGCACTTGTCGACCAGTTGGAAACGGCCGGAGCCCGGGATGACCGTGCCCTGACCCTGCAGGTCGCGGAACTGAACCGGACCCTGACAGATCTGAAGGCGGCGGCTCAGAACCTTGGCTCTGCCGGGCCCGACATAACGGAAGCCGCCTTCAGGCAGGCCGGAGAGACGCTCACCGAAGCGATCCTCTCGATCCGGGGCTGCTCCGCAATGCAAACGGATGAAACACCCGTGACCTGACCCTAGCCCTGGAAGACATCCGCCCATTCGGGATGTTTCTGTCTCTGTGCATTTACATAAGGGCAAAGGGGCACGATCCTGATCTGTTTCTCCCGCGCATCCGCGACGAGACGTTCGACGAGCGCCTTGCCGACACCCATGCCGCGCATGGTATCGGGCACGCCCGTGTGGTCAGCAATGATCAGGTGATCGTTGACGATCGAAAAGGTCAGTTCCGCGGGCTCTTTAATGCCATCGACAAGCGCCACATAGCGTCCCTTGGCACCCAGGCGTTCAAGGGTGATGGATGGAGAAGTCGTTCCGGTCATGGCTGCCTCCTGATGCGAGCCCCCGCTCGCCCTTGTTACGGATGTCCTCCCCAGGACGGATCAGTTGAATCACCCGGGGAAGACCGGTTGTAGGTGAAACCGGCCAAGACGTTTCAGGGAGGGGGGAAGCCCCTCCCTGACACTCAGGCTGCAAGATCGAAAAGCAGGAACTCCGCGTTTTCCTGCGCGGCCAGATTGATCGTGCCCGCATCCAGAAGGCCAAGCCCGTCGCCGGCGGCAAGCGCCTGACCGTCGATACTGATCTTGCCCTTGACGATCTGCAGCCAGACCTTCCTGCCGGGCGCGATTTCGAAGGCAACGTTCTTCTCCGCGGACAGCAGAGACGCGTAGAGGTCTACATCCTGGTGGATGACCACGGATCCCTTGCGCCCGTCGCGCGACCCGATCAGCCGAAGCGTATCCCGGCGCTCGTCTTCCGGAAACGCTTTCTGCTCATAGCTTGGTGCAAGACCGTCTGCTTCCGGCACGATCCAGATCTGCAAGAAGTGAACGGGGTCCACGGCCGAGTGGTTGTATTCGCTGTGGCGCACGCCGGTGCCTGCGCTCATGCGCTGAAGGTCGCCCGGACGGATCACCGAGCCGGTCCCGAGCGAATCCTTGTGCTCAAGGCCCCCGGAAACGACATAGGAGATGATCTCCATGTTTTGGTGCGGATGGGTCGGAAACCCGCCTGACGACGCAACCCGGTCCTCGTTGATCACGCGCAGGGCGCCGAAACCGATATGGTTCGGGTCGAAATAGGAGCCGAATGAAAAGGTATGCTTGCTTTTCAGCCAGCCGAAATCGGCATCGCCGCGAGCATCCGACGGTCGTAAGATCTGGTTCATGTGTCAATCCTTTCCCACATCTGGCACGGGCAAGCCGTGCGCTGTTGGGTCTAAGATTGTTATGGACCGTCGATGAGACAATCGTCTGGAAAATTGACGATTAGTCATCAATTTTTGAACAATTGCTACTGCACGGATTTCGGAAGATCCGCGCGCAGGCGATTGTGTTCCGCGATGGCGCGGGACCGGCCAGTGTCGACGGTCACCGGTTTTCCGCTCGCAGAAAACGCGGCCTTGAACGTGAACGCGTCTGCGGTCGGTCCGTCATCGCCGAGAAGTTCCAGGCGCTCGACGGCCTCATCCCAGTCCGGTTGGTGCTCCTTGGGCACCCACCACAGGACATAGGGCGGATAGTCGGCGGTATCGCTCTGAAACAGATGCCCGAGGCGCATGATGTCGGCGTGTATGCCGCGGTAGACTGCGGCCAGGGCGGATTCCAGGTCCTGCCAGAGCGAGATTGTCGACGGAGCCCAGCCGTCACCATTGTCGGTCCAGTATTTCGGAAAAACCTGTTCGCCCCAGATCTCCGTGCCGGGTTCGTCCTCGTATCCGGCCCGCGCGATGAAGCCGTCGGCGCGCTCCATCGCGGCCCAGATCACCGGTTCATTGCTGAAGAATTCGTCGTTGACCGGATCGTCCGCACGCGTCCGGAATTGCGCGAAGGTGTAAAGCGCGAGCCAGTGTTCGGACATGTCCCCTCCCGATCCCTCAGCGTTGCACACTGTCTCCAAACAGGGGGCACATCAAGGGCTACTTTTCGTGTCGGAACCATTTGTTGTGCGATCCGGCTGGCAAAACCGGTCCCGCTTGCCTTAAAAGCAACGGGTTGCATGCCGGTGCTCGGGTTCATCGGCTCTTGAAAGGACGTAAAGTTGGAAGATCTCAGCCTCGTTTCGCTTAGCCTGTTGGCGGTCTCTCTTCTGGCCACCGGTGTGGTCGCGGGCATTATCGCGGGATTGCTCGGCGTCGGCGGCGGCATCGTGATCGTGCCGGTGCTCTACTACATGTTCACCGCGCTGAAGATCGACCCGTCTGTCCTGATGCATGTTGCGGTCGGGACCTCGCTGGCGACAATCCTGGCAACCGGTGCATCCTCCGCGCGCGCGCATTACAATCGTGGCAGCGTCGACGTAGAACTTCTCAAACGCTGGTGGTGGGCGATTGCGCTCGGCGTTCTGGCCGGTGCAACGCTTGCCGGCAATATCTCCGGCGGAGCCCTGACCCTTGTCTTCGGCGTTGTTGCTCTTGCGGTTTCGGCGAACATGATCTTTCGGAAAGAAGGATCGCATCTTGCCGAAAAATTGCCCGGGTCTCCGTTCCGGGAGGTTCTCGGTTTCCTGATCGGCGGGATATCGGTGATGATGGGAATTGGCGGCGGGACGCTCGGTGTGCCGACGCTCACGCTGTTCAACTACCCGATCCGCAAGGCGGTCGGCACCGCGGCTGCGATCGGCCTGATCATCGCGGTCCCCGGAACCTTGCTTTCGATCTATTTCGGTTTCGATCTCGACGGCAGGCCGCCGCTGTCTCTCGGCTATGTCAACCTGATCGGCTTCCTGTTGATCATTCCGGCTTCGACCCTGACGGCCCCGCTCGGTGCGCGGATCGCCCATGCCATCGATCCGTCGAAGCTGAAACTCGTTTTTGCGCTGTTCCTCGGTTTCACCGGATTTCGCATGATCTACGACGTTTTTTTCTGAAACCCTCCGCAGCGTAGCGGAGCTTCCCCATTGTCTCGCTGCGCTCCACGCCTCGATGAACCAGGCAGCTTCCATCAAATGATTGCGCATCAATCTAAAGAGATCTGGCCCTGGCAGAAAGGTCCGTGATACTTGGATCAAAAGCTTTCATTGGTTCAAAATCGAAATTGCCGCGATAGTGCTCAGCCTTATTTGGGCTTGTTCCAAACGCGTCTTGGTCGGAAATGCTTGAAAAAAATGTCACCCTCAGCCTGAAGGGCTGCGTTCGGGGCGCTCTTATGTGCGTGCCGGTCTTCCCCGGCATCATCGTGTTCGGTGCCGTCTTCGGCACCGTTGCGGCGCAAAAGGGTCTGACCTTTCTTGAAACAGTTTTGATGAATTCGCTCGTCTACGCGGGGGCAAGCCAGTTCGTCGCGATGGAGATTTTCACCGAACCACTGGATCACGGGACCCTGATTGCCATGATCGGGGTCACGGCGGCGGTGAACATGCGCATGCTTCTGATCGGTGCAAGCCTCCGGCCCTGGCTCGGGCAACTGCCCGGCCATCAGACCTATCCGGCCCTGTTTTTCCTGACGGATCTCAACTGGTTGCTTACGCTGGCGCAATACGACAAGGGGGAGCGGGACTGGGGCATTTACCTCGGCAGCGGGCTGACTGTCTGGGCGGTCTGGTCCTTGTCGGTGGTCCCGGGATATTTTGCCGGCAGCCTCATCTCCGATCCGAAGACCTTCGGGCTGGACCTGGTCCTGCCCGCCTTCTTCGCGGCGCTGCTCGTGCCGCTGTGGAAGGGCAAACGGCAAACCTACAGCTGGGCGATCGCTGGCGGGGTCGCGTGGGTGACCTGGGCGCTCTTCGGCGGCTATTGGGGCATCTTCACCGGCGCGTTTGCTGGCGCAATCGCGGGGGCTTATCTCGATGACTGAGGGCGCTTTTACCGCTGACACAATGGTGCTGTTCGCCATTCTCGGCATGGCGGCGGTCACCTATGCATTGCGCGCTGGGGGCTATTGGGTCATGGGCCGTGTCAATGTTACACCCAGGATACGGCGCGGGCTGGAAGCGCTGCCAGGCGCAATCATTGTTTCGACGATCCTGCCGATCATTCTGCAGGGTGGGCTGGTCGTGGCTTTGTGCATCATCGTTGCGGTTGCTGCCCAGCTGAAAATGAAGAAAGAATATATCGCCGTCTTCTGTGCCGCTGCCGCGGCGGCTGCGCTGCGCGCCGGGGGAATGTGATCGCTCAGGTGACGAGCAAGTCTATGTTTCTAGTGCGGTTTACGAATTTCAAATTCACCTCAGTACGGAAGCACTTCGCGTGCAATTTCGGCGGTCTGTTCAGGACTTTGGGACGCGTCGATTTTCGCCCAGGTCATGTCGCCGATGTCATACCCC
>Ga0207422_1001989_pt1 | contig 31778 bp, 24 predicted proteins | sample MarCyaLeptolynsp_FD_187757 | JGI IMG/M metagenome (GOLD analysis project Ga0207422, IMG submission 187757) | Marine cyanobacterial communities from Panama - species 1 Leptolyngbya sp. (SPAdes) | ecosystem: Environmental > Aquatic > Marine > Unclassified | place: Panama: Panama City | collected... | reverse complement strand
CGGGCAAGCCAACCTCAGTCATGACTTTCTGGCCGCACCCGCTATCGCCATAGATATAGCTCGCATAGGCCTGTTGGATTTGAGACAGATCCAAACCAGCGTCTGCGAGCGCGAGCGTGATTGCTCTTGCACCCATGACCTCGTATGGATCATGAGCTCCTGGCTTTTTAAATTTGTCCATGCCGACGCCGGCCACATACACATTCTGTCCCATACTGAAGCCCCATTGTTCTAGATGGTTACCGCAATTTTGGCATGCGTCAGCTCGGGTAACAATGACCTGCAAAGTCAGTAAAAACCGCCAGGATATGACAAATTTTCGTTCCAAGCATTTGGGTGTCGTCGCGCTTTTATCGCCGGAGTATTCTCAGCCTATCAAAAAGCGCTGTTCCGGGGGGCTGCATCGATTCTAAGAGTGGGCAATATTAATTCGTTCGGTTCAGGTCAATTCCCAACTCTCGGGCAGCCGTGTGCAAGCATTTTGTGAATTGGTCTCCACCTTTGGCATGAGCAATCATTTTGGTCTCGTCTGTAATGCGGTTCCAATTCTCTGCGACGTCATCCACGCTGGCCTCGTGTCCCAAATACACACCATCTGTCTCAAATATCCTAGAAACTGCAAATGAGCCCGCGCCGGCGCTTAGTATAGTTCGAGATGGAGCATCGTCGCATACGAGATAAAGCGCACCCGCCGAGACAACACGGGTCGGCAGCAGTTCTTTCATCTCATCTGGAAGAATGCCATCTAACATTCGCGTTGCGCCATTTGGAGCGAGTGCGTTCACGCGAATGCCGTTCTTTGCCCCCTCCAGATGAAGCACGTTCATCAGCCCCACCATTGCAGCTTTAGCCGCTCCATAATTTGCCTGACCGTAGCTTCCAAAAATGCCAGACACTGATGATGTTAGCAAAATGCGTCCAAAGTTTTGATCGCGCATGATATCCCAGACTGCCTTCGTGCAGTTTGTCGATCCGAACAAATGAACGTCTACGACTTTCTTGAAATCATCCATATCCATTTTGGTAAAGCTCTTGTCGCGTAAGATTCCAGCATTATTGATTAAGATATCCACGCGACCCCATGTACCCAGAGTTTCCTCAACCATGGATTCCACTTCACAAAGCTTTGTAACATCGGCATTGTTCGCGAGCGCATCACCGCCGGCTCGCCGAATTTCTTCAACGACCGCATCTGCAGCAGTGACAGAGTCACCATGACCATCAAGAGATCCGCCAAGATCATTTACGACGACCTTCGCCCCACGTTCAGCTAAAGTAAGACAATGTCTACGCCCCAGACCATTGCCTCCACCGGTCACTATGGCGACACGGTCATCGAATCTAATAGACATAGGATCTCTCCCAAATTAAGATTTTGCTGAGTTCAAATTGAGCTGGAAAATCAATTCGTTTCATTTTTAGCACTCATTTTTGAGCGACGTGCTTGACGCATTTACGTCCAGAATCCGGAAGCGTTGGATCGGCCGCCAGCACAACGATAGGCTGCCTCCAGGAGCGCTTCGGTGCGATCATGAATAATCATGGTCCCCCCCATTTTATTCATCACATATCCAAAACTCAGTCCAAATTCGGGATCTGCAAACCCCAGAGAGCCGCCGGCACCGGGGTGTCCAAACGCACGCCGCCCCAAGATCAGACTTTCGGTTGGACCGAACGGCTGGTGCCTATTGTCCATAGATTTGCCAAAACCCAATGAGAATTTCATGGCCGCGAAATTGGTTTCGTTCCTGTTGCTCGCCGAGGAAACCTCTTCCATTCCAACTAAAGTGTCGGGACCGACAAACTTCACTCCGTTGTAGCTTCCTCCGATCGCGAACGGGCGATATGCACCAGCTAACGCTCGCGCATTCATGATCCCATTACCCGCAGGAATTTCTGCCGCATGACTGGCGCGCTCGTCGACTTTGGTGGATGCGGTTTCTGTCGAGATAGAAGCTGTCATTGCACTCGCCCAACCACCGTCGTTCATGAACACCAAGCCGGGAATTGAAGTTGGATCCTCCATCGCAACCTTCGCCATTTCAAACGGCACGTCATTTGGGCTGGGAACATGCGGAATCATGGGTGCGACATTGGCTTCTTTTGCCTCGGGCAGGCCGCACCAAACGTCTAGATTCAAGGGTTTGGCCAACATATCCTGAATATTAGCGCCTACAGATTTTCCAGTCACGCGTCGGATGAGTTCGCCGACCGTCCACCCCCACGTGGTCGCGTGATATCCTTGTTTGCTGCCCGGGATCCAAAACGCATTCTCGGCTGCAATTAGATCGCTCATATAGTCCCATTCATAAAATCCATCTGGCTTCACTGGTGTTCTCAGCACTGGAACGCCTACCGTGTGATCAAGCATCATGCGTACAGTCGCCGTTTCTTTTCCATTGCACGCAAATTCTGGCCAGATCTCAGCAACGGGTTGATTTGGATCCAGCAAACCGCGGTCTATCAACATGTTTGCGACAATCGCCACAACGCCCTTGGTGCATGAAAAGACAACAGATATTGAATCGCTAGACCAGGATTGTCGTTTTATAGGGTCTGCTAGGCCACCCCAAACATCCAAAACAGTTTCGCCTTCAAAGGTGATGCAGGCAGATGCACCGATCTCTCCTCTGTCTTTAAAATTCTTAACGAATTCATCAAGCACTGGCTCAAATTGACTATCGCAGAATCCTTCAACGTGTCCTTTATCGGGTTCCAATTGAATAAATACTCTGTTGCTCATTTTCTTTTTCCTCGCGGGATAGTCCTATAAAGCCACGATCGTTTTGTGCCTAAATCAAAATGATAGCCACAGAAGTCACGACGCTGCAGGATTACCAAGATTGTGCTTGCGGCTAAAATTCGTTCCAAAGCGATCATCAAGGCATACTCATACCTTCGAAAAGCGTAGCATTTCACTGTGCTGCTCCGGTCGATGATGAACAGTGGCCACAGCGCAATTCAGCTGCATCAATCGATCTGTTCAGCTTTGGGTACCGTGAAAGGATGCCATTGAGAGATTTTCGTCACAATGCCATTATCACTCACTCGAAATTAGCCGAATCTAACAAATGAGGATACAAGTAGCACGGTTATTTCGTCGTCTCCTTCGTCCGTGCGACGTGTCAATAAATTACTCCAACTCACGTCCGCTGTGTCTCTGCACGGTCGTGCGAGCGGTGTCTTGAGACACAGTCCGCGACGCGAACCACAATGAGAAAAGCGGAATCACATATATCAGTGAAATGACGGCCATGGCGATTCTTAATCCATCGTCACCTTCTCTCGCTCCAAACAAATCGCTCAACAAACCGATGACCACAGGCCCCAATCCCAATCCGACCAGACTCATCGAAAATCCTGCAATAGCGGTTGCTACGCCGCGAATGCGAGGGAGCGCCAAAGTGATCAATATGGCGCCAATCGGCGGTGTTAATAGACCTCCAAACAGGATGTAAATAAAATAAAACCCCAAAGCGAATTCCTGTTGATCGGAGTAAAGCACTCCGAAATATAGTGGAATCAACATCACCAAGCCCACTCCAGAAATCAGGATGCCAAGACGGATGTCATGTGACATCGCTTTTGAGGCCAAATAGCCGCCTACAAGGGCTCCGATGATCGATCCGCTGCCCAACACGACCCCCAAATACAAACCCAACTCGGATTGAGACAGATCGTACGTTCGAGAGAAGTACGATGGCATCCACGTCGTGATGCCATATCCGGGTAGGGCTAAAAAAGCCTGTGCTACGACTAAATGTACATATGCTTTTTGACTCCATAAAAACTTAAGCGCATTGCCAATACTTGGCGGAGCATCAATGGGGTGACTATCGAACCTCCCGCGTTTCGGCTCGCGCAATGAGAAATAGACGATAGCCGCAACAATAACGCCCGGCGCTCCCATCGCCACAAACGTTAACCTCCAACCAATCAGCTCGGATAGCATACCACCCAAAATAAGACCCAGCATAGTGCCTGCCATCAAGCCAGCGCTGATTATGGCAAAGCCGATAGACCGCTTTTCCATCGGCAGATAGTCGCCGAGAAGTGAATTCGCACTGGGCGAATAGCCAGCTTCACCTACTCCAACTCCAATGCGCGCGAGCATCATCTGAGGAAAGTTTTGCGCTAGACCACACATAGCCGTCATCGCACTCCAAGCCGAGATGCACACAGCCAAAATCGTCTTCCGGTTCTTCCGGTCCACGACCCAAGCAAGCGGGAAGCCGAACACTGCATAGAAAAAAGCAAATGCTATCCCCGACAGCAGCCCAAGTTCGGTGTCCGATAAATGTAAATCTGCCTTTATGTCGGGAAGGAGAATGGAAAGAACCATTCGGTCCATCCAGTTAAATACATTAACTAGCGCCAAAATACCGATCGCGTACCACACAGACGCCGGTACTCGTTTGTGCGCCTGGTGTGTTTCATTGTCTGGGAAAGTGCCGGGCGATAAGTTTTTTGCGCGTTTACTCACAAGATCCCTCCCCATATCAAATCACCGCCAAGGGCAGTCTACGCGCATTGATCTGGTATTTTACTTTACCCAGAAGCCCGAAGAATTGGATTTAAACCCCGCCGCCATATACGCCGCCTCAATCAGCGAGTTGCCGCGATCATTTAACGCCATGGTGCCGCCCATTTGATTCATGATGTAACCAAAACTCATTCCTGCTTCCGGGTCTGCAAAACCCATAGAACCTCCCGCGCCTGGATGTCCAAAGGCGCGCCTACCGAGCAATATGCTGTCAGTTCTTCCGGAGCGTTGGCGTCTATTGTCAAACCCCTTCATGAATCCGAGCGTGAAGCAGCCTCGACCTTGCGTCAGCATATTATAGTTGGAAGCTGAAGAGACTTCTTCCATGCCGACAAGCGTATCGGACCCGACATATTTTTTGCCTTGATATGATCCGCCCAAGGCGAAGGGCCTGTAAGCGCCGGCCAGCCCGCGTGCATTCATGATCGCGTTGCCACCGGGTATTTCCGCTGCATGGCTGGCGCGTTCGTCAACTTTGCTGAGTGGGCCATCCGTTCCGGGAGTTATGCCGCTTTGCCAACCGCCATCGTTAAAAACCAACAATCCCGCGAGCGAATCTGGATTATCCACTGCAGCTTGGACCATGGGTGCAAGTGGAGCGTTATCATCTGGAATGTGACGTATCACTGGCGCCACTCTGGGTTCAATTTCCTCTGGAAGTCCGCACCAAAGGTCTAGTCCCATGGGTTCAGAAAGTAGTTCTTGTATGTTGGCACCGACCGTTTTTCCGGTAACCCGCCTTATCAGCTCACCTACGTTCCAGCCCCATGTCGTTGCGTGGTAACCTTGCATACTGCCGGGAATCCAAAATGCCTCTTCGGCTGCGATTAAATCGCACATATATTTCCAGTCGTAATAACCGTCTGGCTTAATCTGAGCTCGCAAAGCCGGAACACCTACCGTGTGATCGAGCATCATTCTAACGGTAGCGGTTTCCTTATCTTTGCAAGCAAACTCTGGCCAAATCTCTGCTACTGGTTGGAAAGGGTCGAGCAATCCCCGGTCGATCAAAATGTTGGCCACCATGGCCACTACGCCCTTTGTGCATGAGAATGCCATCGCGACCGTAGCATTTTCCCACAGGGAGAGATCGGTAGGCTTTGCTAAGCCGCCCCATACATCTAGAACTGTTTCGCCTTCGAACGTAATACAGGCGCTCGCTCCGATTTCACCTCTGCTTCGAAAGTTTTCGATGAATTGGTCCAGCACGGATTCAAATCCGCTTGCACACGTGCCTTTAATTGAACCTAGATTTTCACCTAGATCGACGAATACCTGCTCTGTCATCTCTGCCTTCCCCGCTCGTATGAGCTTGCGAAGTTTGATCCCTTTGATGCTAAGTGGCTGATGTCGTGTGCACACGATGTTGCACAAAAGAAGCTCAAACCTGGTACGCGATGAAGTATGGAGGAGAATGATGCATCTAGAATAAGAGAAAAAAAAGAGCGCTCGGGAACACTGCCGAGCACTCTATTAGTTGCCTCTCAGTCTTGTGACATCAAGACTTACCCGGTCACGCGGAGGACGAGACCGATCGTGCGTGGGCGATTCACATACTGTTGATCAAATTCGGGGGTGAACAATACCGTCTCAATCTCGTTTGTGGCATTCTCGGCAAACGCAAATAGCGACCATTTCTCGTTCTCAATACCTAGGCGGAGATTGAGACCACTCAATGAGTCCACATTGTCATTCAGGATACCAACGCCGAAACGATTGAGACGCTCGCCAGTGAAAGTATACGACGCAGATCCAACCACTTCACTACCTTCGAAGATTTCAGCGAAGCGATTTTCAATTCCGATATAGAAACTCTCTGGCGCAACTTGTGGTAGTTTGGTGCCTTTAGGCGCGGTTACCGTCGGTACGCCACTAGTATCGGTATTTATCGCGAGATCGTTGGCTAGTTCGGCATTTGTTAGGTTGCCTGACGCAAACAACGTTAAACTTTCGGTCGCCTGCCAAACCAGCTCCACATCCAAACCAGTGATCTCAACGTCGCCAATGTTGTCGATTACTGAGAATGACCCGAGTCCGACCTGAGCCTGAAGATCTTCAAAATCTGTATAGAACGCGCTTGCATTTAGCTGCAGGGACGAATCTAGAAGTGATGCCTTGAAGCCCGCTTCCCACGAGGTTGCAGAGTCCGGATCATAAGAAAACAACTCCTCGAACAGCGGGTTACCTGGAAGAACTCCGCCTACCGCCAGAGATCCAACATTGTTAAACAATCCGTTCCTCGCGCCTTTGGCAACGGAACCATAAAGCAACACATCATCATTCAAGTCGAATTCAGCCTGGAAACGAGGAAGCCACTCGTTAATCTCTTTGGTGAGCTGATCTACGCCGTAAAAGGTCGAGTCGAACACCAATCCAAAGGCAGGTAATTCTAAGACCCCGCCGCCGCCCGGCACAACCAAGTCGAAGACAAATTCCTGGTCAAAGTGACGAGCTCCAGCAGCCAAACGAAGTCGATCATCAAGCAATGAGAGCTGTGCTTCACCATAATATGAGATTTGCTCGCCTGTTTGCGTAATGTTTGTCGTCACAAAAATGTCAGAAGCGAAGAACATGTTGAGCGGAGGCTGTCCCAGTGATGGCGTCGTGGCGGACAGGTTAGACGTGAACTCTGTGTCCGCGTAGTAAACGCCGCCGATGAAATTCAACGGACCCTCGAAGTCGGTGATTACACGAAACTCTTGCGTCCAGTCCTCTGAGGTGTAGAGCGCATCGTCGAAAGTGGCCGAATTGGGAATCCCAAGAACAATAGGGACCGCGCTGAAAGCTAGGTTCGGTCGAAATCCAACTTCTTCATACTCACGATCATAATAACCCGTTACAGATTGAAGGGTGACGGAACCCAAGTCCAAGGAAATCTTGTTTGCAATTACCGTGGACTGATCTGTACGGTCATATGGCTCTTCATATCCGCCAACGACCGGAGTGAAGCCGCTCGGGTCGGCAGGATTGGCAAACACATAAGTTACGCTTCCAAGTGACAGATCTTTTGGATCACCGGTGACATATTGTGGATTGCCAACATCGCTGCTCTGATGGAAACCTGACAAGCGCCACGTAAGAACGTCGTTGGGCTCGTATAGCAACACACCAGTGAAGCCAGTGTTCTCAAATGTGTTTACATTGTCGACCCCAGCGAAGTCATTATCGATGAAACCATCTTGGTCATTTCTAAAGACGGTCACGCGAGCCGCCATTTTGTCGTTGATAATTGGGAAGCTCAAAGAGCCGTCGACAATGTAATTGGTGCCACCATCTTCGGTTGAAGAAACTTCAGCACGGGCACGGTAACCGACTTGAGATAAGTCTGGATCCTGCGAAAAATATCTAACGCTGCCACCCATCGACCCTTCTCCGAAATAGGTGGGTTGCGGGCCTTTTAACACCTCGATCCGATTGAGATCGTATGTAGGCACGTCGACCCCATTGGGGAAAATGCCAGAAACAACCACTTCATCGAAGAAAAGTGTATTGCCATTGGACTGACTGTTATTGTCATTGCCAGCCAACGACGTGATCCCTCGAATAACTGGCAAGTTGCGGCCGGGACCTTGCGAAATGTTGTCTAAACCCGGCGTGCGTTGAACAACATCTTCGAAATTCTCAATACCTTCTCGCACGAGCGCGTCCGCGTCCAAGACATTGATCGTTTGACCGACATCGTTCGCAGATTCCTCTCGGAAACGAGAGGTAACCGTAATGGTTCCCAAACGATTCACTGCGCTATCAGAAACTTCGTCTGATGCGGCGTCTTGAGAATAGGCTGGGTGAGCTAACGCGCCAACTAGAGCGATACATGATGCGGAGCTGGCGACGAGTTGGATTAGTTTTGGTGAGCGCATAACTCTAAATTCCTCCCGAGTGATGAGCGTCCTACCAGTTTCTATCGACCAGCAGACACCAAAACAGAATGTCATCGCGGTGAAGCACCCACAATGTCATCTCCAGCCACTCAAAACTAACAGATGGTTACAAGTCCATCGGATCCTTGGTCGGAGCGTATGTTAGTAGTTTTGACTGAGTTCGTTGAGCAACAAATAAAGTCAACCCAAAAAGCCCACCATTGCGGCATGGGATCGGATACGGCAGAGGGGCGAAAATCTATGCGCTCAATCGAACAGTTTAAGTGCTGATTAGGGGGGTATCGGCTGAACGCGCCAGTCTCGTAAGTTTGACGTCTGCGCGGTGGGTCAGGTTCTCAAAAGTGAACAACGCTTCGTCACACCACGCGATCCATCGCTCGGCATCTCTCATCCCAAACTTCAGAGACAAGTATTTTCCAACGGTTTTTGCATCCGTCGGGTCTACATTGGAATAATATCGGATTTCGATCTTCCTATAAAGTATTAGTTTGGCCACGTGCTCCTCTTTTCGCGCTCGAACTTGCTCGGTCAAAATCGCTAGATCGAGCATGTGCAGGGAGAATAGACGAACCAGCAATTCATCTTTGAGTGGTGCCGTAGGACTCGGCTTTTTTGCCCATTCTTTTAGTTGATTGACGCCAGCTTGTGTCAGCGAATAGAGTTTTTTGTTTGGTTTGCTCGACTGTTCGACCAACTCGCACTCGACCCAGCCCAACTTGAGTAATTTACTCAGCTCCCTGTATATGCGTTGATGGTCACTATGCCAGAAGAAGCCGATAGACCTTTGAAAGGCTTTGTTAACATCATAACCACTTTGCTTTCCCTCTGTGAGGCAAACGAGTATCGCGTGCGCTAATGCCATTTAAACTCCTTTGTTGTGCGAAACGGATCTTAGAGTCGCCAATATTGGGGCCCTAGTGCTCGGGCACTATGGATTGAGGGTCGGGGCAAACCGCTCAAATGGATCAAACAGTCACGTAGATTGATCGTAAAGTTCACCTTGTTGCGTCTTCGTATAATATGTGTGAAAGCGCATATCAATTATTGATTGTCGCTTGATTAGTGCGGCACGAGCTTCAGAAAGATGAAACAATGCAAACCTTGATCACAAAAATGTTTGGTATCGAACGCCCGATAGTCCAAGGAGGGATGCATTATGTCGGATTCGCAGAGCTCGCAGCAGCCGTGTCAAATGCCGGCGGCCTCGGAGTGATAACAGCCTTAACTCAAAAGACTCCTACAGATCTCGCCAACGAAATCGCAAAATGTAAAGATATGACCGACAAGCCTATTGGTGTGAACATCACGTTCCTTCCAACATTAACTCCACCTGATTATCCAGCGATCGTTAAAGTGATTATCGAAGGCGGCGTTAAGGTGGTCGAGACCGCAGGTCGCAATCCTCAGCAAGTGTTACCGCATTTGAAAGATGCGGGAATAAAAGTCATTCACAAGTGCACGTCGGTTCGACATGCTCTAAAAGCGCAAGACATTGGTTGCGATGCCGTTTCTGTCGACGGTTTTGAATGCGGAGGTCATCCTGGCGAAGATGATGTGCCAAATATGATCCTGCTTCCTCGCGCGGCAGACGAGCTAGATATTCCGTTCATTTCTTCTGGCGGCCAGGCTGATGGCAGGTCTCTAGTGGCTTCGCTCGCGATGGGCGCGCAGGGAATGAATATGGGTACTCGTTTCATTGCCACCAAAGAGGCGCCAGTCCACGAAAACGTGAAACAGGCGATTGTTGCGGCGTCTGAACTGGATACTCGGCTAGTAATGCGTCCTTTGCGTAATACGGAACGAGTGTTGAGCAACACAGCTGTCGAGCGTCTGCTTGAAAAAGAACGAGCGCTCGGCGGCAAACTTAAGTTCGAGGATATTATCGACGAGGTCGCAGGTGTTTATCCTCGGATCATGCTAGACGGAGATATGGATGCTGGCGCATGGTCTTGCGGAATGGTGGCTGGGCTTATTCACGATATACCGACCTGCCAAGAATTATTGGACCGCATCATGTCACAAGCGAACGAAATCATTGAAGAGCGATTGAGAGGGATGTTGAACGTCAACGTCCACTAAACCCCAAATCCAGTTGCGAATACGAGACAAAAGCGCTTGCTGAGTGGACGAACAATCAAACTGTCGCTCCGCAACAATACGGATGTTGAACTTTTGGTTTCTCGCTCAATGCGGACGGGCGCCACATGCTCGTAATATGGATGATTTGATAATATGTTAGTTTCTCAATTGAGGCTTTGGTCGCGGCGCCGAATGTGTCGAGGGGTAAGACTTTGACAAGTAGAGAAAAGATACTCGAAGCCGCATCTGAAATCTTGCGAAAATCCGGTCCTGGTGCGTTGAGCGTTCGAGCCATCTCAAAATCAGCTGGAATGTCTACGATCGGCATCTACAATCATTTCGATGGGAAGCGGGGCGTTATTGATGAGCTCGCAAAAGAAGCATTCGATTTGGTGCATCAAGCTATTGTCCATGCCTCTCGGATCGAAGATGCGCGGGCTGCGGTTCTTAAGGCAGTCCAAAACTATTTGGCTGTCGCACGAGATCACGAGGCGCATTATCGCCTAGTTTTTGGAGAAGCGGTACCTGGCTATGCCATGGGACCAAAAGCTCGTGTGGCTGCCCGTCGAGCGTTCAATCGGTTAGTCGAACTGGTCGACGCCGCGTCAATTTCAAATGAATACCTAAGTGATGCCCGCGCGAATGCCATTCACCTTTGGACTATAATCCATGGCTACATTAGCCTCAAACATCATGCGGTGCCTATGATCCTGAACGAAGCAGACTGGGAAAACCAAATCATCCAAATCATAGCGCACCAAATCAATCACAATTGACCACCTAAGGCACGAATTCGTGGCCTATTAGGATTGGTCTACCTCCTTAGATGGTTCGCAAACGTGAACTCGAAAACACCGAAAACTGGTATTAGTTCCTGGCGCAATCTCCCTTCCCGGCCAATGCGTCAAATCATGCTTGCGGTGACCAGGCGATTTGATTCCAAAAATGTGCTCGATAGCTCATGAGCTGAATTAGCGACGATCGAGAGTCATCGATTGCAGGTTTCTTGCGACGCGCAAAGACATTGTTTGGGTTAGGGTTTGGATGTTTTATTATCAAAAATGATCTTGAGTTTAGATATCTATCGAACCTTAAACGCTAACCCGACCGATTATTCCCAGCGCACGAAAACCGTTGGCTTATAAGCGCCCGGCGCTGGTGAGCCCGTGTTGAATGCAGCACCGGATCACAAGAAGAAAGGACAAATTTTGCGTGACCGATCGCAGCTCAGGGTGATCCGCGTAATGTCGCTCTTCACAGATTCACTTGAACGTCTCTCTCGTTAAACCCTCTTCTGAGTACAATCCAAAAACACATGCTTATGATGACACCTCCAATTGCAGCCCGGAAGGATGGTCGCCTGGGATGGATTTCACTTAACCGTCCGAGCGTAGGTCATGCTTTCAACGTTAAGATGTCCCTGGCGATAGCGGAGGTGTTATCGGGGTGGCTATGCGATGATGATGTGGAATTAGTTCTCATCGATCATGCATATGGCAGTCGCGGTTTTTGTCTGGGCAGCGATTTAATTTCTTTGGCGCGAGCAACTTGCATGATAGGTGACGGGGCACGTGAGTTCCTCGCTAACCTGTATCAGCTTTGTTACACGATTTCGGAGTACCCTAAACCAATTGTCACCGTGATTGATGGTCACGTAAGTGGAAGCGCTGTGGGAATTTCATTAGCCGCAAGTCATCAAGTTGCAACGAATAAAACGAGCTTGATGGTTACGGATTCAGCGGCGGGATTTGCTCCAGATTGCGGTGCGACTTTGCATTTGGCGAAGCTGCCTAACGAACTTGGGACCTGGCTCGCCTTGACAAGTTCCAAACTCGAGCAACGAGATGTGATTGCAGCGGGTCTGGCGACTCACTATTGCGTCTCCAGCGATCTAATGAGTCTAAAAGAGAGTTTGAGGTCTGAAGGCATATCAGCTCTGTCGCAGTATCGAGCGTCTCCTCGACCGACGTATTCTCACCGCATCAACGAGATTGAAAACGCTTTTCAAGGAGATTGTGCGATGGAGATCAAGAGAAGACTAGAGGCTGGTAGCTTATGGGCGCGCCAGCAGGCGACCAAGATGTTGGCTAAATCGCCTTTGTCCACGAAAATTACTCTACGGCAATTGCGTACGGCCAGGTATTTGGATTCGTTAGAAGCCTCTTTGCAAATAGACTTTCGCGTGGCTTCGCGCCTGGTGGAAACCCGAAATTTTCGCGAGGGAGTGAGGGCGGTTCACTGGGAGCGCGATCATTGTCCGAGTTGGGAGCCCAATTCACTTTTCGCTGTTAACAAAGACATGGTCTCCAAGTTCTTCTCTCCCATTTGCGAGAAAGAACTCCAGTTGTGCAACCCCCTAAATCTGCGTCGATCGACGACAAATCTGTCTGATACAAAAGAATGGTTTTTAGCGGAAGCGCGACGGTAAGGCGCACAGTAATGGGGCTGTTATCATCGGCTAATTTCGCCTGATCCTTATCGCCATTGATTTAACGCCTCCCTGACGTCACGCTTCTCTTAGATTATCTTTTAGAAGCCGCGAGCATTTCTTGGACGGCGCAACAAAATTGCGCATTGAATGCGACATCTTGATGTTGAGAGATGATAATCTCAGGAGTTGGGGGCATGACCAAGCTGGATAATGAACCTGACGCGGCGAAGCCCGTCAATTTGCCAAAAGGCGACTTCTTTCGGGGCGTCGGAGACATCCGAATGCACTACAATGTGACGGGCGAAGGACCTCTGTTGATACACCAGACCGGAATGTGGTTACTCGATTGGCGAAAGATTGCAGAACCCGTAACGAGAGCTTTGGCTCAATATTTTACGGTTCTGACCATGGATGCGCGCGGTCAAGGTCGCACATCTCTGGGGAACGGCGCCATCACTTATGCGCGTTTGGCTGCGGATACAGCGGGACTAATGGATGCCCTGAGTATTGATCGGGCCCATTTCTTTGGGGGCACGGGCGGTGGATGTGCATTGCTTGAAATGGCTCTCAATTATCCTGAGAAAGTCAAGTCTTGCTCGATTTATGGCGCGGCAAACGACCACGATGCATATCGACCAGAGATGCAGGGCGTGTTCAATGCATGGCAATCCGAAATGACTCGTGACTCCGATACGTTCCTCGATGAGCGGGGAATTGCGCGCCCAAAAGAAATGATTGAAACATTTCGAACGATGTACGCAGAAGTATCTCCACAACCAGATCGCTTTACCGAAGTGATCCGACAGCAAAGGCGGAGCTGGTCAACGGAACCAGATATTTCGCTAAGGCGACTGACTGCGATAGATCGACCGGTGATGCTCTTAACCACGAATGAAGACGAAGTCATCTCGCTAGAATCGATGCGCGAGATGGCTACCGCGATCCCTCGCTCAACCATGGTTTCCATAGAAGGTATGACTCATTCTGCGATCCCGAAGATGAATGAAGTGTCGCTCGCTGTTTCCAAATTCGTCGAAAGCGTTGAAGCAAGATATCGCAAAGCTTGACGCTACACAGTGATCAACTGAAGTGATCCTGACCTAGCCCCCTGAACTGCAGCCACGTTTTGGTTATTGGAATAGGCTGTCCAGGAGAGAAAAATGGCTCGTGAACGTTACACGACTGAGGAGATCATTCGTAAGCTTCGCGAAGGGGATGTGTTAATCGGACAAGGTCGAACAGTGGCCGATGTTATCGGTCATGTTGGGCGTCAGATGTCACCTACTATCGCTGGCGCAAGGAGTATGGCGGTCTGAAAGTAGACCAGGCCAAGCGGTTCAAAGAGCTGGAGAAAGAGAACGCTAGCTTGAAGCGTCTGCTGGACGATGCGGAACTGGACAAGTCGATCTTGCGTGAAGCCGCCTCTGGAAACATCGAAGCCCTGAGCGTCGGCGTAAGTTCGTTGATCACGTCAAGAAGAAGTTCGGCGTTTCAGAGCGTCGGGCCTGTCGGTGTGTGGGCCAGACGCGTTCTACGCAATGGCGACGACTGAGGATTGGCGGGCTCTTTTTTGAGGCGAGTCAGAAATACGGACGAGTGAATAAGTTCGTCGCGCATGAGCACTGCCTGCATAACATTCATCTTGACGGTTAATGGGTGTCGATTAAAAAAATTCTTCGTCGTTCTAAGCGAGCAAAAAATGGAGCACCCAAATGCACTCAAGGCGAACAGTAATGAAATTGTCCACAATTGCCGCATTGGTAGGTTGTTCCGCCGTTGAGGGTACGCCAATTGACGCAAAAGAAGCTACGGAAGATTGGAATGCGTCCGAATTGCCTCGCGGCGACTTTTATCGAGATGTCGATGACGTTCGGATGCACTTTAACATCACCGGTGAGGGGCCGCTTCTTATTCACCAGACGGGAATATGGTTGGCGCACTGGCGAACAATTCTCGCGCCCGTCACCGAAGCTCTGTCCGAGCATTTTACCGTTTTGACGATGGATGCCCGCGGCCAAGGCAAATCGTCTATCGGCGGTGGGATGATAACCTATTCCAGGTTAGCCGCAGATACCGTGGCGCTCATGGATGAGCTCAATATTGAAGCGGCCCACTTCTTCGGAGTAAGTGATGGCGGATGTATCCAATTGGAGCTCTTGTTGAACTATGAGGAGCGCGTCAAATCATGCAGTATGTGCGGAACACCAAATGATCATGATGCTTATTATCCTGAGGTGCAGGCCAGTTTCGCGAAATGGCGGGATGAGATGCTTGCAGATTCAGATGTGTTGCTGGGCTTTGATGGTGAACCCCTTTCTGAGTTGATGCTCGGTGCACAAAAACTTGCCTATGGGGCTGTGTCGCCGCACCCAGAGCGATTTTTAGAAGTGGCGAAGCAACAGAGACGGTCTTGGAGTACGGAGCCAGATGTATCGTTGAGGCGCCTATCCGCCGTTAAAAAACCAACCCTGATTCTAACCACCGACGCTGACGAGTATATTCCGTTGTCAGCCATGGATGCGATGGCACAGGCAATCCCAGAGTGTAAGGCGGTTTTCCTTGAGGGAATGACTCACAACATTATTCCACGTATGTCGGACGTCAGCGCAGCTGTGTCGGCATTTATCACGGATGTGGATAGCGCCGAACTATGAGCGCGCGTTATAGAGTAGTCGTTATCGGTGGTGGGGTCGTTGGTTGCAGCGTACTTTACCATTAATCCAAGTTTGGCTGGACAGACGTCGCGCTTATCGAGCGTAAAGAGTTGACCGCAGGTTCAACCTGGCACGCTGCCGGCGGATATCACACGGTTAATAGCGATCCAAATGTCGCTCGATTGCAAGACTACACGATCAATCTCTACCGAGAAATCCAGGAAATCGGTGAACAAGACGTTGGTATGCACTCAACCAGCGGCATTAGTTTAGCCGCTACCGACGCGCGTTGGGAGTACCTTCGAAATGAACAAGCCCGCCATCAGGTGATGGGGCTTCGGTCAGAGCTGATCACGCCAGATGAGATCGGGAAACTATGCCCGATTCTTGAGGTGTCGGGCATAAAGGGGGGGCTATATTCGCCCGATGAAGGTCATGTTGATCCATCTGGTGTGACGCACGCATATGCTCGCGCCGCACGTAAGCAAGGGGCTACGATAATACGCCATACGTGTGTAAAAGGCCTTCAGCTTCGACCGGACGGCGATTGGGATGTTATAACGGATAAAGGAAATTTTATCGCCGAACACATTGTGAATGCGGGAGGGCTTTGGGCTAGAGAAGTCGGTGCAATGGTAGGGCATTATCCGCCGTTGGTTCCGATGGAGCATCACTATCTGATTACCGATAGTTTGCAGTCGCTCGAAAACAGCGAAGCGGAAATTCCACTCATTCTCGATCTTGATGGCGAAATATATGTTCGGCAAGAGCATAAAGGTGTTTTGCTTGGTGTTTACGAGACGCCTGCTCAAACATGGTCCGAGAACGGTACGCCCTGGGATTATGGGGAAAGCGAGCTTCTGCCAGACAATATGGATCGAATCGCGCCTGCACTTGAATACGGCTTCCGTAGGTTTCCCGAGGTCGCTGAGGCCGGGATCAAACGAGTCGTGAATGGATCATTTACGTTTACACCTGATGGAAATCCACTCGTTGGCCCCGTTCAGGGCGTCCCAAACTATTGGTTAGCTTGCGGAGTGTTGGCCGGTTTTGCGCAAGGCGGTGGAATAGGATTGGCGTTGTCGCAATGGATGATCAACGGAGAACCAGATGGTGATATTTTCGCGATGGATCCGGCCCGTTTTGGCGATTTTGCAACGCGATCCTATACCAAAGCGAAAGCCTGCGAGACCTACGAGCGACGATTTCGCCTCGCTTATCCCAACGAGTATTGGCCCGCCGCTCGCCCTACAAAACAAACGCCGCTATATTCTGTCTACGAACAAAAGCACGCAGTGTTCGGAGACAGTTATGGACAAGAACAAGCTATGTACTTCGCTGCGGAAAAGGACGCCCGCATAGAAGAACCAAGTTTTAGGCGATCCAACGCGTTCGAAAGCGTAAAAAGAGAATGCTTAGCTGTCAGAAAATCGGCAGGTCTTTTGGAACTGTCCGCTTATGCCAAATACCTCGTGAAAGGCCCAAGAGCAGAGCTTTTTTTGAGGCGGATCTTGGCGTCGAAAATTCCCAAGCCAGGACGCGTACGTCTAGCACCGATGTTGTCACACAAGGGGAAGATTTTCGGAGATCTTACCGTTATGCATCTTGCAGAGAATGAATTTTTACTTGTGGCATCTGGATATCTTCAATCTTGGCATATGCGTTGGTTTTCGGAGCATATGCCGGAGTCAGGCGTCACGTTGCAAAACATTACTGACGGATGGCAAGGGTTTTCAATTGCAGGACCAAAATCCCGTTCCATATTGAAGAACCTGACGGGCCTCGACCTTAGCAACGAAGCAACTAAATTTATGAGCGTCCAAAGCACAGATATTGGTTTTGCGCCCGCTCTGCTGGCGAGCTGGGTTACGAAATTTATGTTCCCACCCAATATGCATTACCTCTTTATCACCAATTGATGAAAGAAGGAGCCGAAGAAGGGCTGATGGACTTCGGCATGTACGCGCTGCTCTCGCTTCGGTTAGAAAAAGGCTACGGTATCTGGTCTCGAGAGTTCAGCCCCGATTATACACCTTCAATGTGTGGCCTAGACTTTTTCGTGGATTATGATCGAGAAGGCTTCATAGGACGAGATGCGGCATTGATCGATCGCAATGCACCGCCTGCTCGAAAACTGACGTTGATGCAAATGGATACGGATGACGTTGATGCATCAGGTTACGAGCCGATTTACAATGGTGATAAATATATCGGTTTCACCACGTCGGGCGGCTACGGTCACTTAGAAAAGAGCAGCTTCGCGATGGGTTACGTCGATCGCGACGCGCTGAGTGAATCCGCCGAAGCAGTCATTTTGGGAGAACGCCGAAATGTGATGTTCCTAGACTCCCCTCCTTATGACCCAAGAGGCTCGAGGATGCGTAGCTAGAAACTAAATCGATCAAAACGTTGTATTCACACGACGAGGCGGAGTGAAAGAGAAGAACTGGACCCATGCAACTCAGCACAATCGTATTTTTTGTATTGATCGCCATTGGTCCAGCAATCGGTCTTCGGACCGCCTTTAATCAACGAGCCAACTTAGCGGGTGGACATTTTTCTGGCCGACAGTTCGGGCCAAATATCGTCGCGATAAGTTCTGTCGCCGCCGCTAATAGTGGTTTCATTATGATCGCAGCTGTGGGTTATGGATATACTGTTGGCCTCAGCGCTCTTTGGATGCCGTTTGCCTATTTCGTGGGTGATTTATTCTATTGGTTCGTTTTTGCGCCGCGACTGATCCAGCGCATGAAGGAAAAGAACAAAGAAACACTTGCGGAGCTCCTGGCGTCCAACACGACAGGGTGGACCAGTCTACCTTTACGCCTCGCTGCCATAATGATTTTTTTATTCGTTGGATTGAATGCCGTTTCACAATATTTGGTGGCCGAAAAAGCTGTGTCGACTTTCTTTGATACACCTCAAATGCTGACCTTAGTCGCGATTATGGTATTCAGCCTTGCAGCGATCTTGTTTGGCGGCGTTTCTTCTTCAATTGCCGTAAACGTTTACCAAGGTGGATTGATGCTAGCGGTCGCGCTTTTGTCTCTGGCTTCAGCAATTTATTTTGTGTTTTCAGGAGGCGAATTGAAAACCGCGTTTACGTCATCTCCAAGTGGATACTGGAATTTGTTTGGTCAATTTGGAGAACAGTCTTTTGTTCTGTTCCTCATCGCGTTTTTCTTTTTGGGGATGAGCTTTGCGATGACGCAGCCGCATGTTCTAGCCAGACTTGCATCCGGAAAATCCGAGTTGAGTATTGGTGCAATTCGATGGCGGTATCTTTTGTTGTTACAAATGATGTGGGTCGGAATGACATTATTCGGTATCTTATTATACATCTTGGTTCCCGACCTATCAGATCCAGAAGCAGGCATTCTGGTGTTCGGAGAACGATTTCTGCCACCATTCGTGCTCGGCGCTCTCGTCGCTGGAATTGTGGCCGGCGCCCTTTCGACAGCCGAGTCGCAGCTCCTCGTCGTCTCGGATGCTCTTGGATTGGATATCTTCTCCAAGATGGCGCGACGATTCCGAAGAAAACAAATGAAGGTGTATGATGGTGTTTTTCGTGTGTTTTGCGCGGGTTTGGTGCTTTTGTTCGCCCTAAACTCCAATTCAAGTGTCTTGGAGCTGATTATAGTTGCGGCCTCATCAATCTCCGCGGCGTTCATAGTTCCGATTATTTGCGTCATCTTCAATATCAACGTCGATGGGCGTGCTTTGGGGCTGTCTATCTTCAGTGGCGGCACAGTTTGTTCTGTGTTGGGATTGTCTGGCGCGGTGCCAACTGGGTTTGAAATTGTCTTTGGTTCGCTCGCAGCGGGAACGGCACTGTTGGTAGTCGAAATTGTTCTTCGCAAATGTGGGGCTACGTTGGGCTCCAAAGGGGCCTAAATCGGTCCCTTAAAGGAGAGACTCCGAAGAGTTTGGCTCCCGCTTGGTGGCTGTTTCACCCGATAGACGGCGGATTGCTTCCAAACGTCTGACGAGGGTTTGGGGGGATGCTTCGTGCTTCATTTTTGATGCGGTCTTAGTTCACTGAATAATCGAAGGCCAAAATCGATATAAAAAATATCAGCATCTGTTGCTGCGCTAGCACTTCTGTCGCTCTCAGGAGATTTGTTCAAATACCGGTGCGAAGCAAATCCATAAATTATTGAATCTATATAAAATCTAAGTTTCAATGCGCGGTCTTCTTCTTCCAAATGAGGGGTGGCCATGCGCACGAGATTGAGTATCCGACCAAAAGCGAGCGATGAGCGTTGAACTAAAAGTTGCCAAAAATCGTGTTCTTCCTCGAATTCAAGCAAAGCTAAAAACCGGATTGCTGAAAATCCCCAAGGTTCCTGCTCCATCAACACGCCGTAAGGGCGCAAAACGGCTTCTAGAACGGGAGCCAAATCGGGTGTATATCCGCTTTGAACAAGCGACTCGATCGACCGTAGTTCGATTTCGCGTTGAGCATCAAACCAGTCCTGTACAAACACGATTAACGCTTCTACTAGCCCTTTTTTTGATCCGAAATGATAATGGATTGCTGAAACGTTTTTCGCGCCGGACTGACTTGTCAATTTTGCGATCGATGTCGCCGCGACACCGCGCTTAGCGAACTCCTCCAGCGCGGCGATCAAAAGGGCATTTTTCGTCTTGATAGAGCGAGACGATGTTCGCTCCATTTTAGCCTGTTGCAATTTTTCATTCTCATTTGGCGTCGTTCGTCGAAAACGAGAGACGCTTTGGTGGTGATGACGCTGATTTCGGAGCCATTGAAAAGCACAGTCTGATCCTGTGCTTCAATGTCTCGATACCCGCTGACAACTCTCCAAAGTAATAAATGATAGAGGATCACTTACGCAATCCCTGGTGATCAAAGTCGTTGGCCTGCCTGATCTGACTGGCCCAACCCTAATGTTGGGATCGACGGTTGGTTTTCAACGGCGTTCATGCCGCCTCCAGTCTATAGGGCGGAATGAAGGTCGCGGGCAAGATGGTTCAACACATCAGTCCGGCATTTTTAGCGGACTGACAAAACTCTCAAAGTTTGGGAATGCCAGACTAAGACGCGCATTTTGGATGGCTGGCCAGGTCGCTATCCGCCAGAGAGAAAACAGCTTCAGGGACAAATATCGGCGTTACATCAAGAAGGATCCTGACAATCGTGATCTGAAACGAAAAGCACTTACAGCCGTCGCTGCGAAAATGGCGCGCACGGCATTTGCGGTCATCAAGACCGAAACCGATTACCGGCCTTTCTTTGAAAGTGTCGGTTCCAGGCGGAGAGACCTTCATCTTAGGGCCGTTGAGGCGCACCGCGCGACCTCGTAGATAATGATCAGGCTTGCCGCTTGGGTTTTCTGATCTCGTATTAAGGATGGTTGGGACAAATTTCGATCCCGTGTTAGGATCAGTGCCTATGCACGAGAGGAGCGCCCCCAGCGTGAGACGAAGGTCTAAAGCACCACTGTTCGACTCCGGTTTAAGAAGACGCGCCCTTCAGCATGCCATTTTATCGCTCCGGACTGTACTGATGCCTCCACCTCTCTTCCGATTTCGATCATTTCGCGAGCGGTTGTCACGTGGGAAACGCGACGTACATCCTGTTCGATGATTGGACCCTCGTCGAGATCTGCAGTCACGTAATGTGCGGTAGCACCGATGAGTTTAACGCCGCGCTCATGTGCCTGGTGATAGGGTTTCGCCCCCTTAAAACTCGGCAGAAACGAATGATGGATATTGATGCATTTGCCGTTTAGTTTCGAAGCGAAATCATCCGATACACGCGTGAATGTCTGACGATCCGCGTTGAGCGCAGACTGAACTCACGAGACGTCCTCGACACGCTCATGAAATTCGACAATACAATTTCAACCTTCGTCAGCGGTCGCGACCCTAGACTAGATGAAGACAAGGCGCAGGCTTAGTCTGAGGCGGGATGAACCCTTCACCAAAGTAATGAGGAGGTTTACCGCTTGTCGCGAAAGCGTGGTATCGTCCGGTATACGTGCACCATCGATGGCCGTCGCGAATTAATCACGGTACTTGTAAATGGCCTGATCGTTCACATAATCGACGACAGTTCTTGAGAATACTCCCAATCCCTAGTTTGAATACCCAATTGTCTGCGATCAGGTAAGATATGTACGTTGGAGAAAAAAGATAGTGGTGTAAGACGATGTTTGCCCCTTCCACGAATGAGTCGATGATGCTCTTCGTGTCTAGAAAAGCGAGTAATTGAATGAGTAAAGTGCGAGTAGGTGGCGGAGCGAAGAAGATTCTCTACACGCTCGATACGGTCCGGCGCATTGGTTTGCGAAACTCAGCAAAAGCGCTTTCGGCAAAGAATGCGTGTAAAGCTTGCGCGCTGGGAATGGGGGGGCAGCTTGGAGGTATGACCAATGAACTCGGTGAGTTCCCATCGGTCTGCAACAAGAGCGTACAAGCCCAGTCGACCGATATCCAACAACCCATCCCTGTCGAAGTCTTTTCGCATACGCTTTCTGAATTTCGCGATCTTTCCGCGAAAGAGACAGAACGACTGGGGCGGTTGAATACGCCGATTTACAAGGCCGCCGACGCGGACCGGTTCACAGTGATAAGTTGGAGCGAGGCGTTGGGCCTGGCTGCGGATCGATTTAAAGAGGCTGATCCTAATCGAAGCTTCTTCTATTCATCCGGACGGTCCTCTAATGAAGCGGCGTTCGTGTTCCAGCTGTTCGCGCGGCTGTATGGAACGAACAATGTCAACAATTGCTCCTATTTTTGTCATCAGGCGACTGGCATTGGGCTGAGCTCAACGATTGGAACTGGTACGGCGACGGTCGAACTCGCGGATCTTTCGAGATGTGACCTGTTCTTCCTCATTGGAGCCAATCCATCTTCAAACCATCCAAGGCTCATTCATCAGTTAAAACAAATACGAGACCGCGGCGGTGAGGTGATTGTCATCAACCCGGCCAAAGAGCCTGGCCTCGTCAGGTTCGCGGTGCCGAAGAGCCCAAAATCAATGATCTCCGGCGGATCGGAGGTTGCATCACTCTATTTGCAGCCGAGGATCGGTGAAGATATCGCTCTGTTCAAAGGCATTGCCAAGGCCATCATTGAACTGAATGCCGTGGAAGAAGTTTTCATAGCGGAGCATACTGAAGACGCTCAGATCTATCTTGACGACATTCATCAAACATCCTGGACCGAAATTACAGCGCGATGCAGTATTGATCAGCCAATGATCGAGCAATGCGCTGAGTTATATGCGAACGCCAAATCTGCCGTCTTTGCTTGGGGTATGGGAATGACTCACCACCTCAATGGCGTTGATAACGTTGAGGCTATCGCTTCGCTTGCTTTGTTGCGCGGCATGGTCGCTCGGCCTGGCGCAGGCCTATTGCCTTTGCGGGGGCACTCGAATGTCCAAGGCGTGGGGACGATCGGAGTGAAGCCAGTTTTGGCAGGCGAAGTCATAAAAAAGATTGAACGAGCATTCGGTGTGTCGCTGCCGCAGAAAACGGGCATGGATACGATGGCGTGTATGCATGCCGCCTATCGTGGTGAAATCGACAACGCGATGATTATGGGCGGGAACTTGTACGCAGCAAGCCCAAACTCTAAATGGGCTAGTGAAGCGCTATCGCGTATTCCCTTCAAGTTGTTTTTAACAACGACTCTCAATCAAGGGCACGTTCATGGATGCAATGGCAACGAAAGCCTCATTCTGCCAGTGACGGCCCGCGATGAGGAATGGGAGCCCACGACGCAAGAGTCGATGTTCAATTTTGTACGATTAAGCGACGGTGGGATTAATCGACTAGATGGCGTGCGACCAGAGAGTTTCATTATATCCGATCTTGCAAACGCAATTCTAGGCAAGGGGTTGATAGATTTCCAGGCTTTCAAACGCCATAAGGAGGTCCGAAAAGCGATCGCAGAAATTGTCCCGGGAATGTCAGAACTTGCTCATATCGACGAAGCTAAGCGTGAATTCCATATCCAAAACCGGATCATTCACGCACCGACCTTTCGAACACCATCGGGCAAGGCGCAGTTTAAGGTTTCTAAACTGCCGGGTGACCGCGCTTCAGGGCGCGCATTCACACTCTCCACAGTCAGAAGTGAAGGCCAGTTCAATTCCATCATTTACGAGGAGAACGACTCCTATCGCGGGACGAAGACCCGTTGGTGTGTGATGATGAATGCAGAAGACTTGCGCGCCTTGGATCTAAAGGAGGGCGAGACCGTGACGGTTCGGTCCGAGCACGGCGAGATGAAAAGCGTGACACCGTATCCGTTCGATCTGCCGCGCGGCGACGTACTCGCCTACTATCCAGAAGCTAATGTATTGTTGAACACTGATGTCGATCCGCGTAGTCGAACACCATCGTTCAAATATGCTCGGGTCGATATTTCGCCATCCTAAAGTTGGCTTTTGCCGCGTCGGATGGTTTGGTGAAACAGACGCTCAGCCTCTTGAAGGTGCTCGACCGTGTTGATGTTTAGAAATGCGTGTGAGGGCGCCTCTGGAAAATCAACAGGAACCGCACCGCAAATTTCCACCCATCTATGTACAGACCGCTCGCCTGCAGCTATTGCTACTTCGAGTTCAACGCATTTGCTGACCGGCCACTTGCCGAATACCGGATGTAAGCGATCTGCAAATTTGGCGACTGCGCAAAAGTGAAAGTCGAAGGATAGTGCCAAATTATTGGGAAAGAATGGTGCATCTACGGGCGTTGTCACAACCGCCGCAAACCCCTGCGATCGTGCCCATACCATTGCTGAATGAATACCCGCCAATGGGCCAACTCTGGCGAGAATAGAATCGGAAATCCTGTGTGTGGTCCCTTCTGGTGCAAATTCGCGATTTGAATTGAACGCGACCGGACCGGAAATTTGCGATTGGAGTCTATTGATTGCATGCGAAGCCAGAGTTTGTCCCGCCAGTAGCGCTTGCTCCTTTGCGCCGCCAAATCGAACTGCCTCGCCACCCGCCAAAACAACACCCGCTAAATTAGGTTTGTCGGATCTAACACCAGTGCTCATCTCAGCATGCAGCTCGCCATCGGGTTTGCGTAAATTCTTTGCTCATCCTGCTTACCAATTTTGCTTAGGTAACCACCAGGAGAGTGACGGATCAAATCATACCTTTTGGAACGATCAGGCACTTAGCACCAGAAAGACTCTGAATCGAATTCTTGCGGAGCATTATTCTACAGAAGAGACCAAGCGAAAATCGCAAGCCACTTGTTGACTATTGTTATAATAACGGTTACGCGACTATATGCCTATAGAGCGTATTGGTCTGTCTCTCATCGGATATTGTTCAGTAATCCTTGTCGCTTGCGAAGCGGCACAGAATATCGATGAATCGAGTTCTCAAGAGAGATTGGTGGAGTACTCTAAGCCTGCTGCTGATGCTCCCGAGCTTGCCTATTGGGGGGATTACTCTGTCGGTCTAAGAACGGCTACTTTTGTCGATGAAGAGCGGTTGGCTTTGCTAGATATCGATCCAGAAACGGGTTTTCCGAGAACTACGGATCGCAGTATTTCATCGCTAGTCTGGTATCCCGCCGCCCCTGGAGCCGACACCCTGCATAGAGCGTCTTATGACCGACAATTTATCCAAGACCCTAAATGGCCAATGCCCGACTTTCCTCGAAATTGGAGTACGTTTGGCCATGCGATCGAGAACGCACGCCCGGTAGAAGAGGAGCAATTCCCACTCGTCGTACTCGCCCACGGGTGGGCGGGTAATCCCGCCGGCTTAGCATATATCGGCGAAAATCTGGCCTCCAAAGGCTATGTCGTTATTGGGCCCGACTTCAACGATGTCTTGCCAACCGACCCGCAGGTTTTTGAGCTCCTCTTCCCACGCGCCATGATCAATCGTGCAATTGACTTGAATTTTATCTTGGAGACCAACACGACGTCGGACAGGAATGAGCCGACTTGGCTTTCAGCGCTCATTAATCCTGATCGCGTGGCGTTGATCGGAAATTCCCTCGGCGGGATGGGGGCGCTCAGAACGGCTGGGGTGGAGTACGATAATACTAGCCCTGCTGCGGGATGGATTCCGGGTAACCTGTTTGAAAACCAAACGCGACAAACTGAAGACCCTATTGATGTAACATTCGAAACGCTCGATGCCGTTGTCCTTATCGCGCCGTGGGGAGCTCAAGATGACGCAGCGCTCTTCTCAGCCGACGCGCTCGCCTCGCTTGAAATACCGCTCTTCGTTATCGCGGGAGATCTAGACGCAATCGCCGGGTATCAAACTGGTCCCCAGCGCATTTTCAAGACCGCGGGTTCGAAGGAAAAGTATCTGCTGACCTTCGAAGCGGCGGGGCACAGCATTACTCCGGCGCCGGCACCAGCGTCAGCGGGAAATTATCCGTATGGGGCGGTGGGAACGCGCGATGCGGTTTGGCGCGGCGAAGCTGTCGCGGCAATTCAGCAGCATTTTTTAACGGCGTTTCTGGATGCCAAACTAAAAGACGATGAACGAGCTGAGCTTTATTTGGCGGTGCAAACAGAACACGCATCAGATGGTATTTGGCCAAGTTCGGACAATGAAACGCCCGACGCTTTTGCGCCTTTGTTGGAAGACGGGGTGACCTATTGGCCTGGGTTTCGCCGCCATCGCGCGCGTGGGCTCAGACTAGAGTACGAAGCCCACAAAGATTGAGTGCCCAGAAACACCGAATAAATGGCGCGATAGTCAAGGCGCATCGGGAGGAAAAATGAGTAAGCCGTTACCCGTCCGCTCCATCGTTGCGTATGGTAGCCTTAATCTTCCGGTTGGAACGATCGGACTACCTGTCGCAATTTATCTCGCCCCACTTTATGCGGGCCAACTCGATTTGAGCCTCGGATTAATCGGTATTGCGTTCTTATTGGCGCGCCTTTCAGATTTTATCACGGATCCATTGGTTGGTGTGTTGAGCGATCGCTGGAGGCCAAAGGTTGGGCGACGACGGATTTGGCTGGTTCTAGGCACAATAGTGATGATGGCGGGTGTATTCTTGCTGTTCAGGCCGCAACCAGGTGCGAACATCATTTACTTTTTGGCGTCTGTGTCGCTTGTCTATTTCGGCTACACACTTTTGCTCGTTCCTTATGCAGCGTGGGGCGCAGAGCTGTCTGGTGACTATAATACGCGCACTCGCATTACTTCGTCGGCACGATTCTTCGACATTTGCGGCCTTATCATCTCAACGCTGATTCCAGCTTACGTCTTATCGAAGGAAGGGGCCAATAGCGGTGATGTGATGTACGAGCTCAGCACATTCATTCTCATTACACTGCCCATCGCTGCGGCTATTGTTTTCTTCGCAGTCCCCGAGCCCCCTCCACCTCCTAAGAAAGCACCTTTCAGTTTTAAGTCGGCCGCTCGAGTCCTCACTCGAAATGGACCATTTGCCCGTATCTCAATCATTCTACTGATCGCAACGATCGGCGAGGTGTTCCGGCAAACGATCACTCTTTTCTTCGCAAGAGATGTGGTCGGTGTCACAAATATCGGCGCGGTCTACTTTTATTATTTTGTCGCAGCATTGATCATGGTGCCGTTCTGGTTGTGGCTCGCCCAGAGAATCCAAAAACACAGAGCCTTAACGCTCGCATTCATCATCATCGCGATCACAAACGCGGCCATGTTTCTGCTGGGAGAGGGAGACGATTTAGCGTTCATCGCACTGTTTGTTTTAAAAGGGGCTTGTTACGGGCCCGTTCTTATGTTGCCGCCCGCAATGATTGCAGATGCTTCTGATCTCGACACGCTCCAGTCCCAGGATCGCCAGCAAGGTCTGTTTTATGCCATGGCGGCGATGATCCAGAAGATCGGCTTCGCGCTCGGCGCCTCATTGCCGCTCCTGATCCTTGGCGTTTTCAACTATAATTCAGATGGCGAAACCGTGCCGGAAAAGCTGCTTGCATTGACGCTTTGCTACAGCATCATTCCAGGCGTGCTGGTTGCAATCGCGGCCTGGCTGACCATCCGCTATTCTTTGACGGCTGAGCGCCACAAAGAAATTCGAGACCAAATTGATGCCCAAGTTTCTAACCTGGAGGCCCTGACAGGATGACCGATCAAACGACCGTTCTTGGGCTACATCATACCGGATTGTCCGTGAGCAATCTCGACCGCGCGATTGCCCATTATGAGCACGACCTCGGCTTTGAGTGCGCGGCTCGATTCGACGTAGAAGACACCAGTGAGGCGCGCCGCGTTCTCGATGTCGATCATGCCGGCGCGAAAGTGGCACTGATGCGCAATGCCACGGGATACATGGAGCTGTTTGAGTATGTTCATCGCCCTCGTCGCGATGCAGATCCACAAGTTCATGAAGCCGGGATCCGGCACACTTGTATCCAAGCGATAGATGTCGACGCTCTCTTTGATCGTTGCATGGAAGCAGGCGGCGCGTCACATGCGCGGCCATCCAGCATGGGGACTGGGGCGCTTTATGCTTACATTCGCGATCCAGAAGCGAACATCATGGAGTTGGAAGGCGTTCCTTGGGGGCCTGCCTATCGTGATCAACCATGGTACGCGCACACAGCCATTGTGACCCCTGACATGGACCGGCTCCTGGCGTTCTATGAATATCTGACCGGCGTGAAATCCCATGACCGGCGGAGTTTTGGACCGCACAAGGTATTTGATCGCGTCGCAGGCGTAGACGGCGTGGTGTTTGAAGGGGCTTGGATAAAGCTTTGCAACGCGACCCTGGAGTTCTGGCAATATTCTGAACCCGTGACGCGGCCCGCTCAGCGGACCGATGTGCGCACGCTCGGCTGGAATCATATCTGTCTCGAGGTCGCGAGCGTCGCGGATATGTATGCTCGGCTCGAAGCAGACGGGATTGAGCTGCATGGGCCGATTGTACGCAACGCTTTTGGCGCCTTTTTCTATGGCAGGGACCCAGATGGAAACGTGTTTGAGTGTCTCGAAATCTCCGAGAAAAGCGCCAGTTTCTCAATCGATGCACTGTCTGGTTATGCGTTTCTCGCAGACCTAGAGCGCAGCTTTGAAGAGAATTACAGTCGCGGATAAACGCTACTCAGCGGCGGCTGACCTGGTCGTTCCGGGCATTCGGATCTTCCCCGCTTTCGAACGCGCCGCGGATCGTTCGAGGCTGCCCATAATCATCGCGGTCAGCATATCTTCGACAAAGGCCATGTCGGCATTGTGCTTTTCCATGTAAGCACCGCCCGCAGTCGAAAGGCCGAGACCAATTTCGATGGCGGCGCGGGCAACGTCCATGTCCACGCCATACTCTTCTTGGACCCGCTTTGATAGATAATCGGCGTGTTGGCCTTGATAGTGCGTTTCCATTTCCTCCAGCACATCAGCCACTTCAGGTTCCTGCATGAGCTGTTGGATTACGGTGCCGAACTCGCTGACATATTCGAGCATTTTGCGAGACGTCGCGCGCACAAGGTCTTCCAGCGTGCCCGTCGTGGCGGCGATATCCGCACTATCATAGTGATAGCGTTTCACCTCTCTAGACAGGAGGCTTTTGAGCAGATCGGTGCGGTTCGGGAAATAGTTGTAGACCAAGGGTTTTGAAACGCCGGCTGCACGTCCCAGGCGATCCATATTCAATGCCGAAACGCCGTGTTCTCGAATAAGCGCGGCGGCCACATCCAGGATTTGGTTTTTGCGTTCTTCTGGCTGTAACCGTTGTCTTTTGGGCGCAGATTTTTGTGTCATAGCTTACTATTGTAATCGAAATCCTGAAATTACAATAACGAGGACTGTGAATCGCGCAACACTTATTGACGACTTCTTTAATAACAGTCAATTTCGATCGCATGCTAGACCCTGAAGCTCATGCGCTCGGCTTTCGCAGCCAGATCAAGTCGATCAATGAGATCGACTTTCACATCGTCGAGGCAGGACAAGGTCCGCCGCTCGTCTTCCTCCATGGATTCCCGGAATATTGGGGCACATGGCAAACGCTCATGGCCGAGTTCGCGCGCGACTATCATTGTGTGGCGCCCGATCTAAGGGGTTATGGTTTGACCGCGAAACCAGAAAAACGCAGCGCCTACAAAATTGAAACGCTGATCCGCGACGGGCTCGGGTTTCTCGACCTTGCGGAAAGTCACTCACCCATAATTATTGCGCATGACTGGGGCGCGACGCTCGCCTTTTATCTGGCGATGCAAGCGCCAAATCGCGTGAAACATCTTATCATTTTAAACGGCGCTCACCCTTATGTTCTGCAGGATCATATTTGGGACAATCCAGAGCAGAGACGGGCATCGCAGTATATGGCGTCTCTTATGTCTGATACGGACGTCCACGATTTAAACGCGGGAAATGCGGCTCAAATTGCAATGAACTGGCTCAGTGAGCCGCTAGAGACTGGCAAGATATCGCAGGCGCAATACGAGCGATTTGTTGAGCATTGGTCGGTCCAATCAAATTGGGATGCGATGATCAATTGGTACCGCGCATCGGGCTTTGATGTTCCGGCGATAGATGCGCCGGCCCCCCGTGTGCGATGGACAGACGCGCTCGATGGGCGTGTAGAGTGTCCGGTGACAGTGATTTGGGGCGCGCAGGACCCCGTCTTTTCCGAGCGCATGTTGCATGATTTAGCGCAAGTATGCGCAGCGCTGGAGGTTCACACACTTCCAAATGCCGGGCATGTGCCGCATCGGGACGAACCCGATAAATGCATTGAAATCATTCGTGAATGCGCAGCAAGAGCATTTGACGAATACTATTGACGGTGATTATAATAAACTCTGGGATTGAGGACTTGGATATGACCAAAAGCGGGGAAGATCGGACGAAAGTCGCTTTTATCACAGGCGCCGCCCGAGGGATCGGGTTAGCGACCGTTCGTCGTTTCTTGAGTGACGCGTTTAAGGTGGTTGCGTTTGATCTACCGGGAGCAGACTTTTCCGAGTTACAGGCTTTGGAGAAGACTTCAAACGGAGCGCTTGTTTGTACTCAAGGCGATGTGGGACGCGAAGAAGACTGGATGGCGGCTCTCGATGTCGCAGAAGAGGCTTACGGGCGCGTCGATGTCCTTTTTAATAATGCCGGCATCTCCGGCCCGAGTATTTCACCATTTCGAACGACGCTCGAAGAATTTGAGCAAGTGATGCGTGTGAATGTCACCGGCGTCTTTCTCGGTATTAAGATTATCGGCGCACATATGAAGTCGAAGGGTGGCGGCGTCATCATCAACACGTCTTCGATCTCGGGCGAGCGTGGCGGAGGTAATGTCCTCGCTTACACGACGAGCAAGCATGCTGTGAATGGAATGACAAAGTCCGCGGCTGGATCGCTGGCGAAGCACAATATTCGAGTGCTTGCGGTGTGCCCGTCTCCGACTGCGACTGAAATGGTATACGCCGTTGAGCGAAAGATCGCGCCGGATAATCCTGAGTCGGCGCGCGATGCGCTGGCGGCGGGTATACCGATGAAACGTTACGGAGAGCCCTCAGAGATCGCGAATGTCGTGGCGTTCCTGGCAAGCGATGAGGCCTCCTACATGACTGGCGCACTGGTGCCCGTCGATGGCGGAACGCTGGCAGACTAGAAAGGTAAGAACATGGATTTGGGGCTCACCGGTAAGAAAGTGATCGTCACGGGGGGCTCCCGCGGCCTTGGGCGAAGCATTCTGGAAACTCTGGTTCAAGAGGGTGCGATTGTCTCCACCTGCGCGCGCGGCGAGGAAGGCTTAACGAAAACGCTCAATGCGGTCCGGGAGACCGGAGGCATAGTTTTCGGTTCGGCGCTCGATGTTCGCGATGCAGATGCATTTCGCAATTGGATTGATCAAGCGGCCGACGAAATGGGCGGCGTGGATATCATCATCTCGAACGTCTCAACACGTTTGCAAGGCAATGATGAGGCGTGGTGGCGCGAAAGCTTTGAAACGGATTTTCTCCAACATGCCCGCATGGTGGAGCAAGCCGTTCCGCACCTAGAAAAAAGCGAAAACGGGTCGATCGTTCTAATCTCGTCAATTGCGTCGGTGCTCGTGAACCTTCCGCCAGATGAATTGGCTTACGGAGTGATGAAGGCGGGCCTGGTCAATTATGCCGGGCAGATGTCAGTCAGGCTTGCGAGAAAAGGCATTCGGGTGAATGCCGTATCGCCGGGTCCAATCTTCTTTGAAGGCGGCACTTGGGACTGGATCAAGCAAAAGCAACCAAAGCTTTTTGAGGCGGCGGCG
>Ga0207422_1001988_pt1 | contig 31794 bp, 20 predicted proteins | sample MarCyaLeptolynsp_FD_187757 | JGI IMG/M metagenome (GOLD analysis project Ga0207422, IMG submission 187757) | Marine cyanobacterial communities from Panama - species 1 Leptolyngbya sp. (SPAdes) | ecosystem: Environmental > Aquatic > Marine > Unclassified | place: Panama: Panama City | collected... | reverse complement strand
GTATCACTAATGACCAATCCGTCGTGAAATGGTCATTAGTGATACACGTTTCTCCTATAACACAGATAACAACAGTTTATCCTTCGGTGTTATTTACGCAAATGTACGTCACAAACGTGCTCTACAAACCAGCTTCTTCCTGAGTGACGTAACTGGCGAAGGCGCGAGAGTTCTGGATATTGTAGCCGTAGATTCAGACGGCGATGTTCAGGCTTATTTAAGTGACAGTGGTGTCGTTAAATACGGTCATTGGCGTGGTAACGATGATGTGGAAGTTCAGTCATTCTCTTTCTATGTGAACGACGAATATCAAGTCACAGAAAACCTCAGAATTGATGCTGGCCTGCGTTATGAAGTATCAGATTACAGAGTATCCAGCTTGGCGGGTCTTGGTGATCGTTTTGTCGTGGCCGGAGCCCTGGATTCAGATGGTAACGATGTCGATAACATTCTGGCAAATAACTATGCCAACCGTTTATTCGGCAGTGGTCAAACCAATCGTCGGGAAATTCAGTTTAATGAAGTCGCCTGGACCGTTGGTTTTAACTATACCTTCAATGACGACCTGGCCGTTTATGGACGTTATGCTTCCGGTTATCAAACACCAAGAGCTGACCGTTTTGGCGACTTGAACAATGCTTTTAACGCTCAAAGCGTTGGTACCAGCACAGTTGCTGATCTAAAATTTGCTGAATTAGGTGTGCGTTATCAGGGTGAATCCCTCAGTGCGTCCCTGACAGGTTTCTGGACAGAATTCCCGAACCTGCCAACTGGCGGCTTTGGTTTCGACGAGTCTGGTACAGAAATTCTGTTCGAAGCAGAAGTATCGGTTATTGGTGTTGAATTTGATTTACTTTGGCAACCAACTGAATGGCTGAGCTTAGAAGCCTTAGGTGTTGTACAAGATGCTGAATTCAAGAATATTGATAATCCAGCTGTGAATTGGGATGGTAATACACCCGCACGGACACCGAATGCACAGGTTCGCATCTCACCAACTTTCCATGTGAATGAAGATCTTGACCTGTATGCAACCTACCATTGGTTAAGCAAGCGTTATGGTGCGAATGATAACATCATTGAATTCCCGGATTGTGGCATATTCGATGTGGGCGCATATTACGCAGTGAATGAATCTGTAAGCTTCCAGGTCAAAGGCAAAAACATCACCAGCAAAGTATGCTGGAATGAAGGCAACCCTCGCGCAACCAGTGCCGAAAACACGTTAGCCTTAGGTTTTGCCCGTCCAATCGTTGGCGCCACCTGGCTCGCTTCTATTCAGTATGATTTCTAAATTGAGTTAAATTAGGCCTTTGCCTGTAAACTCAAAAAAGAAAAATATATAAGAAACATATTGCTGCAAGAATAGTTATTCTTGCAGCATTTTTTAGAATAACACCATCAGAATGATGATCGCGCTTATCGTTCCCGACCCAATGACCCAATAGTCATTTCCAAATTATTTTACCTTTTAACCTCAGCACTTTAGCAAGCAAATGCCTCATGACAAAACTTACCTGTTTTAAATCTTACGATGTTCGTGGCGTTGTGCCATCTGAATTAAATTCAAATGTTGCATATAATATTGGCCGTGCATTTGCCGCTTTTTTACAGCCTGAGCTGGTGGTCATTGGACATGACATTCGCTTAACCGGGCCTGAAATCGCCAGTGCTATTACAGCTGGCCTTCTAGAAATGGGTGTAGACGTTATCAATATCGGCCAATGCGGATCAGAAGAAATTTATTTTGCCGTTCCACACCTTGAGGCTGATGGCGGAATCTGCATTACCGCAAGTCACAATCCCGCAGAATACAACGGTATGAAATTTGTCCGTGAACAAGCCAAACCAATCAGTTCGGATAATGGCTTACTCGAAATTCAAAAACTTGCTGAAAAAGCACAATTTCAATCCGCACCTATCATCGGCAACTTCAAATCTCAAAATATCCGCAAAGAATACGCCAAAAAAATTCTGTCTTTTACAGATATCAAAAAGCTTAAACCCCTGAAGATTGTTGCCAATCCGGGCAATGGTGGTGCAGGCGGGGTCATTGAAGCACTCGAACCTCATGTGCCTTATCATTTCAATAAAATTCATTTTGAACCAGATGGTCATTTTCCAAATGGCGTCCCTAATCCGCTTCTGCCGGAGAACCGCGAATCCACACGCAAAGCCGTGCTTGATAGCAACGCGGATATGGGCATCGCCTGGGATGGAGACTTCGATCGATGTTTTTTCTTTGATGAAAAAGGTAATTTCATCGAAGGCTATTATATCGTTAGCCTTCTAACCCGTATTATGCTTGAAAGAAGCCCTCGCGAGAAAATCATCTATGACCCCAGATTATATTGGGCGACACAAAAAACAATCTCACAATATGGCGGGCAAGGTATTGTCAGTAAAACAGGACATGCCTTTATTAAAGATGCCATGCGCTCTAGCGATGCGATATACGGTGGAGAAATGAGCGCGCACCATTATTTTCGTGATTTTTATTATTGCGATAATGGCCACCTTCCATGGCTCCTTATCGCAGAACTTTTATCCACCACAGGTAAAAAATTGTCCGAACTTGTTTCAGAACTCATCCATGAACATCCATGCAGTGGCGAAATAAATCTGAAAGCTGAAAATAGCGATTTTATTTTCAAAGAACTTATCCAGCAATACGAAGCTGCTGCCATAAACATTGATACAATCGATGGATTGGGCATGGAATTTGAACAGTGGCGTTTTAACATACGCGCTTCCAACACCGAGCCCCTTCTAAGACTCAATGTGGAAAGTTTAACCGACCGTCACTTAATGAATACAAAAACAGATGAATTATTGGCATTCATTCAAAGCCTGACCTCAACAATTACTAAAGTAAAATTATAACCAAGCTTATGTAATGGAAAATATACTAAAATTAGTTTTTCATATTTGAACCAAGTAGATCAAAAAGCATTGCTTAGGACTGAATATATCCTTTCAATATTTTCACACATCTAAACGTTCTAACAAAGGTCTGATGATATAATTCAGCAAAGAGACCTTACCGCTTAGAAAGTACATATCTACGGTCATGCCAGGTATGAAATTGTTTTTTGAGTTGGGGGCAACACGGACCAGATATTGATTATCTGTTTGCTCTTCGGAGGATAGGGCGTCGCTGGAAATTCTTTGCACCTTGCCTTCGACTGGTTGATCAAAAAGGCTATTGGAAGATAAGGGATAAATTCTGGTTTCCATGTCCAGAGTAATCTTGGTGATTTCCCGGTCAGGTAATCTGCTGTCGATCACCAGTGTCTCTTCCTCTGGCACGATATACATCAGGGTTTCCACTGATTTAGTAACATATCCGGCATGCAGGGCCCGCATGTTAAAAGTCACACCATCTGCTGGCGCCCGGATAACTTTCTGGGCAATTTGTTGATCCAGGATTTTCATCTGTTCTGCAGTTATGCGAATGTCCTGATTTGCTTTTTGCAAGCGTTCTTGCAGATCTGCTTCCCGTTCAGATAATTTTTGTCGCTGCTGGGCTGTAATTTGTTGCACTTGATCTTTCTGCTCATGCATCCGGGATTTAGCCAACATCATTTGTTCCTGAAGTTCGCTTTGTTTACGTTTTACGGCAAAGTACCGGGATTTGGCCACCAGGCCCTTTTCAAAAAGCTGTTTTAAGCCCGCTACTTCTTCGGTGATCAAAGCCAGCTGTTGCTGTTTGGATTTTGATTGTTCTGACAATGAAACAATTGATGTTTTAAGCTGTGATATGCGCCTTACATAGGCCTGATGAAAAGCCTGCCAGGCTGTCTTTCTTTGATTAAAAAGATTTTGTTCTTTTGGCTGCCCTTGACCCTGCAGATGTTGCTGGTCAAAAGTTATGGTTTTTGCCGAAAAGACAATATTGTTTTTCTGAGCCAGTTCGCTGTTCAGCCTGTCCCGTAACAGATAGAGGTCTGCCAATTGTATCTGGCGTTTTTTCAATTCCGCCTCTTCCTGATCAGATTTTAATCTCAACAGAACATCATGCTTTTTTACATGATCCCCTTCGCGGACATATACGGCCTTGACGATCGCGGCTTCCGGAGAGTGCACTGATTTACGGTGGTTTTCGCTGACAACTGTGCCCTGGACCTTGACCGTTTGATCGATATCCAGCAGAAGACCGCAGCCGATCAGGCCCACAACAAATCCGATCATAGATCCTCTGAGAAGTCTTTTATGGGTCCGCACGCGGTTTTCGGAGACCCGTTTGGTTTGTTCCAAAATACTCATGAGCCTTCTCCTGCAATGGCATAGGGTGAATGCAAGCGCACAGGGCCATCATTCTGTACAGGTTTGATCTGCTTACTTGAAATGATGTATCGGTGTGAGGCAATCTCAGTGAAGGCTTTATTATTGCTGGCCAGCAGGACCGCCTGCCCTTCATCCGCCAGAGAGGTCAGCTTTTGCAGAATGATTTTGCGCTGAGCACCATCCAGAGCCAGATCCGGTTGGTCGATGACCAACAGCGGCGCCTGCTGGGCAAATAACTGCACCCATCCCAGCATACGTTTTTCAGAAGCACTGAAATAGGTGCTGTTTTGATGCAAAATCGTGTCATAACCATCAGGCAAAGCCATAATCTGATCATGCAGGCCCAATTCCATGGCCAAAACCATCATGTCATTTTCAGACATTGATCCGAATAATGAGAGGTTTTCCATAACGCTACCCCGAACAAACAGATTGTGATCCGGTAAAAAACCGATGGGGAATTTTAAGCCACTGACATTAATGCGCCGACCCTGGCCAAAATCATAAACAACCTTGCCGCGCGTCGGTTGATCAATGCCTGTTAACAATCGCATCAACTGGCTTTTACCTGATCCGGCAGGGCCAGAAAAACTGGAAATACCGGAAAGCTCCAGAGACATTTTGAGATCATGAAATACAGGGTTCACCGCCCCTTTGTGCACATGTGTCACATTTACCAGACGAATTTTTTCAGGGTATATATCATCGCTCAGGTCAATAGAGGGTACAGGCCCGCTGTTTTGCCCTTGATCATGTTGTTGATCATTAAGATTGGCAAAAATATCCATCTTGCAAATCGGCAAAAGAATGAAATTCAATAAAATCGGCGCAATGATCACACTGCCCGGGGAAAGTTCCTGACGGGTGACCAGGATCGCGCCGACCGTATACATACCAATGGTCGCCAGAACCCTGATGCCCATGCGTGAGGATTGGTGATGGGCCTGTTTGCGACCTACCTTGTCTTCATGATCAGCATGATCCTGATAGGATACATCATAAATGTTCTGAAAAGAGGTTTTCAAGGACAGATAAGACCCCAGCTTATGTTGCAAAGCCTGTAATCCCAGGTAACGCCCCTGATGTTTAGAAGCCACATGCGGGTGAGATGCTAAAGACATCACTTCATAGGTCATCAAGCAGATTGCCACAACCAAAGCATACAAGCCAAATACGGGATGCAATAATGTTAAGGTCGCCAGAAACAAAGGTAACCAGATATAATCCATTACCAAAATCAGTAATGATTTTTGCTGACTGGTCGTTTGAGAGGTTTTTCTGGCAGCCATATGACTGTTCAGCATATTCTGCTGGATCATGGCGCTGAGCATTTTGTCCCGTCCGGCCTGCAGAACCCACTGTAAGATAATCGCCAGCACGGCCACCGCCGTAATGCCGATCAGGTTTCGGATCTGACCGGTCATAAACACATGGTCGATCAGATGCAGCATATATAAAGGCACTGTCAGGCTCAGCAAACTCACCCCGCCGCTGGCGATCAGGATAATTTTCCATTCATCCTTGATGATCGCCAGGGCATTGGAGAGATGAGCAAACAGGTTATGGATAGTTATCAGCAAAGGTCTTGAGCTCCTCATGATTTTTCTCCTTACTTCTCTCCTTAGGTGGCCATAATGGTGATGTCGTCCAGCGTGATGTCGGTCACACCGTTCAGTTCGGCAAAGGCCACTGCCTCACCAGCACCATCGGCACCGTCCAGGTCCACATACAACAGGGTGTCATCACCCACTTCGGCCAGGCTAAACCAGTCACCCAGATCATCATCTTCACCTAGATTCAGATCAAAATGGATCAGGTCATCATCCAGGGAGAAATCCATGATCACGTCCATGTCATCCTGAACATCTTTGCCCAGCCAATAGAAAGTATCCTGGCCCGCACCGCCGGTCAGCGTGTCTGCTCCGGTCAAGCCGCGTAGCAAATCATCACCAGCACCACCATTCAGGTCGTTATCCAGTCTGTTGCCGCGCATCCAGTCATCACCGTTACCGGCAATGGCATTTTCGATGCTGATCAGGCTGTCGGAATCGCCACCGGTGGTGCGTTTGCCGTGCAGATCGATACGAATGTCATTATCCAGCCAGCTGTAATCAGCCGTATCGATGCCCGATCCGCCATTGACAGTATCGCGACCGGTGCCTGTGATGAAGGTGTCATCACCTGATCCGCCATTCAGCGTGTCATTGCCGGAGCCACCATTCAGGGTGTCATGACCAGAATTACCGGTTAAGGTGTCGCTGCCGGACCCGCCGGACAGTTGGTCATCACCGCTGCCACCATTTAGTTCGTCATTACCGGACCCACCAGACATGATATCGTCGCCGGAATTCCCATTCATCACATCATGGGATGAACCACCGTCCATGGTGTCATTACCGGAACCACCATGCATTTCATCGCTGGAATTTCCGCCATACATCAGGTCATCACCGCTGTTGCCATAAAGCACATCATTGGCGGACCCACCGTGGATTTCATCATTTCCGGAACCGCCGTGAATTTCATCTTCACCACTTTCACCGCTCAGATAATCATTACCGGCTTTACCCCAGATTTCATCATTGCCGGTACCACCATAAATGATGTCATTTTCGTCTGTAACAACAGGTGGTGGGGTTGGACCATCACCATCAATGACGTCCACATCAACACCGTTATCTTCGCCCCGGAAATGGGCATTCAGAACCTGTGCATTGGCAGTGCCGATATCGACAGTGAAAACACTGTCATCAAAATCCATATCACCGCCATTAAACAGGTCTTCAAAACCCAATGTCAGGGTGCCCATATCCGTCTTCAACACACCGGTGGTATGTAAAATACCATCGGGGTTCAGATTGACATTCTCACCATACCCTGCCGTGTGATAGGCATGAACGCGGATTTGTGTTTCTGTGCCGTCGGTGGCCACATGATAAAGTTTCGGCCCTGAACTGGACAGACTTGCTTGTGTGCCATCGGCATTCCGAAATTCCAACGAGCCTTCACCAAGGGCTGCATAGTTGTTATAGCTATAGCCATTGGATACTATGAAGAAACCAATCTGGTCACCAGCCTGCACATCCAGATATTCATCGGACTCACCCACAATCAAATTGCCGCCACTATATAGTTTCGAGGCATTTTCCCAGATGAATTCCACATCATAAATGCTACCATCTTCGGCCACTTTATAATAACCGAAAGTGTTTCTGTATCCGGCCGTCTCACCTTCGAAAATCACCCGGACCGGATAATCATCATTGATGGTCACTGTGGTGGGCTGCACATAATTGGGGCCACCGGACCCATACATGACATCATTGCCGGCATGGCCGTACATCAAATCATTACCACTGCCGCCCCAGACCTCATCATGACCGTGACGGGCATAGATGGTATCATCCCCACCACGACCGGAAATCACATCGGACATGTTGGTTGCGTTAATGGTATCGTCATCACTGGTCCCGATTACGGGATGGATAGGTGCTGTTGACATTTTTGGGCTCCTTAAAAAAGTTTCTAATGAATCAACCTTTGCTTTGCAGATTACATGCCAGTATTTTGTTGTTTATTTTCAATGATTTATTTTGGCGTCCGAAATAGTTTTTCATTATGAAAACCATTCTGGGAAGGAGAAATCTGGAACAAAGGATTGTCATTTAGAAACGCATCCGCACTGGAAAAATGCTGTTGTTCTTTCATCTGACAACCGCTTAGGGCACAACTGGAAAAGGTCATTTTCAGGTCAAATTTCTTGCCTGCCTGATACATTAGGGCATAGGCGAGATGCTGGTCACTGGACACGCCCCCTGGCAACTTATGGGCATAGAGATCCGCTAATTTTTGTGTCTCAAAAAGATGCCAACCAGCACCGGGCAACCAACGGGGGCTGACCGGGCCTTTGCCATCCATGTCACGGGCTAAAATTGCCCCTTGTGCCAACAGACGGTCCAGTGTTCTTTGTCCCTGCTTGATCAGGGAATCTGGTAAATCAAAACCGGCAGAGGTGATACCTAACAGACTAATGCCCGCATGATTGAGATCTTCATATCTCTCCCGGGACATGTTGCGGGCTTTTTGCTGGGGCCGGGACTTAGAGATTAGATCCTCAGCGTCCCAACCCTGATAATAGGGTGCGGGCCAATATCGCCATAACAAACCATCATTTCCAACCTGCCAGCTCTGCACAAATTTCTTGATCAGATAACGGGCCCGGCGCTGGTATTTTAAGCGCGGGTCATGGTTCAATACGCCCGCCCACATCATATGCCAGTTCCACGGCGCCCATATGCCGTCATAACGAAAATTAGCGCCATAAGGGATACGGTACAGGGCGGTTTCTTCATCAAACCATTGTTCATAACTGTCCACCAAACAACGATTATTCTCGGCAATACGGGCTTTCAAAGCGGGGGAACACTGTCCGCCAAGGCGTGTGCAACTATCAGATAAACTGCTGGCAATCATCGCCTGATTGATCATGAAGGACAAAGCCGTACGACCATCTTTTGAATATATCCGCGAGGCCCAGGCACAGGATGGATTATAGACCCCTTCAATAGCGAGCTGCTTATTGGTCTGATCCAAAATTGACGTCATGGCGTCAGAGGTCAGACGGGAAAAGACCGGGTGTCTGGTCTTTTCATAAAGCACCGCCAGTGTGCGGGTCCGGTAAGACTGGCTCCAGCTTTGTTTGCCCCCTTCATCGGAAGCATAGGCCATAGGCTCGCCCAGCATCTTCATCATGCTGCCGGTTATTGCATGATAAAATTGACGGGCATTATTGTTACCAGAGATCGACAAGACGGCCACCTCGCCGCGATTATGTTTTTTGTGGGAAAAGGCCAGTATTTCGTCGTCTGTGGTGGCCAGAACATCGCGAATTTCACCGGTGTTAAAAGACAGGAACTTCACATCACTGCCCCGGTCCTGATCACAATAGGCTTCGATGGCGATACCTTTTTTGATCACTTTGCTGCCCAATAAAGCACAACCAGCCAATTGACCAACTTTACGGCCCTCAGTCTGCAGAGCCCCGGAAGCATTACGCGGATAGACCCAAAATTCTGTCGTCTGGGTGGCATCCACATAATGGCTCAGATAAAGTTTTCTTTTCTGATAAGACAGGATGTTGACCAGCGAAAGACGTGGCCAGTTGAGCACCGGTTCGCCATCCTGATAAAGCTCGACAATGGCCTTTGGGCCTTTGGTGGTGCGGATATAAACGGTCGAACCCGTCTTATCAAAACGAAAACTGCCGATGCGGGAAATGTCATTCGTGTCATAACCATCCACTTTCACCACACCATTGAAGATCATGGTGGCCCGGTATGCACTAGGCTGCCAATAGGATTGCATGACATTACCACCTGATTTGGATACGGAGATCAGGCCCTTGCGGCTGATGCCGTTACGGCTGCCCTTTTGGGTCTGGGTGTCATAGGAAAAACCAGTGTCTTTTTGTGTGATCACCCAGTGGTCCTGCGCGAACGCGGGTCCCATCAGAATGAAGGTGATCATTATCCATAGACGTATCATGATCCAGTCCTTAGAAATTAAAGTAGATAAATTCAGTCAGACCATTCAGACGATACATCTGAATAATACCGGTCAGGCCAACGACAAACATCGCCATGGACCAGGCCGCAGATGGCCGCCAGATGATATGTTTCAACACATAGGCCGACACACCACGGGCTTTGGTCAACAGCTGTTTGGCATCAATGGCCGGACGGTATTTCTGGGCGATTTCAATGGAATTCGGGCACCAGAAGACAACAATTGCCATCACCACCGCCTGGATCCAGAACAGGCCTGTGTTAGTCAGGATATCGGCCCATAATTTCACATCATGAAAGGCGGTTAGACCAAACATGCCTTTCAGCATCATTTCCGCACCAGTGAAGGTTTCCGCCCGGAAAAATACCCAGGCCACCATCACCGCCAACATGGTAATGCTGTGCGCCAACAAGCGACTGATCACAGGCGGCAGGATCTGCACGTCCGGCTTGAAAGCCCGGAACGCATGATTGACGGTCAGGTAAAAACCATGCAGCAGCCCCCAGAAGACAAAGTTCCAGCTGGCGCCATGCCACAAACCACCCAGCAACATGGTCGCGGTCAGGTTGATATAGCGACGCAATTTGCCATGGCGATTACCCCCCAGCGGGATATAGAGGTAATTGCGCAGGAAGATCGACAGGGTAATGTGCCATCGTCTCCAGAATTCCGTGATACTTAGTGACTTGTAAGGTGAATTAAAGTTTACCGGCAAACGAATACCAAACAGACGCGCCAAACCCAGCGCCATGTCACAATAGCCGGAAAAATCAAAATAAATCTGGAAAGTATAGGCAATCGTACCAATCCAGGCCGCTTCCATCGGCACCGTTTCACCGGTTTCAGCCAACCCAAAGACCGCATTGGCCAGCGGAGCCACGCCATCAGCCAGAACGATCTTCTTAAACAAACCAATGGCAAACAACGTGCCGCCCACAGACAGGTTCACAAAGGTCTTGGACCGAAAGATGGGCAGCGTAAGTTGTGGAATGGTATGTTTCTGCAACACGATCGGCCCGGCAATCAATTGCGGGAAAAACACCACAAACAAACAATATTTGGAAAAGTCACAGTCGCTGACCTGCCCCACATAGGTATCATACAAAAAGGAAATCTGCTGAAACGTGAAGAAGGATATCGCCAACGGCAAGACAATATGCAGCAATTCCACATCGGCACCAAACACCATATTAAAGTTACCGATCATGAAATCCGCATATTTAAAATAAAGCAGCGTTGCCAGATTAAGCACAATCCCAAACGTCAGTACCGCGCGGCTTTTATGGCGCAAAATCATTCTGTGCAGGCCATAATTAATGCCCACCGATCCCAGCAACAGGATCAGATGCAGCGGCGACCACCAGGCATAAAAGGCCAGCGAAGAAATGATCAACCACCAGATAATGCCCTGTTCCCATTTCAAATGGCGCAGCAGGAAAAAGATGATCAATACTGGTGGTAAAAATAAATAGATAAATTCCAAAGAACTGAAAACCATGTCTTGTCTCCTATTTCCAGTGATTAAAGGGTTACCGCGGCGGTACGGGTTTCCGCGCGTTCAGTGGTTAATTTGTTGAGCAGTCTTTCTGAGCCCAGATGACCGCTACGGGTGCCTTTTTCGGCAAGCGCGATCGCTTTGTCGGTATTTTGTGGCACCAGGTCACCTACGGCATATAACCGGGCCAGTTCTTCGAAGGCACCGCCATGACCGGCTTCCACGCCCTGTTCAAACCAGCCCACGGCAGCGGGGCGTTGCAGGCCATATTTTTCATCCAGATGAAACCGTCCCATGGCTGTCATGGCCCCGCCATGACCTCGGTCAGCGGCTTTGCGCATCCAGTCCAGGGCCTCGGTATGCTTTTCAGGATCATTGTCTTCATCCAGCATCATATGGGCCAGATCATGCATGCCGCCGGTGCTGCCCAGACGGGCAGATTGCAAGAGCCATTGTTCGGCTTTCGCCTGATTTTGTGGCACCAGTTCGCCGTCCCGGTACAAACGGCCCAGTTGCTTGGCCGCACTGGCCGAACCCCCACGGGCTTTACGTTCCAGGGAAATCACCGCGCGGGACGTGAGGTCATAAGCGCGATCCGGATCAGGGATCACGCCGTAACGGCCCTTGACCAAAACACGGGCATATTTCATCAGCGCCTGTTCATATCCGGCCTGGGCGGCGATTTGATAATAATCGATGGCCTGGTCGATATCCTGTTCAACACCCAGGCCTTTTTCATAATGAATGGCCAGTTGCAAAGCTGCTTTGGTGTAGTTCCAGTTCAGAGCTTTTTTGAACCATTCCACCGCCACAGTGTTACAGTCCGGCCCCAAAGCGCGCTGGAACAAACGTCCCAGTTCATAAGCTGTCTCACCGCGGTAAGAATAACTATATTGCACCGCCAGCAGATAATAATGGCGGGCCTTTTCCAAATCAGGGGCAACACCCCAACCACGACTATAGGCCTTGGCCGTATGGAACATGGCATCGGGATAACCCTGCAGGGCATAACGTTCGAAAACCACGATGGCACCGTCCAGTTTGCCCTGTTTTTGCAAGGCCCGCGCCTGGCTGATTTGTTCATTGACCTGCGGATCATTGGGGGCATTTTTCGCATTCCACTCCGATTTATTCAGGATGATCATCACGGCCACCAGAATGAGGATCAAGCAAATCATAATGAAATAATTCGTGCGGGGATCCATATTACTCATGGCTTGTCTCCTTATGATCTAACTGCCAAATTCTGCAGGACCGTCCTTCGAGCACTTCGGTCCGGCCATCACTTAAACGTTGGGAAATATCCTGTGGTCTGATGGGACAGATCACGTCCTTGCGGCGTTTTTGGGCCGTGCGGATCACCTCGGCATCATCACTGATCATCAGGGCGATCTCGCCCACGATCATTTTCGAAGCCTTGTAATCAAAGTGATAGGCGTCGGTGAAACGCTCTAGATTGCGGGTCAGCGTGCTGTCGAAATCAAAATCCACCACGGTACCCAACATCAAAAGACGTTTGCGGAAATCATGGTTCAGTTCGCCAAAGCCAAACTCGGCTATACGGCCCTGCATCTCGACAATGGTTGGTGGGATGACAAAAATCAGCTCAACGTCATTTTGGGCCGCCCAATGAGACATTTCGGCCAGCTTGTCCCATAAATCATCGGAAAAATCGAAAGCCTGCCAATCAGACGCCGCATTCTTGCGCACCTGTCTGGCGAATTTCTTTGGCAAGTCCCGGTCAATGGTGTCGTAAGCCCATAAAGGTGCCCACACCCCGAGACCATGGGAAAAATGATAAGGATCGCGCACGATCAAACCGGGATGCAAAGTTGGCTTTATATCGGTTGGCAACAGACAATTGGCACAGACTTCCGGGTCCAGCAGTTCCGTGATCAGATCATGCCCGGAACCAGTCACATCCTCGGCCATAGCAGAAGAAATCAGGGAAGGCTTCAACGCCGCCATTTTCTTAAAATGATCAGGATAATGATGTTTCAGGTTTTTCATGCCAATGCGCGACACAAACCAGTTGGCATTATACTGCAGAGGGTTTTCATAAAGGCGGATGGCTTCCGGCACACGGTTCAGACCGGCTTTATGATCCGGATCAAAACTGCGCAGCTGAATACCCACCACCAGGGTTTTCAGGTTGGGGTTGTCTTTGACATACAGAAAGGTGTCATAAATTTCATAGATGGTCGCACCACCATAGGCGAAGTTATAAGCACCGGTGAGGCCCAGTTCATGCCAATATTTATCCCGCAAAGCCCGTGCCCGGCTATCGCCCAGGATAATCACGTCGCTGGTCTCCGCCGGGTAATGGGCGACTTTCCACAACGGATAATGGGCTTTTTCACTGATCTTGGCCTTATCCATATCCATGGCCACCAGATCATTGATTTCATAAGGATCAACAATCAGGTTAAAGATCACTGGGCTTAACCCCGCCAAAAATGTCATCAGCGTGATAAACCAATAAAAACGAGCTGTTTTGGATATTCTTGGCATAACTTGACTCCTTTGTTGGGGAATAAGGAGCAAAGCGCGGGCCAGTTTTTCAGGAAATATTTCTTATATATATCAATGGCTTAATTTTATTACGGAATCGTAACATAGAGCGTTTCAAAATTGATTTTCATTTTGCAAATAATCATCCAGCCGCCAGCGCCTGGGATACCATCACCATGGAAGGAAAATCCAGCAATCCGGAATAATGCAAAGTGCCCAGAACCAACACGATCACCGCAATGGTCGTACACCAGCTGGCCATCAGGTTACGCATATTCTCAACCAGCTGACTGCCGTCAGAAGCAGAGGTCTGGTTACCACGGTTGGACCATTTCTGTTTCGACAGGCGGAAAATACAATAGACCTTCACCGAGGCATTAATCAGCTGGTTGAGATATAAAATCCACGGATAAGCCATCTCAATTTTGCGGGAATAGCCAAACAGGAACAGCGAGAGCAACATCCGGCTCAGCGCAATGAAAATCAGGTAAGAGATCAAATAAGACACGCCAACAATCATGGTGGCAAACACCGCCAGAATGGGGCTGAGCAGCATGGTCCACATGGACAGACGCTGGTCCACCAGACACCACCAGATAAAAAATGGCATATGACGCGGACCCAAAGCAATAGCGCGCGATCCATTGCGCAGCATATTGCCGGACCAGCGACGGAAGTTCTGCACCATACGTTCCATACCGGAGCCTTCGATCACTTCGACGGTATAACCCAGTGCATCGGGCACATAGAGCATCTTGGCCTTATGTTTGAGCATATAATACCAGGTGCTTTTATCGTCGCCGGACAGGAAACGGAAATCACCCCATAACCAGTGATTCAGGTGATCCGCTTCCAACAGACGGATAAATTCCAGTTTCAGCAAATGAGACGCCCGGAACACTGACATACGACCAGTCAACGTCAACACACGGCCGGACAAAGCATGGGACTGCATCGCCAAGCGTCTTTGGGAGAAACGCATTTTCAACCAGGTTTCAATCCAGCGCGGGCCGATACAGATCACTTCTTCATCGGTGGTACAGGCCTGCAATTCCGGATAAATCTTGAACAAGGGCATACAACGGCTGATGGCCCCTTCATCGAGAATGAAATCACCATCCATAAAGACCACCAGATCGTCTTTATCAACACCCGCTCTGGACATGGCGCGTAATACAAGACCAATGGCCGCCCTCTTACCGGAAACATTCTGACGAATAATACGCAGCGTCAGATCAATGTCCGTCGCTTCGCGTTTCAGAAAGTTTTCGACAATATCTTCATCAAAACGGTCAGAAGAACCCAGCCAAATGGTGCCCGGCACGCCGGATCGGCGAATTTCCTGCACGATGGAACGCACTACTTTTTCGGTAATGTCACGATGTTCTTTGTAAGTGGTCATCATAAAATGCAAATGACGGGGTCGCCAGCCACTGTCCCAGACTTCCTGACCTTTCTTACGCAGCTTCGGATAAACAAATTTGCCATAAATCACGGCCCGGACTGCATGGGTAAACCACCAGCCATAGCGCCAGATTCCCAACGCCCCGATCACAAAGGTTACTTCGCGAATACCGGGATCCCAAAGTTTATTGGGCAGCAGGATAATTGCCAGTAAACAACAACCGATATACAGGCTGATGTGACACAAAACCAACGGGGTCCATTTCTGAAAACCCTTGGGCCAATGGGTGGGATCATCGGTATATTTGCGTAGATCAGATCGCTTCATCTTCGGCCCCCGGTTTGATCACGATATTATCTGATTGACCGCCCACGATGCCTTTGATCGATGACCAGATGTCACTGGTGCCTCTGCGATCAAAGATCACCACAACCGGCAGACCTGCCGTGATATAGGCACTTAGATCATTGCCGGCAGATAATTTCAGCGTCACTGCCGCCGTGCGTTCTTTGCCATCGCGCCAAGTATAGCCGCTGGCATTTTTATTCAGGAACAGAGAACTACGGTCAATTTTACTGACCACCGCCGGGAAATGACGATCCAGGGCCGGCACAAATACCTTGGCCTGATCATAAAGACCCACTTCCAGAATTTCGCTCTGGTTCAGGAAGGCCGTGACGGAAATATCATCGGCTCTTTCGATCAGGAAAATCGGATCATTGCGCACCACATTGCTGTTGGCTGCCTGATACAGGTTCACAATACGGCCATCAAACGGTGCGCGGATCACCAGCTGTTCTTTCATCTTTTCAAGCTGGCTGAGTTTACGCATTTCCAGCTCAAGAGTGCTGTAAGCCATTTCCAGGTCCAGGCTCAGCATATCCAGGTCCGTGACAAATTCTTTATGGTTATAATGACGACGATCCGAAGCCACTTCCATCGCCGTGTTTTTCTCGACCACCAATTCGGCTTCACGTACGGCGGCAGCGGCACGGGCCTGGCTTTGACGGGCTTCTTCATATTTATACAAGGTCACCGCGCCGGATTTTTTCAACTTTTTCAGGCGCAGATAATGGGCATCGGCGGCTTTCAAAGCGGACCGTAAAGACGACAAGCGGGCATCGGCGATATTTTTATCGGTCTTGTTGACGATACGGTATAGCTTCATGCGTTCCGTTTCGATACGGTGCTGTTGCTGTGTGCGCCACAGGGCCTTTTGCGCAGCCTCGACTTTCAACTGGGCGGCACTGATCTGGCTTTGTAATTTCAAATCATCAATTTTCAGGATTTCATCACCGGCGTTGAAACGCGCCCCAACTTCGAACTTCACCGGGCGAATAATGCCATCCACCGGCATTTTCAGGGTTTGCAATTCCGTGGAAACCACCGAGGTGGCTACTTCCAGACGCATCACATTGGAATATCCCAATAAACCTAAATAACCAAAGACCATCAGGCCGACGACAATATAGATTGTCGACATGACGATGGTTTTGACCGGCAACCGTTTAACCGGTGTTTCCGATACATGGGAGGTGGTGGGTTTGGTGGAAATGGGGGTCACCGGCACGTCAATACGACAAATGCTGTCTTCGACGGTGCCCATATGACCACGGATCAAATCTTCACTGAAATAAGTCAGCAGATCTTCGGAACGTTCCGACAGTTCATAAAACTGCACCCCAATAAAATGGTTGTCTTCATCCCGGCGCATCACTTCGCCCGTGACATCAAAACGAATATCATATCCCTGGAAGGACAACACCAGGGCAAAAGGCACCTTGTCACCAAGGGCGGGTATGTTTTCAACAGTTGTCAATTTTACGCCCAGACCGCCGATACTCCAATCTTCGGCCTGCAGGGGCTCAGCATCCTCAAAAATCACATACAGAGGAGCCGTAAGACGGTGATGTCGTCGCTGACACGGGCGTTCTCTAATGGTTTTCATGGGTCTTCTCCTATAATACACCCCTATGGTCGCAAGCTTTATGCCAAATAGGGTGCATATTTTTCCTTATTTAAAACAAGGCCTTATCTAAAATGAGAGAGGACGGTTTTTGCTTTTGCCAAAATCATTTTCATTTTGCAAAAAAGCGACCCGGCAGTACCGGGCCGTAAGTTTAAGCAGGGTTGAGGGAGGAAATTATTCGTCGATAATCACGTCATCTGTACCCAGGTAACATCCACACTGCACCACGATGGCGCGAAAGGGTTGCAAACCGGGGTTATGAATCTTGTGAGGGGTACATACCGGGATAAAGGCTGCTTCATTGGCTTGTAAAAGCTGTTGTTGTTCACCAATGGTGAGCTGGGCTGTGCCGCGGACAATCATCCAATATTCTGAGCTGTTTTCATGATGGTGTTCAGGGATCATCGCCCCGCCATCGATGACATATTCGCGAACCAGATAACCCGGGCCACCGGATAAATTGGCATACCTGCCGAAAGTATTTCGCTGATAGGCCTTGTGTTCTGTCAGGGGCTCCAGTGCCACATCCTGAATAACATGGGTGCTATTATATAAAGTATCTAACATCATACGTCCTTTCATCTCTCTGAAGCTGACGTTGCAAAGCGGATGCCAGAAAAAACATGTGGGTTTTCAAGACTTAGAAGAAAGGTCGCACCAATTTTCCCGAAATCATTTTCATTGTGAAAAACAAAATGAAAAAAACAGACCCGTAAAATTCACTGATGAAACTTTATCTAGTTAAATCAGTTATTTAGTCACATTCCAGAACTGGCACAGCGTCTGCAATCCTAATCACCAGAACCCGCAATTGGGTATAATATTAGGAGAAAAGACTATGCTTAATTTTGATGCTTTACATGATAATCTTACGCCGGAACAAGATTTCCACAATGATAGTCTGGCCCGCGTTTCCCCCACCCCTGCGAAAGCCCCGATCAGTATTTTTGGTCTGGGATATGTTGGTGCGGTTTCCGCTGCTTGTTTCACGGAACTGGGCCATGATGTGATTGGTGTTGATCTGGATGAAGAAAAAGTTGGCCAGATTAAAAACGGTCAGTCCCCGATTGTTGAAGAAGGCCTGCCGGAGTTATTGGCCCAGGCCAATAAGAACGAGCAACTAGACGCCACCACCGATGCGGAATATGCCGTTTTGAACACGGATGTGTCCTTTGTCAGTGTTTGTACCCCAAGTAATGACGATGGCAGCTGTAATACAGATTACCTGTGTAATGCGGCGGAACAAATCGGCGAAGCTTTAAAATTAAAAGATACCTATCATTTGGTTCTGTTCCGCAGCACCGTACCACCAGGCACCACAACCGATAAACTGATCCCGATTATGGAACATGCATCAGGCAAGAAAATCGGTGAAGATTTTGGCGTGTGTTTCAACCCGGAATTCCTGCGCGAAAGTACGGCGATTGAGGATTTCTATGCCCCGCCAAAAACCGTAATCGGTGCCAGTGATGCCTATAGTGCCCGTGTGGCCGCAAACCTGTACAAAGATGTGGAAGGTGAAATCCTGCAAACATCTCTGAAAGCAGCCGAGTTCGTGAAATATGTCGATAACACATGGCATGCCCTGAAAGTGGTGTTTGGCAATGAAATCGGCCGTCTGTGTAAGGCGTCCGGTGTGGATAGCCACGAAGTCATGGATATCTTCTGTAAGGATGAGAAGTTGAATATCTCTTCTTATTACCTGAAACCAGGCTTTGCCTTTGGCGGGTCATGTTTGCCAAAAGATGTGCGTGGCATTCAAAATCTTGCCGAACAGAAGAAGGTTCATTTACCGGTGATCAACAACATCATCCATTCGAACCACAGCCACATTGAACATGTGCTGGAAATGATCATGCACAAACGCTGCACGAACATTGGTTTTATGGGCGTGACCTTTAAAGCCGGTACCGACGATTTGCGGGAAAGCCCGGTTCTGAAACTGATCGAGCAATTGGACTTCATGGGTTACAACGTGCAAATCCATGATGAAAACCTGACCGAACAGGCGCAGAAATCCGCCTATGGCAGTTCCATCATCGATAAATTACCGTCCTTATCAACGGACAACCTGGAGCAAATGGTTGACACCAGTGATTTGTTGATCATTTCCCATAACACCAAGGATTATCAAGACGTTTTAAACACACTGGATAACAGTAAAAGTGTCATTGATCTCATTCGTCTTGAGCAAGATTATCAGAGTGCTAAGAAGTATAGCGGTGTATGCTGGTAATTCTTGCGGGGCGGGTCTCAGCAACCCGCCCCCTCCTACCCCTTAAAATTTACCCTATTCTAATATTTTCCGGCTATGGTTGTACCCAGACCAACGCCGGAGTTTTTATGTCTGATCCTGAAAATACATCCCAATCGATATTTAAGCGATTGCTGTTTATATTGCCGGCGTTTGTTGTGATCAATCTACAGGGACTTTGGTTATCAGATAATCAACTGGCTATCCTGATTGGTCTTTCCGTTTTTAATATCGCATTTTTGATTGTGGCCATCCGGTATCTGACCCTTTTAAGAAAACGGGAACAAGAACGCCAGGATAACTATGATCAGCTGCTGCCCAAAATGAATGAAATCCAGCAGAACATGTTGCTGGCCAAGGAAGATGCTGACAAAGCCAATGAACATAAATCAGACTTTCTGGCCATTATGAGCCACGAGATCCGCACCCCCATGAACGGCCTGTTAGGCACCATCGATTTGTTGAATGACACCCCCTTAAATGCTGATCAGCAGAAATATGTCCAGATCGCCCGGGACAGTGGTAAATCCATGAAAACCCTGTTGAATGATATTATGGATTTTTCCAAACTGGAAGACGGCAAGATCGAACTTGAAGTCACCCCCTTTAACCTCAGACAACTGGTACACTATATCGAGAACATCAGTCAGCCGCTGGTGGACCAAAAAAATCTTGCGCTGAATATTTCAATTGATCCCGGATTACCGGATTATTTCCAAGGCGATGAAAACCGCCTGCGCCAGGTACTCATGAACCTGATGACCAATGCCATCAAATTCACCGAAGAAGGCCATGTGGATTTATCGGTCTTTATCGCCAGCAGTGACAATACCCAAGGTCATCTGACCTTTATGGTGTCTGATACCGGTATCGGTATTTCCGAAGAAGATCAGAAGAATGTCTTCCAGAAATTCTCTCAATTTTCTGATAACCAGATCAACAAAGCAGGGGGTTCCGGGCTGGGCCTGTCCATCGCCCGAAACATCGTTGAATTGATGGGCGGCGAGATTTCTTTTAACAGCCAACCGGGCCAAGGCAGTTGTTTCATCGTGTCCTGTCCCTTAGAGGCCTGTTATGGCCCAATCAAGGAAGAAGACCATACTCCGAAAAATACGGTGCCAATTGATGGAGCGGGTTATCATATTTTAATCGTTGATGACAGCGAGACCAATCGCATCATCGCCCGGGAAATGCTCAACAAATCACAGTTCAAAATAACCGAAGCCGAAAATGGCGCAGACGCCATTGAGCAGACGAAACATAATCATTTTGATCTGATCCTGATGGATATCTCCATGCCCGGTATGGACGGGATCGAAGCCATGCAGGCCATCCGTGCCTTAGGCGAAGAACAACGTCATCTCCCGATCATCGCCTTGACCGCCTTTGCCCATCATATGAGCCGTCAGGATTTCATCGATCTGGGCATGGATGACTTCATCGCCAAACCCGTCCGCCGGAACATTCTGAACGATGTCATTGCTAAACATCTCGATTTAAACCTCGCTAATGAGCAAGATACACAGATCGAAAAAAGCGATACTTCCCCAGAAAAACTGGATATGGAAGCCCTCAACAACCTGGCAGCGGATGTAGGAGAAGAAACCCGTGGCATGCTCCTAAAAACCTATCTTCAGGAAGCTTCTGGTCGTTTGCAAACTTTGTCCCAACTGATTCCAGAGCAGAAGTTTGCCGACATTGAAGTTGAAAGCCACGCCCTGAAGAGCGCCTCATATAATTTTGGCCTAACCGAACTGGGCAATTACATGCGCGACATGGAAAGCGCCGCCATAAACAAAAATCTAACCGTGATTGAAGCCCTGATCCCCGATGCAGAGAAAAGTTTTGCAGAAGGGGAAAAACTGCTGCGGGAACGTTTTGTTCCTTAAACGGCCTCGTCGATCTCGATGCCCCAATTCCGCAGCTTGCGGTAAACCGTTGAGGGGCTAACCTCCAGATAAGCCGCGGCCTTAACCACATTGCCATCACAGGCATTGATGGTCCGTTCAATGGCTTCTTTTTCGAAAGTCCAGAGGGGACGCAGCGCCTCTTCCGTCACGGGAACTTCGGCTTCGGTAGCCATAGAGATCACCTCAGCGATTTTGACTTTATCTTTGGCTGGTTTTGGTCGCACTTTCTGGTTGGTAATGTGTTCCGGCAGCATATCCGGTGTGATTTCTGTACCGTCATTCAACACCACTAATTGATGCACCAGGTTCTGTAATTCCCGTACATTGCCCGGCCAGTTATAGGCCATCATCAATTCCTCTGCTGCGGGCTGAATGACAGAAAATTCTTTCTTCTCTTGCGCTGCATACAGCTTCATAAAATGATCCGCCAACAGGATCACATCATCATTCCGTTCAGACAAGGGGGGCATATTAATCGGTATCACATTCAGGCGATAATAAAGGTCTTCGCGGAATTCACCCCGCTGAACCTGTGCCAATGGATCACGATTGGTGGCACAGACAAAACGGATATCCACCTCGATTTCTTTATCCTCACCCACCTTCTTGAAAGTTTTGGTTTGGATGAACCGCAATAATTTCACCTGCAGATCAATATCCAGTTCACCAATTTCATCCAGGAACAGCGTGCCGCCATTGGCCACAAACGCCGCCCCATCACGGTCAGCGATGGCACCGGTGAAGGCGCCTTTTTTATGACCAAAAATCTCACTTTCCAACAAATCACGAGGGATCGCGCCACAGTTAACCGCCACAAAAGGTTTCTGGCTGCGGCGACTTTTCTGGTGAATGGCTTCGGCGCACAATTCCTTACCCGTGCCGCTTTCACCGGTGATGAATACGGCCGCATCGCTGGGGGCCGCATTACGGATCATCTGATAGACAATCTGCATAGCCCGGGATGCACCGATGAATGCGCCCACACCATCCTTGGGCAGGCTCTGTTCATATTGATCCACCAGATTTTGTAATTTCCGGTGATCCAGAACCTTGGAAATGGTCGTCAACAAACGTTGTGCATCGAACGGTTTCATCAAAAAGTCAAAGGCGCCAGCCTGCATGGCTTCCACAGCCACTTCGACCGAGCCATGGGCGGTAATGATCACAATCGTCGTTTCAATGTCATTGTCATTGATATAATCGACGATATCCATGCCATTCATATCCGGCAATTTCAGATCCAGCAGAATGATATCCGGGGTTTCATTTTTCAGATAATCAATGGCCTCAGCCCCACTAGCACAATGGGAAACATCATAATCACCAGAACGCATATAAGCGATGTAAGTCTGTGCCAAAGAAAGAGAATCTTCGATCAGCAGTATTTTTTCAGCCATAACATTATCTTCAGTTTTATTTTTCAACCAATAGTACATCAGATAAACCTTAAGGATTCCATAAAATACGACTGCATACTCAACTCTCTTCCATCAGTGTAACTGCGGCACCCATTGATCCAACGTCATCAGCAACTGGTCCCGGCGCACCGGTTTTGCGAGAAAATCATCCATACCGGAGGATGCAAACAGGTCCTGCTCTTTCGTAAAAGCATGGGCGGTAAAGGCAATGATCGGAATATCCGCCATATGCCCGGCCAGATTACGAATTTTACGGGTGGCGGTCATACCATCCATTTCCGGTGTGGAAATATCCATCAGAACGGCTGCGAAATGATCGGTCTCTTTGCCAGATAACAATTCATAGGCCTGCTTGCCATTGTCGACAATTTTCAGGTGATAACGGCTTTTTTCAAGCATGGCTTTGACCACAGCCTGATTGGTTTCGCTATCTTCCACCAATAAAATGGTGCTTTTCTTCTGCTTGTTTGTTCGTTCAATCACCACTGGTCTGTAGGCTGTTTTCCTTTTTGGCAGATCAGGCTGATGGCTGATGGGCAACTTGATGGAAAAACAAAAACAACTGCCCTGGCCGGGAGTGCTGTCCAGAATAATTTCCCCACCCATCATATGCAGGATACGTTGGCTGATGGCCAGCCCCAGACCCAGTCCGCCAAATTTGCGCGACAGGCCTTCATCACATTGGGAAAATTCCTGAAAGATTTTTTTCTGATCATCAGCGGAAATACCAATACCAGAATCCTTGATGCTGACATTAATATGGGCCATTTGATCGGATACCTTATGCGCCTGCATGAGAAAATGCACATGACCTTTTGCTGTGAATTTCAGAGCATTTTCCAGCAGATTATGCACCACCTGACGCAGATATCCGACATCCCCTTCCAGCTTCAAATCATCCAACCCGTTAAAGGTGGTTCTGAAATCAAGGCCTTTTTCTTTCATCCGGATGGCATAAACCGTGGCAATATCCTGCGCCAGCTTATCCACCTCAAAAGTGCTTTTCTTTAAGCGCAATGTATGATGTTCAATTTTGGCAAAATCCAAAATCTCATCGACAATACCCATCAAGCTTTCGGAAGATTGTGCGATCACCTTCATAAAACGGCTTTGACGGCTGTTCAGATTCTCATCCAGCATCATTTCCGCCATCCCCATTATACCGTTGATGGGGGTACGAATTTCATGGCTGACTGTGGCGAGAAACTTGCCCTTGGCTTTATCGGATTCTTCGGCTTGCTTTTTGGCCTGTTTTAAATCTTCCTGATAAGCTTTTTGCAACAAATGTAATTGCTGCAAACTGTTGATGGTATCGGCCATATTTTTCAATTCGCTAGCCGTAAATTGATCCATACTAAGAGGCTTAATATCCTCAACCGTATGAGGACTTTTTTCAGAAATCTCCAGAAGCTGTTTATTGATCTTGCCCATCGGACGCAGCACGGAAAAGCGGATCACCCAAAACAACAGAATACTGACCAGCACCACCATCAAGACAATTTGATATTGAATCTGACGCACCTGTTCATTGATGCCGCCTTTGATCATATCCATATTCCAGGCCAGTCGAATGCGGCCAAAAGTCTCCCCTTCCAACGTAATCTCTTTGGCAAACGTTGCTTTTTCCGTCGCCTGACCAAACAAGGGGCTTTCTGCATGGGAAATTGACTTGCCCTTTTCGTCAAATAGCTCCAAACACACCAAGGTCGGATCTGCCAGAAGGGCTTGCTCCAAAATACTGTCCAGAACCGGTGTATCTTCGACGATCAAAGCATCCAAAACACCAGCTGATAAATAAGACACAGCACGAATGTTCTGGGATTCCACCTGCTGGCGGGCCTGTTTTTGTTGAATGGAATTGCTGACCCAGGACATGGTGATGGCCAGCACAAAAGTCATCATGGCCAGTAAAATAGCAATCTGTTGCCATAGGGCCAGCGAGGCCGGAAAATAACGACGCAACAACATCTTACTGCTCCTCAAAGAAGCGACTGTTTTGTTGCATGGCAATTCGGGTTGGGCGATAATCTTCATCAGACCCTGGCAGGAAACCATCTTTTTTCAGTCTCTTTAAGGCTTCCTGATCATCAAAATTCAGCAGAGATTCTTGCAAAATATCCTTTACGTTTTCATCCATGCCGGAACGCACGATCCAGGGTTTGGTCACATTGTCAAATGTTGCCAAAACTTTTAACGGTGCACCCTTGGCCCGCATTTTTTTATAAGTGCCTTCTTTCACGGCTCCTGCGGCAAATTTACCATCAGCAACGGCCAAAGCCACTTTGTCATGCCGGTCAAGATAATCATAAGAGGCCAAATCAGAGGCCTTAAGCCCATTTTCCGTTAGGTAAAGTTGCGACAAATACCGGCCAATCGTCGAGCGCTGATTACCAAAGGCAAATTGTTGCCCTTTCAGGTCAGCCACCGAAACAATGTCGCTGTCCTGATGAATACAAATAACACCTTTAAAAGTTTTCTCGCCCTTTTTGCTTTCCATGGCCAAAATGGCAATACCCGGATTGCGTTCTTTTGCCAGAACATAAGAAGCCGGCCCAAAACGAACAAAATCAACCTCGCCTGAAACCAATTGTTCGATACCCTTTTCATAATCTGACGCCACCTGCATACGAATGGTCACCGGTTCAGATAATCTTTCACTCAAGATCACTTCAAGCCGGTTTAAAACAGGTCGGAATGTCCGAACCATTTGTGATGGTTTATCGGATGTATAAACCCCAAATGTCAGCTCGAGGGCTTGCGCAGATACACCAAAAGAACCGAAAATACATAAACAAAAATATAAAAATATCTTTCTCATAACTGTCTCGCTCCTGTTATTTACAAGCAACAAGCAGCACAGATCATGCCATTTAAATATTCTTATATTTCAGTAATTTAGCCCGCACCTTCTATTCCGATTTTTATTTTGATTTGCAAATTGCAAATACTCTTAAAACGACAAAAACCACCCGTTGGGGAGGTAGGCCCTAAATTTATTGGTTGCGGGGGTAGGATTTTAACCTACGACCTTCAGGTTAGGAGCCTTTTTAAAAAGGCCATTAACTTATTGATTAATAATGATAAAAAATTATAAATTATGTGTATGTGTAAGAAAAATGTGTAAGTTTTCCTAAAAATCAAATATGCCGCTCAAGGCGGCAATATTCAATCAAAATTATAGGAAATTGGTTGCGGGAGAGGGATTTGAACCCCCGACCTCTGGGTTATGAGCCCAACGAGCTACCAGGCTGCTCCATCCCGCGCCAGACAGAAGCGCACTCTATCCAAACGCGGGAATCTCGTCAATTCAACGGCGTACGTGAATGCACAAGAAATAAGCAGCTTCGTGACAATTATTCTTCTCTGGTGATAATCAACTTTCTCAAAGTGTTTCCAGCATCAGATGGATCATTGGCTGGATGCTCTGGATTATCCCGATCATAATATTCAATCGCCCATCGAAAGAGGATACCTTCAATCATAATTCTGCCTTTACTGGATTCCTTATTAGTAGAACGGCCTGTACGGATTCTGCTGAGCAGTTCCCGAACAAGTCGCGGTTCCAGTCCTTTCACTTCTTGTGAAAACTCAATCTTGCCACCCAGCAGATACTGCCTGAAAATATCATTGATCATGGCAATCTTCTCTCGTTGTACTCTTGTATATTTTTTCATATCCCTTCACTCCTGTATTTATTTGGGTCAATGACCTGCGTCATTAACCCTTGACCCTCTGGCGAAGAGTGGGGGTAGCAAGTGCAAATTGAGGGGGATCACCCGCCTGCACAAATATCATGCGGAAGGCGGGGAAACGGTTTGCGCGCGCGAGGGGCAAGGCCCCTTAGGAAACTTAAAGTTTCCGATTAAGATCATTCAACTTGACTGATAATTAGTGATATTGCAGCATATGTTGAGTTCGTTGGGAAAAATACAAAATATGTCAGCTTTCTTTTGATATCTTATTGTGGATATTTAGATAAAACTGTTACGTTCTATGGGAAGGCGACATAAGAAATAAATTGCTTATTAATTATGCCTTGGACAAATGAACATCTTTCTTGGCTTCGAGATACGGGTGAAGAAATAGCTATATCAACAGGTGAAAATGTTCCTGTTTATGAGTTTGCTTATGATGTGGAAGATGAAGAAGTTATGTCCCACTGGGCCAGACACTTTAGAAATCATTATTGCGCGGATACGGCGATAGAAATATTAAAACCTGAAGGTATGACAAACTCGGAATATTTGTTAAGTCTTAAGTTCCCGGATAGTTCTCGTGGGCTAGGACCGAGCACACGCTCTGGAGATTTTGCAGAAATACTGGTCGCTGATTATTTGACATTTCTCCACCAATACTATGTTCCAAGAACACGTTATGACCGGAAGATAATTGGTAATGAGTCATCCAAGGGTTCAGATGTTCTGGGTTTTAAGCAGAATGAAAAAACGCCATCTAATAAAGACGAATTAATAATTTACGAAGTGAAGGCTTGCCTTTCTGAGAACAATGCCAGCAATACTCTGCAAACGGCAATTGATGACAGTTCAAAGGATGAGGCTAGACTTGCAGAGTCGTTAAACGGCGCAAAGCAAAGACTGTATGACCGAAAAGACTTAGCCGGTATGGAGATCATCTCGAGATTCCAAAAAAATGTTGACTACCCATATAAAACAAAATTTGGAGCCGCAGCGGTTTTGACTGACAGCTCATGTTGTTTGAAAACTCTAGCAGAATCTTCTACTGAGGAACATTCATCTCGAACGCAGCTGGAGATGATTGTGATAAGGGGTCCAGTATTGATGTCTTTAGTACACAGCCTATACGATAGGGCCGCGAATGAAGCTTGAAGCGCCCTCAAAGAAAATGCTAGCAATTACAAAATCGAAAGCAAAGATGTATGAGTTTTCTATTGATGAAACATCCCATATAGCACTACCTGTTGACACACGTAAATTATTGATTGCGACTATTGGCATATTGGGAGACCTGTCTGCTATCGAAGCGCGAGAAGATCAACAGATCGAAGAAGCTGATGAACATGAAGATTTAAAGTCTGAGCTTATATCCGTTGGGCAGTATTTTGATGCTTTGATTCAGTCTCACCTGGCTGATGAGATGACTATTTATTTGAAGATTATAGGTTCTGCGGCCTACTACCTAGCGAATATGCCTGGCAGCTCCATCGTTTTAGCCAAAAGTCTATCCTATAATACAGAACTACTAACTGACACTAATCTTGAGGGGATTTTGATATGGATATTAAAGTCTGACTTTAATGAAGACTGGTATCGCGTAGAAAAAACCTATTTAACTCAAGCTATAGATGATGTTGGGTACGCCACTCGTAGATTTTTTAGCTTAGATCTTGATATTCAGAGCTTTAAGCAGACAATACATGTCTTAAGGCATAAAGTTTACGAAAAAGGTTCTGATAGAGAGCTTTTATTTGTCGATATAATTTCTTCTATTCTGCTTAGAAAAATCGAAAACTCATCAATAAACTGTTTACCAAAATATACAAAAATCCCTGTGGAACAATGGTTCAATATAATTACTAAATCGAAATTTGTTCAAGAGTTTTGGCCCGCTCAGAAATTGCTGGGTGAGCAAGGTGTTTTGGCTGGCATATCTGCAGTTGTACAAATGCCCACGAGCGCAGGAAAGACAAAATCGACAGAATTAATAATCAGAAGTTCGTTTTTGTCTGGACGTTCTGACGTTGCCATAATTGTAGCCCCGTTCAGAGCTTTATGCCGGGAGATTACAGTTACCTTTGAACTGGCGTTCAAAGGTGAAGATGTAAATATCAATGAATTGCAAGATGTTCTTGATGTTTCTGATAGAGATGACGAGCTTATCAAGTTTTTAACTGAGCGAATTCACCACCAAGAAGGAATAGATACCAAGTCTATCGTGGTTACCACACCTGAAAAACTTGTTTATCTTTTGAGGCATGAACCATCTCTAGCAGATTCAATTGGTTTGCTTATTTTTGATGAGGGACATCAGTTTGACACTGGACAGCGCGGTGTTACCTATGAGCTATTGATGGCCTACCTCAAATCTCGTGTTGGCGATCATGTTCAGAAGGTTCTGATCTCCGCAGTAATGGCAAATGCAAATTCTATTGGTGAGTGGCTTAATGGCGAAGGCGGCATTGAAATTCAAGGAACTACTTGTCTGCCAACAGTAAAAAGTACTGCCTTCGCAAGCTGGCAGACCGCCATGGGGCAGCTCCAGTATGTCGATCAAGATCGGGAGGCAGATAGAGATTTCTTCGTCCCAAGGGTTATCGAGCAAATAAACCTTGGCACAAGAGGTAGAGAGAGGAAGGATCGCTTTTTTCCAACAAAGAATAACAACCCCAGTGTCGCAGCATACTTAGGAGTTAAATTATGTCATCAAGGACCTGTCGCTATCTTCTGTGGGGTAAAGAGTACCGTCACTTCTATTTGTGAGCTCTTGGTAGATAACTACGAAAGAGGGCTTACTTTATCGCCGCCAAGCAGCTCAAGTGATCAAGATGAACTGGATAAAATTGCTCACCTTTCCAGTTTGCATTTTGGAAGTGATTTTATATTTACTCGTTCGATTTCCCTTGGAATATTGCCTCACAGTTCCAATATCCCAAATGGTATCCGTGTCTCTGTAGAGTGGGCAATGGAGTCAAATAAATCTGTATTAGTCGTGTGCACATCTACACTAGCTCAGGGTGTAAATCTTCCAATCAGATACCTAATTGTTTCGAGTACCTTTCAAGCAGGACAAGAAATCACCACGCGTGATTTCCACAATCTAATTGGACGTGCAGGCAGAGCTGGATACCATACCGAAGGCAGTGTAATTTTTGCAGATACGGATGTCTTTGATAAGCGTAATAACTTTCATGAAAGGTGGCGATGGCAAAGAGCAATGCATTTGCTCGATTTTAATAATGCAGAAGACTGCGCAAGCAGCCTTTTGGAATTAATCACGCCTTTTGATTTCACTCAATTCACTGTTAATGTCATTCAGTTTATCCATGACCCAAGCGGATACCGACAAAGCTGCATAAATATAGGAAATCAGAACTCCATTGATATCAATACACTACTGGATCAGATGGATTACAAAGAGTCTTTGATAGAAGCAATTGAAAGTTATTTTTTATCTTATTTAAAAGACAATCCAAGTGCACCTGATACATTCTTTGATGAGCTGGCTCAAGGAACATTGGCTTATTTTTTATCAGGCGAGGACCAAAAACAACAGCTGCGAACAGCGTTTTCACTTATCGCAAGTAGAGTTCTTTCGGTTCCGGTAGAAAAAAGGCCATTCTTCGGAAAATCATTGTTGGGATTGAAAAACCTATTCTTAATTGAAAATTGGCTTGATGAAAACTGGGATGAATTAATTCAAGCTGAAAGCTCCGATGAACTTCTAATTATTTGTTGGTCATTGTTAAATAAACTGAATCGCAACAGAATATTTCTCAAGATAAAATCAGCAGATATTATTTTAGATTTCGCAAAACAATGGATAGCAGGGGCCAGCTACAATGAATTATATCATCTTCTGACTCAATCCAACGCTTACTATCAAGCTGGGACGCAGCGAAGAGCTATAAAAATGGATCACGTAGTTGATCTGGCTGATTCTGCACTTTCTTTTGACTCCATGCTATATATAGGAGCAATAGCCGATATAGCAGAGGGTAAAGGGCTAAGCGACCATACCATAGAATTATTGAGGACTTTGCAAACACGTTTAAAGCTTGGTCTTTCAAGTCCTCTAGAATTATGGCTTTATTCTCGTGGCTATGTAGACAGAGAAGTATGTAAAAAGCTTGCTTCCTCCCTACATGATATAGGGGTAGATTTAGGAGCCTTTGATTTTGGAATATTAGAAACTTATCAACAAACTGTTGATATTTGCATATCCAGTTTCCCATCATATTTCAACAGGAATAAAATGTAACTTTATTCTCGTGACTTGTATTCTATCTTAAGTATACAGGGAACTTAACAGGCTTTACGCATATCAGATTAAGGCTATCACTAAGCTGCATCTCGGGATTTGGAACTAGAGGCCAATACGCTCTTAAGATTACGTCCTATTTCTTTTGCTACTGCAACAGGAACAGCATTGCCAATTTGGCGCATAGCTTCTCCCCAAGCTCCATGAATGCGAAAATCTGATGGGAAGCCTTGTATTAACTTTGCCTCATGGACAGTAAGATATCGAATACTGTCATCACTGTAGCGGATCATATTTTCGCCACCAGGCACACCATGGGCACCAGCTTTAATGGTTTTAGAGGGCATGTCATACATACTTCCTGTATGTCCTGGGTAACTTCTAGCGCCGTCTCGATAAAGATGGTCTATGATTTCATGAGCACTATTTGGATTAGGAAGATGATAGAGAATATCTCTCATCGTTACCCATGGTTTTCCAGAAGGAGGGAACAAACCATATTTAGTTTTGAGCTTATCTATCTTTTTTAAGAAAACAGAACTGTGATTATAATCAAGTGGTTCTGATATTCCGTGGCGTTCCCAATATTCACCAGAAACATATTGGTCCCATAATAAACATTCTAGACTATGCTTACCTTCAGGAAACGTCCATTCACGATTTATATCCGCTCTAACCCCGACGATTATTACGCGTTCTCTGGTTTGGGGAATACCATAATCTGCAGCATTAATTAATTTATATTGCACATGATACTCAGGGGGCGTATTAGGGCATTCAGCTAGCCTACGCAACTTACTCAAATGTTCACGCCAATTTGATAATTCTAAATCAGCAGAATTAGGGTATTCTAGCCTTAATATAATATATTCAAAATACTCCGAAAAAGTCGAACGCAATAATCCCTTAACATTCTCAAAAACAAATGCTTTAGGACGCAAATCACTGACAGCCTTGATAGCGTAAGGGAACATGTCCCTGTGATCATCAGAAGCCTTATGCTTACCTGCTAGCGAAAACGGCT
>Ga0207422_1001985_pt1 | contig 31850 bp, 27 predicted proteins | sample MarCyaLeptolynsp_FD_187757 | JGI IMG/M metagenome (GOLD analysis project Ga0207422, IMG submission 187757) | Marine cyanobacterial communities from Panama - species 1 Leptolyngbya sp. (SPAdes) | ecosystem: Environmental > Aquatic > Marine > Unclassified | place: Panama: Panama City | collected... | reverse complement strand
TTGTGGAATAAAGGCAATGGACAAAGTCGAAATGGCCAATGATCTTGGCATCGATGTGATCATTTGCGATCACCATATGCCGGGAGATAATTTGCCCGCTGCCCATGCCGTATTAGACCCCAAGCGAAAAGATTGTAGTTATCCATATAAGGAGTTGTCAGGCTGTGGCGTTGGATTTAAGCTGCTTCAGGGTTTCAGCATACAATCGGGTATTGAACCAGAGGTGGCTTATGAATTCCTGGATTTGCTCGCTGTGAGCATTGCTTCTGATATCGTTCCGATAACTGGAGAGAATAGAGTGATGGCTTATTTTGGCCTTAAGAAGCTCAATAGCAAGCCTAGGCCTGGCCTCAAAGCACTAATAGAACTGAATAAAGTCCAGAAGAACCTCACCATTTCGAGCATTGTCTTTGGAATTGGTCCAAGAATAAATGCTTCTGGCAGAATGGGGCATGCCGGTTCAGCAGTAGAGTTATTGCTGGCAGAAACAGAGGAGGCGGCTGTTGAGCTGGCCAATACGGTAAATGACAAAAACGAGGCGAGGAGAGATTTCGATAGCTCTATTACTGAAGAGGCTATTGCAATGATTCACTCTGATGAAGGTTTTGATCAGGCCAAGTCAACAGTATTGTACAAACAGGACTGGCACAAAGGGGTTATTGGTATAGTAGCTTCAAGGTGTATTGATAAATTCTATAAACCAACTGTGATTCTTACGGAGTCCAACGATATGGTGACGGGTTCGGCAAGATCCGTAATGGGATTTGATGTTTACGAAGCCATTTGTGAATGCTCCGATTTACTGGAACAGTATGGTGGTCATATGTACGCAGCGGGGGTGACCATGCCGATTGACAATGTGGAGGCCTTTAAAGAAAGGTTTGAAGAAGTGGTGGCTAGGAAGATTACCGATGATCAATTAATTCCTTGTTTGAAGATAGATGCCTTAATGAGGTTGGATGAAATCGATCAACGCTTTTATAATATCATTTCGCAAATGGCTCCTTTTGGACCTCAAAACATGCAACCCGTGTTTGTTTCAGAGAATGTCTATGCCACAAATGTTAAAGTTTTAAAAGAACAGCACCTTAAGTTCATTGTAAAGCAGGAAGGTACGAATGTTGCTTATGATGTGATCGGCTTTGGTTTTGGAGAGTACTCTGATTTGATAGACAGCGGCATGCGATTTCATATCGCTTATACAGTCGAAGAAAATGAATTTAGAGGACATAAATCACTTCAACTCTTCATCAAAGACATCAAATTTGATTGATTAAACTATTTTTGCCTCGATGAAATTATCTGCCGACAACCTGATAAAGACTTACAAGAAAAGAAAAGTTGTAAACGAAGTCTCCGTAGAAGTAAATCAAGGAGAGATCGTTGGCCTTTTGGGCCCAAATGGTGCAGGTAAAACCACGACTTTCTATATGATCGTTGGCTTAGTAAGGCCCAATGAAGGAACGGTCAAACTCGAAGGAGAGGACATCACGCCTTTGCCAATGTTTAAACGGGCCCAACTCGGTATTGGCTATTTGGCACAAGAACCATCCGTTTTTCGAAAGCTCACGGTTGAGCAAAATATCCTGGCCGTGCTTGAAATGACTAAGCTTTCTAAGAAAGAACAGCGTGAAAAGATGGAATCTTTACTAGAAGAGTTCAGTTTGACGCACGTCAGAAAGAACCTGGGGCGTGTACTTTCTGGGGGAGAACGGAGAAGAACAGAAATTGCAAGAGCCCTGTCGGTTGATCCAAAATTTGTTTTGTTGGATGAACCTTTTGCAGGGGTAGACCCTATCGCGGTCGAAGAAATTCAATCCATTGTTGCCAAGTTAAAAGACAGAAATATTGGTATCTTAATCACCGATCATAATGTGCAAGAGACACTTTCCATTACCGATCGTGCTTATTTAATGTTCGAGGGGAAGCTGTTAAAAGCTGGTACAGCCGAAGAATTAGCAGCAGACGAGCAGGTAAGAAAGGTATATCTTGGAAAGCATTTTGAGCTGAAACGGAAAATCTAGTTTATTGGCTATCCTTAATTCCATACTCACCTGGGTCATGAAGAAACGCATGCACCAGATTGATTTATTCATGAAGTACCCTCATGAAGTTCAGGAAGAGCTATTTAAAAAATTAATCACGACAGGCAGGAATACTGAATTTGGTAGGACTCATGGCTTTGCCGATGTGCATACCGAAGAGCAGTTCAGAAGAATGATCCCTGTTTCTTCTTATGAGGATATTTGTCCATATATAGAACGGAACATGGCGGGAGAACAAAATCTACTCTGGCCCTCAGATGTGAAATGGTTCGCTAAGTCCTCTGGTACTACAAATGCCAGGAGCAAATTTATCCCCGTCTCATACGAGGCACTCGAGGAGTGCCATTTTAAGGGAGGCAAAGACATGCTTTCTATCTATTGCAATAATTTTCCTGAGACCAGAATGTTTGATGGAAAAGGTCTAACCATAGGTGGAAGCCAGCAAATCAACCAGTTCGATAGTAACAGTGAGTCATTCTATGGCGATGTTTCAGCAGTAATTATGTCTAATCTACCCTATTGGACAAAATTTGTAAGAACCCCAACCCTGGATATCGCACTGATGGAAGAGTGGGAGTCTAAGATTGATAAAATGGCTGAATACACCATGCAGGAAAATGTGACTAGCATTTCCGGTGTACCGACCTGGACTATCATTCTCTTACAGAAAGTGCTTGAGCTTAAGGGAGCAAGTCATATCCATGAGATCTGGCCAAATCTGGAAGTGTTTTTTCATGGTGCAGTGGCTTTTGGGCCATATAAGAGCCTCTTCAAAAGTTTAATCCCTTCTGACCAAATGCGCTATATGGAAACCTATAATGCATCAGAAGGCTTTTTTGGAATACAGTATGATCCATCGGCAGATGATATGCTATTGATGCTGGATTATGGAATCTATTACGAGTTTATACCATTTGCAGAAATTCATAAAGAATCACCAAAAGTCATTGGACTTCATGAAGTGGTAGAAGGAGAACAATACGCTTTGTTGATCTCCACCAATGCCGGGTTATGGCGCTATAAGATTGGCGATACAGTCCAGTTCACCTCAACAGATCCGTTTAGGATTAAGATTTCTGGTAGAACCAAGCATTTCATCAATGCTTTTGGAGAAGAAGTGGTTGTCGAAAATGCTGAAAGAGCAATAGCAGAAGCTTGTGAAAAGACTGGAGCTCAGATTAATAACTTTACGGCAGCCCCAAAGTATTTCGATAGAGAGGGAAATGCGGCCCATGAATGGATTGTAGAATTTGAGAAGGACCCTGACGACCTTAACCGTTTTACTATGGCCCTTGACGAAACGTTGCGAGGCATCAATTCTGACTATGACGCCAAGCGATATAAAGACATGGCCTTGTCTGCTCCCATTTTGCACAAGGCAGCACCTGGTACCTTCTACCAATGGATGCGTAAAAGAGGAAAACTTGGGGGTCAACATAAGGTACCTCGCTTATCGAACTCGCGAGAGTACTTAGATGACATACTTGCTTCTAGTCAAATAGTTGTCAAATAAGAAAAAAGGCGAGCCACGCTCGCCTTTTTTTTAGAGGCCTCTTTTTTATTTAGCCCATTTTATCGTACACCCAATAGCCTTTGTGCTGGTAGTTTCAATTGCTTTGTTGGTCAGTAGGCCATCAATTGCATTCTGCACGTAGTGTTTATCTGCAGCTTCGGCATTTCGACTATTGTTATCAATTGCACCTATGTATTCAATCCTGAAAGAATTATCACTTTGTTTGTTGAGTACGTAGGCATGAGGCGTGTTCGTGGCACCATAAACCTTGGTGGTTTCCTGTGTTTCATCCATCAAGTAAGGAAAGCTAAACCCTTTTTCCTCGGCTCTTTGGATCATGTTGTCAAATGAATCTCCTGGAGATCTTATCGGATCATTTGGTTGAATAGCAATTACAGGATAGCCAGCTTTTGCATATTTCTCGTGTAAGGCTATAATTCTATCTTCATACATTACAGAGTATGGACATGTATTGCATGTAAAAACCAGAATATAACCTTGAGCGCTCTGATCAGAACTTAAAGAGATGGTCTTGCCATCAACTCCTTTGAGGTTAAAGTCAACGGCTGTGTCTCCTACATTCAGCCCCTTTTCGATTTCAGCTCCGGCAAAAAGCAGTGCAATTGCCAGTAATGTTGATTTTAGGTATACCATATGTTATAGCTTTAATTGACTAATTCATCTATGATTGATTCAATCTCGCCTTCTTCGAGCTCTTTTTCAACGAATTTTCTCTGACCGGTCTTGTGGTTTATAACCAAAGTGGCTGGGATAGCCCCTGTCCAACTGGGGTCTACCTTATCTATCCAGGAGTTATAGTCTATCTCGTCAAGCAACAAAACATCTGGCGAAAGCCCCTTCTCATTTACAAAAGGGATTACACGCTTTTCGAATTGATCTGCAAAGTCCAAAGAGATGAGGGTGACATTGAGCTCCTCACGTCTTTGTTTGTATAGACTTTCAAAATAGGGTAGTTCTTCAATGCAAGGCTTACACCACGTAGCCCAGAAGTTGATCACCTCCAATTTACTTTCTGAGCGTGTCATAAGTTTCTGAAGTTCATCGAACTTCACAATGTCAACCCTTTGCTCAGGAGGTCTATTGCAGGAGCATAGCGCCACAATTACTAAAAGAATTGATAAGGTTTTTTGAATCATACGATAGAAACCAGAGTTGAACTTCAATGTTGATGACATCTAAATTTTTGCTTAATAAAGATAGAAAAGAAATTCTTAACGCTGATTTAAAAATTGTACTTTTCTAATATGTCTGCCAGCCCCTTGGTGTTAGGTAAACTCAATGTTATGGCTACTTTGTCCAGACGTTAGGAGGGCATGTATGTTGTTAATATTTATGTAACAGCTTATATATCTGACGCTAAAGGTAATTAGCCATTGTTACTGGTGGCAATTTCTAATAGACGAGTGCTATTTTTTGTGAAACTTTTATTGCAAAAAAATTAAACAATTTCGACAGAAGGTAGGTAACCTAAATAGATCGTTTTTAGACAAAAAAAAGAATCAATTTTTTGGCTGGGTTTTTTTCCACAATTTTGAATTTTTATCCACACAAATCACCTTGTTGTGCATAAATAACTGATAGACAGATAGTTATGTGTATATCCTTCTTGTTGATTTTTGTTGATAACTATTTTCACTTTAGCTAGAAACCGAATTATTGATTTTTTTGAGAACATGCCCTGACGACCTTGATTGGGCGATTTAGGAGCCCATTTCCTTTTGTTGACGCTTCAGCTTTGTACGGTAGGTATTGAATATCCTGGACTTAGAAACAATGCCCAAATACTGACCTTCCTCTATGACGGGTAAATTCCAAGCTCCTGATTTTTCGAATTTAGACATAACCTCCTGCATATGATCACTCGGACAGACTGTTTCTGGAGGTCTATGCATCAATGTTTCAACAATTACACTTTTTTGAGATTCTGGGTCAAACATGATCTCTCGAATGTCATCAAGTGTAATTATGCCCTTTAAGACGTTATCCTCGTCAACTACGGGAAAGATATTACGCTTTGATTTTTTAACAAGGGCAACTAACTCTTCAAGGTTTTGTTGAGGTTGAATAGTAAGAAGGTCTTTCTCCAACAGCTTAGAAATATTCATTAAGCTGAGCAATTGTTTGTCCTTGTCATGCTGAATCAGGTCTCCGGACTCAATCAACTTTGCCGTATAGAATGAGTGTTTCTGAAAATAACTATTGGTACTGAATGCTACAGCTGATACTAACATAAGCGGTAAGAATAACGTATAGCCACTGGTGATTTCGGCTATCAAGAATATGGCCGTTAGAGGCGCATGCAATACCCCGCTCATTACCCCACACATACCCACTAGAGTAAAGTTGCTAACTGACAACTCACGACCTAAATCCAAGAGGTTATTTATTTGAGCAAATAGAAAACCAGTGATTCCACCAATGAAAAGGGAGGGAGCGAATATTCCACCATTTCCACCAGCACCTATTGTAAGTCCCGTTGCAATCGGCTTTAGCAAAAGAACTACAAAAGCAAGCCCTACCAATAGCCATTGGTCAGAGACGTTGGAAAAGAACTGACTATTACCTAGTACCTCGGCACTCTGACCATTAAGAATAAGTTTGATCGTGTCATACCCTTCTCCATACAAAGGATTGAAAAATAACATCAAAACCCCTAACCCAAGGCCACCTATCACGGCCTTAACTACAGGTTGCTTTATCTTGGACATGACTCTTTCGGCAAATTGAGTGGTATTTGAGAAGTAATAGGAAACAAGGCCACAGATACCGCCTAATATCAAATAGAAGATAAAGTCTCTGGTCAAAAAAGGATCCTTCAAATTGAAAGAAAAGAGCACATCATCTCCAAGCAACAGCATGGAGACGAGAGACCCGATTACAGAAGCTATTAGCAAAGGAATGAAAGCAGCGATCGTGACATCGGTTAGAATAACCTCTATACTAAAAATAACCCCAGCAACTGGTGAATTAAAAATACCAGATATTGCCGCGGCAGCCCCACATCCAATCATCAAGGTTCGTTGCTTATAATTCAGGTGCATGAGTCGGCCGATATTGGAACCAATGGCGGAGCCTGTTACCACAATGGGTGCCTCAAGCCCGACAGACCCACCAAAACCGACCGTCAGGCCCGAGGTGAGCATGCGACTATACATCTTTGTTCTGCTAATAATGCTCGACTTCTTTGAAATAGCATAAAGGATTGTTGTGATTCCATGTCCTAAGCGCTCTTTGAGAATGTAGTTTGCCAGCAGGCTGGTGATCAAAATACCCACTACAGGGAAGAAAATATAGATGAACGAATCACTTAACCCAGTCAAAGAGTGCTGAATGAAATGAACAACACTCTTTAGTGTTACGGCTGCAAAACCACCAATGACACCGATAAGCCCACCTAGAATAATTACGAAATTCTTGGTGCGAACGTGGCGAATCCGCCAAATCAGAAACTTACCTAAGAGCTTTTTGAAATTCATTTTAACTTTTTGGCCTTTTCCCAATACTCGTCCATTTCCTTGAGACTCATATCACTAATGGATTTACCATCTTTTTTTGACTCTTCTTCTAGGTATTGAAATCGCTTGATGAACTTAAGGTTCGTCCTTTCCAGAGCCTCTTCAGGGTCAATATCGATAAACCTTGAGTAGTTGACTAATGAAAAAAGGAGGTCACCGAATTCGCCAAGCGCTTTTTGTTTGTCGATTGTATCGTTTTCAGCCACGTTGAATTCGTTCTTGAATTCTTGCATTTCTTCCTCTACCTTTTCCCAAACCTGCTCCTTTTTTTCCCAATCAAAACCAATACCTCTGGCTTTGTCTTGAATTCGTATTGCTTTGACCAAAGCTGGTAGAGAGTTTGGCACCCCTCCCAGAACCGATTTGTTGCCTTTTTCTTTTAGTTTAATCTTCTCCCAGTTCGCCTTGACAGCCTCTTCGTCATTCGCTTCTATATCTCCATAAATGTGAGGATGCCTATGTACCAGCTTATCGCTAATGGCATTCAGGGCATCGGCCACATCAAACGCTTTCTTTTCATCTGCTATTTTTGAATAGAAGACCATATGTAGCATAAGGTCACCAATCTCTTTCTTTACCTCATCTAAGTTATTGTTCAGTATGGCGTCAGATAGCTCATAAGTCTCTTCAATGGTTAAATGTCGAATGCTTTCTAATGTTTGCTTCTTGTCCCACGGACAGTTCAAACGCAAATCATCCATAATAGTCAAAAGCCTATCGAAGGCCTCAAGCTTTTCCTTTCTGCGTAAATCTTTTGGAGGTTGAATCATCTGTTTTTCTTTCCAGAAACTTATGAGGCAAAGGTAGCGTTATGAAATCAAGTATGTTAAATTTGCCAAAAATTAGTCTGTCATGACCACATTAATATTGACATTAGTTTTAGTAGGGTTGTTTTTTGTAGGGATGTCTGTGCGACTGATTCTTTTAAAAAATGGCGAATTCAAAGGTACATGTGCCTCCCAAAGTCCATTTCTTAACAAAGAAGGTGTGCGCTGCGGGTTTTGTGGTAAGGACATGAAAGAAGGGGAGACCTGTGGAAACCCTGACAATGAAGTAGACAAGGTACTCGCACAGTTCAAATAGCCTTTCGGCTGATCACAATTTTTTCAACACATTTTATTAAAGTGTTTCTACACTTGTTTTGCTACTTTTGCAACTGAAATTAACACAGGTAGCTAGTGACACTAATTAAATCAATTTCGGGTATTCGGGGAACTATTGGCGGTAAGGTCGATGAGGCCTTGACACCTATAGACGCGGTCAAATTTGCGGCTGCTTTTGGTACTTGGGTCAAAGAGAAATCAGGTAAATCAAAGATTGTTATCGGAAGAGACGCACGCCCGTCTGGAGAAATGATCTCGAACTTGGTGACTTCAACACTCATAGGTTTGGGTATTGATGTTTTGGACCTTGGATTATCCACCACACCAACGGTAGAAATGGCAGTCCCTGCCGAGCAAGCGGGTGGGGGAATTATACTTACTGCGAGTCATAACCCTGTCCAATGGAATGCTTTAAAGTTATTGAACGAAAAAGGAGAATTTATTAGCGGGGGCGATGGTCAGGAAGTTCTTGAATTGGCAAAAAACGACTCTTTCGATTTTGCTGAAGTAAAAGACCTTGGAAAAGTCACCTTCGATAACTCATATATCGGTAAGCATATTGATATGGTTTTAGATCTACCCTTGGTGGATGTGGAAGCTATTAAAGCAGCGAATTTCAGAGTTGTGATTGACTGTGTCAATTCTACCGGTGGAATCTCCCTCCCTCCACTTCTCAAAGCGCTTGGAGTAAGCCATGTGGAAGAATTATACTGTGAGCCTAATGGTCAATTTCCGCATAACCCCGAGCCACTGCCAGAGCATTTGACAAAAATTTCTTCAACACTGGAAAGTGGAAGTTTTGACCTTGGTATTGTAGTAGATCCGGATGTTGATAGGTTAGCATTTGTTTCGGAAGATGGCACGCCTTTCGGGGAGGAGTACACGCTTGTGGCTGTGGCGGATTATGTGTTGTCACAAACCCCTGGCAATACAGTTTCCAACCTTTCTTCTACACGAGCCCTTAGAGACGTGACTGAGAAGCATGGGGCTACTTATGAGGCCGCTGCTGTTGGCGAAGTAAATGTGGTTACAAAGATGAAAGGCATCAATGCGGTCATTGGAGGTGAGGGAAACGGAGGAATTATTTATCCAGAATTGCACTATGGAAGAGATGCCTTGGTTGGAATTGCCTTGTTTTTGACACATTTGGCAAAATTTGAACGACCCATGTCAAGATTAAGAGCCTCATACCCTAACTACCATATCTCAAAAAACAAGATTGATTTATCTCCTGATATTGATGTTGATAATGTGCTTTCTACTATGGAGGAAAAGTATAAAAATCAACCTGTCAATACTATAGACGGAGTGAAAATAGAATTTGACAAGGAATGGGTACATTTGAGGAAGTCAAATACTGAGCCGATTATTAGAATTTATGCCGAGTCAGAATCTCAGGCAACAGCTGAACATTTGGCAAACAAAATAATAACTGACATAAAGGAAATTGTGTCCAATTAATATTTCAAGGCATGAAAGTTTATTTCGACAACGCAGCAACCACACCACTTGATCCCGAGGTTTTTGAGACCATGAGGCCCTTGATGCTGGATGTCTATGGAAACCCATCATCCACACATGCACATGGCAGAGAGGCACGAACTAAAGTTGAGTACGCTAGGCGTACTGTTGCTGAGTTGCTAAATACTTCTCCTTCCGAGATTTTCTTTACTTCTGGGGGAACTGAGGCTGACAATACAGCGATTACTTGTTGTGTGGAGGCATATGACCTCAAGCATATCATCACTACTGAAATTGAGCACAAGGCCGTTCTTGAAACCTCGAGGAAGCTGGAAGCAGAGGGTAAACTTAAGGTTAGTTATGTAGAACTGGATGACCAGGGCCATGTTGATATGAACCACCTTAACGACCTTTTGAAAAACAATAGTCGTTCATTGGTCTCTATTATGCATGCCAACAATGAAATTGGCACATTAAACGATATCGGAGCTATTGGAGAATTGGCTTCCGAATATGATGCAATTTTTCATTCTGATACGGTTCAAACGATGGGTCACTTTGCTCATGATACCCAAAACCTGAAATGTCATTTCTTAGTAGGAGCCGGCCATAAATTCCATGGACCAAAGGGGGTTGGTTTTTTGAGGGTTTGCAAGAGCAAGAAGATCGGTCGATTTGTACATGGTGGAGGTCAGGAGAGAAATCATCGTGGAGGAACTGAGTACGTTTATGGCATCGTGGGTCTTGCGAAGGCCCTTGAGATTGCATACCGCGAAATGGATGAACATCAAAGGTATATCAGAGGATTAAAAGACAGAATGATCGCTGGCTTGAGAGAGAACATCTCAGGTGTATCATTCAACGGTGATATTCGTGATGGACATAGTTTGTATACTGTTTTAAATGTCAGTTTTCCGCCTTCAGAAGATAATGACATGCTCCTTTTCAACCTTGATATTAATGGTATTTCAGCCTCCGGAGGTAGTGCCTGTAATAGTGGCGCAGCGATGGGTTCCCATGTTTTGAATGGAATTAAAGCTGACCCAGATAGACAGGGAATCCGTTTTTCCTTTAGCAAATACAATAAACCGGAGGAAGTGGATTATGTCCTTAATAAACTTGTGGAGATATTGGAGCCAGCTGTAGTCTGATGCAACTTTTTGATCAGAATACAGTCTGTATAGCTATATAAAGCACTTATGAAATCTGGTAATTTCTATGTCCTCCTATTTCTTTTGGGGGTTTTGGCATGCTCAAATGAAGACTTTCAAGTTGATGAAGTTACAGGAGTAGTTGAAGATGTTTCAGGAATTTTCGGGTTAGAAGAATGTGGTTATATGATTCGTATCGAGGGGGAGTTATACAAACCTACCTACCTCAATCAACAATATGAGCAAGACGGCCTTCAAGTTTTGTTGAATGTTGAATTCTTGGAGTCTCGGGCGAGTTGTAGTACCAGAGCACTGGCGCCACGCGAGATCAGAATAGAACAAATTCGTCCTTCTAGTTAAAGTTTGAGTTTTTTTTGTTGATATCCTCCCAAAGTACAATGTTGGTACTTAACTTGTCGTTCAACACGATGATTCCTTACAAGGAATGCCAAAACCATGAGAATTAAGTACTTTCTCCTTCTAATAACTTTAGTCTTTTTTGGATGCAGTTCTAATGACGATACCATTGTGACTGAACAAATGGCCATCATTAAGGATGGAGCCAATGTATCCGGACATGAGTCCTGTGGCTGGGTAATTCAGTTCAATAATGGTTTTAACTCAGTAGTTGTACCGCAGGGCTTACCGGCAGAATTTCAGCAAGAAGATCTAGAAGTACTAGTAATTCTGACCAATAGCTCAGTTTTAGCCGATTGTACCAGTGCTTCCAGTCATCAAGTGAGCATTGTGTCTATAAGACTTGCTAATTAGCCTGTTTTAACCAAATCTTCCAGGCACTTTATCCAGGTAGTTGAAGTGTTCAGGCTGGGCACCAAATCCCAAACTTCACCTCCCGCTTCTTCGAATTCTTCCTTGAATTCTTCCCCAACTTCTAACGTTGTTTCGAGGCAATCAGAGATAAATGCCGGAGAGAAGGCCAATACTTTCTTGATGCCCTTTGCCGGTAATTCCTTGAGAAAGACATCCGTATAAGGCTTTACCCATGGGTCTTTTCCTAACCTTGATTGGAAGGTGGTTGTATAATCTCCTTCTTTAAGGCCAAGCCTTTCGGCAAGCTGACGAGAAGTATAAAAGCACTGTGCGCGGTAGCAATACCGGTTTCTTTCGTGCAGCTGATTACAGCAAGCGCCTAACTGGCACTGATTGCCCACCGAACCCTTTTTAATCTGTCTTTCAGGCAAACCATGATAGCTGAAAATCACATGGTCATAAGTCTGTTTTTCCATTAGTGCCTTGCCGTTTTCTGCAAAGGCTTGAAGAAACATCGGGTGATCCATGAACTGGTTAATATGGGTAACTGATGGTATAATCTGCCATGTGTTGATGATAGTGTTCACCTTTTCTGAAACGGATCCTGTGCTGGCAGAAGCATACTGTGGAAACAGAGGGATTACTATAATTTCTGTTACATTATGACCTCTCAACTCTTCTAAAGCACTTTCAATGCTCGGGCTCTGATACCTCATGCCAAGTGCTACCTGATATTCGTTCCCGAGACTTTCCTGAAGCATATCTCTGACATCGAAGCCGTTGAACTTTAAAGGAGAGCCACGGTCTTCCCACAGCTTGGCGTATTCTTTTGCTGACTGAGGAGCGCGAAATGGAGCAATAATACCATTTACCAAAAGGAATCTGGGAATCAATGGGATATCGATTACACGACCATCCATTAAGAATTCTCTTAAGTATTTTCTTACATCTTTCGTGGCGGGGCTATCGGGTGTTCCCAGATTCACCAACAAAACGCCTTTTTTCTCTTTTCCCATCAGTAAATATATTCAAGCAAAACAGGCTGCAAAGATATTTGTTTTCTGTTATGCACCATACTTCAGGAAATGTTGAAAGGCTGCTAAAAAAGAAAGCTCGGGATGTCCCGAGCTAACGATCTATGATTGCCCAATATTCTATTTAGAAATTGTGATTGCCAGTAATTTCCTCGATTTGCTGGCTAGCCCATCACATTGGACAAATTTATTAGGTAGTTATATGCTAAACACCCAATAATGGATTGACCCTTAGTTGAGCCAGTGATTCTATACAAATGTGTGCTGGCAGACAACGGGAGATGCTGAGAACACTTAATTTGTATGAAGTCAAAGGGTCAATAGATGAAAGTTATCTCAAACAATTTGTTGTCAGCATTCTCGGATAAGAAGAATATAATATTAGCGATCAAAATGTCTTTGGTGGTGGGCACATTACTGAACTGTATTAATCAGGCCGAATGCTTGATAAACCAGGATTTCGAGCGGCTTAACATACCAAAGCTCCTTTTTACCTATAGCGTTCCCTTTTTCGTCTCTATTTATTCGAGCACAATCGCTAAATTCAATCGGTAGCACGAACTTTTTTTGAAGCTCGTGACTTGTAGATGAAATCATTTATTGATGAAAAGCTTCAAACTTCAATTCCCAAATGCCGAAGGTCAGATGCTGTCGGCAAGATTAGAAATGCCGGTGGATAAAAAGCCTAAAGCATACGCTGTGTTTGCACACTGTTTTACCTGTTCTAAGAACTTAATGGCCGTTACTAATATTAGCAGAGCGCTGACATCTAAAGGGATTGCTGTTTTACGTTTCGACTTTACCGGACTCGGTGATAGTGAAGGAGACTTTGCAGATACTAATTTTTCGAGCAATGTTCAGGATTTGATCGTTGCTGCAGAGTATCTTAAATCAGAATATGAGGCCCCTAAATTGATTGTAGGCCATTCCTTAGGGGGTGCTGCTGTGTTAATTGCAGCTCATAGACTTCCATATATCTCTGCGGTTGCTACTGTCGGAGCGCCCGCAGACCCTCCCCATGTAAAACACTTGTTTGAAGGAGCTCTAGACGAAATTGAAACAACTGGTAAGGCAAAGGTCTCGCTTGGCGGAAGACCTTTTACCATAAAAAAGCAGTTCATTGATGATCTGCAAGAGTACGAACACTCTCAGGTGATTAAGGAATTGAATAGACCACTACTAATTCTTCACTCCCCTCAAGATGATACGGTAGATATTAAAAATGCGGAAAAAATATATCTCGCGGCACATCACCCTAAGAGTTATATCTCGCTCGATGGTGCAGACCATTTGCTAACAAGTAAGAAAGATGCCTCTTATGTAGGTGAAGTAATCTCCTCTTGGGCATCCCGGTATTTGCCAAAGCCAGATGACGGTGCCCTGACGACTGATCATCAAGTGGTAGTAAGGAACGAAAAGGAAAGAGGTCTGCTTACGGAGATTATGGCGAATGGACATTACATGATTGCTGATGAACCAAAAGATGTAGGAGGTACCGACTTGGCTGGAACGCCCTATGACCTATTGGTTGCTTCCCTGGGTGCTTGCACTGCTATGACAATTCGCATGTACGCAAACCACAAAGGACTTGACCTTGAGGAGGTGAAAGTTCATTTAACACGTGAGAAAAGGCATGCTTCTGATGCCGAGAGTTTAGATGAAAAGAGCAAAATGGAATTCATCGATCGAGAACTAGAGTTGACGGGTAATCTTACTGAAGAACAGCGAAATAGGATAGTGGAGATTGCTGATCGTTGCCCGGTTCATAAGACACTGACGCAAGGTTTAACGGTAAACACTAAATTGAAATACGCTGTTTCCTGAAAATAAAGACAGCTGATTAGTCATTTTTGATTAATTTGTAAGCTTGCATAAAGCTAGAATTGAATCGATATCATTAATAAGACAGCTGAATGACTGAAATACAACAGACAGTTTTACTTCTGGGTGGTTTTGCCATTATTGCTGTGGCAGCGAATCAGATTGCTGGCTTTTTCCAAAAAGTCAGACTTCCCTTTATCACTGGATTGCTAGTGATAGGGCTGTTTTCCGGACCATTCATTTTCAAGTTGCTTCCTAAGGAGGCAGGCTCAGGCTTACAATTTATTAATGATATTTCATTGGCCTTTATCGCTTTTGCTGCAGCTGCGGAGCTTTACTTGAAAGAGCTGAGAGGTCAAATGAAAAGCATCAAGTGGATGACTTTTGGCCAGTTGGCAGTCACATTCATCGGTAGCTCAATATTGATATTTTTTCTTGCCGGGCAGATAGAGTTCATGCGTGATATGAACAATGCGTCCAAAGTTGCGGTGGCCATCATGATGGCTACCATCTTTGTGGCAAGGTCTCCAGCTTCTGCCATCGCTGTTATCAATGAAATGAGGGCCAAGGGTCCTTTTGTGCAAATGGCCATGGGGGTTACAGTAATTAAGGACTTTCTAGTGATCGTTTTGTTCGCGGTTTGTTTGTCTATCGCGACATCACTTGTGAATGGCAATCCATTTGATTTACAATTTTTGCTTATTCTTCTGGCAGAACTTACCGCCTCATTCGTCTTGGGCTATTTGGTAGGCAGGATACTCATTCTGGCTTTAAAACTGAGGGCCAACCCTTATTTGAAAATGGCTTTGATACTGGCCATTGGCTATTCAGTTTACTTACTGTATTACTTTGTAAAACACTATACACTGGATCATTTTGGTCACGAATTCCATATAGAGCCTTTGCTTATCTGTATCATTGGTAGCTTCATTGTGACCAATTACTCTCGTTTCAGGTATGAGTTCATTAAGCTCCTCGAAGAAATTGGACCAGTTATTTATATCTGCTTTTTCACACTTACAGGTGCTACAGTATCTATCGATATCCTTGTCAAGGTAATTGGAGTAGCCTTTATGCTGTTCGGCATTCGTCTGGTTACAATGATTATTGGCTCTTTGGTTGGAGGTTCTTTGGCGGGCGATTCGGCCTTATTTCGAAAAATTGGTTGGATGCCTTTCGTGACACAGGCTGGAGTTGGTTTAGGCTTGGCAACTATAGTAGCGAATACATTTCCTGCTTTCGGGGCAGAATTCCAAACTATTGTAGTTGCAGTGATTGTGCTCAATCAATTTGTGGGCCCACCATTGTTCAAATGGTCAATTCAGATGGTTGGCGAGGCGCGTACTAAAGCCAATACACCTCATTTTGATGGTGTTCGCGATGCTATGATTATTGGTATTGAGACACAGTCAGTAGCACTTGCCAGACAGCTGAAGGAGCATAATTGGGAGGCTGAAATATTAACGCAAAGCCAAGAGATCGAGGCGTCTGAATACCCTGATCTGGTTGTTCATAAAGTGGAAGGTTTTGACCATGAAACACTTATTGATAAGAACATTGAGAAGGCCGAGGCAGTAGTTTTAATGCTAACGGATGAAGAGAACCTTGCCATCGCTGAGACACTTTATGAAAAAATTGGTACCAAAGACATTGTGGTGCGGCTTAACCATCGCTACAACTTCGAGAAATTCCATAAACTGGACTGCCTTATAGTAGACCCTGCAACGGCCATGGTGAGTTTGATGGACCATTTAGTAAGGTCGCCACAGGCGGCAACGCTTCTATTAGGCATGCAGGAAAATCAAGACACCATGGATGTAGAGGTACAAAACCCGAACTTACGTGGTCTGGCATTGCGCGATTTAAGATTACCCTCGGATGTCATCGTGCTTTCTGTGAACAGAGGAGGCCAAAGTATCATCACCCATGGTTATACACGATTGAGATTAGGAGATACCCTCACGGTGGTTGGCTCTAATTCTAGTCTGGAAGAAGTCTCTTTAAGGTTCGAGCGTTAACTGAGGCTTTGAGTGCCTCTTATAAATTCTTAGGAGGGGTTTTGCCGATCAACTTTTATATTGGTGTAAATCTCCAACCATGAAATTATTGATCAAGCCTACCTTACTCTCGATTCTCCTTCTTTTTTCCTCTTTATGCCTTTCGGCTCAAGACCTCTATATCACTGGCGGCTCATACTTCGATGTGGCTTCTGGTGAAATAGTTAAAAATAAGGGCATAGTGATTCGTAGTGGCAAGTTTGTCAGTGTCGGTCAAGCACTAAGTTCTAGTGATGGCTATGAGCTATTAACACTGCGCGATGATCAGTATCTACTGCCGGGTATTTTTGACCTACATGCTCACTATCGAGTAACATTTGATGGGGTTCGCAGGGACGAAGTTGAAGCCAACCCAGTGATTTTCCTGGCCAATGGAGTGACTTCCACTTTTCCTGGAGGAGAAATTCAGCCGGAGCTAATGCTGGAAGCTAGGAGAAAGATCAACCGGGGAGAGAAAATCGGTGCACGAATTCACAGTTCTGGGCCATACTTTGGAACAGCATTTCCAGCCTGGAATAGGGGAACAACCATTAAGGACATTCACAATACGGTTGATAAATGGGCAGAATTGGGAGTTGCTGGTTTTAAAGCGAAAGGCATTTCGCCAGTACTGCTGAAAGCCCTGATCGAAAGAGCACATGTACATGGTTTACCGGTTACAGGCCACCTGGGTTCGGGCTTCAGAAACACAGTGAACCCAAGGGATGCCATCACAATGGGGATCGATAGAATTGAGCACTTTCTGGGAGGCGATGCCTTACCCAATACACAATCGGCATATGCAACACTTCAAAATTTAGACGTAAATGATCCAGCCATTGACAAACAAATCGATCACTTTATAGCCAATGGCGTTTTCTTCGATGCCACACTTACAGCTTATGGATATTATGGTCATCGGCAGGAATTCTATGACCATTGGCACGATGAGCGTAAATACTTAACACCCTATGCCTTTGAAATCACCAAAGAGACACGCCAGGAATTGGGAATGTTTCAAAAGATCTTCGATGTAAAGAAGATAACGGTCAAAAAGTACTTTGATAAGGGGGGTAAGATAACCTTGGGAACTGACCATCCTTCTGTCGGTGAATTTATTCCTGGCTTTAGTGCACACCGCGAAATGGAAGCTTTGGTATCTATTGGTATTCCCAATGCAGAGGTCTTAAAAATTGCGACAATCAATGGTGCTCAGGCTTTGAGAAAGAGCGATATTCTTGGAAGTATTGCCGTTGGTAAGTTGGCAGATGCCTTTGTGATTACCGGCAACCCTCTGAGCGAGATCACCAATACAAGAAATGTGCTTACCGTGATTAAGGGAGGTAAAGTATATGATGCTCAGGCCTTATTGAAAAGTGTGGAAGGCAAGATGGGGCCTAAGGATGAAGAGGATTGGAAGAATTAAGCCTGATGTATCTTATAAAGAACGTCATCCTGAACTTGTTTCAGGATCTAAAAAACTTAGTAGAACTCTCCTTGAGAGATTCTGAACCAAGTTCAGAATGACGTAAAGAGAAGGGATCAATTGCCACCGTCTCCACCTTTTTCTTTCTTTTCCTCGAGGCGCTTTTGGGCAGCTCTTTTGCGAAGCATCATCCTCCCTTGCCTGAACTGTCCTCTGCCCATAAATTGGCGTTGGCCTCCCTGTCTGCTTTGACGTCTAAAATCTTGTTGACCTCTTATGCGTTGGAGTCTGCCTTTACCTTCCTTTTGAAGTTTTTGAAATGCTTCCCATTGCTCTGGCGTAAGGATTTTTTTCATGCGCTCCAATTGCCCCTGACGTTGCACAAAAGCATCTCGTTTCATTTCTTCACGAAGTGCACGCATTTTCTCCATCTGGGCTCTCCTGCTTTCCTGGTTCGCCTTTAACTCCTTGTCTAGTTCAGCTTTTTGCTTGTCTGACAGTTCTAATTTTGCTGCGATTTGCTCAGTCCTGAGGAGCGTCTTATCTCCACTTTGGGCTATGGCCTGGCTGGCCGAAAAAATGACTGTAAGTATCAATGTAGTTCTAAATAATGACCTCATATCTCTTTGTTTTAAATTCTCCTTTTGGATGTGAAACAACGAGGATGGTTTAATTCAGAAGCCGAAAGAATTTTAGAATGCAGTGCCCTAAGCTTTAGCTTAGCGTACTTGAAAAGGCACAGTAACCTTGGTGTGATCCCAGGCTAAAATCAATGCGGGAGTGCCGTTTTCTTCAGTAAAATCAATGGTAAAAAGTTCCACCACATCAGGTAATAACTCTACTCTCGCACTTACATTGACCACATTATTTTCCGGGTAATATTTTGTCCCCCAATCGGGAATTCGATCGTTGAAAATGACTTGCCAAGAAGAGGCATCGGGTATGGTGACCAATGAATATTCACCAGCTGGAAGGAGTTGATCTTCTCCAAATGCAATGTCTCGAGACACCTCAATTGTCGTTGGCTCGTTGGCCCCAGTTCTCCACCATCTGCCATAAGGAACCAGGTCACCAAAAATTTCCCGACCCTTTTTTGAAGGGCGGCTGTAAGTGACTCTGATACTGACATCACTACTGGTATACTGAGCGATCGATTCAGGGCTGTACTGCTTAGTCTGATATAACATGTATTGCTGTACCCCGATAATTGCGAGTAAGACGAACACAATAGTGCCAAAAATGTATATGACGCGTTTAGACATCTGTTGTAAATATACCCATTTAGGCATTTGAAACGCCTTTTTCTTATCGGTTGTTGTTTAATCGGTTCATTTCCTTTTTTAATTCATGTCTTGTACTAGTTGAATCCCTTTTCTATATCTTTGCCGCATGGCACAGAACGAAGATAATTTGCTCAAAAAGATCGCGAGTCACGCGAAAGAATATGGCTTCATTTTTCCGTCAAGCGAAATTTATGATGGATTAGGTGCGGCATATGATTACGGGCAAAACGGAGTAGAGCTTAAAAACAATATCAAGCAATACTGGTGGAAGGCAATGGTTCAAATGAATGAGAACATTGTGGGCATTGATGCTTCAATTTTCATGCACCCCACTACCTGGAAAGCTTCTGGTCATGTAGATGCTTTCAACGACCCCTTGATTGATAACAAAGATTCTAAAAAACGGTATCGTGCCGATGTGCTTATAGAAGATTATATCGCCAAGATAGAAGCGAAGATCAATAAAGAAGTCACTAAAGCTGAAAAGCGTTTTGGTGACAGCTTTGATAAGGCGCAGTTTCTAGCTACCAATCCCAATGTGCTTAGAAATCAGGCTAAGATTGATGGGATCAATGAGAGAATGGGTAAGGGTCTGGAAAATGGCGATCTGGCCGATATCAAGGCTTTGATTGAAGAATTGGGCATTGCCGATCCTGTATCGGGTTCTAAAAACTGGACCGATGTACGTCAGTTCAACCTGATGTTCTCTACAGAAATGGGCTCTGTAGCGGATGATTCCAACAAAATCTATCTGAGGCCAGAGACCGCACAAGGCATTTTCGTCAATTTCTTGAATGTTCAAAAGACGGGTAGAATGAAAATTCCTTTTGGTATTGCACAGATTGGAAAGGCATTTAGGAATGAGATCATTGCGCGTCAATTCATCTTTAGAATGCGTGAGTTTGAGCAGATGGAGATGCAGTTCTTTGTAAAGCCAGGCGAAGAAATGGAATGGTACGAAAACTGGAAAGCAAAGCGAATTGCATGGCACAAAGCACTGGGTCTCGGTGAAGAGAATTACCGTTTTCATGACCATGTTAACCTGGCACATTATGCGAATGCAGCTGCAGATATCCAGTTTAACTTCCCAATGGGTTTCAAAGAGTTGGAAGGCATTCATTCGAGAACAGACTTTGACTTAAAAGCCCATGAGGAGCATTCAGGTAAGAAATTGCAGTTCTTCGATACGGTGGAGAACAAGTCTTATGTGCCTTATGTAGTGGAGACATCCATTGGTTTGGACAGGATGTTCCTTGCAATTTTATCTAGCGCTTTCACGGAAGAAACTTTAGAAGATGGCAGCGAAAGAACGGTATTGAAATTGCCAGCGGCTTTGGCACCATATCATGTGGCTGTGCTACCATTGTTGAAGAAGGAAGATTCTGGTCTACCTGCCAAGGCAAGAGAAATTCTCTCCGAATTACAATTTGATTTCAACTGTCAGTATGACGAAAAAGATGCCATTGGCAAGCGTTACAGAAGGCAAGATGCCATTGGTACGCCTTACTGTGTAACGGTGGATCACCAAACCTTGGAAGATAATACAGTGACCATTCGTGATCGGGATGACCTTTCTCAAATCAGGGTATCTATTGATGAGGTTAAAGGTAAACTCAAGGAAACGACTTCCATGGAGTCCCTTTTGAGGAGGCTTTAATACTCAAAAATTAGGTTTAAAATAGTCCTAACTGTCCTTTAGTTGTTCGGACAAATAAATCTGTACGAAGCGGAGATTTGTGCGGTATATCCTGAAAGTATTTGGCCTTGCTGAGTTCAAACATCCGATGAATAGACTGCACCATTCGGCCATTGCCTCGCATGCGCATGCCAAATCGACTATCACTGAGTTTTCCATTATGGGCTCCTCTGATTTGGTTCAGGATCTTTTCGGCACGATCAGGGAAGGCCTGTGGCACCCAGTTTTCGAATACCTGGCCAATCTGACCATTAAGCCTGACCATGGTAAAGCCCGCACTTCTGGCACCAGCACTAGCTGCAGACTTCATGATTTCAGGGATTTCATGATCATTCAGCCCGGGAATCACAGGTCCTATCATAATACTCACCGGAATACCGCGCTTAGACAGCTTCTCAATGGTTTTAAGCTTTTGCTTTGCCGTGGCTGTTCTGGGTTCTAGTTTTCTCCTCACTTTATCGTCAAGAGAGGTAAGCGAAAAATGAAGCCCAATCAAATTTAAATCGGCTAAAGGCCCAAGGATATCAATGTCTCTTGCGACAATCACATTCTTTGTGATCATGCCCACAGGGTGTTTATATTGAAGGAATATTTCCAACAGTTTCCGAGTGATTTTCAGTTTTCTCTCGATGGGTTGATAGCAATCGGTATTGCCTGAAAGGACAATGGTCTTGGGGTTCCATCTTGGGTTTTGAAACTGCTTCTCCAGCAGTTCAGGGGCATTTTCTTTATACAGTATAACCCGCTCAAAATCCAGACCGGCATTGTATCCCCAGTATTCGTGAGAATTGCGGGCATAGCAGTAAATACAGCCATGTTCACAGCCCTGATAGGGGTTAAGAGAATACTCCATGCCCACATCTGGGCTTGTGACCTTGTTGACAATGGTCTTGGGAAAGATTTTGATGTATTTGGTCTTGGGCGCATCTTCATCATACTCATCAATGCCTTCGATGTGCTCCTGTACATATTCATGGAGTAAGAACTTGTTTTTGATCTGAATTTGTGCTCCTCTTCCTTTGTACATTTGCCATAATAATTAGTAAACTAAAAATAATAGTTAAAAACTAATTATTATAGTATCAATCAATGAATGTTTTGGAGAAGTTGAATTCCTTGGTTGCAATTAAGCGCCTATTTTCGTCATTCTGAACTTGTTTCAGAATCTACGGTATTGGACCCTGAAACGAGTTCAGGGTGACGCTACGTATGGTTGGATCAAATGGTCAGGAATGCGGCACCAAACACACCTGCACTGTCACCGAGCTTAGGCCTGACAATTTTGGTTTCCAGTCGAGGGTTGAAAACGTGTTTTTCTGCTTCAGCTACTCCTCGAGTGTAGAGTTCGTCAATGTTGCCTACACCCCCTCCAAGAACAATCACATCAGGGTCAAGCGTATTGATCATTGTAGATATGGCTAGCCCGAAAAAATGAATGAGTCGGTCAAGGGTTTTAACCGCATTGGGATCTTTTCCTGAGCGTGCATCCGGAATGATTTCCTTAAGTCTTTTGCGCGTTCCTGTGATTTCTTCATAGTAATTTTCCAGGCCTGTCCCGGAGATAATCTTTTCAGTACAACCTGATTTTCCGCAGTAGCAAGGTCCACCAGAGGCGTCAAGGAAATTATGGCCCCATTCTCCACCAATGCCGTGTTTGCCATTGACAACTTGTCCGTTTACAACAATGCCACCTCCACAGCCAGTACCCATAATAACACCAAAAACCACTTTAGCATCCGGAACTACTTCTGGAACAATACCCATTTGAGTTTCGGCAAGGGCAAAACAGTTGGCATCATTGGCCATCATTGTTGGAATTCCGATGAGGGCTTCAAGATCCTTTTTAAAAGGCTTTTTATTAATGGATTGAGAATTGCTGTTTTTCAGAAGTCCTGTAGGGGGGTCTATGGCTCCGGGCGTACCCATACCGATGACCTTAGGCTTCTCACCAACTTTTTCGGATAACTGGTCTATGAGTAGAGCGATTCGATTGAGCACATGTTCATAACCCCCATCACTTTCCGTGTCGATTCTTTCTCTAACCAACACTTGAGGATCTTCCTTAGATTTTAAAACGATGCCCTCGACTTTTGTACCGCCTAAATCAATTCCCCAAAGCTTTTCTGACATGGCTAAAATTCTTTTTATCTTCTGACAATTTATAAATACAAGGTCAATGAACAAGCACATTCTAAGAATCTCAACTGCACTTATTTTAATTCTGACAGTGATGGCTTGCAAGACCTCCGAGGAAAAGTCAGAAGGTGGTCAGCAGATACAAGACTACATTACTTATGTAGCAGATTCTCTCACCTTTGATTACCTGTCTGAGGTTCAGTTAATGGACTATAATGAGGCATCAGAAGAGCTAATGCTTCTTGACAGAAATAGCCGTGAGGTATTGATCATTGATAACCAGGGATCAATGGTATCAAAGTTTAATCCTCACATAGAAGGGCCAGGTTATGTAGGGAATTTTGATCACGGGTGGGTATTTCATGGCAAAAACCTCATTTGTTTTAGCAACTACTATTTCTATGAACTCACCAGGCAGGGAGAATATGTAGCTAAGCATAAATATCCGGTTGAGGTACGTGGTATCTGGTCACTAGATTACTTGCCTGAAATGTCCATTTCTTACGAATCGTCTGAAGGCGACCCTATGTTTTTGGCTTTCATCACAGAACCGGAAGGAGCCGATTATAATACACAGGCTTTTCAAGATTCCATTCATATGATTTATAGAATGGACTTTCAAAAAGGCGTTTCACAGCCTATAATGAAAAAGCTACCAGAAAGTACTTATAGAACGCTTGGGGCCTATGTCGATCGAGGCTGGCCTTATTTTCGGCAAGTCGATAACAACCTAGTTGTTGTGACTTACAGCATAGACGATCAGTTCTATCTCTACGATGCAAATACAGATGAACTTCTTCAAACTTTTGATATCCCTGATGAATTTAAGCCCAAGTATGAGGCTGTGCCTTTCGGTTCAAGAAATAAGGCGGATCGATTAAGGATAAATAATAAGGTGATGACTGATGGGGAACATATTTTTTTAAGCGTGCTGAGCCGGATTCCTGAATCTTTAGAAAGAACCTTAAATAGGCAGGACAACTGGCGACAATCTCAGGCTTATAAAGATGCCTTCAAAAAATATGTTGACCTCAATACGCTGGTTTATAAACTTGATGGTACGTATTTGGGTCCACTGAACAATGGAGCTGGTCTGTTGAGTTATGATAAGGAAAGCACAAGCAATGGTTATTATTGGGAACAAAGGCGGTATACTGATGAAAGACCGTATAAGACTTTTCTAAAGATTAAAGTGAAGCCGATAGAATGAAAGAAATAGATTACGCATTAAAGTATAAACACATACTTGCTGGTATATGTTGGGTGCTAGTGTCACTGATTGTTACCTCATGTGGCGGAAGCGAATCGAATGTAGAAAGTGATAGTTCCGACAATCTGAGCTTTGTTGCAGCAATTGCCGACTCAATTGTCATTGACCGACTTTCGGTATTGACGATGGAAGCGGTTAGCCCGGATGGAAATCATTTGCTGCTCATTGATGAGCAAACGAATGAAATGGTTTTGACTAATACTTCTGGAGAGCTAGTGTCTAGTTTTAATCCGTTTGTTGAAGGACCCAATTACATGGGAGACAAAAGCTTTGGTTGGACTTTCTACGGAAATGACCAGTTGGTCGGTTACGGATATACGCATTTCGTTTTGTTCAACGATGAAGGAAAGCGGCTGAAACGACTTCCCTACCCAATAGATGTGGGTGGTTGGATTATAATGGACTTTTTTCCAAAGCGACTGATCCACTACCAAAGCCAAACCAAAGAGGAGGTTATCGCCTTAATTCCGGGCATGTCAAAACCTTCTCCCAGATCACAGCTTTACTTTGATAGTCTCGATATGGTGTATGCCCTGGACTTCAATAGTGAAACTTCCAGACCGGTATTCAGAAAACCAGCAGAGAGCGTTTACAGAACTATTGGTAAATATATAGATCATGGTTACCCCGCTATGGATCACCTCAAGAATGGAAAGTTCGTAGTGTCCTATGCCAGTGATAAGAACCTCTATCTTTATGACGCCCCAGGTAACGAGTTGATTAAGACGCTTGAGATCCCTGAGGTTCATCAACCGCAATATGATGCTGTCGATTTTGGTAGCAAAGCCAAAGTGGACAGAACAAAGTCTGTGGGCTATGTCATGGCATTGGGAGATAAGATTGCCGTAATGGTGGTGGGCCGTGTTCCTGAATCCGAACTTGAGAAAATCCAAGGTATATCTCGATGGTGGGAGTCACCGGAGTTTCAACAGCTGCAGAACAAATATGGTAGTATTGATGTACTGTTGTTTGACGAAGAGAAATACCTCGGTGATATAGAATGGAACATCGATTTGAACGACTATCGATTTCTGGGAGATGCCAACGGTTACATCTGGTTGAAAAGGACTTATGAAGATGAGCGTGACTATCAGACCTTTTTGAAGATCAAGATCGTTCCTCAGGTCAATTAATCATTTATTCTAAAAACCTTAGCTTCCCAAGGCCTCATCAACAAGTCTTCAGTAGCATCAGTATAGTTATAGATTAATAACTCAAGTCCGGTAATAATCGGATCGAAGTCAATTTCTTGATCAGAGAAATTCATAACAACCAAGAATTCATTTTCTTCATCCCACCTTCGGTAGGCATAAATCTGTAGATGGTCATTGCGAATTGACTCATAGTCGCCATAGACCAAGGTTGTATTGTCCTTACGAAACTGGATCATCTTTCGATAAAAGTTCAAAATGGATTGCGTATTACGTTCCTGGTCCTCCACATTGATATCCGTATGGTTAGGATTTACTTTAATCCAGGGTTGTCCATCAGTAAAACCTGCATTTTTACCGTCTGACCATTGCATCGGGGTTCTGGCATTGTCCCTGCCGATTGCGTATACTTTTTCAAGGTGGTCTTTAGGGTCTTGACCATCGGCTTCAAGCGCCTTAAAGTAATTCAGTGTTTCTACATCCTTATAATCATCAGGATGATCAAAGGCAATATTGGTCATACCTATTTCATCTCCCTGATATACATAGGGAGTACCTCTTAAGGTCATCAAAAGGACAGCCAGCAGCTTGGAAGCTTTTTCTCTGTGAGGCCCATCTGTCGCGAAGCGCGAGACCATTCTTGGAAAGTCATGATTGCCTAAGAAGATGCTTCCCCAGCCCTTTCCTTTCAGTTTTTCATCCCAACGGGTAAATACATCTTTGAATTCTTGAAAGTCAACGGGTAATGGATCAAACCGTCCTCCAGGACCCATGTTCATGAACATATGATCAAAGTGGAAGACCATATTTAGTTCATTTCGGTCTTCACCTACATAATCCAGGCCATGTTCAAGCGTAATACCAGGGCCTTCTCCCACCGTCATGATATCGTATTGGCTCAAAACTTCTTTGTTCAGTTCTTGGAGAAATTCATGAACTCTGGGGCCATTGGCAAATTGCTTGGTCACCACTTCATCGAATCGTTCAGCCACCGTATTGCTATACTCGGGTCGTTTAGAGATCAGAGAAATCACATCCATCCTGAAGCCATCTACTCCTTTTTCAAACCAGTAGCGCACAATGTCCTGTACCTCTTTGCGGACTTTTGGGTTTTCCCAGTTCAAGTCAGGTTGTTTTACGGTGAACATGTGGAGGTAATACTCCTCCGTTTGTTCATCATACTCCCAAGTAGAACCACCAAAGAAGCCTTGCCAGTCATTTGGAGGGCCTCCATTTACCCCAGGTTTCCAGATATAATAATCGCGATAGGGGTTGTCTTTTGACTTTTTTGATTCCTCAAACCATACATGTTCATCAGATGAATGATTGACGACCAGGTCCATCACCAGTTTCATTCCTCTCGCATGAATTCCTTCTAGCAGTTGGTCAAAGTCATCCATGGTACCAAACTCCTCCATGATATTGCGGTAGTCAGCGATGTCATAACCATTGTCGTCATTGGGAGACTTGTACACCGGGCATAACCATATCACATCTATACCTAGTGATTGTATGTAGTCCAGTTTTTCAATGATACCTGGAATGTCACCTAGGCCGTCATTGTCTGAGTCTTTGAAGCTTCGAGGGTAAATTTGATATACCACACTTTCTTTCCACCAGGTTCTTGTCATGATGCTTATTTATTCGTTAACCAATAGAATTCGTACGGCTTTAGAGAAAGTCTTCCATCTTTGATTTTCACCGTTTTGCCAGTCATTCTATCTACCATTTTAAACGGGTTGACTTGCGTTTGTGGAAATACCAAGTGAGGATAAACTTCCTGGTCGGTATCCTTGAAATTGGCAATTACCAAGGTATGCTGATTCTCAAGGCCGCGTTGAAAGGCAAACACATGCTCATTTGACACTTCAATCAACTGTGTGTTATTCTCATCGGAGAATTCCTTAACGGATCGTCTTACACTAATCATTCGCTTGAGTGCGCTGAATACTTTCTCCTCGGGAGTATTCTTTTTCGTCCTTTTTTGAGCCCTTTTCCAGTCCATTTTTGGACGGTGCATCCAGCGATTATCATCGCTTTTTGTAGCATCAGTTAAGAAGCCGTAATCATTCAATGTAGCAATTTCATCTCCTGAATAGATTACCGGAATACCGCCATAAGAGAGGATAATGCCGTGTAATAAGTTGATCCTATCAATCGCCCTGCGTATACCTAGTTTGTTCCTCTCGTTGATGGCCACTTCCAAACCTGAAAGTGAGGCCATTGAACCGGAAATCCGGGCATCACCTGTCTTTGGGTTATACATAAAGGGCATACCCTTGGCAAATGATTCATGAAAATCACCGGTCAGAAATTTTGTAAGGAATTGTCTATGCTGCTGAGGGTCAAAGCCCGATTCCTGAATATGGCGATCTTCAAATCCCATACCGATATCGTCATGACAACGTGCATAATTGATCCATGTAGTACCAATGGGCTTGGGCGGGATATCCCTCAGACTGGCTTTCATGATTCGAGTGCTTCGCGTGGCTAGTGAGTTCCATAATAACGCCATTAAAGTGGCATTATAAGCCATATCATGTTCGTTACTCCATACTTCTGAGTCACCGAAATACTTGATAATTTCAGTGGGGGCCACAATTGCTTCTGCTAGAAACGCTACTCCTGGAGCACTTACTTGTGCACACAACTTAAACAATTGATGAATAATATGAGCTTGTGGTAGATTCTGACTGGCAGTACCAATTTGCTTCCATACAAAGGCCACAGCGTCCATACGGAATACATCTACCCCCATGTTAGCCAGATGGAAGATATTGTCAATCATTTCCACTAGTACGTAAGGGTTGGTGTAGTTCAGGTCCCACTGATAGTTATTAAAAACGGTCATGACCCAGCGCTGCATTTCACTGTCAAAGGTGAAATTACCAGGTGAACTCTCAGGGAAAACCTCAGGCATGGACCGTTCAAACATGTATGGAGTAGAACGATCTTTATAAGTGTGGTAAAAGTCTTGGTAGTCTTTGTCTCCAGCTTTGGCTTTTTTGGCCCAGGCATGTTCATCACTCGTGTGGTTCACTACAAAATCGAGCATGACCAGCGTATCTCGTGAACGTAGCGCCTTGGTTACTTTTTTAAAATCCTGATTGGTACCGAAGCGCTTGTCAATTTTTCGGTAATTGCTGACCGCATAACCACCATCATTCTTGACTTTTGGGCTTTCCAAAAGCGGCATTAGATGTAAGAAATTGATGCCCAGTTCTTCGAAGTAGTCAAGGCGTTCCATTAGGCCATTTAAGTCTTTATTGAAACGATCCACATAGAGCATCATTCCTGTGATTCCCTGACTTCTGAACCAAGCTGGGTTTTCCTCTCTCTTCTGGTCTGATTTTTTTAAGTATTCAGGTCGTTTTAGGTAAGCCTCTAACATGACCATACTTAGCCTTTCAAAAGCTGACATGGAATGTTCGTGATGGCCGTAAAGCTTCTGAAAGCGGCTGTAAATATCACTGAAAAGGCTTATGTACCTTCTTTCAAAGTCTCCAATAGCCTTTTTCCCTGCCTGTTTCTGAAGCAAAGGCAGGAGTTTTTTTAATAATAAGTGGGCCGATGGATTATACATTGAAGATGGTGTTCAATACGATCTAAAAGTGGCGGCTAAAGTATTTTATTCTTGAATTAGAATCAATGACAAAAAGGGTAAAAAAAGCCCCAATCCTGGATTTCCTGAATGGGGCTTTTCTCACAAGGTTGCTAGGCAAACCATAGGACAATAATGGCTGTCAAGATCAGCAGTAACAGAGAAAGCGTTCTGTAATTTTTGTACCAAGGTAGTCCCACTAATTCTTTGGTCTCGTCTTGATAAATTCGCTTGCTCCAGATCATTCCTTCTAGCTTCTCTTCACTTGGTGCAGCAGACATTGAACTAACGACAAGATTAAGTACACAAGCTATTACGAACAATGTAGGGACAATGTATAAGAAGTGTACACCTGTCTGCTCTGTGCTAATGCCACCGTAGGTCGAGAAGCAATAAGCGATCCATCCAAGCACCAGTAAATAAGAAAGTACTAAACTCCAGAAGCCACCGTTGGCATTGGACCTTCTGCTAAAGAGGCCAACCACAAATGCGGCTACAATTGGAGGGGATATAAAACCGAGAATCTGTTGTAAGTATGTCCAGAGTGAGCGGAAGGTCTCAATCATTGGTGCCCATGCTGCAGCAAGAATAACCAGTACAACAGTGGCAATCTGTCCAGCTCTCACTAAGCCTTTAGAGCTGATTCCAGGTTTTAGTTTTTGAACAAAGTCCATGGTAATCAAAGTGGACGCTGAATTGAGTGTGGCTGAAATACTCGAAGACATGGCTGCTAGCAGTCCGGCAATTACCAAACCGAGTATACCGGTAGGTAGCAATGAATATATTAGTACAGGATACGTCATGTTCGGACAATCTGCTAAAGCACCACAGGTTTCAAAGCCTCCCTCAACAGGAATTTGATAATTTAAGAAGCTGATATCAGTGTCAGAGAAAAGCAGAATAGCTAATACGCCCGGAATTACCATAATGAAGAGTACCGGGAGTTTTAACAAACCAGCGAAGATAGCACCCCATCTACCGTGGTTAAGGTCTTTTGCAGAAAGGACTCTTTGCACCATAAATTGGTTATTAGCCCAGAAGTAAAAACCTAATAGCGGTACACCGAGCAGTAAGCCTGGCCAGGGCATCGATTTGTCTGATGCTGGCCGTATGAGGCTAAGCACTTCTCCCGAGTCTTTTTCTATAGCACCACTGGCATGGAGATTATTCAAGCCATCGATCATGGCTCTCCATCCTCCGACCTCACTGAAGGCAAAGTAGGTCACCAGTATGGAGCCAAATATCAGTAGAACTGCTTGAATAACTTCGGTATGTACGACCGAAGAAAGCCCACCTGGGATAGTATAAGCCGCTGCAGCAAAAGCGAGCAGTGCAATAATGATCCAGGACGGGGTTCCGGGAAAAATAATTTTTAGAATCAGGTTACCAGCATAAAGGCCAGATGCTGTATCGATAATAACATTTCCTACTATGGTGATTCCTGAAAACAAATACCGTGTTCTGGTATCGTATCGCCTCTCCAGAAATTCGGGCATCGTATAGACTTTCGATTTAAGGTAGAAGGGTAGAAAAAATATAGCGAAGATAACGAGCACTACTGCTGCCATCCATTCATAGTTATAGACGGCCACATCAGTATTGAAGGCATCCGATGTAAGTCCTATGAGTGTATTACTTCCAATATTTGCGGCAAAGAGAGAGATCCCCACAATGGGCCAAGCCATGTTTCTGCCTGCTAGAAAGTAATCTTCAGAACTCTCTTGTTTTCCCTTACGGATTCCATACCAAACAATTCCCACGAGGTACACAACAATGATCGTGTAATCACTCCATTCTAATCCAATATTGTCCATTAGTTGTTATTAAGGTTGCCAAAATATGCCTGCTATCGCCTTGAGCATATGTTGGTAAAAGCGCGTTTCAGTAATGAAGCGAGTTATAGATGAATTAACACCTTTCGCAACACATAATTATAAGCACTTCGAGGGGGAAATCATAGTTTTTGGCCCTGAAAGCTTGGCTGTCAAAAACAAAAAAAGCCAGCACTTAATGCTGGCTTTCAATGACTTCTGAAAAGTCTACTGATTATTCTGAGCTAGACTTTCGTTTCTTACTTCTAGTTTGTCAACCACAAAGTTGCCGAGGGCCCTGCCTTGCGTTACACCATTGGCAATGGCCGGCATGTAGTGAATTCCGCCATACATTCTGCTGATAGCAGCTTCTTCTGAAGCATCTATAAAGGAAGTGAACGACCTTACTGGTAGTCCATACTTAACCTCCGTATCATCATCAAAGGCAAAATCATCACCGAAGATGGAAGTTAAGGCCACGGCAGCAGCGTTGGATATCACAGAATGTCCACTGGTATACTCTGGGAAAGGTGGGGTCTGCAATAGTGGTAACCACTCTTCATCAATGTGCTTATTGATCAGTGTTTCCGGACGAATGAGGTTACTTCTGAATTTTTCATCCCAGCAACTGATAAAACCATCTGCCAAGGCAATGGAAGTTAGGGCATAGGCTTCTGCTGTTTTCATGGTAGAAGTCTCTTCTTTTTGACAGGCAATCTTTACAATGCCAATCCAGTGTCCTCCGGGTGTAATCTTTTTGGTAGCCGCCATTACGTGACCTGTTACATTCATCACATAAGGGTTACAATCCCAGAAAGAGGCAATTTCTTTTTGCTCTTCTGTCAGATTGTTTCCAACTGTGTAAACCTCCATCACTTCTTTGTAGAAGGGACTACCTTCGTTCATGTCGAAAGGAGTGGGTCTGACAGGAACAAATTGGTCGGCAGAGTCGATGACAAAAGGTCTGATTTTAGTCCAGTGTGGCTCGATCGCTTCCATGTAACC
>Ga0207422_1001982_pt1 | contig 31977 bp, 32 predicted proteins | sample MarCyaLeptolynsp_FD_187757 | JGI IMG/M metagenome (GOLD analysis project Ga0207422, IMG submission 187757) | Marine cyanobacterial communities from Panama - species 1 Leptolyngbya sp. (SPAdes) | ecosystem: Environmental > Aquatic > Marine > Unclassified | place: Panama: Panama City | collected... | reverse complement strand
GCGAACCCAGTTCATGGATCGCCTCAGCCACCAATTCCTTGCCCGTGCCGCTTTCGCCTGTGACTAGCACCGTCAGATCATTGCGCAGGACCCGCGTGATCATGCGATAGACGCCCTGCATCGCCTGACTTCGGCCAACCAGAGGCATGCCATCGCCGACAGCTTCTGGCGCCGTGCTCGTAGTCGCCTTTTGGCCAATCGCCTGGCGCACCGCGGCGAGCAGCTCATCCAGGTCGAACGGTTTGGGGAAATATTCGAAGGCTTCGCTGTCGCTGGCACGAACGGCGGTGTCGAGCGTGTTCTGCGCCGACAGGATGATGATCGGCATGCCCGGCGCGGCCGTTTTGGCGCGATCGAGGCTGGCAATGCCATCGCCATCTTCGAGCATGACGTCGGTGAGCATTACATCAAAGCTCTCATGTTCAAGCAGATGATCGCGCTGCGAAATCCGGGTGCAATGCTCGACCTGATAGCCTTCATCGCCCAGCGCCGCGCTGATCACTGTCGCGATGGCACTGTCGTCTTCGACCAGGAGGACAGAGCCGCTCATGACTGGCCTCCCCCATCAGCAATCGGCAGATGCAGTTTGAAATGAGTCAGCCCATTGCGAGTGTCACGTTCATGACTGATGCGCCCGCTCATATCGCGCACCAGCTTACGCACCAAAGCAAGGCCCAGCCCCTGACCTGATTTCTTGGATGAGACGAAGGGCTCGAACACGTGATCACGCAAGGCTTCGTCGACGCCCGGACCGTTGTCAGTGATCGCGATCTCAATCGGTAGACGCACAGCGCGTCCCAACCGGATGGCGCTGAATGCCAGCCCACTGACGAAGCGCGTTTGCACAATGATCGTCGGCTCATCCTGATCGCTGACAGCATCGCGGGCGTTGGAAATGAGGTTGATCAGAACCTGCTCGAGCGCGTCGCGACTGGCGAGCACGTCAGGCAGTGAGGGGTCAAACTCTTCGCGAATTTCGATCCCGTTCGTGCCCGCAGCGCGCACGGTCGCGATCGCTGATCGGATTGCCTCATGCATGTTGCAAGGCGCGACAGGATCCGCCTGTGAACTGCCCAATTGCTGCATTCGGTCGATCAGCCGCGCGATCCGGTCCACCTCATCGGTGATCATGCGGGCCAGCTTCTTGTCCTGATCCGGCAATTTGCGCGAGACGAGTTGCCCCGCTCCCCTGATCGCTGCGAGCGGATTCTTGATCTCATGCGCAAGGATCGATGGAGCCCCCAGGCTCGGCCCAACCTGCTCCTCATTGGCAGCATCGTCGTGGCCCGCTTCGGACAAGGTCACGACTCTCCAGCCTGGGTGATTGGTCAACGGAGACACCGTCAGATTGACGCGGACCTCAGCACCCTGAATGCTCAGCCTCACATTGCGTGCGACAACTGCGGCATCGCTTGACGTGACCCGCTGCTCCACCCTTTTGTCGAGCAATTCGGCGACCGCAAACGCATGCTTGCCGATCATGCGCGAGGCGCTTTGTCCCAGCAAGTTTTCGGCGGCATGATTGGCTTCGGCAATCTTCGCGTCGGGATCGATCAGCAGCATCGCAAAGATCAGGCCGCCAATCTGCGCCGCACCGTCGGGACGGTCCATGCCCAGATCTGGCGGAGCGGCTGTGCGCCGTTTGGTCATCGCCGTCACGCGGCTCGGCGCCGTAAGAATGGCGTGTAGAACCGTTCGATCTCACCCAGGACCTGATCAGGATCGTCAATGAAATTGACGTGATTGCGGAACTCAGCCGAACCATGCATCCCCTTGGTGTACCAACCCAGATGCTTGCGCGCGATCTTGGCGCCGACATTGCGGCCATAGTGATCGAGCATGCGCTCATAATGTTCGACCAGCGTTTCATATTGCTCGTCAAAGCTGGGCGTCGGGATGCTTTCGCCGGTGCGCCACCAATGCATGACCTGGCCCAGCAGCCATGGTTTGCCGTATGCGCCACGCCCGATCATCAGCCCGTCCGCGCCTGACTGCTCAAGCGCCTTGGCTGCGTCGTCGATCCCGCAAATATCGCCATTGACGATGACAGGGATGGAAACAGCGTCCTTGACCTTGCGAACAAATGACCAATCGGCCGAGCCTTTGTACATCTGGTTGCGCGTGCGGCCATGAACGGTGACCATCTTTACGCCAAGATCTTCGGCGATCCGCGCCAGCTCTGGCGCGTTGAGGCTGGCATGATCCCAGCCCATCCGCATTTTCACCGTAACCGGCACATCGACCGCTTTCACGGTCGCTTCCATCAGCTTCACGGCGAGCGGAACCTCACGCATCAGGGCTGAGCCGGCATATTGGCCGACGACCTTGCGCACCGGGCAGCCGAAATTGATGTCAATGATGGCAGCGCCATTGCCCTCTTGCAGCTTTGCCGCTTCGGACATGCTGTCTGGGTCGCAGCCCACCAATTGCATCGAGACCGGCTCTTCGGTCTCATCCCACTCGGCCTTCTGGATCGACTGGCGCGTCTCGCGGATAGCCGCCTCGCTGGCGATCATCTCGGTGACATTGAGGCCTGAACCATAGCGCCGCACAAGCGTGCGGAACGGCATGTCTGTCACACCCGTCATGGGTGCGAGCAGAACAGGATCAGCGATCTCGACGGGGCCGATCGAAATCGGCTTAAGAGAAGGTGGTTTGGGAAGCGAACTCATCAGGGTGTGCCTAAAATTTGGGCAGCGCATAGTGGATTGCGTAAAATCCGTCCAGTCCCTAAGCGCCAGCGCTGAATATGACTGACACCGCCCCCCTTCCCTCCTTTGCAGCCGTGATCGTGGCCGCCGGAAAAGGACTCCGGACGGGAGGGGAGACTCCCAAGCAGTTTCGTCAGTGGCACGGTAAGATGCTGTTGGCGCATTCGATTGACGCCATAACGTCATCTGGAGCGGATCCCATTGCGGTTGTGATCCCAGCAGACGGCGCCCTGCCCGAAGGTCTGGAATCGGCCTATCCCAAGGTCACTTGGGTGCCTGGCGGCGAGACCAGGCAAGACTCGGTCAGAAACGGGCTTGAGGCGCTCGTGTGCGCATCGCCTGTGCGCGTTTTGATCCATGACGCAGCTAGGCCCCACTTGCCGCAAGATGTCATCAGAAGGCTTCTATCAGCCCTTGAACAGAATGTGGGTGCAATCCCTGTTCTGCCCGTGGTTGATAGCCTGGCAGTGGCAGGCCAGGATGGATTGATGCAAGGAAAGGCCGAGCGCGAAACATTGCGCCGGGTGCAGACTCCGCAAGCCTTTCGCTTCGCTGAGATACTCGCCGCCCATCGCGCATGGGACGGCGCGACAGAGGCAGGCGACGACGCTCAGGTCTTCGCTGCACAGGGCGGCCAAGTGGCTCTGGTCGACGGCGATGAGAGATTGCACAAGATCACATTTGCAGAGGATTTTGCGGACGCAATGGCACCAGCGGCATTCCGGATCGGACAGGGATTTGATGTTCACCGCCTGCAGGAAGGCGAAGAGCTGTGGCTGTGTGGTCTGCAGATCGCGCACGACAAGGGCCTCGCTGGCCATTCAGACGCCGACGTTGCGCTGCACGCGATCACTGACGCAGTGCTGGGCGCGATTGGCGATGGTGATATCGGCTCACACTTCCCGCCAAGCGATCCGCAATGGAGCGGAGCCCGTTCGGCGAAATTCCTCGAACATGCCGTCAAACTGGCAGCTGAGGCCGGTTTTGCCATCGGCAATATCGATCTCACGCTAATCTGCGAAGCGCCCAAGATTGGCCCGCATCGCGACGCCATGCGGGCAAGCGTTGCTGAGATAATGGGCGTAGAGATTGCGCAGGTAAGCGTAAAAGCAACCACCACCGAAAAGCTTGGCTTTACCGGTCGCGGCGAAGGTATCGCCGCGCAGGCCATCGTCGGGCTAACCAATGTCTAGATTGAGGACTTCGGTCGAAATGAGTGACACCCTTCTCCCCCAGGATATCGACGAGCTAGCCCGCCGAGTTGTCGAGGAAAATGCCGCCATCGGCCGCAAGGTCGCCACGGCAGAAAGCTGCACCGGCGGCCTGGTGGCTGGCGCAATTACGGAGATCCCGGGATCTTCGGCTGTGCTTGATCGCGGTTTTGTGACCTATTCGAACGAAGCCAAGATGGAGATGCTTGGCGTCGCTTCAGATATCATCGAAACCTTCGGCGCGGTGTCGATTGCGTGCGTATGGGCGATGGCGCAAGGCGCGCTGGCCAATTCAAACGCGGATGTGGCCGTGGCTGTGAGCGGAATTGCCGGCCCTGGCGGGGGAAGCGATCTTAAGCCGGTTGGCACCGTGGTTTTCGCACGCGCCATTCGCAATTCCGACGGTGAACCGGAAGGCGAGCTCAAACTGTTCGAGGATGATGGCCGCGCGGCGATCCGTCACCGGGCGACGATTTGCGCGCTTGAGCTGCTATTGCCATAGAGCTCCGCAGCGCGCTGCTCAAACGCTTCGACCATGCGGCGGAAAGCACGGTCAAAATACTGGCCTGCAAGCGCTTCGAAGACCTTGCTTTTGAAGGTGAAATCGACCTTGAATTCGACTTCGCACTGGCCATTGGGCAGGCTGCGAAAATGCCAGGTGTTCTCAAGATCCTGCAGCGGCCCATCGACATAATGGACGTCGATTTCTTCGGGACGACGCTTGTGAACTCGCGACGTCAGGCTTTCGCGAATGCTCTTGAACCCGACGACCATGTCGGCAACCATTTCGGTCTCGCTGTTTGAGCGAATGCGGGTTGCAACGACCCATGGCAGGAATTTGTTGTAGCTGCCGACATCCGCCACCAGGTCGAACATCTGCTCGGCGCTGTATGGCAATTGCCGGGTTTCGCGGATGCCGGGCATCAGATGTCGAGGCGTTCGCGCTTGCGCTCGTTCTGCTTGGCCAGCTTCGCTTCACGCGCGGCCTTCATCTCGGCAAAGTCATCGCCTGCGTGATAGCTCGAACGCGTTAGCGGGCTTGAAGCGACTTGCAAGAAACCCTTCGCACGCGCGATTGAGCCATAGGCGTTGAAGGCCTTGGGGGTCACGAATTCCTCAACCACGGCATGCTTTGGCGTGGGTTGGAGATATTGGCCCATCGTGATGAAATCGACATCTGCGCTGCGCATGTCGTCCATGACCTGGTGCACTTCGAGCCGCTCCTCGCCCAGGCCCAGCATGATGCCGGACTTGGTGAAGATCATCGGATTGTGCGATTTGACCTCTTCGAGCAGTCGCAAGGACGCGTAATAGCGCGCGCCCGGACGGATCGTCGGATAGAGCCGCGGGACCGTCTCGAGGTTGTGATTGTAGACATCGGGGCCTGCCTCGCAGATCGCTTCGACAGCAGGACGCATCTTGCCGCGAAAATCGGGCGTGAGGATCTCGATTGTCGTGTCCGGTGTGTTGCGACGAAGCGCTTCAATCACCTTCACAAACTGACTGGCACCGCCATCGGGAAGATCGTCCCGATCGACGCTGGTGATCACTATGTGCTCCAGGCCCATCTTGGCCGCAGCGATTGCCGTATTCTCCGGCTCCATCGGATCGACAGCGCGCGGCATCCCTGTTTTGACATTGCAGAAGCGGCATGCGCGCGTGCACACATCACCCAAGATCATCACCGTGGCGTGCTTCTTGGTCCAACACTCGCCAATGTTCGGGCAAGCAGCCTCTTCACACACAGTGTTGAGGTTGAGTTCGCGCATAAGCTTGCGCGTCTCGTTATAACCTTCGCTCACTGGCGCGCGGACGCGAATCCAGTCAGGCTTGCGTTGCCGTTTGGGTCGTTCGGGCTTGCCCGGATCAAACGTATCGGAGAGGTCGTTCATGCGCCCCATTTAGGGCCCAAGTGCCTAGCCCGCAAGCTTGGCAGACCTGTTGATATGGGCAGTCAGGAACAATTTCTCTGCAAGGCCTTTTGCTAATCATGCAACACTGCGTCATGGGCCTCTACGAGCATGTTTGAAACCGCATTCGAAACCTTCACATCGCCGGTCGTCCTGTTCTTCGTTTTGGGACTGCTTGCGGCCTTCGCACGATCCGATCTCGCAATCCCTGAAGCTTTGGCCAAAGGCATGTCGCTCTATTTGATGGCAGCGATCGGCCTCAAAGGCGGCGTGGCAGTTTCAAAGTCCGGCGTCGATGCAACCGTTCTCGCGGCTTTGGCGGCAGGCATCGCGGCGAGTTTCCTCATCCCCTTCATGGCCTATTACGTGCTCAAAGTGTTTGGCAGGCTCGACCGCATCAATGCCGGAGCGGTCGCGGCGCATTATGGCTCGGTTAGCGTGGTGACTTTTGTCACCGCGGTCGAGATCCTGGAGGCGCAAGGCAAACCGCCCGGCGGCTATATGGTCGCCGTCATGGCCGCGATGGAAACACCTGCGATCCTGACTGGCCTGCTGCTTGCTCGCGGCATGGGATCGGATGATGGCCAAAAATCGAGCGAGCTGCTTCACGAAGTGTTCTTCAACGCCTCCGTTGTCCTGCTTCTGGGTGCTTTTGCCATCGGAATCGTCGCGGGCGAAGAAGGATTTGGCGAAGTCACACCCTTCTTTGAGGCGGGCTTCAAAGGGGTGCTGTGCCTGTTCCTGCTCGACATGGGTTTGATCGCTGCGCGCCGCATCATGGATGCTCGATCGATGACGATCCGCCTTGTCGCTATCGCGCTGTTCCTCCCGCTTATCAATGGAGCTTTGGGAACCGCCATGGGGGCATTGATCGGGCTTGATGTCGGATCGACGGCCGCCCTTGGCGTGCTCTGCGCCAGCGCCAGCTACATCGCCGTCCCCGCTGCGATGCGCCTCGCTCTCCCTGAAGCGGATGCGGGCATCTATCTCACAATGTCGTTGAGCGTCAGCTTTCCGTTCAATATCCTCATCAATATCGGATTGATCAGCCTGCTTGCGAGCGCGCTGGTTGCCCCAGGAGCAGCACCGTGACCATCGAGACAGTTACCCGCAAACGGATCGAAATCCTCACAGACACGGCGCTGCTCAGCCGCGTGACCGATGCGATCGACAAAGCTGGTATTACCGGCTGGACCGTCACCCCCGTCAAATCAGGCAAAGGCCGTGAGGGACGCTGGCGCGAAGAGCGCGTGATGGGGACCGACAAGGTTTTCGTCCTGACGATCGCCGCTGAAGACAAAGCGCAGCAACTGGCAGAGGATCTGGCGCCCGTACTGACAAAGTACGGGTTCCTGTTCAGCATGTGGGATGTGCAAGTGATCCGCGGCGAGCGCTTCTAGCCTTCGGGCATCAGCGAAGAGTGATGCTCGATGATTTTCCACTCGCCGCCCTTATCCGCATAGACATAGGTAAAGCGGCAGCGGGCATGGCTGGTTTCGCCATCAGCTTGAAGCGCGAAAGTGTAGACGCCCGAATGCACAGCGGTTTCGCCGAGATCGCGGATATTTGATTCGTTGATGGTTCCGAACGGATGCTTCTTGAGGAAGTCGACAAAATAGTCGCGGATTTCGACATGGTTGTGCCTTACCGCGTTGGACAGCGTCGGAAGCAGGATCGCATCTTCAGCGTAAAGATCGACAACTTGATCAGGATCGAGCGTCTGCAGCGCCGCGTTCCATTGATCAAACAAGGCGCCGATATCGCGATGAGCGGTCATAGATTTCCCCCTGGCATTCTGTGGCCATTGCCGCGTTGACACGGATTAGTCGATCTGTCCTTGCGAGCTGATCGTGTTGGGATCAATCCCCCACGTCGATCTTTGTGACATCGATCCCCGCTTGGGTCGCGTTTTAATACGATTGGCAGACCGGTGGACAATGAAAAGGGCGCCGGAACCCACCGTCCCGACGCCCCGAACTAACAAATGTTGCTTCGGCTTAACTGCCGGCGACAGCCAGGTCAGCTGAAGCGGCCCGTTCAGCGGCATAGGTTGCCCACAGCATGGCGATCGGCTTGCGCGGACCGTCGACCTGGGCAAGCGTAGCCTGCGCTTCGGCGACCTTGCCCTGCTCAGCTTGAGCTATACCGAGGCGCGTCAAAGCCTTAGCGCGCTCGACGCCTTCCATCGCCAATCCCTTGACGTAAAACCTCTCAGCCTTGGCGTAGTCGCCATAGCTCAGGAACGTGTCGCCAGCGGCGATGACAGTACGCAAAGTCGCGCTAGCTGCATCTGCATCGGCCTCCAGCGTCGGAAGTTCGGCGCGGTCAATATCAATCCGCGTGTTGGCGGTTTCGAGCGAATCCGAGACAAAAATGTCATCACGGCTGACGATGCCGTTGGCATAGCCTTCTTCGATAATGCTCTTCACCTCTTGCGGCAGACGACGCGCATCCGCGGACTCAATGTAAAGAATGTAGTCCTGCTTGTCGGTCATCGAACCGACGCGTGAACCCAGACGCATGAGATCGAGTGTCTCGGCGCCCTCATATTCGTTGAGGTTGCGGGTCAGGTTGATCGCATCACGCCAATTGGCTGTATCGGCATAATCGCCAATCCACCCGTTCACGAAGTCGTACACCTCAGGAACGATGTTCTGGTTGTAAGCGATGGTAAGGCCGCGGCGATACCAACTCTCCTCAATGTCCTGGCGCGCCATTTTGCGCGATTCGATCGCCTGACTGAGGAATGCCAGACCATCGCGATATTGATCCTGCGAGAAATAGTTCTCAGCCATGGCAATCTGCAGGTCGGCCGCGCTCACAGAGGCAGTGGTGAAATTGAGGTTGATCGCCATCTGCAGGTAATTGCGCGCTTTCGGATAATCACCCAGCGCATTGGACAGCTGATAGGCGATAAAGTTGAACCGGCCGACTTGGTCAAAGCCAAGCTTGCCACTCTCAATCATCAATTCCATGCCCTGGAGCTGAAGCGCCTGGTCCTGGGTCTGCGCGCCGAAATTGTAGATCAATCCGCCGCCAGCGTGCTTCTCATCGCTCGAATTGAGCGTGGGCGCCAATGTGGCGAGCTGCGGACGCAGCGCGGCATAGTCAGGATTCTCCGCATTGAACGCGTCGTTCAACGGCGTGTAAACCGCAATAAATTCTTTCGAGTATTCGGTTTTTGGCTTCTTGTCCTTCTTGCGTTGCGCATAGGCAGGATCAGCAAAAGCAAGCCCGCTGATTGCAACGGCTCCGGTTGCCAAAGCGATGGCCATGGCCATGCTCGACATCGGCTTTGCCGCAGTGAAAATTCGCATTGATATCCTCCTGGATGGTGTCTTCAGCGCTCTTCTTCGCGCTGGTTAAACTGTTCTGACTACCGCCATGAACGCAGCGGCGCTGATTTGCAATTCCTCGTAGCCAAACTGGTCTGAACGGGCTTTGAATGGTGCTTTTCCCACTGTCTCGGGGTGGGTATTCACATTCACGCCTGCAAGTGTGGAAAAAGCCGCATTTGATCGGGTTTTGTTCGCGCGCAAGATGGCGAAATCAGGCGCCTGACACTACATTACCCATTGGACGCAACAGGCCCGATAACACAGCAGAAACGGCAATATTTTGAGCGAAGATAGCGATACCCTTACCCCGCAAGGGCCTCAGGACGAATTTGAACGCATCGACATCGTCGATGAGATGAAAACGAGCTACCTCGATTACGCCATGAGCGTGATCGTGTCGCGCGCGCTGCCTGATGTTCGCGATGGTCTCAAACCCGTCCATCGGCGCATTCTTTACGCCAGCCAGGAAGGCGGATTTGTCGCCGGTCGTCCCTATCGCAAGAGCGCCAAGATCGTCGGCGACGTGATGGGCAATTATCACCCGCATGGCGACGCCGCGATCTATGACGCGCTCGCGCGTATGACGCAGGATTGGTCGATGCGGGTCCCGCTGGTCGATGGCCAGGGCAATTTCGGCTCGATGGATCCCGATCCTCCAGCCAGCATGCGCTATACCGAAGCGCGGCTTGCGCGCGTCGCGAACACGCTGCTCGACGATCTCGACAAGGACACGGTCGATTTTGCCGACAATTACGATGGCTCGACCCAGGAGCCGCAGGTTTTGCCTGCGCGCTTCCCCAACCTGCTCGTCAATGGCGCCGGCGGGATCGCGGTTGGCATGGCCACCAATGTCCCGCCGCACAATCTTGGCGAGGTGATTGATGGCTGCCTCGCTTACATTGAAAACCCCGCGATCACCTCGGAAGAGCTGATCGAATACATTCCGGGTCCTGATTTTCCGACTGCACCTCTCATACTGGGCGCAAGTGGCGCAAAGGCTGCGTATACAACAGGTCGCGGTTCCATCCTCATGCGCAGCCGCCATGAGGTGGAGGAACGTCGCGGTGAGAAGCGCTCGATCGTCCTGACGTCAATTCCGTTCCAGGTCGGCAAGGCAGGCTTGGTCGAAAAGATCGCCGAGGCCGCCAAGGACAAACGGATCGAGGGTATTTCGGACATCCGCGACGAAAGTTCGCGCGAAGGTGTCCGGGTGGTGATTGATCTCAAGCGCGATGCATCGCCTGATGTCGTGCTCAACCAATTGTGGCGCTACACGCCAGCCCAGTCGAGCTTCCCCGCCAATATGCTGGCGATCCGTGGAGGCCGCCCTGAGACTCTGACGCTGCGGGAGATCGTGAAGAGCTTCATCACGTTCCGCGAAGAAGTGATCACGCGCCGGACCAAGTTTGAACTCAACAAGGCACGCGAACGGGCACATCTCTTGCTTGGCTTGGTCGTCGCCGTTTCGAATCTTGATGAGGTGGTCGCGATCATCCGCGGCGCCGCCAATCCTGCCGCCGCTCGCGAAAAACTGTTGTCCAAGGAATGGCCGATCGGTGAGATCGCGCAATACATCCAGCTGGTTGAAGCGATTGAGCCCACGGCTGATCAGGAAGGCGGCACCTACCGCCTGTCAGAACGCCAGGTCAAAGCCATCCTCGATCTGCGCCTTCACCGCTTGACCGCGCTTGGTCGCGACGAGATTGGGGACGAGCTCAAGGAGCTTGCCAGCAAGATCGAAGAGTTTCTGTCGATCCTTGCTGATCGGGTGAAGCTCTACGGTGTGATGCGCGGCGAGCTCGAAGAGGTCCGCGCGACCTATGCGACCCCGCGTGTGTCCGAAATCGCTCCCGCCTGGGATGGGCTCGAAGATGAAGATCTGATCGAGCGCGAGGACATGGTCGTGACCGTTACTCACGGCGGCTATATCAAGCGCACCGCGCTCGACACATTCAGGGCACAAGGGCGCGGCGGCAAGGGCCGCGCGGGCATGGCTACCAAGGATGAGGATGCTGTCACCGAACTGTTCGTGACCAGCACGCACAATCCAGTGTTGTTCTTCACCAATACCGGCCGTGTCTATCGCCTGAAAGTCTGGAAACTGCCCGAGGGCGGACCGCAGACACGCGGACGCCCGATGGTGAACTTGCTGCCACTTGGCGAAGACGAGCTGGTCACCAACGTACTGGCGCTGCCCGAAGATGAGGAAGAGTGGGAGAAACTCAACATCATCTTTGCCACGCGTCGCGGCATGGTTCGCCGCAATTCCATGGACGCGTTCGCCAGCATCCCCACGGCCGGAAAATACGCCATGGGCTTCGTTGAAGGCACTGATGACAGGTTGATTGGCGTCCAGCTGCTTGATGAAACACAAGAGGTGTTTCTGGCCAGTACAGCGGGCAAAGCGGTCCGGTTTGCGGCCACTGATGCTCGCGAAACGAAGAGCCGCACTGGTATCGGCGTCCAGGGCATGGGTCCGAAAGGTGGCGTCGAGGTCGTCTCGCTTGCCGTGCTCAATTCCACCGGCACCACGCTCGAAGAACGCGAAGCTTATCTGCGCGCCGCGCCGTGGAAAAACAACGATGCGGTTCCGGAGCTTTCGCCCGAGCGCATGGCTGAGATGGCGGAGAAGGAGCAATACATCCTCACTATCTGCGCCAATGGCTACGGCAAGATCAGCTCCTCATTCGAATATCGCGTGATCAATCGCGGCGGCAAGGGCGTGGTCAATATCGGCACGCCTGAGAAAGACCCGGATCGCAATGGTCCGGTTATGGCCAGCTTCCCGGTAACACATGGCGATCAGATCATGCTGGTGACCGATCAGGGCAAGCTGATCCGTCTTGGCATTCATTTCCGTCACCTGCTCGAGAACGGGTTTGAGGAAACACTGGGCTTCTCGGTTATTGGTCGCGGCTCAGCCGGTCTGCGCCTGTTCAACGTGGCGAAGAATGAGCACATCGTCAGCGTCGCTCGGATTGAAGAGACCGAGCAGGATGACCACGAACTGGATCCTGATGCGCCCGAGGATGCGGGCGGTTCTTCCGACGAAACACCGGGCGAGAACACCGAATAATCACCCTACTCTTGCTCCCGATACCAAATCTGGTCTAATTATTAGACGAGATTGATCTTGGTGATCGTCGGGAGAGAGAAATGAAGGTTCAAGCGAGCGGAAGCGCGTGTGGCGCGCGGGTCTCCGGTGTCGATCTGTCGGGCGAATTGAGCCAGGCGCTGATCGAGGACATTCGCGCCGCGTGGCTGGAGCATAAGGTGCTCGCCTTTGCCGATCAGTCCGGCATGGATGACGACGCGCTCGAACGCTTCACGCTCGCGATGGGTGGCTTTGGCAATGATCCGTTCTTCAACCCGATCTCAGGGCGTGAACACATCGCCGCAATCAAGCGCGAAGCCGACGAGACCAGCCCATTATTTGCCGAGAACTGGCACAGCGATTGGAGCTTTCTCGCTCATCCACCGTCAGGAACGTGCCTGATGGCGGTCGAAATTCCGCCAATTGGCGGTGACACGCTCTTCTCCGATCAGGTCGCTGCATTTGCCGCGTTCCCAGACGAGAAGAAGGCCTATCTGCGCAGCCTCACCGCGATCCATTCGGCCAGTCGAGGCTACGCCCCGGATGGGCTTTATGGCGACGACGACAAGGGTCGTTCGATGGACATCAAGCCCAGCGAAGCAGCGCTGGCTCGCCAGACTCATCCGCTGGTGAAAAAACATCAGGAAACCGGCGAAGAGGTATTATTCTGCAGTGTCAGCTATGTCGTCGGGATAGAAGGCATGACCGACGAGCAAGCTTTGGCGCTCGTGATGGAACTGCATCAATGGTCGGAGCGCGAAGAGTTTGTCTATCGCCACCAATGGGAACCGGACATGCTGGTGATGTGGGACAATCGCAGCGTCAATCACAAGGCCACCGGAGGCTATGAAGGCCATCGGCGCGAACTCCACCGCACGACCATTGCGGCGGTTGCAGCCTAGCGCACCGGTCGCTCACCCCTCAAGGTCTGGACGACGCCCGTCGCGATCATGAATTGGCCAGCATAATAGAGCGGCCAGACCAGTAGATCAGGCAGGGGCGCAAGATTGAATGCGCCCATGCGGCTGAAAATCAGCCAGTCGGACAGCACAAACAACACGGCGCCGGTTCCAACTCGGTAGCGTGGAAAGCGGCTCATCCAGGCCGCAGCCGCCATCAGTCCTAGCCCCAAAGCGTAGAGAGCAACTGCTATCTCACCACTCAACAGATAAGCCATGCCTGGCGTCGCGATGAGCAAAGCCGCTGCCAAAAGCTTCTGGCTGCTGGATGTGCTGTCGCGGGTGTTTCGCAGGTAAAGGATGATTGCCACCAGATGCGACACAAAGAAAATCGCACCGCCGGTTTCAAAATCCCAGATGAGCGCCATGTCTGCTGCCGCAGCCAACGCCATGACCAGGACCAGGATCAGCCCGTCAGTCCCGGTTGTCCTGCGCCAGGCATAGATCGCAAGAAAGGCAACACCGGCTCCCTTGAGCGGGGTCAGCCACACTTCGCCAATCGGGTAGTTCGCAAACACATAATAGGCGACAGCCGCCACCAGACTGATCAGCAGATATGGTCTGTGCTCGATGAGTGCACGCTGCGGCATTTGACCCCTTCCCCAATCGGACTTGCCGCGAAGCTAGCACGCAACTACCTGACGGACCAACATGGCATATGACGTACACATAATCGGCGGCGGTCTCGCGGGTAGCGAGGCTGCATGGCAATTGGCCCAGCGTGGGGTCCAGGTTCGACTTTCCGAGATGCGTGGCTCGGGCGAGATGACGCCTGCCCACCAAACCGACGGGCTGGCGGAACTGGTCTGTTCAAACAGCTTCCGTTCGGACGATGATGAGAACAACGCTGTTGGCCTGCTCCATCATGAGATGCGACAAATGGACAGTTTGGTCATGCGCGCGGGCGAAGTTGCTCGGGTCCCTGCAGGCAGCGCGATGGCGGTCGACCGCGACGTGTTCTCAGCTGAAGTCGAAAAAGCTCTCAGCGATCACCCCAATGTCGAAATCGTGCGCGAGCGGATCGATCAATTGCCCGGCGCCGGGCTGACGATCATCGCCACTGGACCGCTGACTGCGCAATCCTTGGCGCAAAGTATCGTCGCGGCCACTGGCGAGGAACGATTGGCGTTTTTCGACGCAATCGCACCCATCGTCCATCGAGACAGCATCAACATGGATGTGGCGTGGATACAGTCGCGTTGGAACAAACGTACCGAGGCATCCAATGCTGAAGGCGATTACATCAATTGCCCGATGACCAAAGAGCAATATCTGACCTTTCATCAGGCGTTGATTGATGGCGAAAAGACCGAGTTTCGAGAATGGGAACAAGACACACCCTATTTCGATGGCTGCATGCCAATTGAAGTGATGGCGGAACGCGGCGTCGATACGCTTCGATTTGGACCGATGAAGCCGGTAGGCTTGGACAATCCCAATGATGTGACCGATGAATATCCCCAGGGGCGTTGGCCCTATGCGGTCGTGCAGCTACGCCAAGACAACAAGCTTGGCACTTTGTGGAACATGGTCGGCTTCCAGACCAAGCTCAAATATGGCGCGCAGGTTGAACTGTTCCGCACGATCCCAGGCCTTGAGAATGCCGAGTTTGCGCGCCTTGGTGGGCTGCACCGCAACACATTCCTCAACTCGCCGATTGTGCTCGATCGCCAGCTCCGTCTCAAAGCCGCACCGCATATTAGGTTTGCCGGCCAGGTAACGGGCTGCGAAGGCTATGTCGAAAGCGCTGCCATTGGCCTGATTTCCGGGATGATGGCTGCGCAGGAACTGGCCGGGCGCGACTGGACACCACCTCCGGCGTCAACTGCGATTGGCGCATTGTTGTCGCACATCACCGGAGACGCGGAGGCTGACACATTTCAGCCGATGAACGTCAATTTCGGGCTCTTTCCGCCATTGCATGATGTGAAGAAGAAGCAGCGCAAGCTGGCCTATACGACCCGCGCCAAATCTGAGCTCACCACATGGCTCGCTGAACCAAACCCTGTCGTCGCCTGATCAGCAACGACAGCTTGGCCGTGATCGCCGCTTGGGAGCGGTTGTCGAAAACTCAGCGGGAGTCAGTTGCTGATTCTGATCTGCGTCAGCACCTTCGAACCGATTGACGGTCGTCACCGCCCATTCTTCGAAAGTCAGAAGGTTATTCCCATCAACATCCAGGGCGCGAAAGCCCGCCGTGCGTGAAGCGAGCATCTCATTGCGCGTGATGATGCGGTCGCGATTGCGATCGTACCGAAAGAAGCGGACTTCCTCCTTTGTCAGCTCGCTGGCCTCAGGCGGATCCGGACCAATCATGTCGTTCGGATCGATTGTGATGAGCTCTTCAACGCCGGGCCCGGGAGGTGCCAAATCGGTAGGTGGTGGCGGCGCGTTCGCCTCCACTTGAGCCCTTCCCTGCCACCAGATCGCGCCGATCCCGGCCAGGAATAGCCCGAGAAAAACACCCAGTACGGCTTGGCGCATCATTCTCTCCTTGCACAGAAGAGTCCTGCCCAACCCTCAATCAGTCGCAGCAAATTATCACAAATCAACGTCTTAGCAACGCTGCCCGAAACGCCGTCCATGATGCGCCCCGCCCTGCCATCAGGGGCTGACAACCGGACTTGAGCGATCGGCGACCCAGTGCCGCCAGAACGGCCAGTCCGCGCCAGGAATGAGGAAGCGCCTGGTAGCGCTCGTCATTTCTTAATCCCATTTCGATCAGCATTTCGCGTTCTTCGGCAATTTCAGACTTTGAGGCCAGATCGGCAATCGCCCAGATTCGCCCAGCTTGGTTAACAGCGCGATAGGATTTGCTGGCGGTTTCCATCTCTCCAATTTCCAAAAACGGCGCCGATCTGCCTCTCACAAACCGTTCGATTGCCTGTTCATCAATCGGAGGTTCGACGAGCAATTCTTCCCAGCTATCAAGCATAGAAATCAACGCGTGCTCAGCCCCGGACCAATGCTCGCCCAAGGCATCCAGCACTGCGTCCCCTTGCGGCCTAACAGGCTGCTTTTGTTTGAGATTATCTCTCCACCAGGCAATCCGGATTTGCGCCAGCATTGGCTCTGTCGATTGCGACACAATCCGCGCAATCCGCAGATCAAATGCGAGAAAGCTAGCAATGCGCGCACGGTTTGGGACGGGCGTATGGGCGATCGCCAGGATGAATTCGTCAGACAGGTGCTCGTGATCGATCGTCGCCATCGTGCATATCGCTAGTCCCCGATGACGGCAGATTGTCAAGCGCGAGCTTAGCAAAGGATCGCGGAAAATTAGTCGTTAAGCATCTGCCGCAGTTTAGGTTTTCATTAACCACGGCCATTGAATTTTCGCTCACCAGCATTCGCTAAAGCCATCCAGTGCTCCTGCATCCACGCGAGGGAAATTGTACTTATGGCCAAGCGATCATTCTTTTGGAATCTAGCCAAAGACACGACCGCCAATGTGATCATCATTTCGGCTGCGGCGCTTGTTCCGCTTGTCGCAATGGTTGGCGGCGGCGTTGATGCCAGCCGTTACTACATGACCACCAGTCGCTTGCAGGCCGCCTGTGACGCAGGCGCTCTCGCCGCGCGCCGCGCCATGGACCAAGACGATTTCCAAAGCCAGCATCGTACGATCGCCAACAATTTCTTCGATCAGAACTACGAGGATGGTCAGTTCGGCATCGAAAACCTTTCGCGCACTTACAATGGCGACGCCGACGGCAAGGTGACAGGCACCGCGACGGGTGAGCTGCCAACCAGTCTGATGAGCATCTTCGGCTATGACGAGTTCGATGTGTCAGTCAGCTGCGAAGCAGACATCAACATCTCAAACACAGATATCGTGTTCGTGCTCGACAACACCGGCTCAATGCAATGCGCTTCTGATGAGAGTTCTTGCAGCATCTCCTATGGCAGCAATCCTTCGGATTCGAAGCTGCGCGATCTCCAGTCCGCCGCCAAATCCTTCTACGATACGGTTACGGCGGCGACCTCTAGCTCGGCGCAAGTGCGCTATGGCTTTGTGCCCTATTCCAGCCAGGTCAATGTCGGCAATGTTCTCTATGCCGCTGACTCAAGCTGGATGGCTACAAGCGCGACTTATCAATCTCGCGAGGCCAATTGGGAGAATTACAGCGAGTGGGAACCGACTGGAAGCGCGACTGTGACCAGCGTCTCCTTCAACAACGGCTATTGGTATCAATACGCCGATTATGACTGGGAAACAGGCTACAACTCATCGAGCTGCGCCGCACAGCGCCCTGCTGACATCCCCGAAGTGGTCCCAAGCGACATTAGCGGCGGCACGCTGATCAGCACGTCTGGTGGCGATCCACGTACGTCGACCTATCAAAACAGCAATGCCATGATCGAGTATTGGGAAGGCTTCACATACTATTATGGCGGAAGCTCAGGCTGGTGCGCGATCGGATACTACATCTACGATTATCGCGCTGATGTGACCTACACCGTCACTGAGGAAGAAGTCTTCTACAACCAGTTTGACGACTACACTTACAAGCCGGTCACGTTCGATCTCAGCACCTTGTACGACGACAACAGTGTCGGTCTGCCAACTGGCTATCAGGGTGCCAACGAGAACCACTCATGGGGTGGTTGCATTGAAGAGGCGGATACTGTCGCGACAGACAATTTCGAGCCGATCCCTGCGGGCGCCTATGACCTTGATATCGATTTGGTTCCATCCAACGATGCAGAACGCTGGAAGCCCTGGTTGCCGACGGCCGTCTACTATCGCTACACTGACGGGTACTATCCTTGGTCAGGCTCGTCGTACTGGCGCACGTCAGACTATGACAGCACCGAAGACAAATACACGGTGCAGGATTACTACGGCAATCCAGCGTGTCCGCGTGAAGCGCAGCGTCTTGACGAAATGACTGAGACTGAATTCGACACCTATATCGATAGTCTCAGCGCATGGGGCGCCACCTATCATGACTATGGCATGATCTGGGGCGCGCGTTTCATTTCTCCAGACGGGATCTTCGCCGCGGCCAATTCAACCGCTCCCAATGGCGATGCCATTTCTCGCCACATCGTGTTCATGACCGATGGTGTGCAATCCACCGGGCAAACAGTCTATGGCTTCTATGGCATCGAGTATTGGGACCGTCACATCACTTCGAACGGCTCACAGTCTCAGATGTCTGATCGCCACGCAAAGCGCTTCCAGGCCGCCTGCGAAGCCGCGCGCAACAAGAACATTTCGATCTGGGTGGTCGCGTTCGGAACGTCACTCACTCAAAACCTGATCGACTGCGCAACCAGTGGACGCGCCTACCAAGCCAGCGACTCTGACGAGCTTGATGACGCCTTCACTGAAATTGCAGAGAAGATCGCAGCCCTGAGGTTGACCGCATGATCCGGACATTCTCCCAACTGCGTCGCAACAAAGATGGTGCGGCACTGACCGAGTTCGGCCTTGTCGCACCAATCATGTGCATGATGATCATGGGCATCTTCGACCTTGCGCACACGCAATACACGGAATCTCTCGTCACCGGCGCAATGCAAAAAGCAGGTCGCGACCTGACACTGGAAAGCGCAGGCAGCCAGCAGGCGGCGATCGATCAGCAAGTGATCGACACGGTCTCGACCGTGACTCCGGGCAACGCGACGATCACGCTCGAGAAGCTTGCTCACTTTGACTTTGGAGATATCGGCGAAGCCGAGGCATTCACCGACAACAACGACAACGACGTCTGCGACAATGGCGAACCTTACGAGGACGCCAATGGCAACGGCACTTACGACACTGATCGCGGCCAAGATGGCATTGGCGGTGCTCGTGACGCTGTCGTTTACACCGCTGTGGTTACCTACCCTCGCCTGTTTCCGATCGCTGAGTTCATCGGCATCGACAAGAACGTATCGGTCCGAGCGTCGACCATCCTTCGCAACCAGCCATACGATCAACAGGATCTGACAGTGGAGACCTTGAATTGTTCATGATCTCACCTTCTCGCAATCTCATCCAGAAATGCACTGACAAGCTCGCGCGGCTCAAGCTGCTGCGGGACGAATCCTCGGGCATCGCGATGACGGAGTTTGCCTTCACCGCACCGATTATCCTGTCCTTGGGCATGCTCGGCGTCGAGACCGCAAACTACTCGATCACGCATATGCGCGTCAGCCAGATTGCGATGCAGGTCGCCGATACAGCGTCTCGTGTGGGGGAACAGACCACTCTGGTGGAACGCAAACTCTACGAAGAAGATCTCAACGACGTGTTCATTGGCGCCGAAAAGCTTGGCTCCGGAATCAACATGCTCGGCAATGGCCGCATCATCCTATCGAGCCTTGAGCAGAATTCCGATGGTGGCCAATGGATACATTGGCAACGCTGCGTTGGCGCCAAGAACCACACCTCAAGCTATGGCGATGAAGGTGATGGGTCGAGCGGCACCAGCTTCCCAGGCATGGGTGACAGCGGCTCGGAAATCACCGCAAGTTCAGGCACAGCGGTGATGTTCGTTGAAGTGGCCTATGACTATCAGGGTCTTACGCCGCTCAACTTCTTGACCAGCGAGACGATCAACTACACCGCCGCGTTCAATATCCGCGACACGCGTGATCTGACGCAGCTCTACAACACGACAACGCCAGCAGGCGTGAACGATTGCGCATCGTTCAGCGCCACGGTCGCTACTTAAACGTAGCAGACCTTTTTGGCGGCGGTGACAATCCTCTCGGCATCGATCAACGCAAGCTGCTCAAGATTGGCCGCGTAAGGCAGCGGTACATCCTCATTGCAGACCCGCATGACCGGTGCATCGAGATCGTCGAAGCCCTCTTCCATGCAGATTGAGATCACTTCAGACGCGATCGAGCATGTTGGCCAGCCTTCTTCGGCAATGACCAAGCGATTGGTCTTGGCGAGGCTTCTCAGGATTGCATCCTTGTCCAGCGGGCGCAATGTACGAAGATCGATCACCTCTGCGTCGATCCCTTCGCTGGCCAACTGATCGGCGGCGTCCAATGCAAGGCCAACACCGATCGAATAGCTCACGATCGTAACATCACTGCCTTCGCGCATGATGCGGGCCTTGCCGATCGGAAGCACATGATCATCCAGATCGGGCACGTCGAAGCTGCGTCCGTAAACAAGTTCGTTCTCAAGGAAAACGACCGGATCTTCTGTGCGGATCGCCGCCTTCATCAGCCCCTTGGCATCGGAACTGTCATAGGGTGCGATGACGATCAGACCAGGTACGCTGGCATACCATGGGCCATAGTTCTGGCTGTGTTGAGCAGCAACTCGGCTTGCGGCTCCGTTGGGCCCTCTGAAGACGACCGGGCAACGCATCTGGCCGCCGCTCATATAGTTCGTCTTCGCTGCCGAATTCACGATGTGGTCAATCGCCTGCATGGCGAAGTTGAAGGTCATGAATTCAACGATCGGCCGAAGGCCGCCCATAGCGGCACCGGTACCGATACCGGCAAAGCCATATTCGGTGATCGGCGTATCGATCACTCGCTTTGGCCCGAACTCATCGAGCAGGCCTTGTGTGACCTTGTAGGCACCCTGATATTCAGCGACCTCTTCACCCATCACGAATACGCGTTCGTCAGCGCGCATTTCCTCGGCCATGGCATCGCGCAGCGCTTCACGCACAGAAACGCTCGTGAACGATGTGCCGGCAGGGATTTCCGGATCATTGGCGCGCGGTGTCGCTGCCGGCTTTGGCGCCGGGGCGCTGGCAGCCGGAGCGGCAGCAGCTGGCTCCGGCGCAGCTGCGGCAGGAGCCGGCGCCGAATCTTCATCGCCATCGAGCATCGCGATGACCGTACCGACGGCAACATCTTCGGTGCCTTCCGCGATCAGGATCTTGGTCAACACCCCTTCATCGATCGCTTCAAATTCCATGGTTGCCTTGTCAGTCTCGATCTCGGCGATGATGTCGCCTGGCTCGATCGCGTCGCCTTCGGACTTAAGCCATTTGGCAAGCGTACCCTGTTCCATGGTTGGCGAGAGGGCTGGCATTTTGAGTTCAATACCCATCAATTGTCTCCCGTCCCGAACTCTGTGAAATAATGGCCATTTCCGTTGACGAAGCACTTGATGTTAGGGTCATTTTGATCGCTTTTGTCACGGCAGTCGACTTGTTCAACAGTCGATGCCCCTTCCCAGTATTCGGCGTAGCGTTTGATGTCTCCTTCGAGGTCATATTCCTCTCCGCGTAGACGCGCCGCATAAGCGGTAAGAATAGCACCAGACATGTCGTCTGGGTGCATAAATCCCTGCTTTGCCATTGACTCACCGAGCGGGCCGCCAGCCCACAGTCCCCAATTGTTGCGGATCCACATTCCAAGACCAAAATGAAACATTGCTGCGCCGTCAGCCTTGAGCGTTGCTTTGGTGTCATCCGGCAGATGGGCATCGAGGCAACCGACGGCCGCTTGGAAATGCTCCGGCGCGCATTCTAGTAGGCTCTCGCCTACCGGATCCGGTCTATCCTGAGCAATCGCGGGTATTGCTGCGCCCAAAGTCAACGCTCCCGCAAACAAAAGGGCGCGCATCAATACTCCTCCACCAGAACATCGGTGTAGAGTTCACTCGCCTCAGGCTCAGGTGAATTCTCAGAGAAGTCGGCCGCTTCAGCAACGCGTGCGCGGATAGCCTTGTCGATCGCCTTAAGCTCGTCCTCGGTCTTGCCGCGTTCGATCAGCACCTTCTTGAGACCCTCGATAGGATCGTGCTGTTCGCGCTGCTCCTGCACTTCCTCGCGGGTGCGATACTTGGCCGGATCGGACATCGAGTGGCCGCGATAGCGATAGGTGTTGCACTCCATCAGCACAGGGCCCTTGCCTTCACGGACATGTTTGAACGCAACCTCTGCCGCAGCGCGCACTTCGAGCACGTTCATCCCATCGACTTCCATGCCGGGGATCCGGAACGCTGTGCCGCGCCGGTGAAAGCGGGTTTCGGCGCTTGAGCGCGAACTGGCCGTGCCCATCGCATATTGATTGTCTTCAACAACGAAGACGATCGGCAGATTCCAGAGCGCAGCCATGTTGAAGGTTTCATAGACCTGGCCCTGATTGGCAGCGCCATCGCCGAAATAGGCCAGGCACAGGCCGCCATCGTCATTGTATTTGTGGGCCAGCGCGAGGCCACCGCCCAGCGCAACTTGAGCGCCGACAATGCCATGACCGCCGTAAAACTTATGCTCGGTGCTGAACATATGCATCGAGCCGCCCTTGCCCTTGGATATGCCAGCTTCGCGTCCGGTGAGTTCAGCCATAATCACGTTCGGGTCAATGCCGTAAGCGAGCATATGGCCGTGATCGCGATAGCCGGTGATCACGCTGTCCTTGTCGCCGTCGAGCGCACTCTGAAGGCCGATAGCGACCGCCTCCTGGCCGATATAGAGGTGGCAGAACCCTCCGATCAGCCCCAGGCCATAAAGCTGTCCTGCTTTCTCTTCGAACCGGCGGATAAGCAGCATCTGCTCATAGAACTCGAGCATTTGCTCGTCAGACGCGTCGAACAGTTTGCTGTTCTCGAACTCTTCCTGCAGCGAGTGCAGGATGAAGTCTGGATCATCAGCCGGAGCCTTGTCCGTGACTGCTTTTCTTCCACGCGCGGACTTGGTGCGCGGTTTGGCCGGGGTTTTCGACTTAGCGGGCTGTTTCGCCAAAGCGTGATTCCTCTGATGGGGTGCGCCTCAAGGGCGTGTTGTTTCGCTTCAATGCTCTTGGCAAAATCACACGCGTGACGCAACGGAATCCGCGTTTCTAAAGGCCACTGAGCGCGATGCATTGCTATGCATACGCGCCAACGCTGTCAGCCAAGCCAACTATTGCTCTTCGGGGTTGATCACCAATTCATCTGGATGGACGACATTGAGATTGCGACGCATCAATTCCATGATCAGATCGGGATCGGCAGCGTCAGGATTGAGCAGTTCAACGCGGTTCTGCAACCGGTCCCGCTCTGCTTCCAACACCGCAATATGCGCGTTACGCTGCTCGAGCATGCGAGCGTTCTCGCTCCATGCCAGCAACCCGGTAGGGCCAGCGATCGCCAAAGTCGTCAATATCAGCAGAAGGAAGAGTGCGAGGCCCTGTTTGACCTGATCTTCAGGCAGGCGCAGCGGCATGCGATCATTGCGCGTATTCTTGATTTGTCCCGCCCGAGCCATGGTGCGACAGAATCATAGTTAATGCCGTGGTTCAAGCAGAAATCGCTCAGCAAGGGCAGAAAAGCGCCAAAAAGCGCGTCAAAGCTCAATATGAGCGCGGCAGCCCCAAAACATGCTCGGCCAAATAGGACAAGATCAGATTGGTTGAGATCGGGGCGACCGTATACAGCCGGGCCTCACGAAACTTGCGTTCCACGTCATATTCTTCGGCAAATCCGAAGCCGCCAAAGGTTTGGACGCACATATCGGCTGCGGCCCAGCTTGCCTCCGATGCCAGCAGTTTGGCCATATTGGCCTCCTCACCAGGATTGCCGCCTTCATCATAGACCGTGGCCGCGTGGTGAACCATCAGCTCGGCCGCACGCATCTGGGCATAGCAACGCGCTATCGGGAACTGGATGCCCTGGTTCTGGCCAATTGGGCGCGAAAAGACATTCCTATCCTTGGCGTAATTGCTCGCCTGTTCGATGAACCACTTCGCGTCCCCAATGCATTCGGCAGCGATCAGGATACGCTCGGCATTCATGCCGGAAAGAATGTAGCGAAACCCTAGTCCCTCTTCCCCAACCAGAGCATCGGCCGGAATCCGCAAATCGTCGAAGAAAACCTCGCAGGACGAGTGGTTCATCATGGTCCGGATTGGCTTGATCGACATCCCATTGCCGACTGCCTTTTGCATATCGACCAGGAACATCGACAGCCCTTCGGTCTTCTTCTTGATCTGGTCGCGCGGCGTGGTGCGAGCCAGGAGCAACATCAGGTCCGAATGTTCGGCGCGACTGGTCCAGATCTTCTGACCATTGATCACATATTCGTCGCCATCGCGTACCGCGCGGGTCTTGAGCGACAAGGTGTCAGTGCCGCTGGTTGGCTCCGACACACCAAACGCCTGCAGGCGCAGCGTGCCATTGGCGATCTTCGGAAGATATTCCTGTTTTTGCGCGTCGCTCCCATACCGCAGCAGCGTGTTCATGATGTACATTTGAGCGTGCGCTGCGCCGCCATTGCACCCCGATGCCTGAATTTCTTCCATGATGACGGCCGCTGCATCCAGTTTCAGCCCGCTTCCGCCATATTCGGTCGGTATCAGCGCTGCGAGAAAACCGGCCTTTGTGAGCGCGTCGACAAATTCTCCCGGATATTCACGCGCGGCATCCTTCCCGCGCCAGTACTCGCCGGGAAACTCGTCGCACAAGGCGCGAACGGCCCTGCGAATTTCCTCAAGTTCAGCGGATTCTTGCGGCATTCTAAAATCGTCCTCTCAAAGCCTAACGGTGCTTGCCCACCTAGCGCCAGCAAGTCCACCTCGCGTAAGTGCTAATGACCGGTCGTGGCTTCACGCTAGCAGTTCAGTCTTTTTATGCTACTGAATGCGCAAAGGGAGATTGATGCCATGCAGATACTTAGCCACGACCCCGCCCGATTTGCCAATATTCCAGACTATCCATTCGCGGAGCATTGGTTGGAGATCGATCTGGGCGAAGGCTATTCGGGACGCATGCACTATCTTGATGAGGGGCCCAAGGACGCACCTCCAGTGCTGTTGTTCCATGGCGAGCCGAGCTGGAACTTCCTTTACCGCAAAATGATTCCTGTCCTGCTCGATGCGGGTTTCCGTTGTCTCGCGCCGGACCTCATCGGCTTTGGAAAAAGCGATAAGCCCGACGATATCGGTTTCTACAGCTACGATCGGCATATGAGCTGGCTGGGCCAATGGCGCGAAGCAGTGGTTCCTCAGTCGGCGGCTTTGTTCTGTCAGGATTGGGGCGGACTGCTTGGCCTGCGTATGGTTGGTGAAAATCCCGACTCTTTCTCATGCGTGGTCGCCAGCAACACATTCCTGCCGACCGGCGGCACACCGTCCCCCGCCTTTCTGGCTTGGCGCGAATTCGCCAAGAGCTCTCCGGACTTTGCCATTGGCGACCTGCTGCAGCGCGCGACAGCGACAGAGCGCAGCGCTGAGGAGATTGCCGCCTATGACGCGCCCTTCCCCGATGAGCCATCCAAGGCTGGAGCGCGGGCGTTTCCCCAGCTGGTCCCGGTTGAAGATGGCATGGACGGCATCGCTCAAAACAAGGCGGCATGGAAAGGCCTGGCAGCGTTTGACAAGCCGTTCCTTACGCTGTTTGGCGAAGATGATCCCGTCACGGGCGGTCTCGCCCAGCCCTTGATCGACAATATCGCCGGCGCCGCTGGCCAACCCCACGGCATGCTCTCGACATGCGGTCACTTCTGCCAGGAAGATCGCCCTGTTGAGCTCGCGCAAGGCGTGATCGACATGGCGAAGAAGGCCGGGTTTCTGGCTTGAGCGATAGTGGCGCAGTGACTGACAGCACGATTGCGCCGCACTATCTCAGTCGCGCGCAGGAATATGCCTTGGCGTTGACCACTGCGGTGGTCACGGCAAACGCCTATTACATTCATCCGATAATCGGCGAAGTTGCTCGCGATTTTGGCGTGAGTGACGCACAGATCGGGATTGTGCCTGCGGCCAACCAATTGGCCCTGGCGCTAGGTATCTTCCTGCTTTTGCCGCTTGGCGATCGCTATTCGAACCGACACCTTTGCCTGGTCCTGGTCTCGGCTCAGTCGGTCTTCATGCTGGGCATGGCGCTCGCGCATCAGTTCGAGTTGTTCACCCTGGCTTCGACATTGCTCGGCTTCGTTACGATCGCGCCCTATCTCATCCCGGCATTTGCATCGAAGCGTGTGGCGCCTGAGAGATTGGGACAGGTCACCGCGCTCCTAACCGCGGGCGTTATCTTTGGCATTCTCGTGGCTCGCGTGGGTGCCGGCATTGTGGCGGCGGAATTTGGCTGGCGAGCGGTATATTGGTGCGGTGTCGTGGCCATGGCGGCGGTCACGCTCTACCTTCCCATCGCCATGCGCAGCGAGGTGCAACCGTCCAAGGCGCCTACTCACACATATCCGGATTTGCTGAGATCGGTCTTTGTGCTCGCGGCGCAGCACCGTGACATGCTGATCTCCGCGCTGATCCAAGGCCTCAATTTCGCGACATTCACGGCCACCTGGCTTGCGCTTGCGCTCTATCTCACCGGAGATGAAATGGGGTATGGCGTTGACGTGGTCGGGTATCTAGCCGGGCTGGCCGCCATCAGCATCGTATCGACCCCGAGGCTGGGTTCCTGGGCTGATCGGATCGGACCGCGCAAGGCGCGGCTGATCGTATCCCTTGTGCAGGTTGCGGGCATTGGCTTGTTTTACCCGTTCGGCGGCAATGTCTGGATGCTGATTGTGCCTCTGGTGATCGTCAACATGGTCGGCCCTACTGTCGATGTGACCGGCCGCATGACGTTCCTGTCGCTCGAACCGGCGATCAGAACACGACTTACCACGACCTATATTGTGATCATGTTCCTGGGTGGTGCCTTGGGCAGTATACTGGGCACCGCCGTCTATGATTGGGCTGGATGGGCAGGCACATGCGCGATGTTAAGCCTGATCTCGATTATGATCGTTGGGCTGTCATATCTCGCGCTTCGCTCGCATCAGCCGGTATGACCTGCGCGGAAATTTGGTGACCCCGGCGTGATTCGAACACGCGGCCCTCAGATTAGGAATCTGATGCTCTATCCGGCTGAGCTACGGGGCCCCCTCGCCCCTTTAGCATCGCCTATTCTTCAATCAATTGAGATCTTCAGGCGGCGCGACGGGAAATGGCAGTGGAGCGATCGCTACACCCTCGTCAGCCAACGACTTGGCCTCTTCAAGGCTTGCCTCTCCGTGGATGGGCGCTTCGTCGCGCTCCCCATAATGCATCTCGCGAGAATGGGAGGCGAAATCCTTGCCTACATAGGTGCTGTCCTTGAGCGCCTTTTGCTGTGCCTCAGCAAGCGCGGCCATCGCCTTCTGGACTTCTTCCGGCATGGGCTGATTCACAACCGGCTTCGCGTCGGGACGCGCACCATTGCTTGCGAGATCAGACTTGGTGTTCGATTTGGCGGGAACAGCAGGAGCCATCGGCGCCTTGCTTATGACCTCGCTGCCACATTGAGGGCATGTCACCAGACCGCGCGCGCATTGCTCCTCAAAATCTGAGGATGAGCCAAACCACCCTTCGAAACGGTGGCCATGGTCGCAATGCAAATCGAAAACGATCACGTCTTGAAATCACCCCATCCGGTTATCGTAGCCCCAATTGGGCATTTCACGACGGTTAGCAAGGCTTGGAATCTGCGATCTGACTTCTTCGATCCGGTTAAGGTCGATATCGCAAAATCCCAGACCCGGCTCATCCCCGCCCATATCGAGCAACACTTCGCCCCAGGGATCGACCACCAGCGAATGGCCATATGTCTCGCGTCCATCCTCATGCTTGCCGACTTGGGCGGCGGCGATCACAAACGCGCTGGCTTCGATTGCTCGCGCGCGCAGCAGGACATGCCAATGCGCCTTGCCAGTGGGAACGGTGAACGCGGCGGGGACGGCAATTGCATCGCATTGCGCATTACCCAAGGCTTCAAACAAAGCAGGGAAACGCAGATCATAGCAAATTGTGAGGCCAAGACGGCCTAATGGCGTGTTGGGATCGGCGACCACGAACTTACCTGCTTCATATGCCGAGCTTTCGCGCCAAGCCTCGCCCGAGGCCAATTCAACATCGAACATATGCATCTTGTCGTATGTTGTCGGCTGATCTTGATCGCGGGTAAAATAATAGGAGCGATTGGCCCATTTGCCTTCCGGTTCATTCCATTTGGCAAGCTGAGGCATGGAGCCCAGCGCAATATCGAGCTCACACAAGGCAGCGAGCTGCGAGAGGCGATCAATCAAGTCTTCGGGCTGGGAGCCCTTGATCCACTCAGAGGCACGCTCTCGATTGCGATCCAACAGCAGCGCCATTTCTGGCGTTAAAAGGAGCTCGGCCCCACCATCCTTCGCGTCGTGAGCGGCTTGCTCAATGACAGCAAAATTCGCCTCCGGATCGATTCCGGACGTCATCTGCAAGACGGCTATCCTGGGCATTGGGCAGCCCTACCCAGCCAACAGTGCGTCCAGCTTGCCAGCACGCTCGAGCGCAGCCAGATCGTCCGAACCGCCGACATGAACATCACCAATGAAGATCTGCGGCACGGTGCGGGCCATCGGTGCGCGTGAAAGCATCTCGTCGCGTTTCGCCCCGCCCATCGTGATGTCGATCTCATTCACCTCCACACCCTTGCCTGCCAGCAAGTGTTTCGCCCGGACACAGAATGGGCACGCGAATTTGGTGTACATGTCGATTTGCGGCTGGCTCATATCTGGTCCCGTATTCAGCAATAATTGCGCGGTCTGTAGCACTTGAAAGCGCTGCTTGCCCCCCTAAATCTAACGTGTCGACACGATCTGCCAAGTCTGGGGATCATCGTCTTCAGCGGATGCTGCATTCGGCAGGTTCGCAACACAGAACAAATTGCTCAAGCACAGAGGATTTGGATTTATGTCACGTTTGGATTTTACCCCCTATCGCCGCACCACAGTTGGGTTTGACCACCTGTTTGACCTGCTCGAGAGCCAGGTCCGCAACAATAGTGGCGACAACTACCCCCCTTTCAACATCGCGCGCCGCGGTGAAGACAATTATCGTATCACGCTCGCCGTAGCTGGCTTCAGAAGCGAAGATATCGACATAACCGCTCAGCAAAACCTGCTGGTGGTTCAAGGCAAGAAGCGCGATGAAATCGAAGACGGATCGGAATTGATCCATGTCGGGATCGCCAATCGCGGGTTTGAGCGCCGTTTTGAACTGGCCGACTACGTTCGAGTCGAACGCGCTGACCTCGCCGATGGTCTGCTTTTGATCGACCTGGTTCGCGAAGTTCCTGAAGCGATGAAGCCCAAGAAGATCGCCGTAAATGGCGCGACGACGCTGTCGGCTGTCCCGGACACTTCTTCCGACGACGATGCTGACGCAGCGTAACTGCAAACCGAAAAATCAAATGATTAGGGGCGGATCGAAAGATCCGCCCCAGCGGCATTGAAGCCGCCTCGTTTCGGGTTTCACCGTCCGGGTCGCAGAAGACGATGAACTCCGTTTCGAGCTCAGCACGGCCGTAGGCCAAACAAAATGTGAGCGAAAACGCTCCCCCCTTATGCAAACCTATAGGTTTCCGGAGACGTAAACGCAAATATCTTGTGCGGGAAAACGCAACTTTCCCACTTGTATAAACGCGACAAGTTGCGAATTTTTGAACTAAACCAACCGTGATTGTTCGAGGGCCGCCGCGATGAATCCCGCAAATAGGGGATGCGGATCAAACGGCTTGGACTTCAGCTCCGGGTGGAATTGGACACCCACAAACCAGGGATGGTCCGGTCGCTCCACGATCTCTGGCAGCAATCCGTCGGGCGACATGCCTGAGAATACGAGCCCTTGCTGTTCCAATGGTTCGATGTAGGCGCTGTTCACCTCGTAGCGGTGCCGGTGCCGCTCAGAGATCATCTCAGCACCATCATAGATCCGCGAGACATGGCTGTTGCCGGACAGGCGCGCATCATAGGCCCCAAGGCGCATAGTGCCGCCAAGATCGCCCCCGGCCTCACGTGTTTGAATACCCTCTTCGGTCATCCACTCGGTGATGATGCCAACCACCGCTTGATCGGTCTCGCCAAATTCGGTCGATGAGGCTTGCTCAAATCCGGCTGTGCGGGCGCCTTCGATACACGCCATCTGCATGCCCAGGCAAATCCCGAAGAAAGGTACATTGCGCTCGCGCGCAAACCGTACGCTGGATATCTTACCTTCGCTCCCACGCTCACCAAAGCCTCCGGGAACAAGGATCCCGTGCATCGGCTCAAGGCTTGATGCGATTTCGGCATCGCCACCTTCGAACACCTCGGCATCGATCCATTTGATGTTGACCTTCACACGATTGGCCAAGCCACCGTGGATCAGCGCTTCATTGAGGCTCTTATAGGCATCCTGCAGACCGACATATTTGCCGACAACGCCGATTGTGACCTCACCCTCTGGGTTGAAATAACGGTCTGTCACATCGTGCCAGGCAGACAGATCAGGATCGGGCGCGTCAGTGATGCCAAAGCCACGAAGCACTTCAGCGTCGAGGCCTTCCTGATGGTATTGCAGCGGCACCGAATAGATCGATGGCGCATCGAGCGCAGGTATCACCGCCTCTTTGCGCACATTGCAGAAATTGGCGATCTTCTGGCGCTCACCATCGGGCAAAGGATGCTCTGCCCGACACAGCAGCACGTCAGGCTTGATACCAAGGCTCGCCAGCTCTCGAACCGAGTGCTGAGTGGGCTTGGTCTTCAGCTCTCCAGCTGCCGCAATATAGGGCACCAGGGTCACGTGAACACTGAGGGTCTGTTGCGGCTCAAGCTCATTCCGCAATTGGCGGATGGCTTCCATGAAGGGCAGCGATTCAATGTCGCCTACGGTGCCGCCAATTTCGCACAGGATGAAATCATGATCGCCCTGATCGGCCAGCGCGAATTGCTTGATCGCATCTGTGACGTGCGGGATCACTTGCACGGTCGCGCCCAGATAATCACCACGGCGTTCCTTCGCGATGATCTCTTGATAGACGCGTCCGCTGGTGATGTTGTCGCTCTGGCGCGCAGAAACGCCGGTGAAGCGCTCATAATGCCCCAAATCGAGGTCGGTCTCCGCACCGTCGTCGGTCACATAGACTTCGCCATGCTGATACGGGCTCATCGTCCCGGGATCGACATTGAGATAGGGATCGAACTTGCGGATACGGACCTTGTACCCACGTGCCTGAAGGAGGGCAGCCAAGCTGGCTGCCATGAGACCTTTTCCGAGCGAGGAAACCACGCCGCCGGTTATGAAAATGTACCGCGCCATGGGAGTCGGGCCTTAAGGCGCAATCCGGATTCGGCGCAAGCAAATTACGCTGTCAGGTCAGCGTAAATCCACAGCCTGGTCCAAAATTGCCTTGGTTACTGCTTATTCCGAAGCGAGCGGATCATCATTGGCGGCCGGTTCTGCCGGAGCGCCACCGCCCAATGGATCAGCCGCGCCGCCCAATGGATCAGACGGCGTAACCGAGCGATCAATCGTCGATTCGATGTTATTGGTGCCCGATGTGTCGACCGCTAAGGCTGCCAGCGCAATCGAGAGAACGACAAACAGCACGGCGAGCCATTTGGTGGACCGCGAGAGGAAATCCGCTGCCCCGCGGGCCCCTAGGGCACCACTTGGGTTGCCACCAATCCCCAGGCCGCCACCTTCAGACCGCTGCATAAGGATGACGCCGATAAGGCCGGCGGCAACCAATGCCTGGATAACAGTGAGAAAGATAAACAGCGACATGAAGATGATCCCGATTGAATTGGAGTGCTAGATAGGCGTGCTGGTAGCCGCGCACAAGGGAGGCTGAGAAGCGATCAGGCTTCGGTGTCCTCGCCAGCTGCCAGAGCGATGCCCATGAAGCTGTCAGCCGTAAGGCTTGCGCCGCCAACCAAGGCTCCGCCGACTTCAGATGCGGAGAGAATTTCCGCTGCATTTTCAGGCTTCACTGACCCACCATAGAGAATGCGGACCTCGCTGCCCTGCTCTTCGCCATATTGCTTGATCAGCAATTCACGGATGCGCTGGTGCATGGCCTCAA
>Ga0207422_1001981_pt1 | contig 31994 bp, 23 predicted proteins | sample MarCyaLeptolynsp_FD_187757 | JGI IMG/M metagenome (GOLD analysis project Ga0207422, IMG submission 187757) | Marine cyanobacterial communities from Panama - species 1 Leptolyngbya sp. (SPAdes) | ecosystem: Environmental > Aquatic > Marine > Unclassified | place: Panama: Panama City | collected... | reverse complement strand
GCATCGCGGTAAGCTTCTTCAACCGTCACGGTGAACGAGTTTATTTCAATGAGGATTTTGCTTCGATTAACGATCGTATGCAAGGATGGAATGGAGTAAACAATGCTGGTCAGGCCTTGGCCTCTGGAGTGTACTTCTACATTATCCAAATGGATAATCCTGCTACTAATGAATCACAGACCCTACAAGGCAACATCACCATTAACATCGGTGGTATTTAATCAGGAAATAAGCCTTTAACTCAATACAACCCCGGTATTAAATACCGGGGTTTTTTATTTCCTCACCCTAACTCAATTCTAAAGGTCATTGCCTATTCCGCACATCGAAGAAAAGACGCTCTGAACTAATTTTATCCAAAACCCAATCAATCATGTATAATTCTGGTTCGCGCCTTTTTCTCCTCAGCCTGCTTTTTGTGATTTTCGGGGCTCAGCTGAAAGCCTCCCACTATTCCAATGGTGAGATTTACTATAAATGGGCCCCCATCGCCACGGATTCAAATCGTTATGAGGTTTTTGTAAATATCTACTCCAATCCTAGCGGTTTGAACATCGGTGGCAGCCCACTAAACCTTTGTATCACCAGCAGTTGTTTTAGCACGTTTAACCTTTCCTTGCCTCAAATTATTCCTGGTCCTGGACAAGCCTCTAGTCTAATTTCCAATGCCTGGTCAGTCCCTGAGCAGTTAAATTGCCTTGACAGCTCCGCTTCTTCCTATCGGAATATGGTTAGGTATCATTACCAAGCTGTAGTGAGCCTGCCTGGCACCTGCCATGATTTTAGCTTTAACGCCAGTTTCCCCTGCTGTCGCGACGGCGCTCTTAACCTAAGTACTCTGCCAAACCTTTACCTAGAAGCAACCCTTAATAACACCTTTGGCCACAGCAGTTCCCCTCAGATCCTCGATAATCCGGTAAGGAATCTTTGCCTTAAACAGCCCGGTGACCTTCCTACCTTAATTTCCCAAAGAGCCGTTGATCCGGATGGGGATAGCATTTTCTACAAGGTAATTGCATCTCAAGAAGGTCCGGCCTGCGGGCCGGGTACGGACATCCCCTTTGCGCCTGGCTACAACCTTAGTCAACCTATTCCAAGTTTTATCGGCTGGAACATTGATCAAAGTACCGGGGTTTTCCGACTTAGCCCCAGTCAGCAAGGAGACTATATCCTAAAGATAGCCGTAGAAAACTATCGCCGACATAGCAATGGTTTGACTTGGGTGCTGATTGGTAATACTGTCCGCGAAGTAAGTGTTAGTGTCAGTGCCCAGTGTACTTCAAGCAGTTCAGACACCGTGGCCCTTAGTTTCAGTAGCAACACTGGATCGAACTTAAGTTTCGACAGTTTGCAGGTTGATAGCCTCCGCAGTGCTTATAATGTTGGAAGTATTGCCAATCCCGCAGGATCCATCGCCTTTTTGGCGAATCATCAATGCTTTGATCGCTTCATAAAGTTAGATTTTTCGCAATCCATTCGCAGGAACTCAATTGTCCCGACAGACTTTAGAATAATTGGTCCTGACTCCAATCTACGCCCCGTTATTGCTGTTCGTGACAGCAGCAATGACCCTTTAGATGTTGACGCAGTTTATTTAGAATTGCTTCAGCCTTTGGGTCGCAATGGCAACTATTTATTGCAAGTGAAAAATGGTAATGATGGCAATACCTTATTTGCCGAATGTGGGGGTAAAATTCCAGAATTTGCGAGTGCCTTAATTTCTGTGAGCAATTGTCCCAAGGTGGAGTATCGACTTAATCAAGTTACGCTCAAGGACGATTACAATTTAATGGTGCATTGGACTGCTGGTCCTGAATTAAGCGATAGTAATGTACGCTCATATTTTGGTGCTTGGAATATTTATGGTCGCTATGATCAAGGGCCTTGGCAATTATATGGTAGCTTAAATGATCCCTTAGCCCGAAGGTTTGAGGTGGACTTTGGAGGCAGTACCACGGAAGTGGATCAACACCAATTCGAATTTCAAGTGGAGTTAAATTATTTGGGACAGGCCTGGGGTAGGACTCGTAGCTGCAACAATGTATTGTTACAAGAATTGAGCGTGCAAAATCTTGCTAAGGAAGATGTTATCCAGCTCGCTTGGAGCCCCTACCAATGTATTCCTGTTGCCAACCGTGACTACTACGTGCAATATGGACGCTATCAAGGAAACATACATATACAATGGGAACCTCCTATTTATACCCAACAGCATCAAGCCAGTATTTCTATCCCTAAAACTAAGGGAACCGGTCGTTACGCCATTAGAGTTTATGCGCGTCACGATAAGTTACTAGAATTACCTTCAGAGTCGAATTGGATAATGCATGACTTAGAGTTAAAGCCTGCTAATGTCGGCCAGGTACAAACCAGCTGGATTATTCCCAAAATCCTTACACCCAATGGAGATGGGCAGAATGATCGCTTCATCATGATTATTCCTCCGCAAGATGCCGGTGTTCAAATCATTAAGTTCCGCATTTACGATCGACAAGGGTTTTTGCAGTATGAAGACCTGGATTATCTACCAGATAATAATGTTCAAAGCGCTTGGGATGGCATAAATCAAAATGGGGCCGCACTAAATACCGGGACCTATTTCTACATTATAGAATACTTGGACCCCCAAGACGGCGTCAATAAAGTTTTAAGAGGCACTCTTAACCTGTTTCGCTAAACAAGAAAGGCGCACCCCATGAGGTGCGCCTTTTTTATATTCATAAAGCCTATAAGCTTAAGCTTCGAAATTAAAGGTCTCCATAAACTTGGTGGTATAGTTACCATCAATATAATCTGGATCATCCATCAAAGCGCGATGGAAAGGAATAGTCGTTTTAATTCCTTCAATAACAAACTCGTCTAATGCTCGGCGCATTTTGTCGATCGCCTCTTCTCGTGTTTGAGCGGTGGTAATGAGTTTGGCAATCATGGAGTCATAATAAGGAGGAATCGCATAATCAGCATAAACATGCGTGTCTAGGCGAACACCGTGGCCTCCCGGGGCGTGGAAGGTGGTGATTTTTCCTGGAGAAGGACGGAAGTCATTCGCCGGATCCTCCGCATTAATACGACATTCAATTGAATGCAATTTGGGCTCGTAGTTTTTGCCGGAAATATTAATTCCCGCCGCTACTTTAATTTGCTCACGAATTAAATCATAGTCAATTACCTGCTCTGTAATGGGATGCTCTACCTGAATACGAGTATTCATCTCCATAAAGTAGAAATTGCGATGCTTATCCACCAAAAACTCGATGGTACCAGCACCTTCGTACTTGATATACTCGCAAGCCTTAACCGCTGCCTCACCCATCGCCTGACGAAGTTCATCCGTCATAAAGGGAGAAGGAGTTTCCTCGGTTAATTTTTGGTGGCGACGTTGGATGGAACAATCACGCTCCGATAAATGACAAGCCTTACCGGTTTGATCGCCCACCACCTGAATTTCAATATGACGTGGCTCCTCAATTAGTTTTTCCATGTACATGCCATCGTTACCGAAGGCCGCACCGGCTTCTTGACGCGCCGACTCCCATGCTTTCAGCAAGTCTTCTTCCTGCCAAACTGCGCGCATACCTTTACCACCACCACCGGCGGTCGCTTTAAGCATTACAGGGAAACCACTATCTCTAGCTACTTGAAGAGCCTCTTCGTAGGAAGCTAAAATTCCTTCCGAACCCGGAATAGTAGGAACTCCCGCAGCTTTCATGGTAGCTTTGGCCGTGGCCTTATCTCCCATGCGGTCGATCATTTCTGGGCTAGGGCCAATGAATTTGATGCCATTCTCCGTACAGATACGAGAGAAACGGGAGTTCTCTGATAAGAATCCGTAACCAGGATGGATGGCATCCGCATTGGTGATCTCCGCCGCGGCGATAATGTTGGGAATATTCAAATAGGATTCGCTACTGGACGCTGGGCCAATGCATACTGCTTCATCAGCAAAACGCACGTGCAAGCTATCCTTATCCGCGGTAGAGTAAACTGCTACGGTAGAGATACCCATCTCCCGACAGGTTCTTAATACACGCAGAGCAATCTCCCCACGATTGGCGATTAATACTTTCTTAAACATAGGCCGTGGTTTAGGATGGGTCTACCAAGAATAAAGGTTGGTCATATTCTACAGGAGACTGATCGTCAACTAGAATCTTAACCACTTTACCACTAACCTCACTTTCAATCTCGTTAAAGAGTTTCATAGCTTCGATGATACAAACTACCGTGCCTTCCGAAATCTCGTCACCAACATTTACGAACAAGTCCTTGTCGGGGCTTGGACGACGATAGAAGGTTCCAATCATTGGAGATTTGATAGTGATGTATTTGGAATCATCCTCTGTGGCTTCAGCGGCAGGTGCAGCAGGTGCAGCTGGCGCTTCAGCAGTAGGAGCCGCGGGTGCAGGAGCCAAAGCCGGAGCCGGAGCAGCCACTGGCTGAGGCATGCTAATTACTTGAGTCTTGGCTTCACTTAAAACCGCAGACTCAGTTTTAATATTGATTTTGAAATCTTCAGTTTCGAGATTTACCTCAGCGGCACCGGAGCGGGCCACAAACTTTATAAGATTCTGAATTTCTTTTAAGTCCATGGATGGTTATTTAAATTTTCGGGGTGCAAACAAAGCTAAAAAAATTTACTTGGCGTCAATGGCCCACTTGAGGTAGATCGCTCCCCAAGTAAAACCGCCGCCAAAAGCTGCGAATACAAGATTATCTCCCTTCTTCAACTGCTTTTCATAATCCCACAAACATAGGGGAAGTGTTCCATTAGTGGTATTTCCATAGCGATCGATATTGAGCATCACTTTATCGGAACCCAAACCCATGCGCTTTGCGGTAGCGTCAATTATCCGTTTGTTGGCCTGGTGGGGTACCAACCAAGCAACATCATCCGAGCTTAAATTATTTCGCTCCATGATGCGGGCACTCACATCGGCCATATTGGTCACGGCAAATTTGAAAACCTGCTGGCCTTCTTGGTGCACAAAATGCTGACCTAGCTCAACGGTTTCCTTGCTAGGAGGATACATAGAACCTCCTGCCTTAATATTTAAGTATTGACGTCCAATGCCATCGCTTCGCAGAATACAATCTTGAACGCCCAAACCTTCATCGTTAGCTTCCAAGAGAACCGCGCCACAACCGTCACCAAAGATTACGCAAGTCGTACGGTCATTGTAGTCAATAATTGAGGACATCTTATCTCCCGAAACGATCAAAACCTTCTCATAACGTCCTGATTCGATGTATTGAGAAGCCGCGTTCAGGCCAAATAAGAAACCGGAGCATGCAGCTTGTAAATCATAACCGAAGGCCTTATTCATGCCCATTTCGGAAATTACAAATGAAGCCGAATTCGCCACAGGCATATCAGGTGTAACCGTACAAAAGATGACCACATCGATTTCCTCGGGTTTTACTCCTGCTTTATCCAGGCACTCATGCGCGGCTTTGATTCCCATATGGGAAACACCCTTGCCCTTTTCTCGTAAGATTCTTCTTTCCTTGATACCCGTTCGGGTAGTAATCCATTCGTCGGATGTATCGACCATAGTTTCCAAAACCGCATTCGTCAAGCGGTATTCTGGAAGGTAGCCTCCGACGGCAGTTATAGCTGCTGATCTTGCCATATTAAATGGTAGTTGAGGTGGAAATTTGCTCAGCAAAATTAGCGGAAGCAAATGACTCGGCGCTTAATATCATGTTTTTTATGGCTTCCGGCCCGGATGCACCGTGCGCAAGAAGCACTTTTCCTTTGACGCCCAAGATAGGCGAAGCGCCATAACTTTCATAATTCAGGAGCTCTAAGAACTCATTCTTAAGTCCCAATTCACGACTTAAGCTGAAGAATGATTCCGTTTGTTTTAAAAGCATATTCCCGGTAAAGCCGTCGCAAACAAGTACATCAGCCTCCAAACTGAATAAATCTCTCGCCTCGGCATTTCCCACAAAACTGGGTTCCTGCTCTTGTAATAATTTATAAACTCTTTGATATTGGAGATTTCCCTTGCTGGCTTCTGAACCTGTATTCAGTAAAGCCACCTTGGGACTATTTAGGGATAGCACGGATTGGGCATACGCTTTTCCCAAACGGGCAAATTCAAGGAACTGCTCATCCTTAGCATCGACATTAATGCCCACATCTAGGACTACCGTTCTCCCACCGTTTAACTTAGGGAAGATTGACACTACAGCCGGTCTACTTAAACCATCGTAAAGACCTAACATTTGCATAGCGGCCACCATAAGAGCACCCGAATGACCCGCCGAGGCGAAACTATCAATCTTTGCGGAGGCCAGGTCCTGCATCCCTCTCAGCAAGGTGGAGTTTGGCTTTTGCTGCATGGCCCGAACAGGGTGCTCATCCATAGCAATAGCGTCTGTGCAAGGGTGAAAGACGAAATCCTCAGAAAGGTCCGCGAAATCCTGTTCCAGGCCGTATAGATGCAATTGCGTCTTCTGACCCAGCTGATTTGCTACCTTTTTTATTCCCTCAAGTACAGCCGATGGAGCGTGATCGCCCCCCCTTATATCGATCCCTATCCTTACCATAAAAAAAGGCAGACGCGAGGACTGCCTTAATAATGAGGTGCGTAGAAGCCTTAAGCTGCGGCTCCTTCTTTTTCCATTACCACCTTACCTTTATAGTAAAGCTTTCCTTCGTGCCAGTAAGCACGGTGGTAAAGGTGCGCTTCGCCAGTTACGGAACAAACCGCTACGGTAGGCGCCTCAGCCTTGTAGTGAGTTCTTCTTTTATCACGGCGAGTAGTACTTTGTCTGCGTTTAGGATGCGCCATTTTGCTCTATTTTAATTCAATAAGTCCTTTAATTTATCCCAACGAGGATCCGTATCCTCCTGGTCATCTCTTTCTTGTGGTTCTTCGGGACTGAGTTCTTCTAATTTTTCCAGAATCTCTTGTCCTTTATTTCCAGCCTCTACCTCCGGATGTACAATTTTTAGTGGCTTGGCCAAAACGGCCATTTCGTAAAAGTACTGAGCCACGTTAAATCGAAACTCTCCATGCGGTAAAATCAGTAAATCCTCTTCACTATCGTCAAACTCATCCCCGAATTTCACCCTTACCGATGCCGAGGACTCTAAAGGAAGCCAAAACATCTCGTTGCTAATATCACAGGGCACCCAAACTTTGCCGTTGAGGCTTAAATTAAGGGCCATTTGAGTTTCCCTCTTCGTCAATTGCAAATCTGCTCGCAGCTCTGCTTTTTCGAAATCGGGATAGTTAAAAGCTTCAAAGAACGCCGCATCAATCTGAAAATCAAAATGATGCTCTCCCAATTTCAAGCCCGAGAATGTAATTTCGAATTCCTTCAATCCTTTCTCCATGCCTGATTTTTTAGGGAGCGCAAATGTAAAAATTATTCTTCAACATCAAAGGTGAATTACTTTTTTTTGCCTTTGATTTTTAGGGGGTTGGCCGTTATTTCTGCGGTGGTCTGTCGAGAACGGTGTAGATCAATTGCCGCATAAACGGATGATCTAAATGAAGAAGGGTCTGCTATCCCTTGACCAGCAATATCGAAAGCGGTACCATGGTCAGGACTTGTTCTAATAATCGGTAGACCGGCCGAGTAGTTAACGCCCTCCCCAAAACTTAAGGTTTTAAAGGCTACTAAGCCTTGATCATGGTACATGGCCAAAATGGCGTCAAAGCTTTTATAGGTGCTCGAACCGAAGAAGCTATCTGCGGGATAGGGGCCAAAAGCCAAGGCCCCTTTTTCCTTGGCTTTTTCAATTCCCGGCACGACCTTTTCCTGATCATCGGTGCCAATTACCCCTTTGTCTCCTGCATGAGGGTTCAAGGCTAACACCGCAATACGGCCTTTCGGCTGATGGAAATCTCCTTTCAAACTTTGATGGAGTGCCATAATTTTTTGGGTGACTAAATCCTCGCTAATTAATTCCGTCACCTTAGCAAGGGGAACGTGCACCGTAGCCAGTCCTAATTTCAATTGGGGAGAAAGGAACAACATAGTAGCCTTGGACTTAAAGCGGCTTTCCAGATAATCGGTATGCCCGGAGAAACGGAAATCATCACTCTGGATACTTTCCTTGTGGATGGGAGCGGTTACTAGAGCATCTACCGTACCTTCTTCCAGGGCCGCGCAAGCTGCATCGAGGCTCTTTACGGCGTACTTGCCTAGGGCTGGGTTGACTTTGCCAAAATCCATTTTCACCTCTTCTTTCCAAACGTTTACCAAATTTGGTTTGCCTTCCAGGGCATCCTCGGGCTTATTGATTATATGGAAATTGAAGTCGCGCATCTCAATTGCATTGCGATGAAAAGACACCACCTTGCTAGAGGCAAAAACCACAGGGGTACATAGGCTAAGCATTTCTGGATCAGCAAAGGTCTTGATAATCAATTCCATGCCCACCCCGTTTAGGTCGCCTACGCTAATCCCGATTTTGGGTAGTTGAGAATCACTCATGATTTAGCCTTAATAAAATTATAAATCAAGCGCACGCCTACCCCAGTGCCCCCTTCGGGACGATAATGGTGAGGAGCGTTCAAAAAGGCCGGACCAGCGATGTCAATATGAATCCAAGGGTAATCGGTGAATTTCTCCAAGAATTTACCGGCAGTAATTGCACCCGCTTCGCGTCCGCCAATATTTTTTTGATCGGCAATGCTGGACTTCATGAGTTCGGCATATTCATCCCAGAAAGGAAATCTCGCAATCCGCTCATAGGCTCTATCGCCGGCTAATTGCAGATTATGGAAATCATCCTCTTCTGCGGTACCCATGGCTACTACCCCATATTTTCCTATAGCGATGGCCGCGGCTCCCGTCAAGGTGGCCAAATCCACCACTAATTGTGGCTTATAATTTTTAGCATAGGCCAGGGCATCAGCTAAAAGCATCCGGCCCTCGGCGTCTGTGTTGAGCACTTCAACGGTTGAACCATCATACATTTTTATCACATCCCCAGGAACATAGGCATTTAAGCCCGGGCGATTATCGGTTGCCGGCACTAATCCAATAACATGCACCGGCAATTTATTAGCGGCAATTGCCGATATGGCTCCGATGACTGCCGCGGCACCACCCATGTCACTTTTCATGGAATCCATGGAATTTGGGGTTGGTTTCAAACTTAGACCACCGGTATCGTATACTACACCTTTTCCAACCAAAACAATTGGTTGATCATTTGTATGCCCTTCGCCCTTATACTCCAAAATGCTGAAGCTTGGAGGATCTTGGCTACCGCGGTTAACCGCTAGCAATCCACCCATTTTAAGGGCTTCAATTTTCTTTTTATTAAATACTTCTACCTTAAAGCCAAAGCGCTCCCCAGCCTTTTGCGCTTGTTTGGCCAATTGTTTGGCCGTTAAGAAGCTCAACGGTTCGTTAACTAAGTCACGTGCTAAATAGGTGGCGCCCACCACCGCGTTCAATTCTTGAATCTCCGCCGCAGTAAAAGAGTCAGAAAGCTGAATCTGTAAATCCGCTTTCTTCTCCTTTTTGGTGAAATATTTATCGAAAGAATATTTAGCTAAGGCTAGGCCTTCGGCAAAAGCCATCGCTAAATCAGAACTTTGGGCTTCAATAGCCAAGCTTTGTCCTGAGGCAGCTTTAGAAACTTTAGTCGCTAAAATCCTAGCTTCTTCCAAGGCCTTAGCCCCGGAGCCGTCTGGTAAGCAGGCAACGCTCAGCTCGGGCTGACGACTAAAATGAACATGTGCACCGACTTTGAGTTGAGCATTTAGATAATCTCGTTCTGAAGCCTGCAAATCCAAATTCGCGGCATCTTCTAAACGGTTTAAGAGATATATTTTATGATCCAAGCCATCCGCAGGCTTGCTTGCGCTGAAAATCAACATAAGAATCTTTAAATTTGAGCAAAGTTACCAATTCAAAAGCGTCGAAATTTAAGGGATTTACCCAACACAAAAGACCGATTAAAACGTTAAGCTTACACCCAGTATGCTGATATGAGGAAAATTCTCCTAATCTTTTTCTTATTCCTAGGCTTAGGATTACACGCCACCCATAACCGGGCAGGGGAGATTACCTATCGCTGGGTTAACGGTTTAACCTATGAGGTGACCATTACTACCTATACCCGAGCCTGCCAATTTTGTGCGGACCGCTGCGAGTTGGCAATCGATTGGGGCGACGGTTCAGGAGACACCTTGGGAAGGACCAATGGATCGAATGTGATTTGTGCAAATGCCCGGGATGGCGAAATTATTGACGCTCTAAACCAGATTAGGAAAAACGTCTATATCGGCACCCATACCTACGATGCTCCTGGAATCTACACCATTAAAATGGAGGATCGCAATCGGAATGAGGGAATTAGCAATATCCTCAACTCTAATCAGGTTCCATTTTATATTGAAACGGAATTATTCATCAGCCCGAGCTTGGGCACCAACAGCTCTCCCATATTAACCAACCCCCCGGTTGAACGAGGTTGCGTGGGTAAACGCTTTGAACACAATCCTGGAGCTTTTGACCCCGACGGGGATAGTCTGGCCTATCGATTGGTGTTTTCTAAGGCCCAAGATGGTGACCCTATTTTGAGCATCTATGATCCGCAATATGTGCAGGATTCGGTGAAAATCGACCCCACTACAGGTCTGTTCTATTGGGATTTACCACAGAATGTTGGTCAATTCAATTTTGCTTTTGAGGTCATTGAATACCGAAAAAACAGTCAAGGACGCTATGTCCGCATTGGCTATGTGACTCGAGACCTACAGATCGACATCGAGGACTGTGGCAATAATCCTCCGGTAGTAAATCCAGTTGGTCCATTTTGTGTGGAGGCCGGGACGAGCTTAAATTTTGCGGTATCAGCCAGCGACCCTGATGGTGATGATGTGATCCTCTCGGCTTTCGGTGGCCCTTTTGAAGTGCCCATTCCCCCCGCTACCTTTTCGGAAGTTATGGGACCAGAACCAATTACCGGTTTCTTCAACTGGAACACTCGTTGTTTGCATGTGCGAAAGCAACCCTATATGGTGCATTTTAAGGCGGTTGATATTCCCACCGATCCGAATGATATTGCCCTTACTGATATCTACACTACCGAAATAACAGTTATCGCCCCAGCTCCCCGCAACCCGGATGCGCAGCCGGAAGGTTTTGATATGCGCTTAAATTGGGATCGTTCAATCTGTGGCGATGCAGAAGGTTACTTACTATATCGAAGAGAAGCTGAGTATGGCTTTGTACCTGGGGCCTGCGAAACCGGCGTCCCTGCCTATACGGGCTATGTATTCTGGGATAGTATTGTTGGCGTAAATACCTTGACCTATCTAGATACTACAGATGTGCAAATAGGTAAAGAATACTGCTATATGGTAGTGGCCTTTTTCGAAGATGAAGCGCAATCCTATGCCAGCGAGGAGTTCTGTGCCTCTCTGCCGCTGAGCTTACCCCTAATAACCAAAGTGGATGTGGAAAGTACAGACGGCGCGACCGGAAATATTGGAGTGGCTTGGATCGAAGCTCCAGAATTTGATAGTACCCTATACCCTCCGCCCTATCGCATGGATCTGCTTTTCCGAGAAAAGGACAATGGGGCTTATAGCCTGCTTAACAGCTTTAATAATTTGGACGCTGGCAACTTTGACCATCAAAATCTTAATACCACCAATTCCCAATACGAATATCGCTTAGACGTTTATGCCGGTGCCAACCTTGATTTTGTAGGCTCTACCGCTGCTGCAAGCTCCATTTTTAATACTGCTTCGGGAAGCGACCGCAGTGTGGAATTGACTTTCGACTTTGAAGTGCCCTGGTTTAATGAACGCTATATAATATACCGCGAAAATCCCACTGGTTCGGGGCAATTTGATAGCATTGGGGAAAGCTTTATTCCCGAGTATGTCGACACTGGCCTGGTTAATGGCGAGCAGTATTGTTATTATGCTGAATCTTACGGTCGGTATACGGCCAGCGACTCATTGCCTCAGCCACTCATCAATAGAAGTCAAGTAAGTTGCGCTATCGCCCGAGATACAACCGCGCCTTGTGTGCCTCAGTTCGCGATGAGTAATGTTTGTCCGGATACGATTTATTTTTCCTGGAAATTAGGACAAGGTAACTGTCAAAATGATGTAAGTCGGATTAATATTTATTTCCGAACCGGTGAGGATGGTTTTGGTAGTGAGCCAATTTTAAGTATTCCAACTCGAGGTGATTCTACGGTTCGCTTTGTAAGTGATGGCACCATTTTCGGTTGTTACGCAATAACCGCAGTAGATGATGCCGATCAGGATCCGGGAGGGGTGGCCAATGAAAGCGCCTTGAGTGAAGAACTCTGTATCGAGAGTTGTTTTACCATTTCCTTTCCAAATGTCTTTACCCCTAATTCGGATGGGATTAACGACCGCTTTTTGCCCATTGAAATTGAGCAAGTATCCACGCTGGAAATTGAGATATTCAATCGTTGGGGGAATTTAATTTACCGAAGCAATGATTTGGATGATTTTGCGGTGAACGGCTGGGATGGGACAATCCAAGCCAATGGACAAGCAGCAACGGACGGTGTTTACTATTACATTGCTCGCTACACCGCCGAGAGCATCGGACCAAAAACTGAACAAACCGCTTCAGGATTTGTACATCTATTCAGATAAAAGAACATGTTTACAGGAATTATTGAGAGCCTCGGACAATTGGAAGAAAAACGTCAGGAGGGCACAAATCTCCATCTGCGATTTAAATGCGATTTTACCAATGAGCTAAAAATAGACCAAAGTTTAGCTCATAATGGGGTTTGTCTAACCGTGGTTGAAATTGAAGGCGATAGCTACACCGTAACCGCTATCGATGAAACCCTTAAGCGAAGTAACATCGGTAACCTAGAATTAGGCGATGAGGTCAACCTGGAGCGCTGTATGCAAGCCAATGGACGTTACGATGGTCATATTGTACAAGGACACGTGGACACCATGGCTAGCTGTGAAAGTATCGCGGAAAAAGATGGCAGCTGGGAATTTCACTTTTCGCACCCGCGGCAAAGTTTACCCCTTACGGTAGAAAAGGGTTCCATTACCATAAATGGAGTTAGTTTAACGGTGGTTGAAAGTGATCCTGAACACTTCTCAGTGGCTATCATACCCTATACCTATGAGCATACCAATTTCAAAGGATTGAAAGTGGGCAGTAAGGTAAATATCGAGTTTGATATTCTGGGTAAGTATGTAGCCAGAATGATGGAGCAAAGACAAGCCTAGATTTTGCCCGGCTCCGCTTAGTTAACTAAGGACATATCTTCCTTCATTTTCTCGCGAAAATGAAGATACACGAACACATACAGGGGCATACCCAAAAAGAAAAAAAGGTAAAAATCCGTGGTTTTTCTTTCTTTCTTCACCGCCCGATAAAACTTACTTTGGGCATTGAAGGACGCGAAAAGACAGCCGACGTAAACAAGCCAAGCGACGGGAAATAGGAACAGCCCTAAAACACTACCGGCGTATACGGTAAAGGCCATCAAGGACAAAGTAATGAGGTAAGCAACTAAGGCTATTTTAGAATACTGCCCATAACGCGCGAGAAAGTGTTCGGCATTATCGTATTGCTGATTATTTATTTTACCCTGTAAGCGCAGCACTTCTTCATCAATCCCTCTTGACTTTAACTCCTCCAGAGCCATACTTCGGATTTGTTCCGAATATCCGTAAACCTTATAGTTCCGAACTATTTCAATCAGCTTGTCCTCAGAATAAGTAGCGAACTTTTCTTGCATTGCAAAGCAGTTTTAAATTCAGCTAAGGACTAACTTTAATAATTGTTCGCGGCTAAAACCAAATTCCGAAAGTTGCTCCTTTCTGGAGGCATGCTCCACAAACTCCTTCGGAAGCAGAATGTGCTGATAATCGGCCTTGAGCACGCCGGATGAAAATAATTCGCGAATCCCCTGGTGAACACTGCCTCCCACCGGGTTTTCATCTACTAGAATAAGCTTTTCAGCCTCTGCTAAGGCCAGTCTTAAAGCCTCAAGATCAAGCGGTCTATAAAGCGGAATATGCAAATGGGACCAAGCGCTTTCCTCGGCAACACTTTGCACCATTCCCGCTAGGCTGCCATAAGATATAAGCATCTTATTGCTTTTCCCCGTGTACCACAAATGAGGCTCCAGCCCTTGCCAATACTCATCTATCTGTGGATCATAACTCGCTTTAGGGTAACGCAAGAAGACTGCTTTATCTTCCTGCTCGAGAGCCCAGTCCAGCATTTGTCCTAAGGCCTTAGCTCCAGCCGGTGCTCCCAAAACAAGATTAGGAATATCCGAGAGCATAGACTGATCAAAAACCCCGTGATGGGTAGGACCATCTTCACCCACCAAACCGGCTCTATCTAAAATAAAAACTACCGGTAGAGCTTGCAATGCTACATCGTGAACAATTTGGTCGTAGGCTCTCTGGGCAAAGGTGCTGTAGAGGTGAACAATAACCCTCTTTCCATCCGCCGCCAGGGCTGCTGCCATGGTCACCACGTGCTGCTCGGCAATTCCAACGTCAATTACCCGCTCAGGAAACCTGGACTGAGCAGTCCTTAGACCTGCACCAGCCAGCATAGCGGGACTTAAAATAACTAGGTTTTGATCTTGTTCAAGCTTTGGCAAGATATAGGCTTCAAAAGCGGATTGGTAGCTAGGTGCGGCCGGTTTTCCCTTGCGGCTGATATCGTCAAGATAGCCCAGACCCTTTTGAGTATGTAGGTGAAGAAAGACCGGACTCTGATACTGGTCGGCCTCCTTGAAATATTCCAAGATCGAATTTAGGTCATTCCCGTCTTGACCCTCTAAATACTGAAAGCCCAGGGATTCAGCAAAATCCCGATATCTCCCATTCGCTTGAAGACCACCAACATTAGGGTCAATACTTCCTTGGTTATCATTAAGAATAATTAAACAAGGAAGGGCGAGGTCGCCTAAATAGTTCAGCGCTTCAAATGCTTGTCCGCCGGTGAGGGCTCCATCGCCAATCACCGCAATATGTCTGCGCTTGATCTTATCTAAATCGGCTGATTTAATAAAGCCCGCCAAAGCGGAAATGGAAGTGGATGAATGCCCAGCACCAAAGGGATCATAGGAACTCTCCTGCCTTTTGGTGAAACCCGAGATACCTCCCTTTTGACGATTGCTGGCAAACAGCTTTTGCCTTTCGCAGAGAACCTTATGAGCATAGGCTTGATGTCCTACATCCCAAATTAATATATCCTCCGGAGTTCGAAAGTAATAATGCAAAGCAATGCTCAATTCTACCACTCCCAAACTGGATCGAATATGTCCTGCCTTAGTCGCCGTTTCAGTTTGGATAAAATCGCGCAACTCCGCTGCCAAGGTCGGCAATACATCTGCCGAAAGGCCTCGGATGTCGAGTGGGCTATTTATTTCCTGTAAGCAGGGATATCTCATGCGGCAAAAGTAAGGCTCTTGCCGATGCTTGAAAAACTTATAGAAGAATCCAATTTAAGCCACAAAAAAACCCCGGGGTTTATCCCGGGGTATAACCAATTAACCAAACCTTTTTAATTACTGCTTGCGGCCAAAGACCCTGCGCAAAAAGCGATTAAATCGCTCCAGCACCAAGTACATTACAGGCACTACAATCAGCGTTAAGAACGTAGCAAATACTAGACCAAAAATCACCGTCCAGGCCATTGGAGACCAGAACACCGCATTATCTCCACCGAAGTAGATATTTGCTCCTCGTCCGTCTAGTAAACCGATAAAGTCAATATTCAATCCAACCGCCAGCGGCAATAGACCCAATACCGTGGTAATGGCGGTAAGTAATACCGGACGTAAACGAGTTTTGCCGCCTAATTCAATGGCCTCTACTAACTTCTCGTCCGCTAATTCCTCACCTTCGGGTAAGTTAGCTTCTTCGCGTAAGCGAGCCCGACTGAGTTCGATGAAGTCAATTAATACAATACCATTATTTACTACAATTCCGGCTAGAGATACAATACCAATTCCAGTCATGATCACCACAAACTCCATCTGGAAGATTCCTAGTCCTAAGAATACCCCAATGGTACTGAAGAGTACAGTAAGAATAATGATAAATGGCTTGAGCGCCGAATTAAACTGGGATACCAGGATAATGAAAATTAAGGATACGGCGATCAACATCGCGCGGCTCAAGAATTCCGCACTTTCTTGCTGTTCTTGCTGTGAACCTGTGAATTTCAAATCATAGTTCTCCGGCATTTCGAAATCTGCCAACACGGCTTTGATTTCATTATTGACCTCTGTTTCGTTGAAGCCTTCCACAACATTGGAATACACCGTAATCAAGCGTTCAGAATCTTTACGCTTAATCGAGTTATAAGAGTTCACGAACTCATAAGAAGTAACCGCCGAGATTGGCACTTGAACAATCTGCCCGCTTGCCTGAGAACGGAAGGTTACCAGTTGGTTCATCAAGCTTGCCACATCGTAACGGTACTCCTTCTTCAACCGGATCTCGATCGGGTAATCGTCCTCACCCTCCTTGTATTTACTCGCTTCCGAACCGTAAAGAGCGGTACGCAAGACCAGCGCAATTTGCTGGGTGCTTACTCCCAAGCGTCTGGCTCTGTCGCGGTCAATTCGCACCAGCATTTCGGGTTTATTGGTTTCCAAGTCAATTTGCAAACCTTCAATTCCGGGAATCTCCGCTGCGTCGATAATCTGCTTCACCTCATCGGCAGAAGCAATTAATTGATCAAACTCACTACCAGTAATCTCAATGTTGATAGGTCGTCCAGTCGGAGGGCCATTCTGTTCTTTTTCAACTGTAATGGTTAAGCCTGGCATCCAGTTGTTTAAAGCCTGAGTGATTTCTCGCTGGATAGCAGATGTACTAATCCCATTTCGATATTCATATTCGATAAATGAAACGGTAATACGCGCTTTATTGGGCGTATTTTGGCCTCCCCCACCAAATTCATTTTGAGATGCTGTTTCCGCTCCAACATTGGTAACCACGCTTTTCACCAAGCTATCGTAAGGCACTAGTAGCACATCTAACTCGGCCTCCACTAACATGGCAATACTATCCGTGGCTAAAACATCGGTACCCAGAGGCACTTCTACAAATACATTGATGTAATTCGGTTCATTCTCGGGGAAATCAACCAGCTTAGGATTGGAACCGAAGTAGAACATGATGGAGAATACCATCAAAAACAAAGTACCGCTGATGATGGCTAAAGGTCTCCACTTTCTTAAAGCATAGGCCAAGGTTTTAGCGTAGAGGTTTTCTACCCTTGGTAAGAATACCAATTGGAACCAGGCCGAAAGATTATTTAGCACATAGGTGAAGAGCAATACTCCAGCCGCAATAGCCGCTAATAGGTTGCCCAAGATGGTCATCGAAGCCAAATGGACGAGTAGACTCAATACCGCAAATACCGCAAAGTAAATAAGGGCCTTGCGGTGATTCTTCTCCGCTTCAAAATCTTGCTTCTTAATAAAGGCTGCAGCAATTACCGGGTTGATTACCAAGGCCACAAATAGAGATGATCCTAAAACGATAATCAAGGTTCTGGGCAAGTAACCCATGAACTCCCCAATGATACTATCCCAAAAAATCAAGGGGAAGAAAGCCGCCAAGGTAGTGGCGGTAGAACTAATAATAGGCACGGCAACCTCACCTACCCCTTGTCGAGATGCTTCCCAGGCCGTGAGGCCTTCCTCGGCATAAAGCCGGTAGATATTCTCAATAGTAACAATGGCATTATCCACCAGCATTCCTAAGGCTAGAATCAGTGAGAATAATACAATAAAGTTCAAGGTCACTCCGGAGGCGCTAAGCACTAAAAAGGAAATGAACATGGAGAAAGGTATACTCAATCCCACGAATGTGGCATTGCGTAATCCAAGGAAGAATAAGAGGGTTAGCGTTACAAGGATAACTCCCGAAATAATGCTGTTCTCGAGGTTAGCAATCTGATTTCGGGTTTGTGTACTCTGATCGTTTGTAATGGTGATCTTAAGTCCATCTGGGAGATTGAATTTCTTCGCATCCTTGATGATCTCACGAATCTTATCCGTGGCATCCAAAAGATTCTCGCCGCCCTTTTTAATTACGTTCAAGGATACTACCGACTCTCCATCTAAACGGGCCATACTTTCCACCTCCTGATAGGTGAATAATACATCCGCGATATCCTTGAGGTAAACGATATTGCCTTTTTCGTGCTTAACAATCACATTGCGGATTTCCTCCATGGAGGTAAATTCTGCATCGGTCCGAATGCTACGACGGGTTTTACCCAGGAGAATATCCCCCGCGCCGATATTGATGTTTTCCGCCGCCAGGGCATTTTGTACATCGTTAAAGCTAAGCTTGTTCTGCTGTAGCTTAGGCATATCTACATTAATCTGTACTTCCTTCTCCTTATCGCCCGTAATGGTGGCCTCGGAAATCTCACCTAGCTCTTCAATCTCATCTTGTAAGAGCTCTGCATAGTCTACCAAGTCATCAATGGAGTAATCTCCCGATAAGTTGATGTTCAAAATCGGAATTCTACTTAAGTCGATATCCAGTACAACCGGGTCTTGATCCAAATCCGAAGGAAGATCACTCATAGCACGATCTACAGCATCCTTCACGTCTTTCAAGGCCTGTTCCGTATCTACGTCGATATTGAACTCCACATTAATAATGGAAACATCTTGAACCGATTCGGAATTCAAGTTTTTAATTCCATCCACCGACTTGATTTCCTTCTCCAAGGGTCGGGTAATCAAGTTTTCAATATCCTGAGGGGTATTACCAGGATAAGGGGTTTGCACGTAGATTAGTGGGAATACAATTTCTGGAAAGGACTCTTTCGGCATGGTGATATAGGAGAATAAGCCGAATAGAATCAGAAGTGTAGAAAGAATAAATACACTAATGCTATTTCGCAGGGCTAGGGTACTCAGCCCAAAGTTTCTGTTGGTCTTTGTTGCCATAGTTATCTCTTATTGGATGTCTACCAACTGACCGTCACTCAGGTTATTTGCACCTACAACGATTACTTGGTCCCCGGCCTTTAAACCAGCCATGATTTCTGATGATTCACCGTAGGTGCGTCCTAAGGTCACATATTGTTTTTCGGCTTCAAAACCGCCGTCAACCGCTTTGGTGCGATAAACATAATCCCCTTCAAGGTCTTTTAAAATAGCCATGGAAGGAATGACTAGAGCTTCGCTGTTTTCATAGTCCATGAATTTGATTTCCGCCAATAAATTAGGCTTCAATAATTCATTGTTATTCGCTAATCCAACTTTAACGGTAAAGCTGCGATTTTCCGGATTAATGAACTGACTGGTAAAAATTACTTCCTCTTCTTGTTCCAAGCCCAAAGAAGGGATCTTAACGCTTACGGCATCACCCACGGCAATATCCTTCAAGTACTTTTCGGATAAATCGGTCTCTAACTCTAAATTGCTTAGGTCTACAACCCTCGCTACTGGGGTACCGGCGCCAACGAATTCCCCTTCATTAACTACCACCTGATCCAGAGTTCCATTCACGGGAGATTTTACAAAGGTATTCTCAAATTGTGCCTTGGCTTGTTTTACCCGATTCTCAGCGGCCTTAAAGTTGGTCTCCGCATTGAGGTACTCAATTTCTGAACCGATGCTATCTTTCCACAGACGTGCCCGACGCTCGTAGGTAGTTTTAGCTAATTTATAAGCCGCTTCGGCTTCGCGTAGCTGTCCTTCGATGAAATCGCTTTCTAAACGCAAGATGGTCTGGCCTTTACGCACTCTAGCGCCTTCTTTAGCCAATACCGCTATGACACGTCCATTTCCTTCGGCGCTAAGGCGAACATTTTCTTTAGAAGTAACCGTCGCATTTAAGCGTACAAAGTGTCGGAAGGTTTCGAGTTCCAAGTTTTGAACGCGCACCGGGGTTAAGCGAACTTCCACGTCCACCTTAGTGGTGTCCATGCGGGCGATACGCTGCTCTAGGCTGTCTATTTCAACTTGCAGTTTCTTGAGCTCACCTTGTTTCTGGTCTAAGCTCCTTTGCATGGTGGCCAGGTCGTTTTGAGAACATGCCGCCAATAAGCCGAGTGATAATAAGATACTTAGTTTTTTCATGGTTGTCTTTGGAATAAATTATTGACCTAGAGCGTATTCTAGTGCTTCTTTTGCGTTTAAGACATTTAAAATGGCAGAGATATAGTTGCGTTCTGCTTCGAGATATTGATTTTCCGCTTGGGTTAGTTCCAAACTGCTGGCTAAGCCCTCCTGATACTTTCTTAAAGTACGATTGCGAATTCTTTCACTTAAGCCTCGGTTGCGGGTTTGATTATCCAAATTATCTAGGGCAAATTGATAATCGCTAACCGCCTGCTTGTACTGTAGTTCAAGCTGGCTTTCCGTGGCCGTTTTAGCCACACGCAGCCTATCCAGGTCGATCTTGGCCTTTTGCACTTTGGCTTGTCGACCCATACCGGCAAAAATGGTCCAATTCACGCTGGCACCGATAGTAGTTCCTGGAATCCAGAAGGTGTTGAAACTAAAGGCATCACTTGCGGTATTGGCAAAATTGCTTTGGGTATGATTAATGAAGCCGCTTACCGTGGGGAAATACTTAGCCCTTTCGTTGGATAATTGAAGACTCGCGCCTTTTTCCTCGCTTAATAAGCTCCGATAAGTAATGTGTTGATCAACTTGGAATACGGTTCCGGCTAAGCTCACATTAGAAGTAACCGGGTTAATTACCTCCTCTAAAGAAGAGCTTAAGACAATCTGCTCTTCTAAGGGAATTCCCATATTGAACTTTAGTAATTGGTAGGCCAAACTCACTTGACGCTCCGCATTGCGCACATTGTTTTGGATATTGTTTAAGAGGAGTTCCATTTGGGTAACATCCTGATCCTCAACAAATCCATTTTCGAAGAGCTTTTTAGTTTCCTCGTAATTATTTTTAATGGTCTCTAAGTTTTTACTTAGAATGTCCAAAGTCTCTTGGGCCACTAAGGCTCCGTAATAACTTTGAGCTGTATTACGGCGCGCTTCAATCTCCGCTTGCTCCCGCTCTAAGGCCTTGGTTTCCTTAAATACTCGAGTAGCCTGTAAAGCCACAAAGTAAGACCCATCTAATAAGAGCTGGTTCAATTGGACTTGAGCCTGATTTTGATGGGCTACGCCAAAAGCAACGGTGGCAAACTCATCCTCAGGGGCATTGGGATCAAAAAAGCGGGCTGGAATCGGTTGCTCGGGAATTTGAGCATTATAACTATAACCGAAGCTACCACTAATTTGAGGAAGCCCGATGGCCGCAGTCTCTTTAATGGTTTTGCGCGCTTTCTCATAGTCCAAAACCTTGTCAAGGACCGTGTAAGCATTTCGGGCGGCAAAATCCTGTGCTTCTTGCAATGAGAAGGGCTTAGCCTCCTGCTGTGCAGTTAAGCTCAGGCTTACTATGGCCATCCCTAGCACTAGGTGTTTTTTCATGATGGTATTTTAGTGGTTGTCTTTAGTTTTTCTTCTAGATACGCCACGCCTTTTTCATTCGCGATTCCGCGTACGTGGTAGATCAATATTTCGCGCATTAAGTCGCGCATTGGACGGTCTTTTAAAAAGTGTAAATCCGCTTCAGTCATGGTGCGAGCCCTAGCGTAATAAAGGAAGGCCACCACATCAGCATCCAACTCTTCGCGATAGATTCCTTCGGCCTTGCCTTTCTTTATATTGGCTTCCATCATGGTATACACGATGTCCCGGCGTTTAATCTCTAATTCCGCAAATACTTCTGGATAGTAACGCTCCAGCTGAAATTGCATGCTGTGGTCATGCGCTTCAATATTTTCACATACTACGTCATCCATGGCAAACAACATATCGATGGCATTTCCATCACCGTCAAGTTGCTCCAGCATTCGTGTTTTGATGCTATCAAAAACTTTGTCCACTACTTGGGCCACCAATTCTTCCTTGTTCGCAAAGAATTTGTACAAGGTTTTCTTCGACACGCTGAGCTCCTTGGCTATGTCATCCATGGTAACTGGTCGCAGGCCGTAACGTGAAAAAAGTTCTTTAGCTCTAACTAAGATTTCAATCTCCATAATTTCCTTATCGGCGGCAAAACTAGAAAACAAAGTTCACTTGGAAACTATAAATTAAAAAAAGTTTCTCGGTGTTAAGGTTTCTTTAACATCACCTAGCTGAGAGGGGAATTTTTTGTGAAATTTGCGCCGCAAACATTGTTGATAATGAACCCATCTATAAAAGATATTCTTCAATCCAAGCCGATAGGAACTACCATTAGCCTAAGAGGTTGGGTGCGTACTTTTCGCAGTAACCGTTTTATCGCCCTTAGCGATGGATCTACCATCAAAACTTTACAATTGGTGGTAGACTTTGAATCCCTTTCCGAGGAAGTTTTAAAGAAGATTAGTACCGGAGCCGCCATCCTTGCCACCGGTGATTTAGTGAGCTCCCAAGGTAGAGGTCAGGACGTAGAGATGCATGTTACGGAAATTGATGTAGTCGGTGAGAGCAATCCCGAGGAATACCCCTTGCAACCCAAAAAACACTCCTTAGAGTTTTTACGTGATATCGCGCATTTGCGGATGCGCACCAACACCTTTGGAGCGGTGATGCGAGTTCGACATCATCTCGCTTTCGCAGTGCACGAATATTTTCATAAAAATCAATTCTTCTACTTACATACTCCGATTATTACCGGTAGCGATGCCGAAGGTGCCGGAGAGATGTTTAATGTTTCTGTATTGGACAAGAAGAACCCTCCCCTTAAGGAGGATGGAAGTATCGATTACAGCCAAGACTTTTTTGCCAAGGAAACCAACCTTACCGTTTCAGGCCAGTTGGAGGCAGAACTTGGTGCCCTTGCACTATCAAAGGTTTATACTTTCGGCCCAACCTTCCGGGCGGAAAACTCCAATACCTCCCGTCACTTGGCGGAATTTTGGATGATTGAGCCAGAGGTCGCTTTTGCCGACTTAAACGACAATATGGATCTAGCCGAGGACTTTCTGAAATATGTCATTCGCTATACTCTTGAACATTGTGCCGATGACCTAGAGTTTTTGGAGAAGCGACTCCTCGACGAAGAGAAAAGCAAGCCGGAAAAAGATCGCAGTCCTCATGCCTTGCGGGATAAACTGCAATTTGTTGCGGATAATAATTTCCGACGGGTGTCCTACACCGAAGCGATTGAAATTCTACGTAATTCTAAGCCCAACAAAAAGAAGAAGTTTAGCTATATAATCGATGAATGGGGCGCCGACCTGCAATCTGAGCATGAGAAGTTCTTAGTTCAGCATTTCAACGCTCCGGTAATCCTATTTGATTATCCCGCTAAAATTAAGGCCTTCTACATGCGCCTGAACGAGGATGAAAAAACCGTTCGAGCCATGGACATTCTCTTCCCTGGTATTGGCGAAATCGTTGGAGGTTCTCAACGTGAAGAACGTCATGATGTCTTGTTGGGTAAAATGAACGATTTTGGCATTGATCAGGAGGAATTACAATGGTATCTCGATACACGGAAATTTGGCAGTTGCCAGCATAGTGGCTTTGGATTAGGTTTTGAAAGATTGGTCCTTTTTGTAACGGGTATGACAAATATTCGCGACGTGATTCCCTTCCCAAGAACTCCAGGAAGCGCGGAATTCTAAATCAAAGTCCGGCAGGAAACCCGGTACTGGCATGGCATTTGCTTAAAAGTGCAAAAACGGCAAAATCTTTGATAGAGGCGGGCCGCTTTTTGTTAACTTCACCAAGCGAAACTAACCTATGCTTAAGCAACAGCTCAACCAAAAATTACTGCAAAAACTCAGTCCGCAGCAGATTCAGCTAATGAAGCTGATTCAACTGCCTACGCTTGCTTTTGAGCAAAAGATTAAGGAAGAGCTGGAAAGCAATCCCGCTTTGGAAGAAGGGAAGGAGGAAAGTGAAAATTCGACAGAGGATCTGGACTTTGAAGCCTCAGAAGAAGTTCGAGAAGATGAAGTTATTGAGGCCGAGGAAATCAATGTGGATGATTATCTCAGCGATGATGAAATTCCCGATTACCGCTTACAGGCTAATAATTATTCGGCCGATGATGAGGAAAGCAAAGTTCCCATTACAGGCGGGAAGAGCTTCCATGAGTTTTTAATCGAGCAACTCAATACTTTTCCCCTTAGCGAGGAAGACCGGAAGGTTGCAGAATACCTAGTAGGTAATATCGATGATGACGGTTATATCCGTCGTGACCTACTAGCGATCGTCGATGATTTGGCCTTTACCCAGAACGTATTTGTGGAGCCCGAGCATCTGGAAAACATTCTAAAACTTATTCAAAGTTTAGAGCCGGCCGGGGTAGGTGCCCGTGATTTAAAAGAATGTCTTTTAATCCAATTACGTCAACAGGAAAGCTCCTATCATCAACGCTTGGCCATTGAAATATTGGAAGACTATTTCGATGAATTCACTAAAAAGCATTATTCCAAACTCGTACAGCGATTGGAACTCGACGAGGAGGATTTACGCCGGGCCATCGACGACATCACCCGACTAAACCCCAAGCCGGGAAACAGCACCAGCAATAGTAATCGCGATGTTCAAGTTGTTGTTCCCGATTATACCCTCCGGATTGTAGAGGGTGAACTCGAATTAAGTCTTAATGGCCGAAACGCTCCCGAGTTAAACGTGAGTCGCGAGTACCGCGAAATGTTAGAAACCTATCGTCAAGGCCAAAAAAATAACAAGGCTCAAAAAGAAGCCGCTCTCTTTGTCAAACAAAAACTTGATGGTGCCAAATGGTTTATCGAAGCCATTAAGCAAAGGCAGCAAACCTTGATGTTTACCATGGGCGCGATTATGCAGTATCAAAAGGACTATTTCCTTAGCGGAGATGAGACCAAATTACGTCCGATGATCCTCAAGGATATTGCGGACGAAATCGGTATGGATATCTCCACCGTTTCCAGGGTAGCCAGCAATAAGTATGTCAATACTCCCTATGGAACTTTCTTGATTAAGGAGTTCTTTAGCGAAAGCATGAAGAATGAGGCTGGCGAAGATGTGAGCACCCGCGAGATTAAAAAGATTTTATCCGATTCCGTGGCCGAAGAAGATAAACGCAAGCCACTTACCGATGACAAACTAGCCCAAGTACTCAAGGACAAGGGCTATCCGATTGCGCGTAGAACGGTAGCCAAATATCGCGAGCAACTGGATATTCCCGTGGCACGTTTACGAAAACAACTCTAGGATGAAGCCCGGATTAGCCAAGCTAGTTTCTATCCTCTTTCACCCTGCCATTTACCCTTTGGTGGGCCTGTATTTCATTTTCGAATATCTTCCTTATCACTATCCCAATCGAGTAGTCATTCTTTCCTTGGTGATGGTTTTTTGCGGGACCTATTTGATTCCCGTTTTAATTAGCCTCTTACTCTTCCGTTTCCGCGTTATTAGTAGCCTAATGATGGATAAGGCCCGAGATCGACGCTGGCCCTATGTTGCGGGTATCGTCTGCTTTTACCTAACGGCGGGATTGGTGCAAAGTGCAGGTTTAGCCTCAGAGGCCTATCAGTATCTCTATGGGGCGGCTTCCGTTATCCTTCTGCATTTGATGCTGCTACCATTTTTAAAACCTAGTGCCCACCTAGGAGGCTTAGGTGGATTCTTGGGCTTAATGATGGCCATTTCTTGGCGCTATGCCCTAAATCTGCTACCCTTCATCGGGCTTCTTTTTCTGGTAGCTGGAATTGTAGCCGCCGCGCGCTGGAAACTTGAGGCTCATGATGGCAAGGAATTGTTACTTGGTTTTTCCAGCGGCCTGGCCATTGTCTTCAGTACAGTATATTTCTTAGCCCCATAAGAAAGGCGGAGCCAGCTATGCCGGTCCGCCTTCTCGTATACAGGGGGGAAGAAAGATTATCTCATCAAATTTCGATTTACGAATGCCGCAATATCATCCCAGTATTCATGGTGTAATGAGGCCTGATTTGCTCCTTTATACTGAGAGTTACCATTGATTCGGATGTACTCTAAATCCTGGCCGTCAACAAAACCTTTTTGACGCGCGGCTTGTGCCATAATATCAGTGCCAAATCCGGCGACCCCACCATAATTATAATTACCAATAATTCTGGTTCCATTAGTAAAGTGGGCATCCCAATGGTTGATTAACATCATCGCCGCATCACTACGATCAATCATATTATTGTCGAAAGAATAGGTGAACATGCCTATATACCCTCTCACATCACTACTCGCTCCCTGGTTATCGCTGTTGTCAAAACCTAATTGACTCACAGAATTGGTGAATAAGTTGCGATGAGTCGTTACACTTATATTGGCAATCTCATTTGAATCCAAATAGGCTACCGACCAAGCTAAGGCCGCACCGGAGCTCCATCCGCCGACAAAAATATTAGCGGTATCCACCCCATAGACATCAGCGTTAAGACGGAAATAGCGAACCGAGGATCGAACATCTTGGAAAGCCTTAACAAAAGCGTTATACGTCTGGCCTTCGATGGCATATTTCACTATCGCAACATTTAAACCACGCAAAGCAAGGTTGGTAGCCAATTGACGAAGTTTAGGCATTTCGCTGTAGCTAGAGAAGCCACCTCCAGGGCCGAGAATCACCAGGGGACGCGGACCGCTAATTTCACTAGGAACGGTGTAGAATTCTGCTTGGTGATGAAGCTTAGAACCATATTGAAATTTAAGGGCTTGTACTTGCTCACCTAATTGATGGGTACTCATTCCATTGCCAACCGTATGGTGGTCGGGTTCATTATAAAGGCGAGTTTGCTCATCGCTCATTAGGGTATCATCCTTTTCACAAGAGCTTAAGAATATAGCTCCCATTACAAATACACTTACTTTAATTAGGTTTAATACTGTAGATTTCATGTCTCTAAATTTTTGGTTTAACATTTTCACTGCAGCAAACCTAGGTCCGCTTAAGGCCTGGTTTTGAGCAGTTATGTTGCTAAATCTTGAAGACCTCTACAAACATCAATTTTTGAATTCAGTCCCTTTATGAACTCATGTTGCAAGGTCTTTAACTTATGATGCAAAGCCCCGGTTTCTACCTTATTAATAGTACTTTAGAGACGCTTTGAAACCCATGAGCTCCAGAAACTCTACATATTCCGATTCTTCTCGTCCGGCAAATCTCTCCATGGACGAGCGCTTCTTATTGCGTTTAGAGGAGTATATCCTGGATAATTTAGAGACGGAAGATTTCAGTGTAGAAGACTTGGCTCAAGAGGTGGCCTTTAGTAGGTCTCATCTTTACCGAAAACTTCAAAGCCTTACCGGACAATCCATTAGTCAGTTTATTCGAAAAATCCGCTTGGAAAAGGCTTACGAACTTTTAGCGGATGAGGTGGCTACCGTCTCTGAGATTGCCTATCGGGTAGGCTTTGGCTCCAATACCTACTTCAGTAAGTGCTTTAATGAGCTTTATGGCTTTCCTCCGGGAGAGTTAAAAAAGAGGCTCCATAACCCTCATCAAATAACTGAGGAGAACACACCGGGTCCGGTAACAAAAAAGATAAACCCCATTGAATCCTTACACCCGGCTGGTGATGGGGAACTTGTTGAGGAGCTTTTTCGAGCTCTAATTCCCTTCAAACCAAGCCTAGAAAAGTTTGTACTAATCGATGAGGATGAAGGGGAAAGTTTGGATCATCGGCTTTTGGCTTATCAGACCATTAAGTGTTTCCCCTGGCCCTTAGGGGTAGAACTGCGCCGCCTCTTTTCTGCGAGTTTCCGAGAAGTGTCGGAAGAACGTCTACAACAAAGTGAAAAGACCTTGCGCAAAACCCTGCGTTTTTGCCTTTTCCTTATGGTGGCCGAGTGCTTAGATGCCATTCAAAATAAGTCTGGATTTAAGGGTCTTGATGGGAAAGGGGAGCAGCTTTGTAGGGCTCTGGAAAACCTGAAGGACGCAGACTTATTCTTTGGTCTCCAAAGCTGTTCCACGGCCTTACAGGAAATTAACGAGCTCTTTATTCCCGAACTCAGGGACTTTTTAGACCCTACGGTTGAGAGGGAGCTTATTGATTGGCAGGAACAAAAAACCCAGGATACTTCCCTAGAAATCCGCTGTCAAGCTCTAGATCAGTCCTTAAATCTCATCTTAAAAAAGATGAGTTTCCTTGCTCGTTATCGCTTGGTAAATATCAGCGAGATACGAGTAATCAAAGACAAATTTGAATCCGCTCGCTTTGAACATCAATACCACTTCTTAAATGCGGTAGATGCCGACTTCAAAGTCCATGCGGAGAATTTAGAACGATTCGCTGATTCTCGGGCCGTTTTGCTAATGCAGAGCATAAAGGATACCGGTCGCTTCCTCAATCTATCGCCTTTTTTAGTGGACACCTATGACGCCGAATTGAAAAGCGGCTCTAAACGAGATGTATTCTTATTGAAAGAGGTAGAGTTAGGGATCCTTAAATATGAGGGCTCAGACCTCAATCGAGTTGAATCCCTCCAAGAAAACCCTCAATACCCGATTTGGCATCGGGCCTTCCAGCATAGTTTAAAATTCCTTCGCCCGCTATGAGTCAAGGTAAAAACATATCACCTTATAAATTCCTAGACGCCTACGGTCGGGGGGATGTCGATAATTTCTTCGGGCGAGACCAAGAAGTAGAAGATGCCTATACCAAGGTTTTTCAAAGTAAAATCCTGCTAGTGTATGGGGCTTCCGGAACAGGGAAATCAAGCTTAATCCATTGCGGTCTTGCCAATAGATTTAGTCAGTCTGATTGGATGCCGATATCCATCCGCCGAGGCGGCCATATCCTAAAATCGATACGGACGCAGCTTAATGGATATCTCTATGAGGATTCGCTTACAAGCGCAGCAGACCTGCCCAAACCGGAAGAAATAAAGACCCAGGTTCAACAGGTGTTTCTAGACCATTTCAAACCGCTTTATTTCATTTTCGATCAATTCGAAGAACTATTCATATTTGGCGATCAAGCAGAATGGCAATCCTTCGCAGATACCTTACAGGTACTGCTGGAAAGTGAGTTGGATTTACATTTCATTTTCGTGGTGCGGGGTGATTATCTAGAGTACCTAAATGAATTTGAAAAGCAAATTCCAGGCTTTTTCGATAATCGCCTGCGGGTAGAAAAGATGACGGCTAAACAGGCGGAACAAAGTGTAATCCGACCAGCAGAGAATTCAAGTATTCAGATAGAGGAGGGCTTTGTGGAAAGCTTACTGCAGCGCCTAAGCAATCGGGCAAATGCTATTGAACCCACCTTTTTGCAGGTGTATTTAGACCGCCTGTACCGCGAAGAATACCAGCGTACTGAAGGAAAGAACATGATCTTTCGGACCAAGGACCTAGATTATATTGGGCCCATTGATGACATCCTGGCTGAGTTCGTGGATGAGCAAGTATTCAAAATGCCTGATTCCAAATTGGCATGGACTATTCTGAAGTGTTTCGTATCTCTGGAAGGAACCAAAGTACCCTTGCGAGTGGATGAAGTAAGCGATGCCCTTCAGCAATTAGGGGAGGATGTTCCTCGGCAAAAGCTTATCGAAAATCTCGAAGAACTAGTTTCCAAGCGGATTCTAAAAAGTGCGGATGAAGAAGCACGTATGGAGCTTAGACATGATAGTCTAGCTTTAAAAATCTACGAAAGGATTTCCATTCAGGAGAAGGAACGACTAGAAGTTCAGCGATTTTTAAGCCTCAGTTTTAAGGAGTATCAAAAACGCGGAACTCTTCTGAAAGATGATGATTTGGCCTACATACTGCCTCATCAGCGAAAGCTGCAACTCAGTCCCGAGATGCAATCCTTCCTCAGCACTTGTCAAAAACACTCACGCATTGCCAAACGCAAAGCGGTCAATAGGCGAATTGTATTTAGTTTAATTATCCTACTGGCTTGTAGTGCAATAATTGGCTGGTACTATACAGGACAGGAAAAAGAAAGGGCGGATCGAGCGGCAGAGGCGGCAAAATTGGCTACCATCAAAGCTCAGGAAGAACAAGAAAAAGCGGAAGCATCCCAAAGCCTTGCCAAATTTCAAGAAGCGGAGGCTCTTAAACAGGCGGAAATTGCTTCAAGTGCTCAATTGCAAGCGGAACTCGAATCAAAAAAGGCTCGTCTTGCGGAACAAATGGCCCGCCAAGAACAAAGTCTGGCGGAAGCCGCTGAGCTTAGAGCCCTAGCAAGCGCGCGTGAAGCCCTGCTCCAAAAGTCTATCGCGGAAACGGCCCAGGCCGAGGAGATGCGGCTAGGCCGATTAAGTCTTGCGAGGCAAATGGCCCTACGTGCGCAACAAATGGAATTCCCAGCCCGCGCCCAATTGTCCATGCAGGCCTATCAAACCCATCTAGCTAATCAGGGAATAAATGGAGAAAGCGCTATTTACGAAGCTCTCCTAAACGCCTTAAAGGGTGCCGATAAAAATGCCTTCTTAATTCAGCAAATAGACTTTAAAGTGCAATCCTGGCAGGTATTTAAGCAGCAGGTATTTTTTGAATCGAGCCCTAAGGAATACTATCGCTGGGATTCCTCCTCATCTAAAATCCTTTCACTTCAGGGACCGCCGCCTAAGCTAGCTATTTCAAAGTCGGATTTTGATATCATGGGTAAATACTCCGTGCGATGGGAATCGGGACAACTAGAATGGAAGGGACCAAATAATGACATTCGCACTTTTAAGGTACAAGTCGAGGGCCTGGTCCAGGTGAGGGTGAGCCCCAATGGAGACTATATTGCTTGGGGTCAAGATGATGGAAAAGTTTTTCTATTGAAGGTAAGCAATGGGAATATCCTCCAGCTCAGTTCTCATTTTGCTGGACTAAGTGATTTGCGATTTGACCCTAAAAATGGCCGATTGGCTTCCTCCGGCTTTGACCGTATGGTGCAGATCTGGGACTTAAATCAAATTAGCAAAAGTCCCTTGCGGATCACGGATTTAGGCTATTGGGTACAGGGCATTCAATTTGAAGGACCAGATCATATCTGGGTCCTCAGCTATGAAGGTCATCTTTATCGCTTTCCCCTAAATAGTTCGGATTTATTTGATCAACTCTGCGAATTAAAGCTCCCTCTTCCCGAGCAAAAGGAATGGCAACAATGGACCGAAGGGAAACTTGAACTCCAAAACCCATGTGTACCATGAAAAAAATATTTGGTCTCCTTATACTTTTCAGCTTACAGCTTTCGGCCCAAGATTGCCGACAAAAGCTGGAAGAAGCCCAGTTGGCTTATTTCAATGGCCGCTTTCAAGCCTGTTTGGATTTGCTAAGACCCTGCCTTGATAATCTACCCAATCGGGATGATCAAATTCTAGCCTGGGAGCTGATCGCTAAATCGAATATCATGCTTCAAGATGACCTGGCTGCGGAAAGCGCCATGGCTGGAATTCTGAATGTTAATCCATTTTACCAACCCCGAGCAGATATTAGTGTTTCCTTAATTGAGCTCTACGATCGGTTTAAGCTAATCCGGCAATGGCAATTTGGTCTCAATACAGCTTACTTATCCCCTCGGTATGAGGTATTGAAATTCTGGTCCTATTCGGCAATTGTAGATGATGGCTCCCCCTACCAAACAGAACCCTCCTTCCAGCTCCAGGGCTGGATGAATTACCATCTTTACCAAGGTCTTCAAATAAATTTAGGCTTAGCCTTTCAAAACATTGAATTTTATCGAAGCGAGCTGCAACAAGAATACCTCTTACAGAGCAGTCAAGAGCGATATCAGTTTTACAGTCCTAGTGTTGGCTTGGAATACCTAATTCCCTGGCACAATTGGACTTTCGTAGCCAATGGAGGCTATCAATGGCAAATTCTTCAAAAAGCCCGCGCTGATATAGCTTTAGACCCTCAACCCGGTGAATTTCCCGCGGCCTTTCCCGGTTATTCTGAATTAGCTAGTGATCAAGACCTCTTGTTTCAAAGGACCTCCATATTGCCTAATGTCTATTATGGCCTTGGTCTGCGATACGGAAAAGGAGCCCATCAAATAGAAATAGCCTACCGCTTTCATCAAGGCTGGAAAAA
>Ga0207422_1001977_pt1 | contig 32050 bp, 29 predicted proteins | sample MarCyaLeptolynsp_FD_187757 | JGI IMG/M metagenome (GOLD analysis project Ga0207422, IMG submission 187757) | Marine cyanobacterial communities from Panama - species 1 Leptolyngbya sp. (SPAdes) | ecosystem: Environmental > Aquatic > Marine > Unclassified | place: Panama: Panama City | collected... | reverse complement strand
ATTTAGTTTGAAGGTTCCAGTTGGCATTCAAACACTAGAAGTTTCGTTTATATCATATGCTAAATTGACAGTTGCTGATGTCAATGTGAAAGAAGATGAAGTCAACTTACTTGGCGAGTTTAGATTTAAACCAGATGCTATTCAAACGGAAGCGGTTGTAATTACTGCTAAAAGATCAAGAAACAATGAAACTGCCATGGTAACCATGCAAAAGAAATCTGCTAATGTGATGGATGGGATTTCTTCCCAAACATTTAAAAAGGTTGGAGATTCTGATGCAGGTTCTGCCATAAAAAGGGTTACTGGTGTATCCGTACAAGGTGGGAAATACGTTTTTGTAAGAGGTTTAGGAGATAGGTATACCAAAACGACTTTAAATGGCATGGAAATTCCTGGATTGGATCCAGATAGAAACTCAATTCAGTTGGATATTTTCCCAACCAATTTGATTGATAATTTATCTGTCTTTAAAACCTTTACTCCAGACCTATCCGGAGATTTTACCGGGGGGAATGTAGATATTACCACCAAAGATTTTCCTGATGAAAAAACCATGGGGATTTCTGCTTCCTTGGGATTCAATCCGGATATGAATTTGAACAGTGAATTCTTGTCCTATGAGAATTTTACTACAGACAACTTCGGATTAGGAGCAAATGATAGGGATGTTCCATTCGATAAGAATACCGATTTAGATGTGAATTTATTTTTTGAAGACAGAGAAATGTTCTCAGACTTTACCAGAAAGTTTGACCAACAGATGGCTACTATTCAAAGAACAAGTTTTTTAAATACCGGATTTGGATTTAGCAAGGGAAATCAAATCAATAAAGAAAAAGCTACTTTGGGATATAATATGTCCGTTAGTTATGATAGATCTTACTCCTATTATGAAGATGCCAACTATGGCGAATTCTTAACCAATAGAGACTCGTCCAAAAACCAATTATTATTGAACAGGAGAGATTCTGGACAAGTAGGAATTGAAGAAGTATTCTGGAGTGCATTTGCAAGTGGTTCTATTAAAAGTGGAGAAACAAGTGTATCCCTTTCATTAATGCATCTGCAAAATGGAGTTAAACAAGCATCAATTCTAGATGGGGTAAAATCTGGAGAGGTAGATCAATCCGCTCTATTACAAAAGCATATCTTGTATTACAATCAAAGAAGTATTTCTAATTTATTGCTTTCTGCTAAACATGTAATACCAGAAAAAAATTTAGAAATAACCTTTAAATCAGCTCCTACTCTAGCTTTAAATAAGGAACCAGACTTTAGACAGTCGGTTTATGAGATTGATGATGGTAGTATCTTAATTTCTGGTGGTGGTAACCCATTTGTAAACAGAATCTACAGAGAATTAGAAGAATTTAGTTTGGGAAATAAGTTGGATGTTAAGTACACTTTTGATGTGTTTGGAGATAGAAAGTCAGTATTGAAAGGAGGGGCTGCTTATACTTACAAAGATCGATCTTTTGATGTGCAGACATATAAATTTAGGGAAAGGTCAGCACGAGGGGATTATACTTTAGATCCGAATGAAATTTTAGAACCAGATAATATTTATGATCCAGAAACCAATCCAAGTGGTGTTTTTGTAACTGGTTTAAGGCAAGAGAATAATATTTATGAGGCCAACTCTAACAACTTGGCGGCTTACGTCATGAATGAATTGCCTGTATCGGAAAATGTTAAAGTTATATACGGTGCTAGAATTGAAAAATTTACCATTAATTATACTGGAGAGAAACAAATTGTAGCAACTACAGCAGATATTTTTGATGATGAGGTAGTATTAGACGAAACAAATCTACTTCCATCTTTAGGTGTGATATATAACTTCGCCGAGGATATGAATTTGAGGTTTAACTTTTCTCAGACTGTTGCAAGACCTTCCTTCAAAGAAAAATCTGGAGCAGAGATTATTGATGCTTTAACGGGTAGAACCTTTTTAGGAAACCTAGATCTTGAACAAACTGAAATCGATAATTATGATCTTAGGGTAGAGCGTTTTTACCCTCGGGGCCAATTGGTTTCATTAAGTGGATTTTATAAACGATTTGAGAAGCCAATAGAAATTGTACCTTTTGATCAGACGGCAACTGACCAGTTTACTCCAAGAAACTCTTCTGATGCACAAGTCTACGGATTGGAATTAGATGCAAGAAGGAACTTGTCTTTTTTAAACGAAAAATTAGACGAATGGTCGATTGGAGCCAACTTTACCTATGTGATTTCTAGAATTGATCGAAGAGAAATTATAACGCCTGGGGAAGATGGAGTTCTTGGAACCGCGGATGATCGATCAGAGTTTGAAGAAAAAGTAGAAAACAAAAGAGAAGGAGAAACAATTGATGAATTTAGAAATCTACAAGGACAGTCTCCATACATTGTAAACGCTTACCTGACGTACAAAAATGATTCATTGGGTTTTGAAGCAAACCTATCCTATAATGTTCAAGGAAAACGCTTAGCAGTAGTTGGTGTCGCGAGAAGCCCGGATGTATTTGATGCACCATTTCATAGTTTAAATTTTAAAGCATCAAAAAGTATAGGAGCCAATAATAAGTCTAGTGTGAGTTTGAAGGTGACAAATATTTTGAACGATGTGAGAGAACAGTTGTATGAGTCTCATGGAGCAACGGATCAGGTCTTTACCAGATTCTCCCCTGGTCAGACTATTTCAGTAGGATATAGTTATAGATTCTAATAAAAAAAGCCTCGCAACTGCGAGGCTTTTTTTATTAATAAGTTTTTTCAGCGATCAATTCTCCTTCTTCATTCCACATTTTCCAATCTCCTGTTTTTTCTCCATTTATATAATACATCTCATAGCGCTTTTTCCCATTATCGTCCCAAACAATCCAATTGCCAGTTTTCTTCCCTTTTTCAAAATAAGCTTCTGCTATTTTAGCTCCTGTATCATTCCATCTCTCCCATTTACCATCTTTGTGATCATTGGAATATAAACCTTTCTCAAGCAATTTCCCATTTTCATGATATTGCTTGTAAGTTCCATTCCTTTGACCATCTATAACTTTATAGGTGGTTTTAAGTTTTCCACTCTCATAAAAAATCGATTGAGTTCCGTCTTCTTGATTTGAAATCGCATTATCGATCTTATTATCAGTGTTTTGCCCAACACTAATCACAGAAATACTAAATAGAGCGATTATCATTAATTGCTTTAACCTTCTCATATTACCTACCATGTTGTTAATTACGTATTTGTTTGTAATACGAATTTAATGATTAATTAACATTAAATTAACATAGAAGCGCAAAATTTACCTAGGGCCGATAAGTAATGAATGGATAAATAACTACTTAGATTGTAATTCTATGGTATGAGAAAATCTTTCCTTTTCATTAACAAGGATTTCACAATCTTTATAAGAAATGAATTCTACTTTTAACGAATAATTATCTCCTACTTCTTCAGGAACTTCAAAAATGCCTTCGAGATTTGTGTAAAGAGTAAGGTCTTTTTCTCCTTCAATAGTAATTTTCGCACCTACGATAAGTTCCTCATTATCATCGATTACGCGAAAAACAGTTGCCTTATTTTCATTGGCAAATAAACTCAAGTTTGCTATTATAAGCAGTGTAAAAACTATTTTCTTCATAGACAATAAAATTCATCTCAAAAGATCATAAATACATTAAGGCAAAATGGTCATTGAGTTATACTAAGGTTAAAATAATGTTAATAGGAGTAAAATTTATTTAATTGCTAAATGGACGACCCAACAACATAAAATTCGACTTAATAGTTAATCTTAGGTATAATCCAATTTACCTTTGTTATATATTATTATTTGATGGGATATTTAGAAACTACCAAAACAGTATATCAAGAAGCAGCTCTTACACCAGATGTGGGATTATGTTGCACCACAAACCCTATATGGGAATTGCCTGACTTAAAGATTCCAACCATTATGCAAGAAATGAATTATGGTTGTGGAACTACTGTTCACCCTCGGGATTTAACAAACAATCCTAAGATATTGTACGTAGGTGTAGGAGGAGGAATGGAATTGCTTCAGTTCGCATACTTTTCAAGGCAAGAAGGAGGAGTTATGGGAATTGACCCAGTAGAGGAAATGTTAAATGCTTCTCATGAAAACCTTAAAACCGCTCAAATTGAAAATGAATGGTTCCGGAAGAGTTTTGTGGATTTAAGAAAAGGGGATGCATTGTCACTCCCAGTTGAAGATCGATCTATTGATGTTGCTGCACAGAATTGCCTGTTCAATATCTTTAAAGAAAGGGAATTGAAACAGGCAATTGGTGAAATGTATAGAGTTTTAAAACCTCATGGAAGATTGGTGATGAGTGATCCAATTTGTGAGCAAGAAATGAACCCTAGATTAAGGGAAGATGAAAGATTGAGGGCTTTGTGCTTAAGTGGTAGTATTCCATTGGATGAATATGTCAAAATGTTAACTGACGTTGGTTTTGGGACCATTGAAATTAGAGCTAGAAAACCATATAGGATTTTAGATCCTAAGCAATACGATACCGAAGAATTAATATATATTGAATCCGTAGAAGTTGCTGCAATAAAAGATCCTATGCCTTCGGATGGACCATGCATCTTTACAGGCAAGGCTGCAATTTATTTTGGAGAAGAAGAGTATTTTGATGACAACAATGGCCACACATTATTGAAAAACCAGCCATTAGCAATCTGTGATAAAACAGCTACATCACTAAAAACATTAAACCGAGAGGATTTATTTATCAGTGAATCTACCTATCATTATGATGGAGGTGGTTGCTGCTAGATTATATTAGTCATCAGTTGGGCTAACCTATGTCAATTATTAAATAATATCATAGGATAGTATTCGATTAGGATACTTAAATAAATGTCAATAAGTATCCTAGCAATGATCCACCTAAAACGATAAAAGCAGAATTTAATTTCTTCAAACCAAAAACTCCGATTAGGCTAATGATAGCGATTAATATGCTTTTCGGATCAATTAGAGTATCTTTTCCCATTTCAATACACACTGCTACTATAACTGCGACAGCAGCAATATTTACAGAATCTAAGAATGCAGATATAACTTTAGATTTACGTAAACGAGGTACTATTGGGTTTAATATCGCTACAAATAAGAACGAAGGAATAAAAATCCCAAAGGTAGCAGCAATTGCTCCTCCTAAACCACCTAATTGATAGCCGATAAAAGTAGCAGTTGAAAGCACTGGTCCAGGAGTAAATTGCCCAACGGCTACTGCATCAATTAATTGTTGCCTTGTCAATAATCCAGTACTTACCAATTCAGCATCTAAAAAGGCAAATAACACATAACCTCCACCATAAAGTAATGCACCAACCTTTAGGAACGTTAAAAAGATTTTTAGTTTACCGATTTGAAGTGTACTGACTAAAGCTAAAGGCAGAATAGAGTTCGCTTGATTTCTTGACCTTTTAATCCAATAAAGTATAATACCCAAGATGCCACAACTAAAGAGTGCGATTATTTCATTAAATCCCAACAAACTAGCGATTAAGGTAAGGATACCAAGAATTGCTAATTCAACGCTTTTGAGCGCTTTCTTACCTAAGCGGTAAACAGCTGAAATAATTATAGCAATAACTGCAGGTTTTATTCCATAAATAAATGGTTCTACTTTTGGCAATTGTCCATATTCTGCATATAACCAAGCAAAGATTAAAGTAATTGTAACAGCAGGAAAAATGAAAGTAGCACCTGCGATAATTAGACCTTTCCAGCCACCCCTTTCATATCCACAGTGCATTGTCATTTCCGTTGAATTTGGGCCAGGAATTAAATTCGTTGCTCCAATTAAATCTAGAAAATGTTCCGTGCTAATCCATTTTCTTTTCTTGACAACTTCATCCTCCATCATAGCAATATGAGCTGCAGGCCCTCCAAATGAAATGCTGCCTAGCTTTAAGAAAAGTGTTGCTATCTCAACTAATTTATTGCTTTTTGACATCTATTGCTGTTTAGGTTTAAACAAAAATATATAAGCAAAAGTTTAACCTTGCAGTCTAATTGTTAAGAAATTATTAAGTCCTTAGAAATGCAAGTCGAATTGCATTCTATACATTAGATTATCGTCTTTATTATTCTCTGTAGTATAGCTTATGTCTGCTTGAACTTTAAGCTTATGACCAACAATATATCGCGAACCACCTAAGGTGTATTGATTTATTATTTCTTTATTGAGTTCTTTATCCGGGTTAATTGTAGTGTATCTAAAAGCAATTTCCCAATTGCTTTTAAGTAAATATCCCGCTTGGATGCTTAAGCCCGTGCCTGCTGTTACTGCATCACCTGTTCTAGTTTTTGCAGAATCATTATTCGTTGCAAAAATTTCATCAGCTTGCTTATCCGCATATTCCGACATAACCGAAAAGCCTTTGTACTTAAACATTAAATCAGCAAAAACTGTATTGATGTCAGTTTCAAAATAGTCTGTACCTCCATCAATTCTCATGAAATCTTTAGTGTTCCCATTTTCTCTTACTGCCCTGTCATGTAAATCGTAGGTCACACCAATTGATAATTTTGGCTTTTCTTCTCTTTGGATATCTGATCCTACATAATCTCCTTTCTTCGAAAACTCTCCAAAGGGTAAAAATTCTACTCTTGCGGTATAATCATAACCTCCTAAATTTCCCGCAGTAATATTTCTCCCTTCACCTTGCGAAACAGCAATTGCTTCCGTAATGATAAAATTCTCACCTAAAATAAAATGATGTCTCAATTGAACTCCCATGTCTCGATCAATGTTGTATTTGCTATTAACTAGAGATCGATCAACAAACTGAAGATTCCCAGAAGAAATAACACGTTCCCTATTCCCAGGAAGTTTGGTTTGTCCTGCCCATAAGACAAAGTTTTCATAAAAATTCCATTTTAAGACAGCATCTAATATAATTCTTGAAGAATTACTTGTTTCCACAGAAGGTCCAGAAATATCTCTATTTGATATTCCCAATTCAAGCTTATATTGAAGTTTAGGGGAATAAGCGAAGCCATCAAATTTTAGTCGAGACCTTCTAATTAAAAAATTGGAATTTGCATTTTGAATGCCTTCTTTCTCATTAATGTCTAAGCTTCCTATAAATAATGTTTGGAACCTAGCGGCAAATTTCATGCTCCAGCTAGAATCTTCAGCAATCACATTATAAAGTCCTTTCCCAAATTTGGTATCGACTTTTGTCTGTGCTGAAAATTGATTAGAAATAAATAGGACTATAAGGATAAAAAAGAGTCTTTTCATTTTTTTCGATTGATGGGACAAAGATGTCCGAAATAAATGAATCATCTTCGACGCAGAGATTAGTTTTGCTAACATTAAATTAACATCAGGTATCAAAGAATATAATTGAGTTATTCGGATTTTTTAAGTTAGTTTTAGCACATATAGATTTAATAAATACTTAACATTAGCCTATTATATTTGGCTTTTGGTAGATTACTTTTGTAGGATTAAAAATCACAACAATGAAATATAAATTCAAATTGGTTTTTTGCATTTTATCTCTATTTGCAATTAACCTATTCGGTCAAATTAATGTAGCAGACTCTACAACAACTGAGGATATTGACTACTTGTTTTCAGACCAGAATGTTGAATTATTTAGCAATTATCTTGATGATGAAAATGAGCCAATTGAGTTCGGTTCTGTTAAGTTAAATTGGAATACTACAAGTGATGATGCAGTTATTATAAAATATAGAATTGATGGTGAAAAGGGTTGGAATTATACAGATGAAATAGCTGCTGGTATAAATACTATTACTATTGATAGCCTAGAAGAGAACAGATTTTTTGTGTGGTCTTTAGGCAATGGTAATTCTTGGACAACTCCAATTGAAGGGCATACCTTAGGTGCCCATTTATTTCAAAATATCAATGTAAAGAGCGGTCCAGAAAGTGTTAAGATAACTTGGTCTATTGATTATGATGTAGCCAAAAAGATGGAATATCGAAACATGATGGCTATTGTTTCATATAACACTGACATTGGCAAGAAGAGGGCGAAAAAAGGGATGGAAGGAAGTGACTGGATGTACTCTGAACCTTTTTCACTTCTAAAAAATAAATATGAAATAAAAAACCTTGTAGGGAATGAAAAATACCATTTCAAAATTGGTATTGCGCCAAATTCAAACTTAGAAGAGAACAAAGGAAATAAAAGCGAGATGGTTTGGTCAAAAACGACTAAATCTAAAACAGAAAGAGACTGGGGATTAGCAAAAATGTTAATTCTCATTGGTTCATTGGGATTTTTCATCTATGGGATGAAATTAATGAGTGAGGGTCTTCAACAAGCTGCAGGAAGCATGTTGCGTTCAATGTTAAGTTCAATCACCTCTAATCGAGTTAAAGGTGTTTTTACTGGATTTGGAATTACCTCTGTTGTTCAGTCTTCTTCTGTTACCACAGTAATGACAGTAAGCTTTGTAAATGCAGGATTGATGACCTTAAGGCAATCTGCTGGAGTAATGATGGGTGCAAATATAGGTACAACCATTACCGCATGGATTATTCTATTACTCGGGTTTAAAGTTAGTGTTGGAAGTTATGCTTACATGTTAATCGCACTAGCATTTCCATTGTTATTTATTAAAAAGGGCAAAGCGAAAGCTTGGGCAACTGCTATAGTCGGATTCTGTATCCTATTCATTGGTTTGGGTGAATTGAAAGATGCAGTACCCTCTTTAGATAAAGATTCTGCCATTGTACAGTTTTTTCTAGATTTTAAAGACGTTTGGTATGGACCAGTTATGTTTGTCTTTTTAGGAGCATTGGTTACCGTTGTAATTCAATCTTCCTCAGCCGCTATGGCGCTTACATTAGCAATGGTGGCAAAAGGAGCAATTCCATTTGAAGTTGCCTGTGCTATGGTTCTTGGAGAGAATATTGGAACCACAATTACAGCAGAATTGGCCTCATTAATTGCTAATGTGCATGCAAAACGTTCTGCAAGGATACATTCCATGTTCAACGTTGTTGGAGTAACTTGGATGTTAATCGTTTTCCCTTTGTTTTTAGGGTTAATTGGAGTATTGGTTGGATGGACTGAAGGAGAAACATTTGATGCTACAAATAATGATATGTCAGCCACAGGAATTGCATTATTTCATACCATGTTCAATCTTGCGAATGTTATATTATTGATATGGTTTGTTCCGCAATTGGTTCGTTTAGCAGAGCGGACGGTTGTTTCAAGAGGAGACTCCGATGAAGAATTCAAGCTAGACTTTATAGGAGGTCCTCTAGGTTCTACGGCAGAATTACGGATTTTAGAAGCGAAGAAAGAAGTTTCTAAGTTTGGAGTTATAACCTCTAAGATGAACTCCTATGTTAGTACCATTATCAATTCTTCAAAGCAGAAAAAGAAAGATAAATTATTCTCTAAACTTCAGAAATATGAGGAGATTACGGATCGTGTGGAAATAGAAATTGCAGAATATATAAGCAAATCGGCATCTTTAGAGATGAGTGATCTATCATCAAGAAGAATGGGAGGCATGCTAAGTGTCGCACATGAATTAGAAAGAATTGGTGATATATATTACCAAATAAGCAAGACGTTAGAAAGAAAGGACAATGAGAATATATATTTTACACCTGAACAAAGGGAAGGATTAAATGAAATGCTTGCTTTAATTGAGAAGGCATTTGAAGTGATGAATTCAAATTTAGAAGCTGATTTTGATAAGATTAATGTTGATGAATCTAGGGAGATTGAAAAACAAATTAATAAAACAAGAAACTCTTTGAGGAAACAGCACCATAAATCAATAGAGAGTGGTGAATTTCATATGCAAGGTGCATTAATGTATGGCAATTTGTTTTCGTCGATGGAAAAGATTGGAGATCATATCGTAAATGTGTCGGAATCTTTTACTGATGAAAGCTAAATTGAATTAAGTTCCTCTGTAGCAATTTTCTATTTCGTCTTTATAGTTTGCTAGGATTATTCTTCTTTTAACCTTCATTGTTGGAGTCATCTCACCAGTATCAATGCCCCAGACCGTACCGGCAAGAATAATTTTCTTAACCCTTTCAAATTGTGCAAAACCCTCATTGAATTCATTCACATCCTTCATTATTCGATCAATGATTCTTTGCTCTAAAACCATTTCTTGATCCGAACTGTATGGAATTTCCTTTCTCCTACACCATTCTTGTAGAAATTCAAATGCAGGTTGAATAATCGCTGATGGGTGTTTTTCCCCTTCGCCAATCACCATTATCTGTTCAATAAATGATGATTCTTTCATTTTGTTTTCTAAAAGTTGGGGAGCTATATACTTGCCTCCAGAGGTTTTAAAGGTTTCTTTTTTCCTACCCGTAATTTTTAAAAACTCCCCTTCTACAAATTCTCCTATATCTCCAGTTTTAAACCAACCATCTTCTGTAAATACTTCTTTAGTGGCCGTTTCATTTTTATAATAACCCATCATCACATTAGGTCCCTTGGCCAAAATCTCTCCATCCTCTGCAATTTTAATTTGCACATTACTTAAAGGCCTACCTACGGTACCAATTCTTACCCCATCATTATTTTCTTCATTTACTGCCAAGACAGGGGATGTCTCTGTTAAACCAAAGCCCTCCATTACTGGAATTTGAGCAGCGAGAAATACTCTTGCTAACCTTGGTTGAAGTGCAGCCGCTCCAGAAGCTACCGCTTTTGTCTCACCTCCTAGAGCTTCACGCCATTTGCTAAATATTATTTTATTCGCAAGCTTGAGTTGGAATTCATACCAACCGCCATTTTTGCCATTTAATTCATACCGTTGACCTAAGGATAAAGCCCAAAAGAATAAGGCCCTTTTAATCCCCTTAAGCTCAGATCCTTTTGCTACGATTTTGTCGTAAACTTTTTCCAGTAATCTGGGAACAGCTGTGAAAACTTTTGGGTGAACTTCCCTTAAATTATCTCCAATGGTTTCCAATGATTCTGCATAATAGATTGAAGTTCCGGTATAGATATATAAATAACACACCATGCGTTCATAGACATGACATAATGGAAGGAAGCTAAGCGATTTAGAATCACTGGAAACGGGTAATCTTTCTCTAGATGCAACTACATTGCTAACTAAATTTTTATGCGATAGCATTACCCCTTTTGGATTGCCAGTAGTACCAGAAGTATAAATTAGGGTTGCAAGATCATCTTCTTTAATCTCACTTTTTATCTGTTCTATCTTCTCTTCATTTTTTCCTTTACCCAGGCTTAACAATTCAGTCCAATGCTTGCAATCGCTTAATTGATCATAACTATATATTTCTTGAAGCGAAGGCACTTTAGATTGAATCGACTTTACTTTACCATATAATTCTTCATCAGAAACAAAGCAAAGTTTAACTTCAGCATTGTTCATGATAAATTCATAATCATCTTCTGTAATCGTAGGATAGATTGGAACATTAATCATTCCAGCATACATTATACCTAGATCAGAGATATGCCATTCCGGTCTATTGTTTGAAATGATAGCCACTTTATCATCTTTTGATAAGCCTAATTCTAAAAGAGCCGAAGCAAAAGATTTGGATTGCTCCATAAATGTCTGTGTAGAAATAGGTTCCCATTTGCCATTAATCTTGGCAGTTAAAGCATCTTCCTTAGGGTAATTATCAAGCTGATGCTGATGTAGGTCGAATATGCGTTTGATCATAAGAATTTGATTTTAGTAAATATAAAATAAATTTGATAAGTCAATTGAGCAAAAAGATCAGATGAATAAAGAAGATTGGATAGAAAATTTGGGATTGTTACCACACCCTGAAGGTGGATATTATAAAGAAACATACCGTTCTAATGAAAAACTCATTCCAGATGGAATGGAATTCGAAAGGGACTTATCAACTGCAATTTATTTCTTGCTTGAGGATAAAAATTTTTCAGCATTTCATCGAATTAAATCAGATGAACTTTGGCATCACTATGATGGTAATACGATTATAATTCATGTTATTGATGTTGAAGGAAATTACTCCCGATTGAATTTGGGTAAAAATTTAAAGCTTGGCGAAAAACCTCAATTATTGGTAGAGGCAGGATCTTGGTTTGCTTCAGAAGTTCAACAGGAAAATGGATATGCTTTAGTTGGTTGTACTGTTTCCTTTGGATTCGATTTTGATGATTTTGAACTTGCCGATAAGAGCTTGGTTAATCAGTTTCCGCAACATAAAGCAGTCTTAAACAGACTAATAAGGTGATTTTATTGACGGCTAATTGAATGATTTTTATAACTTTACTCCATAATTGTCGTACATATACGATCAATGAAGTCAAATTCAATTGAACAGACAAATAATTGGTGCCTATGAACTCGCTCAAAATTGAACCTTACCTACAAACTCCTGAAGTAAACTTCGACGCGGAAACCGGAATATTACAAATGATGGGTAAAGCTTATCCTGCAGATGCTGTGGATTTTTTCAGGCCTGTAATTGCTTGGTGTCATGAATATGTGAAAGATCCAGCGGAAAGTACAGAGTTAATATGTGAAATTGAATATTTAAATTCAGCTTCACAAAAGCAATTGGTTGAATTGATCATGGCATTTAAACCCCTCCAAGAAAAAGGCAAATCTTTTGTTGTTAAATGGAGATACGAAGAAGGAGATGATGATATTTTATCCGTAGGGGAACTAATAGAACATGAGCTAGAGCTTCCTTTTGAATTTGGAGAAATTTAATCAAGCTGAAAAACTAATTCTCCATTGATGTAGGTTTGGCTTACTTGAGCTCCTAAAATTTCATCCTCATTGGCTTCCATAATATCTCTATCGAGTATAATAAAATCCGCATCCTTTCCCAGTTCAAGACTTCCCTTTGAATCTTCTTCAAAGTTTGAAATGGCCGCCCAAATGGTCATTCCTTTAAGGCCTTCCTCTCTACTTAATGCATTTTCTACTTGAAATCCTCCTTCAGGATAAAGCTCTTTGTCCTTTCTGATCACTGCGGCATAAAATGTTTTGAGTGGGTCAATATCTTCTACTGGAAAGTCTGTACCTAAAGCGATCAAGCCATTTTGATTCAATAACTCCTTGTAAGCATATGCCATTTTAATTCGGTCTTCTCCTAATCTTTCATCCGCCCAATACATATCTGAAGTAGCATGTGTTGGTTGAACAGATGGAATTATATTATACGTTCTAAAAATCTCTAAATCTGTTTCTTTTAAAACCTGCGCGTGCTCTATGCGCCATCTTTTATCATTAGAATCTTCTAAAACTTCCGCATATATATTCAAAATCATCCGATTAGCTGCATCTCCAATACAGTGTGTATTCATTTGAAATCCATGTTTATTCAATTCAATTGCTTCTTCCATAAAATAATTGCTATCGCTTAAAAATAGACCGTGGTTATGAGGGTCATCATGGTAGGGTTCTATCAATCGTGCACCTCTGGAACCCAGAGCGCCATCTGCAAAATATTTGAAAGAACGAATACTTAAACGATCTGTTAAATAGGGTCCTTTTTTCAAGAAATCATCTTTGTTTTCGTCAGTTGGGCTTAGCATACCATATACTTTAATTTTTAAATCCCCACTTTGGTGTAACTGATCAATTATTTTAGCGACACCATTGTCTAACCAAGCATCATCAAGTGTGGTTAATCCTTTAGCAAGGCAGGCTTTTTCTGCAAGTCTTAACGAACTTTTTATTTCATCTACCGATTGTTCGGGTATTGAATTGTTCACCAAATCAACAGCGTTGTCAATAAGAATACCACTTAAAATCCCATCATCTTTTTTAATGACTCCTCCATCAACTTCAGTTTCAGTGGTAATGTTTGCAAGTTCCAGTGCTTTCTGATTGGCGATAGCAGCATGTCCATCTATGCGTTTCAAAAAAACCGCTCGATCGGGAAACAATGAATCCAAAATTTCCTTGCTCGGGAAATTGGCATCTTCCCAATCATTTTGGTCCCATCCACGACCAGTAATCCACAGCCCTTCATAATCTTCTGCAAATGTTTTGGTACGTTCTACAACTTCTTCCCAACTTTTTGTTCCAACAAGATTTACACTAAAAAAGGTATTTCCGAAACCTAGGAAATGACAATGGGCATCAATAAAACCTGGATATATTGGCTTCAGTTCAGCGTCGACGAATTGTTCAGCACTGTATTTGTTTTTAATCGCATTATTTGCGCCTATCGCGATTACTTTTCCATTCTTTATAGCCATTGCCTCAGCAATGGAAAAATTTTCATCAACCGTATATATTTTGGCATTATGAACTACCAGATCTGCTTTTTCTAATTGACAAGATTCCATAATCATTATGCTCAAGGTTAACGTAAAAAATAAGTACTTATTCATGATAAGTGATTTAACGGATTATCTTTTTCAGGTCCACAAAAGTGAGAAAAGCGATGATATAAAAAGGCAGAAAGATGGATTTATATCGAACAATTGCACCCAAAATTGGAGTACTTAGACCGATTATGCTAAAACCCAATAAAACAAAGAGTGTGCAGAATATCGCAAAAGCAAGTTCTTTAGAATTTACCTTTTTAAAGAAAAATATAGGCAGAAGAATTATACCAGCATATAGAATATGTTCAATTGCAGCTATTAAAGAGAAGACATTAATGCTGTTTGGATATAAAGGTCGAAAAATTACATTGTATAATGAATTGGGTATGCTTAGAATTAATCCCTCGAGCTTACTGTAAGAGGTTACAGGAATAATGCTATTGGCATTTACAGAAATCGCCAACCTTAAAAATTCTTCTTGTTTATTAGCAAGTTTAATGGCTACATCCTCTCCAATCAGAATACTTCCAAAGATTAACAGTAAGCAAGAAATAATCAATAGGAGAATATTTTTTTTATAGGAGAAGATGGAATTGGATAAAATAAAAAATAGAGGTAAAGCAAGCGCGAAAATCACATAAACCTTCATCATGATGAGTGCTGAAAAACCAATTATGAATAATAGGATTTGTTTGAACAATTTATTGGGAGTAGATGGATTAAAAGATAATGGCCAAAGAATTAAACCCAGTCCAAACATTAGCCAACATTCTTTTAAAGGTGCTGAACTCCAAAAAACGGTCGATGGTAGAAAAAATACGATTGCAAGTATGATATAGCTAGGTAATGAACTATAGCGACGAAAAAATCGATATATACCAATTGATCCAATCATAGAGAAGGTGCAAAAGATTAAGGTGTGTAAATGAAAAAACCCTTGAGACAAATGCAGAATTAATAAGTGTATTCTCGACATGTTTCGATTATCATTTACAACAAAGAATTCTTTCAGATCCCAATGTTGGGTGTTCTTAATTGCTTCTGTTGTTTCTGGATTTATGGGGTAATTGCCAATGAGCAGTTGCCATCGGATGCTCAATTGATCTTTAGTGGCATTGAAAATATGTGTGGCATCATCGAAATACTTAAATATATCAGCAGTACTTCTGTCGGGATAGTAATGGGAGTAAATCAACCATAAAGAAAAACCAGAAATGAGTTTCAATAAAAAGGCGAAAAGCACAAAATGTTTGTTTATGCCTTCAATTTCGAAGAGCTTGGAATGATAGATCAGTCGAATTATAAGTAAGAAAAATAGGATGAAAAGAATTGAACCGATTAGCATTACCAATCAAATGTAATTTATCCTATGAAATCAAGCAATTTTCTAGGGCCGACTGACTTAATTCAATTAATTTTGTGGCTTCATTATAGAACATAAATCTACCTATGCAACCCACGGAACAATCTTTAGAATCGTCAGTAGAAACGGCAAAAGAATTAGGCCTTTTAGAAGAAGAATTTGAGCAAATAAAATCGATCTTGGGTCGAGTTCCGAACTTTACAGAACTGAGTCTATATTCCGTGATGTGGTCGGAACATTGTTCCTATAAAAATTCAATCAAATGGTTGAAAACACTTCCAAAGGATGGTCCACATATGTTGGCTAAAGCTGGTGAAGAAAATGCTGGATTGGTAGATATTGGAGACGGATTAGCATGTGCTTTTAAAATTGAATCACATAATCACCCTTCTGCTCTTGAACCTTATCAAGGTGCTGCTACTGGAGTTGGCGGTATTAATCGAGATATATTTACCATGGGTGCAAGGCCAGTTGCGCAATTAAATTCTTTGCGATTTGGCGATATCTCTTTAGATAGAACGAAATGGTTATTGAAAGGAGTTGTTAAAGGGATAGGCGATTATGGAAATTCATTTGGTATACCTGTCGTAGGTGGCGAGGTTTTCTTTGATGAATGTTACAATACCAACCCTCTTGTAAATGCGATGTCGGCAGGTATCATGAAAGCTGATAAAATGATTTCTGCCACAAGTTATGGAGAAGGCAATCCAGTTTTTATAGTTGGTTCTTCAACAGGTAAGGATGGAATACATGGTGCTGCATTTGCCTCTAAAGATATCTCTAAAGATTCCATGGATGATTTACCAGCTGTTCAGGTGGGAGATCCATTCCAGGAAAAACTCTTGTTAGAGGCAAGTATGGAACTAGCAGAAACAGACGCCATTATAGGGATGCAGGATATGGGAGCAGCTGGAATAGCTTGTTCTACTTCTGAAATGTCTGCCAAAGAAGGTTATGGGATGAACATTGATTTGACCAAGGTTCCATGTAGACAGGAGGGAATGAAACCATTCGAAATTCTACTTTCAGAATCTCAGGAAAGGATGTTGGTGGTTGTTAAAAAAGGAAGGGAGGCAGAAGTAGAGAATATTTTTGACAAATGGGATCTCAATTGTGTTCAGATTGGAGAGGTTACTAAAGGTGGAAGATTGGTTTATTATATGCATGGAGAAATGGTAGCTGATGTGCCAGCGGAATCCTTGGTCTTAGGTGGAGGTGCACCAGTTTATACCCGAGAATTTACAGAACCAGCATATTTCCAAGAAAATCAAAAATTCAATATCGATTCTATTGAGGAACCAGAAAACTTGGTTGAAGTAGCTAAGTTTTTATGGAATCATCCAAACATAGCTTCAAAAAAATGGGTGATTGAGCAGTATGATAGTATGGTTGGAACCATCAACATGAGTACCAATAAGCCCACAGATGCTGGTATTGTAAACATTAAAGGTTCAAAAAAGGCATTGGCATTAACAGTAGACTGTAATGCGAGGTATGTTCATGCTAATCCAGAAGAAGGCTGCGCAATAGCTGTGGCAGAAGCTGCTAGAAATATTGTTTGCTCCGGTGGGAATCCATCTGCAATCACCAATTGTCTGAATTTTGGTAACCCGTATAATCCAGAAGTATACTGGCAGTTTGTTGGAGCCATCAACGGCATGAGAAAAGCTTGTGAAAAGTTTGAAACACCAGTTACTGGTGGGAATGTAAGTTTCTATAACCAAAGTAACGATGGCCAAAAAGATATACCTGTCTTCCCTACTCCGACAATAGGTATGATGGGCATTGTGGAAGATAAAAACAACATTACCACATCTGCTTTTCAATCCGCTGGTGACTCCATCTATTTAATTGGTACCTCAAGAAATGACATCAATTCTTCTGAATATTTAAGTGCTTATCATCAACAAAGAAATTCACCAGCTCCTCATTTCGATTTAGAAGAAGAATTTCAACTTCAAAACGCAATTAAAGAGTCTATCCAAAAAGGCTTGCTTGTATCTGCTCATGATTGTGCAGATGGAGGCTTATTTATTACCCTATTAGAGTCTTCCATGCCAAATAACCTTGGATTCTCAATTAGTTCAGATTCAGGAATTCGTAAAGATGCTTTCTTATTTGGTGAGAGTCAGAGTAGAGTATTGGTAAGTGTGAAAACCGAAAAAGAAGGTGAATTGGAAGGCCTGTTAAATTCTCTTGACATAAATTACTCCAGATTAGGAGAGGTCATTGAAAATAGCATGTTAGTAGATGGGGAAAATTTCGGTGATCTAAGCACTGCAAAGCAAGAATTTGAATCGTCATTAGAGAATCATCTCCACAGCTAATCATTCCTTCTTATATTTATCCTCCTATGAATCAGGAAGAACGGATAAATATTAAGTCTTGGGCAGAAGAAGATAGACCTAGAGAAAAATTTTTACAAAAGGGAAAAGGAAGTCTTACTGATGCGGAGCTAATCGCAATTTTATTGGGTTCCGGTAGTAGGAATGAAAGTGCGGTTCAACTTGCGCAAAAGGTGTTAAAATCCGTTGGAAATAATTTAAACGAGCTTGGCAAACTCAATGAATTTGATTTAATGAAATTCAAAGGAATTGGTAAAGCCAAGGCAATTAGTATTGCAGCTTCTTTAGAATTGGGAAGAAGGAGAAAAGAAAGCGAAAGCAATAGGAAAAAGAAAATAGTAAGTAGCAATGCGGCATTCGAATTAATAACAGAAGTGTTATCTGATTTACCACATGAAGAATTTTGGGTTATACTATTGAACCGTGCTAATGAGTTAATAGATAGAAAAAACATTTCGAAAGGAGGGGTAAGTGGAACGATTGCAGATGTAAAGATTATACTTAAATCAGCTATTGATAAGCTTGCTTCTTCAATTATTGTTTGTCATAATCACCCATCGGGTAATTTAAAACCAAGTCAACAAGATATAGTGCTTACACAGAAAATTAAAGAAGCTGCAAGTCAAATTGATGTCGCATTATTAGATCATATTATTGTGGGTAACAATTCCTATTTTAGTTTTGCGGATGATGGAATCCTCTGAAATATTATTAATCTTCCTTGAGAAAGTCAATTCTAGAAATCGGTATTGTTTTAATACAGTATTAAGGACATTCTTGAATTTTCAAGATTTTAAATTGACCTCTTCCAAAGAAGAGTTTGAAGAATATCAGGGACCTAAACTATCTTACTCCACAGATCCTATTCAAAATGAACTGCATTTTAAAGCCGATGGTTTATTGGATAAAAAAGGAATAAGCGAGGTAAAAGTTGAAATAGGAGAGCATCAAAATATTCCGACCATATTTCATCTTTCAAATGCTTCAAAATCATCATTGCCATTTGATGCCTTTGCAGCAATATTTTATATGCTCTCCAGATATGAAGAGTATTTACCTCATTTAAGAGATCATTACGATAGATTTCTGGCCTCAGAAGGAATTGCTGCAAAAAATAATTTTCTTCAAATAGCTGTGGTAGATAGATGGGTTCTTATGATAAGAGAAATATTAATTAGGCATTTCCCAGAATTAAAAATTCCGGAAAGGCGATATCAACACATTCCTACAATCGATATTGATAATGCATATGCCTACATAGAAAAAGGCATAATAAGACAAATTGCTAGCCTCTTGCGTTCCGTTTACAATTTAAATTGGAACAAATTAGGCAATCAAATAGAAGTTCTGTTAGGAAGAAAGAAAGACCCATTCGATACCTATCATTATCAATTGAATGTGCAAAAGAAATTTAATATCCGACCCATATATTTCTTTTTGCTGGCAGATTATGGAATTAATGATAAAAATATTTCCTATCAGAATAGAAGATTCCAAGCTTTAATCAAGAGACTTGCTGATTATGCAGAGGTAGGAATACACCCTTCCTTTGCTTCTAACGCCAATAAAAATAAAGTTGGAAGTGAAACCAGGAGACTGTCTAGAATTGTAAAGCGTGAAATTTATAGAAGCAGACAGCACTTTTTAAAACTAACGTTTCCAGAAACCTATAGAAATTTGATAGATCAAGATATTCAAGAAGATTATACCATGGGTTTTGCCGAACAAAATGGATTTAGAGCAGGAACATGTACTCCCTACTTATTTTATGATTTAGACGAAGAGTTGGAAAGAAAACTTCTAATATTCCCTTTTCAATTGATGGATGCTACCTTGAAGTATTATAAGAATTACAGTCCGGATCAAGCTTTAATGGAAATGCAGGAGATTATTGATGAGGTCAAAGCAGTTCAAGGAACTTTCATTAGTCTGTGGCATAATGAAAGTTTGAGTGATCAAGATATTTGGCAAGGGTGGAGAAATGTCTATGAAGAAATGCTATCCTATGCGGGATAATTCAACTATTTTTAACGAGAAATAATCGTAATCCATGGCTGACGTTAGAATAATTACAGAGGAAAGTCCATCTGTTCTAAATCAAATACTTGCAGAAATTCGCGATCAAAAAATTCAAAAAGACCGCTTACGCTTTAGGAAAAATGTAGAACGCTGTGGATCTATCTTGGCTTATGAGATTTCCAAAAATTTAGACTTTGAAAGTAAAAACATAACCACTCCACTTGGCGTAGCAAATGAACAACTAATTGCAAGTCAATTGGTCCTTGTTACCATTTTGAGAGCTGGACTTCCTTTGCATAATGGCTTATTAAATGTTTTTGACAAAGCGGATAATGGATATATTTCGGCATATAGGAAGCACCACAAGGATGGAAGTTTTGATATTGAATTGGAATACCTTGCTTGCCCGGATTTAAAGAATAAAACATTAATACTTTCCGATCCTATGTTGGCTACGGGATCATCTATGGTGTTGGCATACAAAACCTTATTGTCTAAAGGTAAACCAAAGCATTGTCATATTGTTTCTTTAATTGCAAGCACGGAAGGACTAGAATACACCAAGAAAAATCTACCAGAAAATACTACCATATGGTTGGCTGCTGTAGATCAAGAGTTAACGGCACAATCTTATATAGTGCCTGGATTAGGAGACGCTGGTGATTTAGCCTTTGGAGGTAAGGATTAGAATGGCAGATGTATTAAAGATTTTAGGCCTAGTATTATTTAGTGGAATCAAATTCTTTTTAGCTCCAACAACAACTGTTGTTGCAGGATATGGTTTTTGGGAAACAATCTTAATTACCATTAGTGGTGGTATAATTGGTTTTCTGGTTTTTTATCGATTTGGAAAATTGTTAAGTCAATGGTTCCAGAAGAAGTTTAAGCGGAAAAAGAATAAGGTTTTCAGTCGAAAGAATCGATTTATCGTTAAAATAAAATCTTCCTATGGAAGGATAGGTATAGCCATACTAACTCCATGTTTAATAAGTATTCCATTAGGAGCAATTTTATCTGCTTCTTATTTTTCGGATAAAAAAGGTACCGTAGTCTTAAATATTGCATCGGTAGTTTTTTGGTCGTTTGTATTGACATACATAACTGTTTTTGTGAAAGGAACATGAAAGTATACGAGCATTTATTTTTTGATTTAGATCGTACACTTTGGGATTTTGAAAAAAACTCTGAGGTAACCTTAAAAGAGATTTATAAGGAAGAGAGTTTATCGAAACTCCTAAATGTAACTTCTGCTGAATTTATTCAGACTTATAAGGAGATGAATGCTAAAATGTGGGCATTGTATCGAAAGGGTGAAATCGATAAACTTGAATTGAGGACGGAAAGATTCCATCAAAGTTTATCTGTTTATGGCATTAAGGATAAAGAGTATTCATTAAGAATCAATGACCTTTATGTCGAAAATTGTTCCAAACAAACGCATTTAATAGAAGGGACTATTGAGCTATTAGATTATTTGCTGCCAAAGTATAAAATGCACATTATCACCAATGGATTCATTGAGGCACAATCTGTCAAAATTGAGGGTAGTGGATTAACGAATTATTTTGATCAAGTTATAATTTCAGATGGTTTGGGTTATAATAAACCAGACAAAAGGATTTTTCACCATGCCATGAAAATGGCAAATGCAAAATCTGCCAATAGTTTAATGATAGGAGATGATTATGGTCCAGATATTCTAGGAGCTAAATCAGTTGGAATGGATCAGGTTTTTTTTAGAAGAGGTCAAAAGAACAATTCTGAAGCTACTTACAATATTGAAAGATTAATGGATTTAAAGGAAATATTATAGTCTTGCTAATAGTGCAATATGACAAGCGATATTCAAATACACGACCATAAATCATGGATGAGCAAAGGGCAGCCATATTATTTTTTTGGTCCTTGCAGTGCCGAATCTTTGGAACAAATGCGAAAAACCGCAGAAGGGATAAAGAGAAATTTTGAGCATGTAGTTTATCGAGCAGGTATATGGAAACCCAGAACTAGACCAAATTCATTTGAAGGTTATGGTGAAAAGGCATTGGAATGGTTGAAGTCTGTAAAAGAGGAATTCGGTTTTAAAATAACTACCGAAGTAGCCAATCCGGAACATTTGGAACAATGTCTTAAGTATGGAGTAGATATTGTTTGGATTGGAGCTAGAACTACGGTGAATCCGTTCGCTGTTCAAGCAATTGCAGACGCATTAAAGGGTGTAGATATTCCTGTTTTTGTAAAAAATCCAATTAATCCTGATTTACCATTGTGGCTGGGTGCTTTAGAAAGGATCAATGGTGCTGGTATCAAACAATTGGGTGCAATACATCGTGGGTTTCATTTAAGTGAAAATGGCCCATATAGAAATTACCCCAGATGGGATTTGGCCGTTCAATTGAAGGCACACTTTCCTTCCTTGCCCCTTATTTGTGATGTAAGTCATATCTCCGGAAGTCCTAAATTAATTCCTCAAGTTGCTCAAAAGTCGATCGATTTAGACATGGATGGTTTAATGATTGAATCACATCATGATCCAACGAATGCATTAAGTGATGCGAAACAACAGTTGACCCCAGAGAAGCTCTTTCAAGTAATTCAGGGCTTGACGCCAAAAAGTAGTGAGTCGGAAAATCCAGAATTTGCCAATAAGGTGGAGACTTTAAGGGAGAAGATTGATGCATTAGATGTGGAACTATTGGAACAGATTGCTGTTAGAATGGATGTTGCTAAAGAAATTGGAGCCTATAAAAGCGATAATCGAGTTACTGTTTTACAGATTAATCGCTGGAAACAGATCTTAGATCAAAATATGAAAAATGGGAAATCTTTGGGCTTAAGCGAAAGTTTTATCTATGACTTTTTAAATGTAATACACGACGAATCCATCCGACAACAAACCGATGAGGCCAACGATTAGGATTAACTAAAGGTTGCAATCACTGTTTTTCCAGCTACTACTTTCTCCTCTAGCCCTAAATTAATCTTTACATCTAATGGCAATAATAAGTCTACTCTTGAGCCAAATTTGATAAAACCACATTCATTTCCTTGTGTAACATCTTCATTCTCCTTGCCATAAAAAACAATTCTCCTTGCCAATGCACCTGCAATTTGTCTGAATAAAACATTCTTTTGATTTTCATTTTCTACTACTACTGTAGTGCGTTCATTTTCAGTAGAAGATTTAGGATGCCAAGCAACCAAGTACTTTCCTGGATGATATTTATAATATTTGATTTTACCTCCAATAGGATATCGGTTGGAATGTACATTTATTGGGGACATGAAGATAGAAAGTTGGATCCTTCTTTCATTCAGATATTCTTTTTCTTCAACCTCTTCAATAACTACAACTTTGCCATCACAAGGAGATAGTATTGCATTGTCTTGGATACTTATACTTCTATTCGGACTCCTAAAAAACTGCAGAATTACAATCAACAAGAATGCAGAAACAGCATATCCCAAATAGATTAACCAATTTAAGTCTGCAAAAAAGTAATGTGTAATTAAATTAATAATTGCAACGAAAACACTGATTAGTAGCAACGAAGGGTATCCCTCTTTGTGAAAGGTCATAGATTAAATTTAGAAAGCTAAAAGTAGCAAAGTAATTGAGAAGGATTTTTAGAATCTTAAATTGAAAGCGCCAAATAAAACATTGGAGCAGATAAAAATATTCCATCTAATCTGTCGAGTATTCCCCCATGACCAGGCAATAAGGTTCCTGAATCTTTGATGTCCAGACTTCTTTTAAAAGAAGATTCGACCAAATCTCCAAGAGTTGCAAATATTACTGCCACAAATGCTGCAATTAACCATTGAAGCATTGATAATTCTCCAATTACCAAATAGTTGATATATCCTACCAGTATTCCAAAAAAAACTCCTCCAAAAAATCCTTCCCAGCTTTTCTTGGGAGAGATTTTGGGAAATAATTTATGCTTGCCTATAGCACTTCCAACAAAGTACGCTGCAGTATCATTGGTCCAAACAATAATAAAAAAGGCCAAGATCAATTTCGGATTGAATGCAATTACTGAACTATCTGCGGAAACAAATCCAATTTTATAGACATAAGCCAAAGGAACTGCAATGTACATTATGCCTAAAATAGCAATGCCTAAATTTTGAATTGGCTTTTTTTCTAGCCTAAATAGTTCAATGATAAAAAGCAAGGAAAAGATCCCAATTATGATAATTTCATGATAAGCTTTCAAATAATCACTAGCAATACCAATAAATGCCAATAATCCTATTAGAATTGGTACAAATTGTTGTGGTTTGATCGAAGTAGTTTTAAATAAACCATAAAACTCAATCAAACTCAATAAGAGAAAAATAGCGAGAAGAATTAAAGAACTTATTTCACCGAAATAAAGTGCAATTAAGATAAGCGCAACGTAAATAATACTGGTGGTAATTCTTTTGCCTAAGTTGCTCACTTGTTCAATTAAATGAAACGATTAAAACAGATTGACTTTAATTATAAATTGACATCAATCTAGTGTTGAACAGAGTTTAAAGATAGAAGAATTATTCTGATTCTGTAGGCTTAGGTTTTGCCTCTTCTTTCTCTTTATTGTCTTCTTTCTTTTGGCTAGAATTTGCTTTTGAAGTAGTTTTTTTTTGCTTTTGGAGTTTTGGTTTTCGCATGACCATTGCTCTCAGATTGCGTCACTGCATTATCAGCTAACAGCTGATCTGCTCTACTTTCATCATATTGTCTCTTTCCAAAAATCTTTTCCAAATCTTCTTTGAAAATGACTTCTTTTTCCAACAATAGTTCCGCCAATTGCTTCAATTTTTCTTGATGCTCGCTCAAGATTTGTTTGGTTCGGATATATGCAGCTTCTACCATACTACTTACTTCTTCATCGATCAATTGAGCAGTCTTTTCACTATAAGGTTTAGAGAAACTATACTCACTTTGTCCCGTGGAGTCGTAAAAACTGATATTGCCAATTTTATCATTCAAGCCATACACCGATACCATTGCATAAGCTTGTTTGGTGATTTTTTCCAAATCGCTTAAAGCTCCTGTGGATACTTTGTTAAAGGTTAACTCTTCTGCGGCTCTTCCACCAAGTGCTGCACACATTTCATCCAGCATTTGTTCTTTGGTAGTAATCTGGCGTTCTTCTGGTAAATACCATGCAGCGCCTAATGATCTACCTCTTGGAACAATGGTAACTTTCACCAAAGGTGAGGCATACCGCACTAGCCAACTAACAGCAGCATGACCTGCTTCATGATAGGCAATTACCTTTTTCTCCTCTTTGGTAATAATCTTATTTTTCTTTTCCAAACCACCAATAACTCGATCTACAGCATCTAGAAAATCTTGTTGAACGATTTCCTTTTTCTTTTTTCGAGCTGCTATTAATGCTGCTTCATTACAAATATTTGCAATGTCAGCACCTGAAAATCCTGGAGTTTGCTTTCCTAAGAAATTAATGTCAACTGTTTTGGAAATTTTTAATGGTTTCACATGAACCTTGAAGATTTCAATTCTCTCCTTTAAGTCTGGTAAATCCACATGTATTTGTCTGTCAAACCTGCCTGGTCTCAACAAGGCTTTATCTAACACTTCCGCACGGTTTGTTGCTGCTAATAGTATTACACCACTATTAGAACCAAAACCATCCATTTCTGTAAGCAATTGGTTTAGCGTGTTTTCTCTTTCGTCATTTCCACCTTGAGCAATGCTCTTTCCTCTAGTACGTCCAATAGCATCAATTTCATCTATAAATACAATCGCAGGAGCTTTTTCTTTGGCTTGTTTAAATAGGTCTCTTACTCTTGATGCTCCAACTCCAACAAACATCTCAACAAAGTCAGATCCTGACAAACTAAAAAATGGTACCTGCGCTTCACCAGCTACTGCTTTTGCAAGAAGAGTTTTCCCTGTACCTGGAGGTCCTACTAATAAAGCTCCTTTTGGAATTTTAGCACCTAGTTCAGTATACCTTTTTGGGTTTTTCAAGAACTCAACAATCTCTTCAATTTCTACTTTGGCCTCCTCTAATCCGGCAACATCCTCAAAAGAAATATTGACACTCTTTTCCTTATCAAATAAGGTTGCTCTTGACTTTCCTATATTAAATATTTGTGCTCCAGCACCACCAGCACCGCCAGACATCCTTCTCATAAAGAATACCCATAAGCCGATCAAAATTGCGAATGGAAGTATCCACCCAATTAAGTCTCCCGCCCAGTCGCTTCTTCGTTCATAGTCTGGATGAATTCGATTATCCTCCGATAAAGTTTCTTGAACCCTGTTTAAATCGGCATTAAATTGCTCTATGGTGCCAATTTTCAAATAGTATTGAGGACTTCTACTTCCAAACCTATTGGAAGATTTATCTCGGACAGCATTGTATTTCTCTTGTTGTAGAGCATCAGCTTTAATATATATTTCCGCTCTTGATTCCTCACCCATGGTGACCACAACCACTCTCTCCACTTCACCAGTCTTCAACATTTCGTTGACAAATCGATCCCATGTAGTTTTTCTTTCTCCGCCACCCAGAGAAAATAGGTTTAAGCCAATTAGTATGACTCCTATAATTGCATATATCCAATAAAAATTGAATGATTTCTTTGGGCTTTTTTTGCTACCAGTATTGGTATTTTTATTTCCCGAAGGAATCTTTTCTCCTTGATTCTGATTCTTAGCCATTCCGTTTAAAATTCTTCCTTTATCTCTTTAATTTTTGCATCTGCCCACAATTCCTCTAGATTAAAGAATTCCCTTTTTTCTCGATTGAAAATATGTGCAACAACATTTACATAATCTATCAATACCCATTCCAAGTTTGAAGTGCCTTCCACATGCCAAGGTTTCTCACCCAATATTTCTTTTACTTCTTTAGCAATAGAATCTTTTATGGCATCGATTTGTGTAGTAGAGTTTGCTTCACAAATCACAAAATAATCTGTTACTGCACCTTCTACATTGCTCAAATCCATTTGGACGATATGCTCTCCTTTTTTCTCTTGAATTCCCTTTACAATAATTGCTGCCAATTCGTCTGACTTAACAGCAGTTTTTGATTCTGTCATATATTCGTTTGCCAAATGAGTATCAAAATTAATCATTTTAATCACCCTCTATCTTATAATTATTAGGCTATAAGCCTTTACTACAATGGATAAGAAAGGATTGAAATATCATATTGTCAAATTAGACACACTTACTTCAACCAATAGTTATGCCTCAATGTTCAATCAGAAGAATAAGATTGAAAAACCGCATGTTTTTTGGACAGATTTTCAAACCCATGGCAAAGGACAAAAAGGAGAGAGTTGGCATTCCGAATCTGGTAAAAACCTGTTGTTTAGCATTTTATTAGATTTAGAGCTACCTGTAGACTCTCGATTTGATATAAGCAAAGCAGCAGCATTGGGCATTGCTAGATATTTAGACAGTTTGTCAGTCGGCGAAGTAAGTATTAAATGGCCCAATGATATATTGGTTGAAGACCAAAAAATAGCTGGGATATTAATTGAAAATTCTATAGTTGGTCAGCAGATTAAAAAAGCAATTATTGGAATTGGATTAAATGTAAATCAAGAAGTTTTTCCCGAATTCAGCAGAATAGCAACTTCCATCAAATTGCAAAACGGTAAGGCCCATGATTTAGAAATGGCAATTCAAGAGCTTTTATCTTTTCTCTTTGTAGAATTGTCGAAAATTGGTTCGACTGCTTTACAAAAGTCCTATTTAGAAAGGTTGTATGCTTACAATAAATTGTTGGAATTCCAAGATAAGGATGGATTATTCAATGGAACCATTAAAGGAGTTTCTCCTGAAGGTTTCCTATTGGTTAAAAAGGGGAAAGAAACGAGATCATACGATCTCAAGGAAATTGAATTTAAAGCTTGAGTTCTGTTGCCTTATCTACCAACATATTGAAAAAGTTGGTTAATGGTTTTTCGACCATCATTTTCATAAAAGCATTGATTTCGCCTTCAAACTCTATTTGAGCCTCAGTCTCGTTCTCGCCAATTTCATTTAAATTGATTTTCAATTTAAAATCGAAAGGAACTTTGCCAAAGGACTCAATTTCTATGATTGAAGGATTGCTTTCTCCAACTTTTTTAAGACCAATTCTGGCCATGCCTTTAATATTAAATTCACACTGTTCATCGGTAGACGACCAGTTTTCGATTTTATCTGAAGGCATTAATTTTTCGAAGTTATTCATATCGGTAAGAAATGCGAATAACTTATTGATATCGTTAGGGGAAATTTTCTTTTCCGTTACAATTCTTGTCATGCTAAAACGCTCCATTGTTCAGGATTTTCTCTCCACTTTTTCAAGGAGTGAACATCTTCCTGATTGATATACCCTTGCTCTAAAGCTTCATCGATTAGGTGATTGTAATCACTTAAAGTATACAATGGGCATTGGTGATTTCTAAAATTTTCTACAGCAACATCAAAGCCATAAGTAAAAATGGCAACCATTCCAACGACGTGACAACCTTGCTCTCTAAGCGCAGTAACTGCTTTTAAGCCACTTAAACCAGTAGAAATAAGGTCTTCAATTACAACTACTCTCTGTCCTTCTTCAACAACGCCTTCAATTTGATTTTGAAGACCATGCTTTTTAGAAGAAGATCTTACGTAGACAAATGGCAATTCCAATTCTTGAGCTACCAAAGCACCTTGTGCTATACCTCCAGTAGCTACTCCGGCAATTAAATCTACCTTGCCAAAATTTTCAAGGATAGTATCTGCATATTTCTGTCGAATGTATGTTCTAACCCTAGGGTAAGAAAGCGATTTCCTATTGTCACAATAAATTGGCGAATTCCAACCGGAAGCCCACTGAAAAGGTTCACTTTTATTGAGTTGAATTGCTTTTATTTGTAGTAAAAAGTTCGCTACCTGTCTAGCGGTTTCTTCATCGATGTGCATGCTGCAAAAGTATCAAGTTTTTATCAACGACCACTTAATTTATTTCTCTTCTTCTAAAAAAATATTCACTCCTGAAAAAAATCTAATTGAAATGTATCAAATAGATAATGAGGAGATTACAAGTGTCGTCAATTTGTTGTTTTCTGAAAATAAATCTACCGTTGTAAATATAATACAAGAGAATGTATCTGCAATATGGAAACAGTTTAAGAACAATTTTAAATTGATCCAAGCCGCGGGAGGTGTCGTTTTGTATCAAGATAGAATCTTATTAATACACAGATTGGGGAAATGGGATCTCCCAAAAGGCAAATTGGAAGAAAATGAGTCCATTTCAGCATGTGCGATCCGAGAGGTACAAGAAGAATGTGGTATTGATAGTTTAGAAATTATTAAACAATTACCTTCTACTTTCCACATGTATACCGACAAAAAGGGAGCAATTGTATTGAAGGAAACTTTTTGGTTTGAAATGCAATCCAAGGAAGAATCTGAAGTGAAACCTCAAATTGAAGAAGGAATTGAAGAGGTGAAGTGGGTATCTAGGAAAAATCTAAAGGAGTATACTTTAAATACTTATTCTAGTCTTAAAGAGCTTATGGCTTTTTACGAAATGGATTAAGATTTTACTTTTTGCTTTAGTTCTCTTCCCAATTTGATAAAAGGCTTTTCTATAAGACTGTATGTTAGTTGTGAGAAAACTATGGTAATGGCGATGATTAGCACAAATCTAATCCAATGGTTGAACTCTGGCATCCATAAATTGGGTCCTAGCAAGTGTATAATAATGGGATGAAATAGATATACAGAATAACTAATTCTACCCAAGAAGTTGCCAATGCCAAATGCTGGTTTACCAAAAATGATTAAGGCAAATAAGAATGCTCCGGTATAATAACTGATCACATATTTAAGCCAATTCTCATGAAAGCCAAAATCGACATCATAACCCAATTTAGCAATGATTGGTATTGCAATTACATAAGCCAGTAAAAACCACTTGCTGTATGTTAATGCTTTTTTATCCTTATCCAAAATGTAAACCCGAATATAGGAGCCTAAATACATTATGGAAAGTGCTAGAGGGATGGCTAAAGGAATTTTGATTTCATAAGCTCCTCTTAGGTATGCTAAGGGTATGGTGAGAAGTAAAAAGCCTATGGAACACTTAAACAAAAATTGAACGTTAGTATGTTTATTGAAAAGTGCTAGTGAGGCAATCATAAAATAAAAAATTAACTCTACCTGTAAGGTCCAGTATAAACCAATAAGATTTGGATAACCTATGAATTGTTGAATCATTGTAAGATTGACCAAGAGTTCTTCTATAGAGTTAACCGCAAAAACAAAAAAGGCCAATAAGGCCGATAACCAGTATACAGGATATAATCTAAATACCCTTGAGATAGCGAATCTTTTAATTGCAGTTTTATCATTTCCACCTATGCTATATGGAATGACAAAACCACTAATTAGAAAAAATACAATTACGCCAATCTTACCGAGATCTATGTATTCATTCAATAAATAACTACTTTGAGCGAAAGCTTCAGGTTCAAAGGCGTGAATAAATAGTATCGCATGGAAAACCATTACAATAAGGGCTGCAAATCCACGACCGCTATCTAAATAATTTAAACGAATTCTCTCCTTACTCAATTTTTAGGGCTCAAAGTAAAATGTGAAAATATGTTATTCTTCTCAATAAGAAGTTCGCTTTGTCAGTTGACTTACTTAAGCTGTAATCGACGATTAAGTGTTTTTGTAACTTTACCCTAATTAAGAAAAACGATATGAAAAAGTTAAGCTCAATTCTAGTACTTAGCATTTGTTTTTTGGTTTTTCAATCAGGCGTAGGAGAGCAGAATGTAAGCCATGCTAGTTGGGATCAATTGTTAAAAGCCAATGTCAGTGCAAATGGAAAAGTAAATTATGAAGGATTTAATTCTTCCAAGGATAAATTAGATGCCTATTTGGCCCAATTAAGCAAAAACGCTCCTACCGCATCTTGGGCTAAGAATGAAGTGAAAGCATACTGGATCAATGCATACAATGCTTACACTGTTAAATTGATTCTCAATAATTACCCTTTAAAGTCGATTATGGATATCAATGGAGGGAAAGCTTGGGATTTAAAATTCATTGAAATCGGTGGTAAACAATACTCACTTAATAATATTGAACACGATATATTAAGGGCGAAACATAAAGATGCGCGAATACATTTTGCAGTTAATTGTGCATCCTTCTCCTGTCCTAAACTGAGCAATAAGGCATTTACATCGGCCAATATAGAAGCCCAATTGGAGCAATTGAGTAAGTCTTTTATCAACAATAACGCAAAGAATCAGATTCAGGCCAACTCTGTCAAGATATCCAAACTATTCGACTGGTATAAATCAGATTTTACGACTAATGGTAGTTTGATTGACTTTTTGAATAAATATTCAAATACAAAAATTAATGCCAATGCTACAATTGGTCATATGGATTACAACTGGAACCTAAACAACTAGTTGTGTTCTCACTTTAACTCAAGATTTCATGGAAAAGAGCTATTATAATCCAAAGGATTTAAAAAAATTTGGAGACATCAAAGATTTCGAACCAAAACTCGCGGAGAAATTCTTCGATTGGTATGGAGAAGTATTTAAGGAAGGAGCATTAACTAGCAGGGAAAAATCATTGATTGCCTTGGCGGTTTCTCATGCAGTGCAATGTCCTTACTGTATAGATGCATATACTGAAGATGCGATGCAAAAGGGTGCCAATGAAGCCATGATGATGGAGGCGGTTCATGTAGCAGGTGCTATCCGAGGAGGTGCAAGTCTAGTTCATGGAGTACAGATGATGAACAAGGTGAAGAAGTTATCCATGTAATGTAGATTATAGCAATGATTAAATCCCTAAAAGCCAGAGGAGATAAACTTTCTGAAATCAAGAATCAGCTTAAAATTTTAGGCGGAGAACCATTTAATGGAGAGTTACCAACCTTTGCTGAGAAAATCAAAGAGGTAAACCAATTCCCACTTAAACCATCTAAAACAGAAATATTCCAAATCAATGTTGGTTATGTCTGTAATCAGGTTTGCAAACATTGCCATAGA
>Ga0207422_1001975_pt1 | contig 32064 bp, 31 predicted proteins | sample MarCyaLeptolynsp_FD_187757 | JGI IMG/M metagenome (GOLD analysis project Ga0207422, IMG submission 187757) | Marine cyanobacterial communities from Panama - species 1 Leptolyngbya sp. (SPAdes) | ecosystem: Environmental > Aquatic > Marine > Unclassified | place: Panama: Panama City | collected... | reverse complement strand
TCTGTCGCAACTTCACTCATTGTCATGGCGCGGGACTATAGCGTTCCGCCTTGTCCCGGCAAGGCAAACCGGTATTGCACCCGGCAAGAGCGACCTCAACCCGGCATCTTTTGCCCGGTCGCGTCCCCAATCTGCCGGGCGAGCGCGGCAAAAGTGGCGAAAGAAACCCAGTATTTCCGGCGTTTTTCAACGTTTCCAGGGTTGGCCCCACCCTTGCTCATACCTGTCCGAGAAATTGCGCCCGAACCGTCTGAACACAGCGGCAATCGGGCATCGGGGCACGACAAACGACACGGGAAAGACCGGATGACAACGACGGACACATATATCGCCAGCCAGGCCAGCAAGGTTGAAGCGACAAAGGCACAGATCAAGAGCGCCGAACCGCGCCGTGCCGAGGACGATACACGCTTTGCAGAAGAGCTCCGCGCCTCCCGCGCCGATGACAAGCGCCAGGCCGAGGAACGCGCCCGCGAGCGCCGCGCGGATGAAACCCGCGCAGAAGAGTCCCGCAAGGCAGACGCCCGTGACGCAGCCGCCCGCACGGAAAGCGCCCGCGCCGAAGAGGTGCGCGCAGAAGAAACACGGGCTGAAAAAGAGCAGGAAGAAAAATCCCGCGAGGAAAAAGCAGCTGACAAGTCCGACAGAACCGACACCTCAGCCACCGAAGAACGTGCAAGTGACACTGACGGTGCTGACCCGGCTGTGCAGGTTGCCGTGACTGAAACCATCACCGGTGCCCAAACCGATACAGCCGCAGAAGACACGGCTCAAGCAGGTGTGAACGAGGTCGCAGTCGCCCAAAACGCTGCAAACACCGCAAAAGCTGAGGCCTCCGCCCCCGGCCAACAGGCAGCCCTCTCTACGGCAACACCAGCCAAGGTGGACACCGCCGCCACACCAGGCGCGACCACTGACAATGCCGTAAACGCCAGCTCTGCCGCAAAGTCTGAAACAGCAAACGGCAAGGCTGCTCAAACATCGCCGGACGCGGTCAAAGCTGACGTCCCGCAGGCCGGCAAGACGCCGCCGGGTGAAACCGCTGCAGCATCTTCGCAGGCCGTTGCCGCCACCAAGACAAAGGCTGCCGCGGATCAGGCGATGCAGGCACCGGTTGAAGCTGAAGCGGCAATTGCCGCAAAGGCTGCCGAAGCTGTCGGCAAGCGCGGCCTCGGCCATGCAGCAGCTGAAGCCATGCAGGAAACGAAAACGGACGCGAAACCGAAGTCCACAGCCACGGCCACACCGCAGGCAGCACAAACTGACACCGCTACGGACAAGTCAGCACCAGTCATCCAGACAGCGCAGCGCTCTGCAGCGTCTGAAATTGCCATGCAGGCCGCCCTGGCCAAACCCGCTGGCGCACCTCAGGACATCCGCATTGCGGGACTTGATGCAGGCGCCGCCACGTCAGGCCAGGCAGCAGACAATGCGGCACCGGCGCCAAGCGTCACCGTCCGGGCCATCATGTCGGCCACGTCCCTACCCGGCACGCCAGTGCAGCCGCAAACTCCGGCTCGCGAGATTGCCGTCAACATGGCTCGCAATCTGGCCAACGGAACCAACCGCTTTGAAATTCGCCTCGACCCTGCAGAGCTGGGCCGCATCGACGTACGCATGGAACTTGGCACGGATGGCCGCGTGCAGGCCCATCTGACTGTCGACAAACCCGAGACATTGGAAATGCTTCAGCGCGATGCCCGCGCCCTTGAAAAAGCTCTGAGTGACGCAGGCCTTGATATGGAAAACGGCAATCTGGAGTATTCCCTGCGCGATGACAGCGAGGGGTCCGGTTTTGCTGCGAACCGTGACGATAGTGAAACAGCTTCGGCCACCCCGCCGTCAGACGAAGAACTCGCTGCTGATCTTGCAGCCGTTCAGCACATTTACTCGCTCAAGGCCGGCTCCGGCACCGGCGTAGACATCCGCATCTAGGGGACAGACACATGCCTATCGAAGCAGTTGCAGCAGCTCAGTCCTCGCAAGGCGCAGCCTCCAAGGCCAACGCTAAGCTGGGAACGGACTTTGACACCTTCCTGACATTGCTCACAACACAGCTCAAGAACCAGGATCCGCTGGAGCCGCTGGACAGCAGCGAGTTCACCAACCAGCTGGTGCAGTTCTCAAGCGTTGAACAGAACATCGCGACCAATGAAAATCTTGAGCAGTTGCTGAACCTCACCTTCGCTAACTTCGCGACGGACGCGGTCGGCTATATCGGCAAGGAAGTAGTGGCCGAAAGCCCGACCGCAATCCTCACCGAAGGCTCAGCCCAGTGGGGCTATGAACTGGATGGTCCCGCCGACACAGTTCAGCTGTTCATCACTGACGCCGCCGGACGCCTGGTGCACACATCGGAGTTTGAGAACATTTCCGGCACGCAGACTTTCGCCTGGGACGGAAAAGACGCAAATGGGCGTGCCCTGGCCGATGGTCCTTACACAATGCGCGTGATCGCTCAGGACGCTTCAGAGAATGAGGTGAAAGTGACCATGCGACAGTCCGGCGTTGTTAGCGCTGTTGAATTCGACAACAACACGCCGGTTCTGACCGTCAACGGGTCGGGCATTCAGTTGTCGGATGTCATCACGGTTCGCGACAAACCTGCGGACTCCTGATCCGATGGTTCATTGCGGCACATCAATGAACATCAAAGTTAATCGCATGTTCACCATGGCATTTAGCCCTTCCTTAAAGGCCACTGGCCTATCTTTGGGACCACACACACAGGACGTGTGACCGAACGAAGTCAGGATTTGCTTGAAATGAGCATGCAGTATCAATCGCGGGTGAGCTACGTGATCGGGCCGGACGGAAGCCCGCTGACGATTGCCGACCTGCCGCCGCCGGAAACCAAGCGTTGGGTTATCCGCCGCAAGGCAGAGGTAGTAGCCGCCGTGCGCGGGGGTCTGCTGTCGCTGGAAGAAGCCTGTCAGCGCTATACGCTGACTGTGGAAGAATTCCTCAGCTGGCAGCGCTCCATCGAACGTCATGGCCTGCCTGGACTGCGCGCAACGCGTGTCCAGCAGTACCGCGAACACTAGTCACACAATGCGGATCCGCTTTCAGGATCGGCCCCCAAGATAGCCATCGGGCTTGCGTACTTGTGCGCCGTAGCGCCGGAGAGTGGAAACACTCTCCGGCGTTTGCTTTTTGTTAAGCACTCACTTTTTCGGAGCAATCGGCAATTTTTGCCGGGTGTTCCGCCGCCGTTAAGACGTTGTTTAGTCGCGCCGGGTAATTCTTGCCTAGCTGGATTACACCGGACACGGACAAAACCACCAAGGACATAGGTGGGTGATCGTGGGCCGGCCTTCTTATCCGGCGCGATGATCCATCAGGCCCAGGATGAGCCGGAGCAATCGCGCAATCCCGACCAAACTTCCGGGGGTGCGCCGTGAACGGCACATTTGGTTTTCTAAAGGGACTTGGTCCCTCTCGGCTTATCGCGCTGGCCGGCGTCACCGTCGCCCTTGTCGCCTTTTTTGCCGTCATAATGATGCGCGTGTCGCAACCCACCATGGCGCTGCTCTACAGCGGCCTGCCGGTGAGCGATAGTGCTGAAATCGTTGCCAAACTCGAGGCGATGAGCGTGCCGTACGAGCTGAAAGGCGACGGCACCACCATTATGGTTCCCAAGACCGAAGCGCTTCGCCTGCGCATGAGCATGGCCGAAGCCGGCCTGCCGTCAGGCGGCTCGGTCGGGTACGAGATTTTTGATGATACGTCCGCGCTGGGCACAACCAGCTTCGTGCAGAACATGAACCATCTTCGCGCTCTGGAAGGCGAACTCGCCCGCACCATTCGCGCTCTCAATACGGTTCAGGCGGCGCGCGTACACCTGGTCATGCCTGAGCGCGAACTGTTCAGCCGCGAACGTCAGGAACCTACGGCATCCATCGTCATTAAGGCCCGCGGCGGGCTGGGACGCAGCCAGGCCAAGGGCATCCAGTTCCTCGTGGCCTCTGCCGTTGAAGGCCTCAACGCCACCAACGTCTCCATCATTGATGAAACCGGCACCATGATCGCCGGCGGCAATGACGGTACGTCACTCGGCTCGTCCACAATGGATGAGCGGCAGCGTGAGTATGAGACGCGCCTGCGCCGACAGGTTGCCGACATTGTAACAAGCGTCGTAGGTGCAAACCGCGCGCGCATTCAGGTAGCGGCTGAACTCGACTTCAACCGCATCACCCGCAATTCCGAAACCTTTGACCCGGAAGGTCAGGTCGTTCGTTCTACCCAGACGGTGGAAGAGTCTTCCTCCGCGACAGAACGCGACGGACAGGATGGCGTCACCGTCGGCAATGATCTGCCGGACGCAATCGGTCAGGGCGGCGGTGAGGACAATGCAACATCCAATGAAAGCAACGCCCGCGTTGAAGAAACCGTCAACTATGAAATCTCACGCACCACGACAACGGAAATTATCGAAGCCGGAAGCGTAAAACGCCTCTCTGTCGCTGTCTTGGTGGATGGCGTCTATACGGTCACTGAAGACGGCACCCGCACATACGCCGCGCGTACTGACGAAGAACTTGAAATGATCGGGCGTCTGGTGCGCTCTTCTATTGGCTTCACTGAAAGCCGTGGCGACACAGTCGAAGTGGTGAATCTGCCGATCAACGACCAGGCCATCGACCCGCTGACCGACGAAGCTGGTGAGCCTGGCTTCATGGACAGCATCACAGGTAGTCTGGATGTGATGCGTCTGGCCGAACTAGGCGCTCTGCTGATCGTCACGATTCTCGGCGTCTTCCTTGTCGCCCGGCCGCTGATCAACAAGCTGACCTCACCCGGTGTGCAGCAGGGTGGACAGGCCGCCATCGCGGGTGGCGCGCCAAGTAACGCACCCCAACTGCCCAGCCCGGACATGCAGCAAATCCTTGCACAAGCCCAGGCTGCCGGACAGGAAGTCATCACCAGCCCGGACGGCACACCCATTGCCCTGGCGGATCCGACGCCTGAACAACAGGCTGCAATGATGCTGGAAGACGATACCGGCGCGATGATCGACATCGCGCAGATCGAAGGCCAGGTCCGCGAAAGCTCGATCCGCAAGGTCGGCGAACTTGTCCAGAACCATCCCGAAGAATCCCTTTCCATCCTACGGGGCTGGCTCCACGAAACCGCCTGATCTGACCGACCAACCCATTTGCCAATCGACTGAAAGTCAAAACCATGGCTGCCGCGACGAAGACAAAAATGGATATCAACAAGCTGAGTGGTGGTGAGAAAGCCGCCATCATGCTTCTTGCCCTGGGTGAAGAGCATGGCGCGCAGCTGTGGGAAATGTTCGACGATGATGAGATCCGCGAACTGTCCATGAGCATGTCCAACCTGGGCACCGTAGACTCTGAACTTGTCGAGAAGTTGTTGCTCGAATTTGTCTCCGGCATGTCTACCACTGGCGCACTGGTTGGTACTTTTGACTCCACTGAACGCCTTCTTTCCCGCTTCCTGCCTGATGAACGTGTCAGCCTGGTGATGGATGAAATCCGTGGCCCCGCCGGCCGCACCATGTGGGACAAGCTGGGCAATGTGAACGAAGTCGTCCTCGCAAACTATCTCAAGAACGAATACCCGCAGACGGTCGCCGTGGTGTTGTCAAAAATCCGCGCGGACCATGCAGCCAATGTACTGGGCGCCCTGCCCGAAGACTTCTCCATGGAAGTCGTCAACCGCATGTTGCGCATGGAAAGTGTGCAGAAGGACATCCTCGACAAGGTCGAACACACCCTGCGTCAGGAGTTCATGTCCAACCTGGCACGCACCAACCGCCGCGACAGCCATGAAACAATGGCCGAAATCTTCAACAACTTTGACCGTCAGACCGAGAACCGCTTCATGACGGCACTTGAAGAGCGCAACCGCGATGCAGCGGAACGCATCAAGGCGTTGATGTTCACCTTTGAAGATCTGGCCAAATTGGATCCGGGATCCGTGCAGACGCTTCTGCGCGCCGTCGAAAAAGACAAGCTGGCTCTGGGCCTCAAGGGCTCTTCAGACACGCTGCGTGATCTCTTCCTGTCCAACATGACCGAACGCGCCGCCAAGATGCTGCGCGAAGACATGGACATGATGGGCCCTGTCCGCCTCAAGGATGTGGACGAAGCCCAGATGATGATGGTCAACATCGCCAAGGACCTTGCCAACAAGGGCGAGATCATGATGGCCGAGGGTAATTCGGAGGATGAGCTCATCTACTAGTCCGTCAGTCAACGGACGTGGCCGAGCGAAAGCCATCATGAACAATCCATCAATCATCACCCTTCAGGAAACATCTCCCTTCGAGTTCGATCGCGAGCTGTCGCAGGGTGCTGTCGTGAAGCCGCAGGCGGAACGCAAAAAGACCAAATGGTCCGAGAAGGAAGTCAACGCCATCCGCGCCGAGGCCTTCGCCGCCGGTGAAGAAGCCGCGCGCCACAGTGACGAGGCTGAAATTTCCCGACAGATAGCCGCCGGGTCCGCCCATGTCGCGGAGCGTCTGGGTGTCCTCATCGAAAACCTGCGTGGAGAGCGCGCCAGTCTGCGCGACGAAGCAGCCGAGATTGCCCTGGCTATATCCCGCAAGCTCTTGCCCGCGATGATGGAAACCGCACCCACCAAAGAAATCGAAGCCATCCTGGAGCAATCCTTCGCCCTACTGCGCGACGAACCGCGCGTGGTCATCTACGTCGCCCAGAATGCTCTTGACCTGCTCGAGCCGCGCATTGAGGAAATGGTGAAGGACAGCGGTTTTGAAGGCCAGCTTGTGCTTCGCGTCGACGAAGAAATTGCCGCCGGTGACGTTCGCATCGAATGGACCACCGGCATGATCACCCGGGACACGCCTGCGCTGGACTCCAGCATTGAACAAATCGTCCGCACCTATCTGTCCGCACCTGGCGCGGATGAAAGCGGACAAACCGACTTTTTCGCCCTATTGGGCAAACAGGACTAACCCCTGCTCACGCCGGGGCCGCAGGCCCCGGAGCATGGCAGAGTTGAGGAGAAGACCATGAGTGACGACACAGAAATGCAACTGGATGAGTTGCCAAAGGCTGATGCCGGCGCACCGCCTGCAGATGACTTTGCAAACGCCGACCTCCCGGTCCCGTCCGAAGACGGAGAAGAAGGGGAAAATCCGGGCGAAGGCGAAGAGCGCTTCGCAACCGACCTCGAAGCCGTGTTCGACGTCCCCGTCCATGTCTCTGCCGTGCTGGGTAAGACACACATGGAGGTCAGCCAGCTTCTCAAGCTAGGTCGCGGCGCGGTTGTGGAACTCGACCGCAAGGTCGGCGAAGCCATCGACATCTACGTCAACAATCGCCTCGTCGCACGCGGCGAAGTCGTTGTGGTGGATGAGCGCCTGGGCGTGACAATGACTGAAATCATCAAGGGTGGTAACGCCGCGTAGTTCGACGCGGTTTTGGAAACAACTCCCATGCGCACATCACTCACAGCCATCATCGCATTCGTCGCAAGTTTTCTCTTGCTGGCGGCTGCCCTGACCCTTGAGGGCAACGGGTCGGCGTTTCTTGATGTGCGTGCGGCCCTCATCGTCTTCGGCGGCACCCTGGCCGTGACCATGATCTCGTTCTCTCCTCTCGAGGTCATCATGGCTCTGCGTGAAACCTGGACGGCACTGGCCACCCCCCGTTTCAACCGTCGCAACGCGGCGGATCGCATGCTCAAGATCGCTGAACGCACCCGTAAGGACGGGATGCTGGGTGTGGAACGCCTGTTGCCCAAGCTGCGCAAGGACCCCTTCCTGTCCCGTGCGCTTGGCATGCTGGTTGACGGCATTGAAGTCGCAGACGTCGAGCGGATGCTGGAAGATGAGCGCCTCTCGACTGCGCAGCGTCGCGCTGAAAGCGCCGAGGTATTGCGTCGCGCTGCCGACATCGCGCCTGCCATGGGCCTGATCGGCACCCTTGTCGGTCTGGTGCAGATGCTGGGCCAGCTCAACGATCCCGCAGCCATCGGCCCCGCCATGGCCGTGGCCCTGCTCACAACATTTTACGGCGCGGTTCTGGGCACAATGGTGCTCTCGCCGCTCGCCGCCAAACTTGACCGCATCTCAGGCGATGAACGCGACATGCTCGCGATCTACGCCGCCGGTGCAGCCGCCATCGGCCGGAAAGATCATCCCCGCCAGGTCGAACACACACTCAACGCCCTGCTCCCTGAAGCAGAGCGTGTCCAGTATTCGCGTTAAGGAGCCAAACCATGCGTTTGCTTATTGTAGGTAGCCTCAACGGCCAGCTCACCACCGCCACCAAAATGGCCATGGAGACAGGTGCCAAAGTCGCCCAGGTTGATACCGGCGAACAGGCCATGGACGCGCTTCGCGCCGGCCAGGGCGCTGACCTGTTGATGGTGGAAGTCTCCAACGATATCGGCTGGCTCGCAGCTCAGTTGCAGGCAGAGCGCATCGCCCTGCCCATCGTCGCCTGCGGTCTGGGGTCCGATGCCCGTGCCGCCGTCAACGCCATCCGCGCCGGTGCCAAGGAATATGTGCCCCTGCCGCCCGACGCCAAGCTCATTGCCGCTGTTCTGGAAGCCGTCGCAGACGACACCCATGCCCTCATCTACAAGGATGAGATCATGGCGGACGTCATCCGCCTGGCAGACCAGATCGCCCCGTCAGAAGCCTCCGTCCTCATCACCGGCGAAAGCGGTGTGGGTAAGGAAATCATGGCGCGCTATGTCCACCGCCATTCCAACCGCAAGGACAAGCCGTTCATCTCGGTCAACTGCGCTGCCATTCCTGAAAACCTGCTTGAGTCAGAATTGTTCGGCCACGAAAAAGGTGCCTTCACCGGCGCTGTCTCCCGCCGCATCGGCAAGTTTGAAGAAGCCGATAGCGGTACCCTGCTGCTGGACGAAATCTCGGAAATGGATGTGCGCCTTCAGGCCAAGCTCCTGCGCGCAATCCAGGAACGTGAGATTGATCGCGTCGGCGGCACCAAGCCCGTCAAGGTCAACATCCGCATTCTCGCGACGTCCAACCGTGACCTTGCTGCCGAAGTGCGGAATGGTACCTTCCGCGAAGACCTTCTGTATCGCCTCAATGTCGTGACCCTGATGATCCCCGCCCTACGCGAGCGTCCGGCGGACATCATGGAGCTGTCAGAGCACTTCGTAAAACGCTACGCGGACGCCAATGGTGTCCCGGCACGGCCACTGTCAGACAACGCCAAAGCGCATCTCACCCGCCAGCATTGGGCCGGCAACGTGCGTGAACTGGAAAACACGCTCCACCGCGCCGTGCTGCTTGCCAATGGCGACGAGATTGACGTCGACGCCATCCGCCTGCCGGATGGCTCCCGCATCGACCAGACCATAGCTTTGTCATCAAGCGATCCGGCGTCCCGTGCCGCGCAGGTGGCAGAGACAGTCAGCCGCAATCTGGTTGGTATGACCGTTGCCGACATGGAACGCGACCTGATCCTTAACACGCTGGATCATTGTCTGGGCAACCGGACGCATGCTGCCAACATCCTCGGCATTTCCATCCGTACCCTGCGCAACAAGCTCAACCTCTACACCCAGCAGGGTGTGTCGGTCGCCGCCCCCGGTGAAGCCCGGATTGCCGGTTAGTTTTTTCAGTAACGCCTAAAGTAGCCGGAGCGCACCCGCGCCATGTCAGACGCGTCACAGACATCACAAGCGACAGGCGGAGGCCTCTTCGGAGGACTGACACTCGGCAGCATCGGCAATGCCATTGGTGCCCGCTCCGAACTCGCCCTTGCGCTTGGCGTAATGACCATCATCGTGGTCCTCATCCTGCCCATGCCGAGCTGGATGCTGGATTTTGCGCTCGCCATTTCCATCACCTTCTCGGTGCTGGTGATGATGACCGCCCTCTTCATCAAGAAGCCGCTTGAGTTCTCGTCTTTCCCGACCGTACTGCTGATCGCCACCATGTTGCGCCTGGCGCTCAACCTAGCGTCCACACGTCTTATCCTGTCAGACGGCCATGAAGGCACCCACGCCGCCGGTGCAGTCATCGAGGCCTTCGGCAACTTCGTGATGCAGGGCAATTTCGTCATCGGCATCATCGTCTTCGCCATTCTGGTGATTGTGAACTTCGTCGTGATCACCAAGGGTTCCGGCCGTATCGCCGAAGTGGCCGCCCGCTTCTCTCTTGACGCCATGCCCGGCAAGCAGATGGCGATCGACGCTGATCTGTCCGCCGGTCTCATTGATGAAGATACCGCCCGCACCCGCCGCGCCGAGTTGGAAGCCGAAAGCGCTTTCTACGGCTCCATGGATGGTGCCTCCAAGTTCGTGCGCGGCGACGCCATTGCCGGCCTGTTGATCACGTTCATCAATGTCATTGCCGGTGTCATCGTCGGTGTGGCGCAGATGGACATGTCGTTTGCTGACGCATCGACAACCTACACACTGCTGACCGTCGGTGACGGCCTTGTCAGCCAGATCCCCGCGCTGATCGTTTCAACCGCCGCAGGCCTTTTGGTCTCCAAGGCCGGTGTTGACGGCGCAGCAGACGAAGCTCTCTTCGGCCAGCTCTCCGGATACCCCCAGGCTCTGGGCATGTCCTCAGGCGTCATGGTCGTTATGTCGGTTCTGCCTGGCATCCCCATGGTGCCATTCCTGCTTCTTGCCGGACTGACCGGTGCAGCCGCCTGGTACCTGACCAAGGATGCCGAGCAAAAAGTGGCGGAAGAAGAAGCCGCCGTTGCGGAAGCTGCCGCCGAAGCAGAAGCCGTTCCGGTGGAAGAACCCATCTCCACGGCCCTCGCCATGGATGAACTGCGCCTTGAGCTTGGCTTTGGGCTGCTGCCCATGCTGGAAGGCGACGGTGAAGGTCACTCACTTACCGAACAGGTCAAGGCGCTGCGCCGCCAGGTGGCGCAGGACATGGGCTTTGTCATGCCGTCCCTGCGCATCCTCGACAACATGCAGCTCGACTCCACCTCCTACGTCATGCGCGTCAAGGAAGTGGAAGCCGGTTCAGGCGTTTTATATCCAGACAGCCTCATGGTCATGGACCCGCAGGGCGGGCCGGTGGATCTTCCCGGCGAGCACACGACAGAGCCGACCTTCGGCCTGCCGGCAACATGGATCGACCACACCCAGCGTGAGGAAGCTTCGTTCCGCGGCCTCACCGTCGTCGATCCGGCAACCGTGCTGACCACGCACATTACCGAAATCATCAAGGCCAACATGGCCGAGCTTCTGTCCTATGCGGAAGTCCAGAAACTGCTGGATGACATCGGTGGTGACAATCACAAGCTGGTCGAAGACCTTGTGCCCGACCGCGTGTCCGTGACCACGATCCAACGCGTGCTGCAGCAGCTCCTCACCGAGCGCGTTTCGATCCGTGATCTGCCGACGATCCTTGAATCCATTGGTGAAGCGTCAAGCCACACCCAGAGCATCACACAGATTGTCGAGCATGTGCGCACACGCCTTGCCCGTCAGATCTGCCACACCAATCAGAGCTATGCCGGCTATCTGCCTCTCATCGCCTTGTCTCCGGAATGGGAAGACGCCTTCTCCGCCTCCCTCATCGGCAATGGTGAAGACAAGCAATTGGCCATGCCGCCAAGCGACCTTCAGAATTTCATCCAGTCGCTGCGTACGGCCTTTGATCAGGCAGCGGCTTCCGGTGACGTTCCCGTGCTTCTCGTCAGCCCCGGCAACCGTCCTTACGTTCGGTCCGTCGTCGAGCGGGTGCGTCCACAGACCGTTGTCATGAGCCAGGCCGAAGTTCATCCTCAGGCGCGTCTCAAGACGCTGGCCCAGATCTAACGGTGGAGCGTAAAGAGTAATGCGTCTTCGTCGTTTTAAAGCGCCCAGCATGCGTGAAGCCATGGCCCGCGTACGCGAAGAGCTGGGCGAAACCGCCATCATCGTGTCTAGCGAAGACCTTGCGACGGGAGGTGTGGAAGTCACTGCCGTCAACGAGCGTCGCAGCGATGTCGGTGGCAACAAGGATACGGACAAAAGTCCCGTCCGCGATCAGCTTGAACTACGCCTCAAAGCCCGCCTGCGCGGTGAAGCGAAAGCCGCAGGCAACAATGATCGCCCAGCCCTTGGCTTCACTGCCACCGATCTGTCCGCCGTGTTGAACGATCATCGCGTCCCGGACCTACTGGCAGACCGTCTGTTGCAGGCCGCCAACGCCCATGACAGCGACGACGCCAACGCTGCCCTCGCCCATAGCCTAGGCATTGCCCTGGACTTCCAGCCAATCGGAGAGCAATTGCCGGGCTCCGTCATGCTCATCGGCACCCCCGGCTCCGGCAAGACGGTCACCGCCGCCAAGCTGGCAGCCCGTGCCGTGCTGGCCGGTCAGCAGGTAGACATCATCACTGCGGACGCCGTGCGCTCCGGCGCGCTGGCTCAATCCAAGGCCTATGCCGACGTTCTCAATCAGGACGTGGCGGAAGTCAGAGGTGCGGATGAACTCGCCTTGATGCTGGATACCCGCGCTGAACTCGGCCGTAACCGTCCCTGCATCATTGATACGCCCGCAACAAATCTGCATGACCGCTCGGAACTCGATCATACCGCCCGCCTGGTTCAGGCCTGTCGCGGGTCCGACGCGGCAAGCAGCGTTGAACCCATCGGTGTCGTTGCCGCAGGCGGTGACATCGAGGACATGGCTGACGCAGCACAGCTGTTTTCCCAGCTTGGCTGCCGCCGCGTCATCATCAGCCGCACCGACGCAACAAAACGCCTCGGCGGCGTCATGGCAGCGCTGGCTACAGCGCGTCTGGCGGCAGCTGAATTCGGCATCAAGCCCTATCTTGCAGGTGGCCTGGTAGCCGCAACACCCGCGCGCCTTGCCGACCTCACACTGACCAAATCGTCAACCAGTGCACCTCAGCCGGGCACCTTGCCCCGACGTTCCAGTGCGCCGGTCATGTCCACCACCGGCAGTACGGAGCCGACACCCGCATGAGTACGCAACCCTCCAGAATGCCGTCATCCAATGCACTGGGCAGCCGCCGGAAAGTCATCACCATCGCCTCTGGCAAAGGCGGCGTCGGCAAGACCATGCTGTCCACAACCCTTGCCCACGCCCTGGCCTTCGCCGGCGAGCGGACACTGCTTGTGGACTGCGACCTTGGTCTGGCCAATGTGGACGTCCAGCTCGGCATCATGCCCGAACACGACCTTGCGAGCGTTGTCGCCGGCACCACCGCATTTGAAGAGGCCGCCACCCGCATCGCCGGGGATGGCTCTGCGTCCGGTCGTGGTGCGTTTGACGTGATCCCCGGCAGTTCAGGGTCCGGCGCACTGGGCGCCCTCGGCCGTACAGAGCTGGCACGCCTGCGCCAGGGCATCACCCTGATTTCCGCTCACTATGATCGAGTGATTGTTGATCTTGCCGCCGGCATCGATCCAGCCGTCACCATGTTTGCAGCCATCGACGGGCCAACTCTCGTCGTGGTTACCGACGAACCGACATCAATTACGGATGCCTATGCCTTCATCAAGGTCGCGTCGATGACACCGCATGATGATGCGACACCAACTGACATCCAGGTCGTGGTCAACATGGCGGAAACCGTTGAAGCCGGTCGCAAGACTTATGAAGCTTTGTCACGGGCCTGCGCCAACTTCCTTGGGCTCACGCCGCCGCTTGCAGGGATTGTACCGCGCGATACCGCCGTGCGGGACGCCGTCCGCCATCAGTCCCCCCTTCTTACGCGGAGCCCGAATGCAAAAGCAGGTGCCGCCATCGCAAAGATGGCCGACAGTCTGCGTGCCTGACCTCCAACCCTACGCCAGCGAAACTGCCATTTTTGAACAGCGTTAGCCGCGTTTGTTGCACCCCCGCCACACCATCTGTGCAAAGCCTGCGGTTCATCGTAGTCTTTGGCCGCTACACATGAGTTCCGGTCACACAGTTGATAACGAACCGGGCCATAGTGGAGGGAACGTCTAACGAAATGGACCTTAAGGGGGGGTTCTTTCATGGAAAACGCTATGCAGTATATCCAGCCCGTGCTGGATTTCTTTGCGGCAGGCTTTGACCAGGTCAACGCAATTCAGGGGATTATCATCGGTGTGCTCGCAGCATTTGTGCTGCGCCGGTACTCACGCATTCTGGTCATTGGCTTTGTCGCCACACTCATTCATCTGATTGTCGATACAGCCCTTCCGGTGATCCGGGGCGCGGAACTGAAACTGCCGCCGCTTGCAGATGTCAGCTGGTGGCAGTATGTCGCCACTCTCTATGTAGGCTATCTGGTGATCATCACTGTCTTCTATGTTCTTAAGAAGATCCTGATCCGCAGCTAGGCAACACAGTCCGGCTCTGCATCAAGGACACACAAAAGGCCGCTGCGATATCCCGCAGCGGCCTTTTTCGTTTACATGTTTTTGACGGCTAGCCAATCTCGGCAGCACCGCCCCGGCGCATGTTGATGGCCATCTCATCAAGGTCCGCCTGCTCGCGACGGCGAACCTCTGCCTGCGCACGGGCACGGGCGGATTCATCAACAAGCTCAACTTTCTTGAGGTCCTCGAATGCTTCCGCCAGCTTCTCACGCTCCGCATCTACCTGGCGCGACAACTCGCTGATGGACTGGGCGAGATTGTCCCGCCGCATGGAGGCATATTTGGCATAGGTCGGATAAGCGTAGTGCCCCTCATCCGAAATCCCCGCCTTTTGCTGTTCGTAACGCACACGCTTTTCGAGTTCTTCCTCCTCACGGCGGAAGTCATCAAGCATCTGCTCCAGATCGGACACGCGCCGCTGGATTTCCTCGACCTGAAACCGCTGCACGCGGATCAATGATGTACGGGACTTCATATCACTTCCCCCAAGTGCTTATTGCCCTGCATGACCGTCTTCCATTTCCATCTCGGCTGCGTCCTGCAGCTCACCTGAATTCAATATGCCGTCCAACAGGCCAAAGCCCTCCGCCAGCGGCGTTGCTTCGCCCTTGCGCTGAGACAGGAACGCATCGAACTGCGGCATGAGCCGGATCGCCTCATCCACCAGCGGGTCAGCCCCACGGCGATATGCGCCGATGCGAATGAGTTCTTCCATGTCCGTGTGTGCCGACATCAGTTCACGCGCCCGTCTGACAAGCGCAAATTCTTCTTCCGCCTGACAATGCGGCATGGTCCGCGACACAGACTTGAGAACATTGATAGCCGGGTAACGGCCGCGCTCGGCAATGGCGCGCTCCATCACAATATGGCCATCCAGAATGGATCGCACGGCATCTGCCACCGGCTCATTGTGGTCATCGCCTTCAACCAGCACCGTAAAGAGACCCGTAATGGACCCCGACCCCACACGGCCCGGTCCGGCCCGTTCCAGCAGGCGCGGCAATTCAGAGAACACCGTCGGCGTGTACCCACGCGTGGTGGGTGGTTCGCCACCCGACAGTCCAATCTCGCGTTGCGCCGTCGCAAAGCGTGTCAGGCTGTCCATCAGGCAAAGAGCATCAAGCCCATGGTCCCGGAAATATTCTGACAGCGTCATGGTGAGGTAAGCGGCCTGACGGCGCATCAGCGCGCTCTCATCAGACGTGGCAACAACGACCACGCTGCGGGCGAGGCCTTCCTCACCCAGATCGTCTTCAATGAATTCCTGCACTTCGCGGCCACGCTCACCTATAAGCCCGATCACGGATACGTCCGCAGACGAGTAACGCGCCAGCATGGACAGCAAAACGGACTTGCCAACGCCGGCACCCGCAAAGATGCCCATCCGCTGGCCACGGCATGTGGTGGCAAAAGCATTAAGCGCACGCACCCCCAGGTCAATGCGGTCACCGACGCGAGCACGGTCATGGGCAGGCAACGGCGTGCCTTTGAGGGAGTAGGGTTCAGCGCCCTGTGCAATCGGCCCCTTGCCATCAATTGGTTCGCCCATGGCGTTCACTACCCGGCCCAGCCAGGCAGGCGACGGGTGCATGATGGGTTCAGCGGAATCAAATTTCGCAGGGGCGCCCATGCGCAAGCCTTCAATGGCCGCGAAAGGCATGGCGAGCGCCCGGTTGTCGCGAAAGCCCACAACCTCACACGGTACAGCCTGATCACGTGCCCCGGGCACCACCACACGGCTGCCGAGGCTGAGTGATGTCAGCGGCCCTTCAAGCTCCACCATCAGCCCACGCACGGCAGCAACCGTGCCATAGGTCTCAACAGGCGACAGACGCTCGATTTCTGCAAGAAGCGGCTTCATGGAACCCCACACATTCACATATCGGTGCCCTCCCATCAGGAAGGGCAACCGGATGCGCGCCAGTGTGAGGCCAAGGCGCTTAAGGGCTGGTAAACCCTATCAACCAGTTACAGACAAATTGCCGTTTGAGCGCAATTTCGCAGCTCTGCGCCAAAAACATTGCCCCAACATGACCCAAATGCCGCAGTTTTCCGGGCATTGCTGAAAGGCTTTGGCAATGGGCATTAAAAAAAGTAAGCGTCGTTAAGCTTTGTTAACCATTTGATCTTACCGTCCATACAGGGATTAACTGGGGTATCGGCGAATCACCTGATTTGCCGGTCCGATATGGCACAGCAGGCCCACACCACATAGGGCCGACGCCGCTTGAAGGGGGAGCAAGAACATGCGGGTTCTTCTCATCGAAGACGACAGCGCTACGGCCCAGAGCATCGAGCTTATGCTCAAGTCGGAAGGCTTCAATATCTACACGACTGATCTGGGCGAAGAGGGTATCGACCTCGGCAAGCTCTATGATTACGACATCATTCTGCTGGACCTGAACCTGCCGGACATGTCGGGCTATGAGGTACTGAAGACACTTCGCCTGGGCAAGATCGGCACACCGATCCTCATTCTGTCCGGGATGGCCGGCATTGAGAACAAGGTTCGCGGCCTTGGCTTCGGCGCCGACGACTATATGACCAAGCCCTTCCATAAGGACGAGTTGGTTGCCCGCATCCACGCCGTGGTACGCCGCTCCAAGGGTCACAGCCAGTCTGTCATCCGCACAGGTCGCCTGACCGTTAACCTCGACACCAAGACCGTCGAAGTTGAAAACCAGCGCGTTCACCTCACTGGCAAGGAATACCAGATGCTGGAGCTGCTCTCGCTCCGCAAGGGAACGACGCTCACCAAGGAAATGTTCCTCAATCACCTGTATGGCGGTATGGACGAGCCGGAACTCAAGATCATCGACGTCTTCATCTGCAAGCTGCGCAAGAAACTCGCAGCAGCCACAGGGGGCGATCACTACATCGAAACCGTCTGGGGCCGCGGCTATGTGCTGCGCGATCCGGTCGAGGAAGAAGTCGCGGAAGCCGCAACCGCGTAACGCCTCCTCACTTTCGGGACACATATCTGACAGGGCGTCTGCATCAGCAGGCGCCCTTTCTCTTTGCCATCATCTGCCCTAGCCTTTCAGACACAATGGCTGATCCGAAGACACATCCGACCGGGGAAAGCGTCACTGCCTTCATTGCAGGTGTGCAGCACGACAGACGCCGTGCGGACGCAAAGCTTCTTCTGCCCATCATGCGCCGGGTCACCGGCAAGCGGCCGCTCATGTGGGGACCGAGCATCATCGGCTACGGTAAGTATCACTATGTCTATGAGTCAGGCCGAGAGGGCGACTGGCCCATCACGGGTTTCAGCCCGCGCAAGGCGGCAATGACCATCTACGTCATGCCGGGGTTCAAACCCTTCACCGCGCAGCTGAAAAAGCTCGGCAAGCACAAGACCAGCTCGTCTTGCCTCTACGTCAACCGGCTGGACGACATAGACCTGGACATTCTTGAATACATCCTGGCGCAGAGCGTCAACATCATGCGCGAGAAGTATAAAACCAGCTAGAAGGCCGAACCAGACTCTAGGCCGTGCGACTTAGCGCAGGAGCAGTCGCGCGCGGCACAGCTGGCGCTGCCGGGCGTGCGGGTGCCGCCGGTTTGGCAGCAGGCTTGCCGGCTGATGCATAGATCTCGGGATTACGAGCATAGAGCCCGCGAGAACCGGGCACTGGCTTGAAAGCATCGGTAATACCCACAACGGTTTCAGCAGCACCAAGCAACAGGCACCCATCCTCCGGCAGCATCTCGGCCATACGTTCCAGCACCATCTTCTTCGTCGGCTGATCGAAATAGATCAGCACATTCCGGCAATAGATGATGTCGAACTTGCCAAGTGCATTCAGCGGCTCGAGCAGATTGTTTTCCTTGAACGTAGCCATGCCGCGGATCTTGGCATCAATCTGCCAGCTTTCGCCCACCTGCTTGAAGTACTTCATCAGCAGCTGGATCGGCAGGCCGCGCTGCACCTCAAACTGCGTGTACATACCTTCACGGGCGCGCTCCAGCACCTCACGTGATAGGTCTGTCCCCAGAAGATCAAATGTCCAGCCTCTTGCAGCCACACAATCGTCAATCAGCATGGCAAGGGAATAGATTTCCTGCCCGGTGGAGGCAGCAGCACTCCATATACGCACCTTGTGCTGCGGGCGATTGGCCAGCATGTGCGGCAGGATCGAATCCTTGAATAGATCAAACGGCGTCTTGTCGCGGAAGAAGAACGACTCGTTCGTGGTCATGGCTTCCGTGACGTCGCCGGCCAGCGCCTGATTGGCACCGGTACGCAGCGCCTGGACGAGCTCCGTAATGCCACCAAGCTCCGCCTTGCGCGCAATCGGCGTTAGCCGGCTCTCCAGCAGATAGGTTTTGTCGCTCGAGAGCACCAGGCCGGAGCGCTTTCGCACCAGATCTGACAAAAACTGGAATTCTTCCGGTGTCATGACTGCCTCCCGGCAAACTGGCGAGAAATCGCCGAACTGATTTGATCAAGGGGATAAACGGCTGCGCAGATACCAGCCTGCGCGCAGGCGCCGGGCATACCCCACACCACACTGGAGGCTTCATCCTGCGCGTAAATTGTTCCGCCGGCATCGGCGATGATCCGACCGCCATCACGGCCATCGTGGCCCATACCGGTCAAAACGACCCCAAGCGTTGCGGGCCCAAACAGCTTTGCGATGCTTTCAAACATCGGATCCACCGCCGGCCTGCAGAAATGCACTGGCGGCTCCTGGTCAAGCGCGATAGCCACTCCGGGCCCATCCTTGCGCAACCGCATATGGTAGTCGCCTGGCGCCACATAGATATGGCCAGCCTGAACCCGGTCGCCGTCTTCGCCTTCCTTGGCGGGAAGGCCGGACAGCTTTTCCAGCTTTTCGGCCAGGATCTTCGTGAAGGACGGCGGCATATGCTGCGTGATGACGATGGGAACAGATTTGACCGAAGGCCCGATCTTCTCAAACACATCAAACAGGGCCTGTGGCCCACCGGTCGACGACCCGATGGCAAGAATGCGCGGCGGTACATTGGACGCCTTGCGAAGCTCAATCTTGTCAGGTGGCGGTCCAAGTGAAATGGCCGGCCGCTCCGACGCTGACGCAGGCGTCGCACCTGATGCACGGCTGGGTGTTGCCGCCGCACTGCGATGCCCCATGGTCCGCTGTGCAGCCTTGCCGAGCGCCTGAGCCTTGACCAGTAACTCGCGGCGGAATTCGTTTGACCCTGCAATACCGCGCGCGCTGTCCGGCTTGGGAACATAATCAGCGGCACCAAGCGACAGGGCTTTCAAAGAAATGTCGGCATTCCGCAAGGTCAGCGTCGATGCCATGATGACCTTGGTGCCAGGAGAGCCCGCCATAATGCCCGGCAAGGCCTCAAGCCCATCCATTTCTGGCATCTCGATATCGAGGATGACGACATGTGGTTTGACCTTGCCAACCACATCAACAGCTTGCTTGCCGTTTGAGCAGGAACCGGCAACCTCGAGACCATCCGTCTCTTCAATCCAGCGCTTCACAAGCCCGCGGATGACGGCGCTGTCATCCACAACGACAACCTGAACGCCTCCGGATGCGGTAGCGGCAGTCGCAGATGCTCGTGTGCCGCTGCCGGATCTGGCAGTCGACGCCGGTGGTGGCGTGCGTGTTGGAGACGTAACCTGATCCATGTGACTTAGACCAAACCTGCTTCAGCGAACTTGGCCTGCACGATGTCGCGGTCAAACGGCTTCATGATGTACTCATTGGCGCCCGCGTTGATCGCTTCACTGATGTGCTGCATGTCGTTTTCTGTCGAACAGAAGACAACGACTGGGTCAGCACCGCCATCGCGCTTGCGCAACGTCTGCAAAAAATCCAGCCCGTTCATTACCGGCATATTCCAGTCGAGCAGAATGGCATCCGGCATTTTCGTGTCACAGGCGGCAAGCGCCGCAGCGCCGTCCGCGGCTTCTTCAATACTGAAGTTCATTTCTTCAAGAATACGGCGTGCAACCTTCCGGATGACACGGCTGTCGTCGACCACAAGACACGTCTTCATGGAATTTAGGCCTTCTACCTGACCACCGGCAGCTCAGTGCTGCGTGGTACGATTTTAAGTTCGAGAAACCAGTTGCCGCGACTAAGCAGCAGCTGATGTGCTCTGCATATCCAGTGACTTGGACACATCGAGCACAACCATCAGATTGTTTTCCAAGCGATGCACGCCGCTGGACACCTGCTGCCAGCGCGGGTCAAGGTTGGCCGGGCTGCGCTCAAGGTCCTGCGCAGGCAGGCTCAGAACTTCACCGACACTGTCCACCATAAGGCCAAAGGCTTCACCGCCTTCTTCGATGCCCACAGCCATCCGCGATGCACCCTCTTCCATGGTCGGCAGACCGAGGCGAATGCGCATGTCAATGGCTGTCACAATCCGCCCACGCAGATTGAGTACGCCACGCACTTCCGGTGCCGACAGCGGTACGGTAGTGAGGGACTGAACTTCAAAGACATCCTGAACAACCGTAACAGGAATACCGAAAAGCTGATCACCCACATGCACCGTGATGTACTCAATGAGGTTTCCATCAAGATGAACCATGTCGTGCTGACGCTCGGTCAGGGTTTCGTTTTCTGTCTCACTCATGCTGCAGCTCCTTCGCCCTGAAGAGTTTCGCGCAACACGTCAATCAGACCGTCGCGATCCGTTTTGGCCACATAGTCAGAGAAGCCGACATCGTGACCACGCTTGATGTCCTCATGCGAGGTGCGTGATGACATGGCGACGATTGGAGTACTGCCCCAGGTCGCATCGCTCTTGACCGCTTCAGCAAAGTCAAAGCCATCCATGCCCGGCATTTCGATATCACTGACAATCACATCAAAGACCGCACCGGCATCGCGCAGCTGGAAGGCATCATGCGGATCCGCCGCTGTTGTGACACGGTACCCGGCAGCATTCAGCAAGGGCGCCAGCATGTTGCGGAAGAACGGGCTGTCATCGACCAGGAGGACGCGCTTGCCGCTTGAATCTTCCGACCGGCCATCATCTGCCCGTGCAAACCAGTCTTCAAAGGCCAGTGTCAGGAAATGCCCGACGTCAATGATCTCGGTGGCTTTTTCACGCACGATCGCGCTGCCAAGCATGCCCGGGCTTTCAGACGTGATGTCCATGTCGAGCTGCGCTTCGACCACATCAACAATCTCGTCCACGACCAGGCCCATGGAGCGGCCATCATCGGTAAAGACCAGGATAGGCTGGCGTCCTTCAGTGGCCATTTCCTGTTCCGGCAGGACTTTCTGCAGCGGCATCAGCTTGCCGCGATACTGAACCACAGGCTTGTGGTCAGACATCTCGATTTCATCCACCGCAACTTCCTCAAGGCGCGTGACAAGCGACAGCGGAACTGCTTTCGGCTCGCCTCCACCTGCGCGGAATATGAGGAGGGATGTCTTTTCGTCGCCCATGAGGTGACCATCCAGTTCCGGCCCATCTTCCAGTTGCGCAGCCACTTCGCGGCTCACGCACTGGGCAATGCCATTGGGATCAATGATCATGATCACGCTGCCGTCACCCAGAATGGTGTTCCCGGAGAACAGATTGATGTCACGCAGCATCGAGGCGGACGGTTTGACGACGATTTCTTCCGTGTCGAACACCGTGTCCACAACAATGCCGAACTGGGCACTGCCGACCTGCGAGACGATCACGAAGCTTTCGCTGCGCTCGGCCGTTGACGGCGGCACATTTCCGTTTTCGTCGGGCTTGCGGTTCTTGTTGAGCAGCAACAGCTCATCAAGATAGACCAGCGGCAGCAACTTGCTGCGCAGACGCAGGACCGGCGTATCGTTGATCTTCTCGATACGGGCTTCCGATTCAGCCTTGGCACGTACAAGCTCGACCACCGCAAGCTGCGGAATGGCAAAGCGCTGTGCGCCGGATTCGACGATCAGGGATGACACGATTGCAAGTGTCAGCGGGATCTTGATCGTAAAGGTCGTGCCCTTGCCAGCCACAGAAACCAGATCAACATTGCCACCGATCAGCTCGATGTTCGTGCGCACCACATCCATGCCGACACCACGGCCAGACACATTGGTCACTTCCGAGGCCGTCGAGAAGCCGGCGGCAAAAATGTACTTGTGAATCTGCGCTTCCGTCTTCTCTTCAAGCTCGGCTGCTGTCGCAATACCGTTCTCAATGACCTTTTCGCGAATACGATCCGTATTGAGACCATGACCATCATCCTCAATCTGGATGATGATGTGGCCACCCTCATGATAGGCACGAAGGGTCACATTGCCGGTCTCGGACTTGCCGGCAGCAAGCCGTTCGTCGGGCATTTCAAGACCATGGTCAGCTGAGTTGCGCACCATATGGGTGAGCGGGTCCTTGATAAGATCCAGAACCTGCCGGTCAAGTTCCGTCTCGGCACCTTCCATATTGAGATCAATCTTCTTGCCAAGCTCATTGGACAGATCGCGGATAATGCGCGGCAGCTTCTGCCAGGCATTGCCGATCGGCTGCATCCGCGTCTTCATCACGGCTTCCTGCAGTTCAGCGGTCACATTGGACAAGCGCTGCAGTGGCACCTTGAATTCTGAATCATCCAGACGGCGAACCATCTCCATGAGCTGGTTCCGCGACAGCACGAGCTCAGACACCATGGTCATCAGGTTTTCAAGCGTATCCACATTCACGCGGATGGACTGATTGGCCACGGAGGATTCACGCGCCGGCGCCTCGTCTGTTTTGGCGGCGGCCTTCGCTGCGGGTTTCGCAGCAGTCTTTTTTGGTGCTGCTTTTGTCGCCTTGGCGGCAGCAGCAGGTTTAGCTTCAACAGGCTTGTCTTCGGCCACTGCTTCGGCAGCCGGTGCCTCTTCCGCAGGAGCCGCATCCGCTGCAGCGTCAGCAGCATCGTCCTCGGGACCAGCTGCTTCCTGGAAGGCGCGCTCAAGCTCATCAAGCGAGACTTCACCCGGCTTGAGCTCGCGCTCGATCGGCTTCACATCAATGGGTGCGTCTTCTTCCACAACTTCAGTTTCCGCTTCCGCCGCGGGCGCGGCACCACCCTCTGCCGCAATGGAGAAGGCTTCCAGCTGTTCGATCAGATCAGAATCGACGCCTTCCGGTTCCGCTTCAGTCGCTTCAAGCTCACCGAGAATTTCTTTAATCCGGTCCAGAGTATGAAGAATGATCGTCACACCATCGCCGGTTACCTCCGCGCCATCACGGTACTTGCCCATCAGCGTTTCAGCGGCATGCGCCAGCGCCTCAAGACGCGGCAGACCTAGGAACCCACAAGTCCCCTTGATGGTGTGCACCAGTCGGAAGATGTTGGAGAGTATCGCTTCGTTGTTCGGGTCCTGCTCGAACTTCACAAGTTCGACGTCCACCACATCAAGACTCTCAAAAGTTTCCGTCAGAAACTCGCGAAGAAGATCGTCCATTTTATCCCACCCCGGAATTATCTGGGCAGGCGCCACAATCCGGCACACTGCCTCACACTGACGGAGTGTTGGCTGGAAACCTTAAAAACACGTGAAATGGGGAGAATTTTGGCGGGAGCACAACTTAAAGCTGCAAACCTAGCCAATCATCCCGTCATCAACGGCCGCATTCGGGCCATAGGTCAGCGCGAAGGTAACCGGCCCCTCTTCCATAGCCTGTTCGACTTTGAGAGAGGCATCCAGAGGCTTGCAGAGGAGCCCGATCAGATAAGGCTGAATTGCCCGGCTGTCAGGCAATCCCTCGAATTTGTCGCCTTGCGCCAGATTGGCATGCTCCGGAACACGGGCCCGCGGGCCCGTCGCAATGATGAACATGCCGTCATTGCCGTCTTCGACAACGATCTTGAGTTCTCCGCCCCGCGGAATGGCACCCGTTGCGAACTGCAGCATGTTCATCAGTAGTTTGAGGCGGGTTTTGTGAAGGGCTGCAGGTTTCGTATCCCAGTCAAGGGTAATACGCCCACCTTCCATGAGACCATCGGCAGCACGCTTGGCATCCGCGATCTCGATATGCGCACCGGCGGAACCCGATGCGCCGAAGGCGAGGCGCGCATACTGCAGTTTGGCTGAGGCCTGAAGAGCACTTTTTGCAATGAGGATCAGCGCATGTTCGCGCATCTCCTCATCTTCTTCTTCCTCAAGCACTTCCAGGCCGTTGACGATGGCACCGACCGGGCTGATCACGTCATGGCAGACCCGTGAACACAAGAGCGCGGCAAACTCCAGGTGATCCGGGGCTTCCGGTCCACCTGATCCTGGCGTTCCAGCGCCCGCTGAATTGTCATTTGTCGCAATTTCGCCGGTCATTACGCTGTTTCTCCTGCGCCGCCCCTGTCAGGGGCCGAATCACCAAGTCCAATTTTTGATACACTTCACAAACCGATCGTGCAAAGAAGAGTGCCCTTCCTGCCCGTCCAACTGCCGCCCCAGGTGTCACCCGAGGGCCCGCATTTCCAGAAATAGAGCCGACCATTGCCCGATACGTCACTTCTGTCTGAACTCTCGGACATCTCGATTGATGCCGGTGCCCGCATCATGACGCTGTATGAACGCCCGATTGCGGTCACAGAAAAGGACGACAAGTCACCCGTGACAGAGGCCGACCAGGCAGCAGAGGACATCATCCTTGCACGCCTGTCCAAGGCCTTTTCAGACATTCCCATTGTCTCCGAAGAAGCCGCGGCAGCCGGTCACATACCGGATTTCGGTGATCGGTTTTTCCTGGTGGACCCGCTGGACGGCACCCGTGAGTACATCAACCGGAATGGCGAATTCACGGTCAACATCGCCCTAATCGAGAATGGGATTGCCACAGCAGGCGTTGTATATGCTCCCGCCAAGGAACTTCTCTACGCGGGAGCCGAAGGCTTGGGTGCGCATGAGATCCAGGTGGATGCCCACAAACCGGCAGAGGCTCAACCGCCGCGCACGATATCAACACGCAAAATGCCGGCGGACGGCCTCGTGGCCATCGCGAGCCGCAGTCACCGTGATCACAAGACGGAAGAATTCCTCAACCACTACAATGTGCAGGACATTGTAACCGCAGGATCGTCACTGAAATTCTGTGTGGTTGCACGTGGCGACGCGGATATCTATCCGCGCCACGGCCGCACCATGGAATGGGACACCGCAGCAGGCCACGCAGTGTTGTCCGCAGCTGGCGGCACTATGACCCGGCTGGACGGCACACCATTTCTGTATGGCAAGAGTGCCGATGGACTTGCGAACCCGTACTTCATCGCAAAAGGTGATCCATCAGCCTACTAGCGACAGAAGCTGACTCGGCAATAAGACTAGGCGCCGTCACCCGCTGCAATCGCCTCAATCATCTCCAGATCGGAAATCTCGATCCGGTTCCCCTCCTTCAGGGTGATGACGCCACTTGTCTTGAGCTTCGTAATTGACCGGCTGACCGTTTCTACAGTCAGTCCCAGATAGTCTCCCATGTCGCCGCGGCTCATTGGCACCCGGACCGGGTTTGAGGGTTCACCACGGTCTTCAGCCCTGCGCGACAGCCAAAGCAGGAAGGAGGCAATGCGTTCCTGAGCGGTCTTGCGCCCGAGCAGCAACATCTGCTCCTGCGCAACGGCAAGTTCCATTGACGCCAGGTTCAGCAGGCGATTGGACAGTTTGGGATAAGCCTCAACCAGCGCCTGCATTTTCTCGGATGGAAGGGAGCAAGCCCTGACCGGTTCAAGCACTTCAGCCGTATAGCCATACTCCTCAACCGGCGTCATTCCCAGAAAGTCACCCTTGAAGAGAAATCCGGTTATCTGGCGACGCCCGTCAGGCAGCAGTTTGTAGAGCTTCAGCGCCCCACCCTGGACGATGAAACAGGCTCCAGCGGTATCACCCTCAAAGAACAGGGTGTCACCTACCTCATATGTATTGGTCTGTGTCAGGCTAGATAAGCCGTTCAGTTCCTCATCAGACAATACGGCGCATACGGCCTGTGTTCTGACATCGCAGCTCACGCAGGGGCTGGAAACATCTCGCGGCAGGGCCGGCGAATAGGCTGTTTCTTCTACCCGGCCACCAAGACTGCTATCGCCTGAGAACTGCTGCATAAGCACACCAAGTTTGAGGTTCTGAGGAAAAACAAGACCACAAGCTACCGCGCGGGCGACATATGGAGCAAGCCGCACCATAAACACTTACCAGACAGCTGCTTTGTAGATGTGCGGTTGTGGCGATGTCGGAGGAAAAGAGCTGAAAAATGCGCCGGCGGCGGCCTCCCAGAAAGCCCCCCGACAGTCCGGGGGCCGCGCCGGCCTGACCACCCTGCGCGTGATCCATAGGATCAACAGATGCGCAGAGGGACAGCAACACACGCCGGGTCAGATGGAATCGCCAGAGGAGCGATAAACACAACCGGCCTGCAAAACCGACCGTCGCCCCTTATGTCCCGAAGCTGCGGTCACAACCAGATCTGCAACGGCTGTGCCGAACAGGCCACGACAGCAACAAGGTCTGTAACAATGCCAGTCTTGGCTCATTTCCCACAGGAAACACGACGCACCTCAACTGCTGTTGGCTACGCCGGATGGGTAAATTCAGATATGGGGCACGCGGAATGTCTCAAAACGGAACATCACATGAGACCTAGGCAGACGCTACTTGCGCCGCCAACCCGACCCGTCATTCACGTACTGCCCCGCCGGAGCCTGTTGCACAAGCTTCTGCCCAGCAAGCTGCTCCACAACTGAAAGGGACGTACCCTGCCCGGCGGCGATTTCGCCATAGCGTGCCTTGCGGCCAAGGTTGACGCCATCGCCAAGCTGCCTGACTGCCGCGGAGGGCGCCGACGGATATCCGACATAGCCCGTCGACATTTCGCCGATCACACCCTGCGCCTTAGCCTGATCAAGCGTCAGGGCATAAGCGGGCGAGAAAGCTGCAAAGGCAACTGCCAACGCAATCAGGAGACTGGAAAGCACGAACATGCGGGTAAGTGGTGATGGGCGGGTTACAGACGCGCCTGCAGATACTGTGTTCATCATTTTCATTTCTCGCATTTCGGGCACCTAGAAAAGATCCGGATTGTTGGCAAACAGATCATCAAGTTCACGATCAACCTTGATGCGGATTTCCTGTTCGATCTTCACGTTGAGATTGATCTCAATAGGCTTGTCCGGCGCCTCGACCTTGATTGTCGGAGAGCAGGCAGCAATGCCCAGCGCAACAAATGCGGCGACCAGAGGCAATTGCCGGCTCATATTCGGCCTGAACACATCCCGGCGGAAACTCAGCGTTGCATCATTCATGAAACCCACCTGCACTCTTTCATTTCTTACATTAGGCCCCGCTGTCGCTGAACCACGCATGAACGCTGCCCTAACCAGACAGCGGTTCCCAGTTCACAGGAGAGCTTAAGGCTCCGGCCCGACACGCTCAACATCAAGCCCCTCAAGGTTTTCCTTTCCTGTCACCACATCAAGCGCACGCAGCCCGACCGTGCCACGCCGCAGCAGCTCCAGAAACGCCCCTTGGGTGCTGATGTTAAGGTGCACCGGATACCCTTCAAGCAGCTCCGGATTGGCCCCGCGCAAGACAATTTTGAGCGTGATGTCCCCGTCGACCGGGCCATCGATTTCCACACTGAGAACATCGAAGTGGAAGTTTTCGAGCGCCTGAAACGCAATATTGGCGCCTTCCGCAGTCTGGCCGGCTGCGTCCGTGCTCGCATTCGAATAGCGAATGATGCCGCCGGGTTCTGCTTCCAGCTTGGCCTCAACCACATAGACAGACCCGTCACGAATTTCGATCGGCACCGCCCCCCCAAGCACGCCTTCGCCGGAGAGCCCCTCCATCTCAACCAGAGTGAGCAACTCACTCAGATTTATGCTCAGCGCTGCAAGTTCCGCCCGTTGAACATCAGCACGGGTATTGAGCGCACCCGACGTGAGCACAAGCTGGCCACCTGCAAAAGGCCATTGCGCATTCTCGATGATGACGTCGCCGCCCCCCTCCACACGCACAAGAGCAACACCCCCGGCCAACGGCATGCCGGCATCCACAACTCCAATGGACACAGCCTGCGTCCCGCGTGTTCTAAAGGGCACAAGGCTCGAAAACTCAATCTCGCCGGATACGCCGCTGAAACGGGCCGCGGATGCCTGCAAGCCAAGATCGGTCAGAGCCACTTTTGCAGAGGATTCCTTGATGCCCGAGCGGTCCCAGGTAATACGCCCTTCAGCAGATACATCGCCCGACACCGCTGCCACAACACCCCGAAGAACCGGGGCCAGATCCTGAGGCTGCAATGCATTCTCCGAGAATGTCAGGCCATCTGAATTGAAGCTCAGCTGCCCCTTACCGGATCCAAGTTCATGGGTCACCGTACCCTGCAAGAGGCGCTCGCCTGTCAGTGTCTGGACACTGACAGGGCCTTTAACCCGACTGTTCAGAATGCCGTTCTCACCAAGCCCGTCCAGTGACAGGGAAAAGGAAGCCAGGACTGAAGCAAACCGTTTTGCGGTCTGGGTATCGGTAACCTGCAAGGTGTCTATTTCAATCTTGCCCAGCTGCCCAGCCGCTCCAGGTGCCAGCGAAACTGATGCGGCCACGTCCGAAAGCCGGAGCGCTTGTTGCGGCAACTGCATATCACCACCTGCAAGGCTGGATCGCACAACGATTTGCCCATCGGCCCCTCGCCGTATCGTGGCGTTCACGCGCGGTGTGGTCCCGACAAGCACATCACCCACACTCACCCGTGCCGGCAGCACTGCGAAGCTGGACTGAAGGGAAACCGCTCCCTCGCCCACATCTACCTGGATCAAAGGCACTCGATCATCTGGACACAGACGGATTTCGTCCGCCGACCAGAAAGCCTCATCCACTGCTCGCGCAACAACACTCGCACACTCAGTCATGGCGATGGTGCCTGCACCGCTGACCGGGTCAAACACGGCGGTCAGATCAACCGCTACCCGCGCATCCTTCACCGGAATAGCCCGATCAGAGGCCGCTACCAGCTCCATCTTCCCGGTAAACGTCGCGTCAATGTGACCTGTGCCGTCAATCTGCACATCCGCCTGAGCACCCTCAACCGCTACAAGTCCAGGCAGCAGCTCATGATCACTACGCAGTGCCAGATCAGAGATTTGAACCATCTGTTCTGCGCCGCCAAACTCTGCCGAGACGGCTGCCCGGCCCGTTGCCATATCGCCTTCAAGAACCACGTTGAAGGTGGTTGAAAGGGCTGCATCGTCCAATGCTGTGTCCACTATGCCCTCAAACGCCAGGACCAGCATGCCTTCAGGTGTCGAGGCAAGCAGTTGCGCACGTTCCAGCACTATCGTGTCAAAGGGGGCCGGGCTCGATGCTGTATCAGCCTGTGTCCCCGCATCCCCGCGAAGCCGAGCGATGACCGGATCAAGTGCGCCAAACTCAAGGCGACCGTCACCCAACTGCACCCGCAACACCACGTCGGACAAGGTGATCGTCCCCACGCGTCCTGCCAACAGGTCGGCAGGCGTATATGTGAGTGCAATGTCATTGATGGACAAATCGGGATCAGCGCCACCTGACTGGCCAACCGACACGCCCGAGAGCTTTGCTCGACGCCAGCCGATCTCGGTTACCTTCAGGTCCAGGTCACTGATCCCCAGATCAGCGGCAACTGACAACACCACTGGTCGCGCCAGAACCGGCAGGTAGTAGATCCCGGCAAAAACGCCGGACGTCACCAACATCACAAGTGCAACAGCCCACCACCGCACGCGCCGCCACACGGGCAGCTGGGCAGGCACACTCTTGTCAGGAGCGCTCTTTCCGGCCGGGTCTTGGTCTTGTTCTGACGCCATGAACGATCTGTGTATCTGCCTTAATGATGCCTGATCCAATCCCTAGACACTGAACATGACATTTACCTCATGTACAAATGCGGCATGTACAAGAAGCCGCTCGCGGGATATCGAGAACACAGAAAAAAGTGACCGTAGCGACGACGCCCGATCCGGCTCAGAATGATGGCAACCATGGTCAGATGCAGCCGGCAGGACACGGTTCTAATTGAGGAAGCAAAACCTATGAATACTCTGTCATTCCTGAACCACGCCCGGTGCGTTCTCGCAGGTCAGCGCCTGGCGCTCGCGGCAATAGCACTTGCTGCAACCTTTGCGGCGTTCCTGGTTATGCCGCAACCGGCAAATGCCCAATGGGTGTCCACAAAAGAGCTGGTCGACAATTTCTGTGACAATGAGGCAGCCGAGGAATCCGCCTTCTGTGCCGGCTACGTCGCCGGTGCGCTTCACGTTCTGATGGCCCCCCCGGAACTCATGCCACAGGGCCAGTTCTGCATTGAGGTCGACAAGCAACCAAAGCTGAGCGCAATCGCTGAACGTCTGAGCATCCTCCGCAAGGAGCAGCCTGAGCTCGAGGCAACGCCGGCTTTTACTGTGATTGCTGCAATCATTGAGCGCGGCTTCCCCTGCCCGGAAGACGTTCTGGACCCCAACGCACCATCGGTGCAGGCACCAGCTCCGGAACAACCCGGCACCCCGTCTGATCTCTTCGGGCTACCGTCCGAAGAGTAGGCATCCAACCGACAATGCCGCCAACTGGAGGATATCTCATGCGGTTCACGCAAACTGTTTCCAGAACGGCACCAAGCTGGCGCGCCGCGGTCGTGACAGCGATTGCTGCCTTCTTTCTGGCATCGACACCCGCACTGGCTGCAGATGACGGTACCTATTCCGAGGCCGAGATCGTCGAGGCGGTACGTGGCTTCTTTGGCGATGTATCTGAGGACATGGCTAAAGCCGTCAGCAAGGTGTTCGCAGATCAGGGAAGGCCGAACGCCTACATTGTCGGCGAAGAAGGAGCCGGTGCGATCGGTGTTGGTCTTCGCTATGGCAGCGGCAGCCTTCACATGAAGCCGGGCCGCGTCAAAAAAGTATACTGGCAGGGCCCCTCTATCGGGTGGGACATTGGCGGCAATGCGTCAAAGGTGTTTACGCTCGTCTACAACCTGCCAAATGTTGACGGCATCTATCGCCGGTTCCCCGGTGTAGAAGGATCGCTCTACGTGATCGGAGGCGTCGGCGTGAACTATCAGCAGGCTGGCGACATCATCCTCGCCCCCATGCGTGCTGGCGCGGGCCTCAGGGCGGGCGCCAATGTCGGATATCTCAGTTACACAAGAGAACGCCGCATCCTGCCCTTCTAGGTACGCAGCCATCTGGAACCTGAAACGCCGGCCTCCTGAAACCGGAGTGCCGGCGTTTTCATGACCGGATAGCGGAGAACGGACTGCTACCTACTCCTGCTCAGGAGCCTCACTGTCCGACGCGTCATCATCCAGATCATCGTCAGCGGCCTCTATGGATTCATCATAGGTCTCTGTTACGAAGCCTGAGTCGAATGCCCCTTCAATCATCACGTCTTCCTCTATGAAAACATCATTCGAAAAGAAGCTTCCGTCCTGAGCCACCGCAAGACCGCTGGAAAACATCAGCGGCACTACAACCGCTGCCCACAACAGGCGAGGGGCTGTCCATTTCTGATCCAAATTACCTACCCCCCACACATCAGACACCCGACATTTGATCCAAAAAAGGGGCGCCGATGCACTACCGTCGGCGCCCCTTCCAAATCATATTTTATCTGGCCCTAACGCCAGAGAGAACCCACTACTCCTCGTAGGTTTCTTCGTAGGTTTCCTCGATGACCTCTTCCTCATAGGTCTCTTCAACCATCTCTTCTTCGTAAGTCTCTTCGACGACCTCTTCCTCGTAGGTCTCCTCGATGATGACCTCTTCTTCGATGATGACTTCGTCAGCCAGTGCCGCGCCGGTCATGCGTTTTG
>Ga0207422_1001974_pt1 | contig 32070 bp, 24 predicted proteins | sample MarCyaLeptolynsp_FD_187757 | JGI IMG/M metagenome (GOLD analysis project Ga0207422, IMG submission 187757) | Marine cyanobacterial communities from Panama - species 1 Leptolyngbya sp. (SPAdes) | ecosystem: Environmental > Aquatic > Marine > Unclassified | place: Panama: Panama City | collected... | reverse complement strand
TAGAAGTTGAGAGAAAAAGTCCATTGATTCAGGTTTTGAACTCATGAGTAATGAGTGAATTACCCGTTGATTAGCTCTATCATTGCGGCAGGGGTGTGGGGAGGTCGCAAGGTCCCCACTGGGGGGTTTGGGGGGCTAGCCCCCCATTCTTAAATTTGGCTTTTGGACCAAAAACTCTCACTTCATTGGTAGCCCAATCAGGTTAAATTTTTTCCTGTCCCCTGTCAAATTTCTGAAAGCCTTGTACAGAAGGCTTTTTGCTCGATAAATCGAGCAGCTAACTTTTCAAATGAGCGAACGGTGAGTCATTTAATCATTGGTCCTTTGTACTAATGACCAATGACTAATAACAAATACTACCCTTTAACACAAACAACTTGCTTCAAAGTTGCTACCACCTCTACTAGATCCGATTGATTATTCATCACCTCATCGATAGATTTGTAAGCACCTGGAATTTCATCCAAAATACCTTCATCCTTGCGACATTCCACACCCTTGGTTTGCTCAACCAAATCGTCTAAAGAAAAGCGTTTTTTTGCCTTATTGCGAGACATCAAACGCCCAGCACCGTGGCTGCAAGAGCAGTAACTATCATGATTACCTTTACCCTTAACAATGAAAGACTTTGCCCCCATTGAACCAGGGATGATACCGTAATCTTCCTCTCGCGCTCTGACTGCACCCTTGCGAGTGAGGTAGACTTCTTCATCGAAATGTACTTCTTTTTCGGCGTAGTTGTGGTGACAGTTTACTGATAGCAGTGACTTAGTGGGTTTACCTCCAACCAGATGCTTCTCAACGACAGCCTTAAAACGAGCCATCATAACATCCCGATTGTAACGGGCATAATTCTGTGCCCATTGCAAATCCCGCCAGTAGGCAGCAAATTCTGGTGTTCCTGCGACAAAGTAAGCTAAATCAGGATCAGGTAGTTTATTATCTGCCAGCTTCGCCAATTCTTTAGCAGTACTAATGTGACACCGTGCCAACATATTACCGATGTGGCGAGAACCCGAGTGCAGCATCAGCCAAACTTGGTTCTCGGTATCCAAGCAAACTTCAATAAAGTGATTACCACCACCAAGGGAACCCAGCTGTTTCATTGCTTTTCCTTCTAAGTGTTGCACTCCTGGATGCAATTCCTTAAAATCCTGCCAACCTTGCCAGTTAACTACTGGTTTCTCAATGTCTTTGTTTTGTTGGAAGCCAACGGGGATAGCTGCTTCAATATCCAGGCGAATCCGCTTAAGCTTACCTTCCAATTGCTCAGCAACAAACGGGGTTTTGATCGCAGCCATCCCACAACCAATATCCACACCTACAGCGGCTGGAATAACCGCATCTTTGGTGGCAACGACAGAACCGACTAAAGCTCCTTTCCCTAGGTGAACATCTGGCATAAGTGCTACATGCTTGAAGACAAAGGGTAGCGAAGCAACATTCTTTGCCATCTTGGTTTCTTGTGAAGCCAGATTGTGATTTGCCCAAGAAAGAACTGGTGTTGGAGTAGATAATTCTAGCTGTTTGTATGGCATAAACGTTTGCCTTTAATCTACAAGTAGGGCACGGGGCTTTTGGTGTCTCCAGTGCAAGACTCAGGCTTTAAAACCCGATAGTTAATATTATACTACATTTATATTACATGCAACTGGTTTGATAGGCTTCCAGACAGGATGATTTTGGGTTACCCTACGGTTATCAATTATTTTGCCAAAACATCTGCGATCGCATGCTCAATTCCTCGCTTATCCAGATATACTTTAACCTCTGAGGAGTTGTTGGTTCGTTTTCGGAAATCTCCATGACTCGATTTATTCATGATCAATTTGCTAAGGACTATCTAGAACAATTGCTAGAGCCTTACGGTGAAGTCAAAGCACCACGTCGGGTTTCAGGAGAAGTGCGAGAAATCGATGTTTGGTTTGCTCCTCACTCTGATAGGGTACCGAGCAATCTTCACAACCTCGGATTATTGGGGCGCATAGCTCAAACTCCCGTACTCATAGAACCCTTCCGCAATGCAGCCACCTGTGACGAAATCTGCGATTGCTTATTAAAATTGTTAGAAATTCGGGGTGAGTTGCAGCGCCAAGCCAAGCGCAATCAGCTCAAAATTGTTCCAGCAGCCATTCCCAAGTTATGGATACTCACCCCAACCGCCTCGGCAACTCTATTAGAGGATTTTGGTGCAAAAGTTGATAAGCAGTGGTTGCCTGGAGTGTATTTTCTGGCAAAGAATCTCAGAACAGTTATTGTTGTTATCCATCAGCTACCTCGCACTCAAAAAACGCTCTGGTTAAGGGTTCTAGGTAGGGGCAGAGTGCAGCAGCAGGCAATTGATGAATTAGAGCAACTGCCAGAAAATAATCTCCTACGTTCCCATATCTTGAAGTTGCTGTATAATTTGCGGAAAAATTTGGAAGTAAGGCAAGATCTAGAGGAAGGTGATAGGGAGTTGATTATGCGTTTAGCACCACTGTATCAACAAGACCGAGAACAAGCACTTCTTGAAGGAGAGCGACGAGGCATTGAGCAAGGCATTGAGCAAGGCATTGAACAGGGAGAGCGCTTGGTTGTGAACAACTTGCTACAAGTGCGCTTTGGTGTTGTGGATGAGGAACTAGCAGCAATTATTGAGCCACTATTGGCACTACCACCGGAGGAGTTTACTCCCATGCTGTTGCAATTATCCCGTGAGGAGTTGTTGGCTCGTTTTCGGAAATCTAATTGAGATTTGAGTTTAGGGAATATAGGCTTCCACTGGTGCCAGTGCCACTATGGATATGTAGACATTAACAGTAGAGTTCTTTTGTGTAGAATAATCTCTACTCTTGTGGAACAGGCTTCCAGCCTGTCTCAGTTTCCTACTAGCAAGATGCCACCAAATATTTTATGACTCTTTTTTCCCTATACCATCACAAAGTTTGCGATCGCGTTCTTTAACATTGGGGTTATGCTTAAGATAATCTCTTATTCTATCACAGCCTTCTTGCAATAATTTATCTAGTTCCAAAGTTCTGAATGATAATCCCTTATCAGTTGCAACAGCTATAGCTTTACCGTCAGGACTAAAACTTACATCTCTTCCAGGAATAAAAGTTAAATGAACATACTTTTCAAAGATACCTTCAATTAACCAGAAGGCAACTCTTTTTTCTGGATTTGGTCTTCTGTAAACAGAATCGTTGTAACCAGTGAAAGCTAATATTTTTCCATCAGGACTAAAGCTAATGTTAAAGGGGTTATATACTGAATAATTATCATTTTTAAAATCTTTGGCTAGAACACCATCAGGTTTCCATAGTTTTACTGTATGATCATCACTAGCAGAAACAATCAAATTGCCTTTAGGGGTAAATTTAACATCATTTACTTTTGCCGTATGTCCTTTAAAAATATTAACTAAAGCACCATCAATATTCCATAATTTGACTGTTTTATCATTGCTAGCCGAGACAATAAATTTACCATTTGGGCTAAAATTAATGCTGTTTATCTTTTCTTCATGAGCTGCGAAATTATTGAGCAAAGTTCCGTCCGATTGCCACAGCTGAATTTTGCCATTATCACTAGCAGAAGCAATTAATTGACCATTAGAGCTAAAGCTAATACTGTTTATTCGAGCATCATAGTTTTTGAATTGTTTGAGCAAGTCACCATTATAACTCCAGAGTTTTATTTTACTCCGATAATTTACTAAAGCAAAATCATGACTATTAGAAATGAATCCAATGTTGTCATCGTATCCTTCAATGGTTTTAATTATAGAACCACTATTACTTAAAATATTGACCACATTGTTATCATTAACAACAGCAATTAACTTGCTGTCAAAACTAAAAATAACATGAGTACTAATATCACTACTATAATCATCTTTTATTTTTTTGATTAAGATTCCATCTTTATTCCAAATTCTTATAATACTTTGATTATCTTGATTAATAATTGCAGCAATTAGATTACCATCAGGACTAATAATAGTATTGCTAACATTACTGGTATCTTCTTTAATTGTTCTAACTAAAATGCCGTTAGAATTCCAGATTTTAATTTTACCATTTTTGTCAGTTGTTACTATAAGCTCGCCATCAGAGCTAATTTGAGCAATTTCATACTCCTTAAAAGTTTTATTTTTACGTAATTGGCGATTGTATTGCCAAATTTCTACTTGATTATACTTTTGAATAGCAACAAGCTGACTGTCAGGACAAAAGGTGACATTTTCAACGTTTTCAAATTCTTTCAATAAAATGCCATCTCTGTCCCAGATTTCTATTTGTTGATTATCACCAACAGCAACAAGTTGATTATCAGGACTAAACTTCACTGTTGTTTTACCTGCAAATTCTTTCAGTAAACTGCCATCTCTGTCCCAGATTTCTATTTCTTCATCATTACCAATAGCAATGAGTTGACTATCAGGACTAAACTTCACTGTTGTTTTACCTGCAAATTCTTTCAATAAACTACCATCTCTATCCCAGATTTCTATTTCTTCATCATTACCAATAGCAATGAGTTGACTATCAGGACTAAACTTCACTGTTGTTTTACCTGCAAATTCTTTCAATAAACTACCATCTCTATCCCAGATTTTTACCCTATTGTCAGTACTAGTAACTACAATTTCGCCGTCAACACTATACTCAATGTTATTGATAATAGTGTCAGATTGTATTGTCTCTATTTGGTTGGCATCCGCAGACCAGATATTTATGGTATTGCCAATACTAACAGATGCAAGATTATTATTGTGGCGACTAAATTTAATATCACTAGTATACTCTTTTATGGTTTTGATTAATCTACCATCAGCTTGCCATATGCCTATATTATTTTCAAGTCTATTTAAGGCAGCAACTTTTTGAGAATTTGGACTAAACTCAACACGAGATATATGCTCGGAATTCTTGAAATATTTAATATCTGAAATTAATGAAATAATATAATATTTTTTATTCAAGTTAGGCAAAAATTTTGAAGGTCCAATGCAGGCAGATAAATCAAAATTTGATTGAAAACAGCTCTCTTGGTTATTACTGACAATAGGCGGATCTACAAAAATAGTATCTTCCTGACTCCATTCTGTTTCATTTAACTCTTCTCTGAGCAAATTACCTTCTTGATTCCAATATTTCTTATTTCCCTTTATATCAGTACTAACTATATAAAATTTTTGATTAGGGGCACCAAAACTAAAATTATAGATATCAGAATCAGCAAGCTGCTTAAAGTGGTTGTTCTTCAGGTTCCAAAGTATGACAACATTATCTTCTGCCAGAGAAACAATTGTTTTACCATCTTGGCTAAAACGGATTTTAGCTACTTTACCTTGATGTCCTCTTAAAGTATTAACTAACGTACCATCAATATTCCAGATCTTTATTGTACTATCATTACTTGCAGAAGCAATCATTTTACTGTCTGGACTAAATTCCACATCATTTACAATCTCTGTGTGACCTTTTAAGATACTAATATTTTTACCATCAACAGTCCAAAGCCTAACAGTTTTATCTTCACTAGACGATGCCATATACTTTTTATTTGTACTAAAAGCCACATCTGTTATTTCATTAGTATGATCTTCCACATAATTGATTGATTGATTAACATAAACTGCATTTTGTAAAGATAGCAAGGATAATTTTTTTACAAAATTAGTTGTCCATAAAGGAAGCTTAAGATATTTTACTGTTCTTATTCTATATAAGTTATCTTCAGCTCCAGAAAAGCTAGAATAATTTCTCTCTGCTAGAGATACCACAAATTTATTGAAGCTTAATGTTCCTATAATAGTGGTAGCTACTATCCCTGCAGTTGCTAACAAAGCGAATCCTATTGTTATTCTACGGGTTGTCCTTAACTGTTTCTTGAGAACCTCATTTAATTGTCTTTCTGTTATCCTTCTCTGTTCCCTCTCCTTCTCTAAGTCCTTAATTAATTTTTCTGATTGCTGCTGACGGACAAAAGTTACTAAATAATCATGGACTAGTTGATATCTATCAGCAGGATTAGCTGGTACTCTCAGCACTAGTCCCGATTTCACCAAGATATCTAAAACCAAACTGAGGATTTCCCCTTTGACTTCCAACTCCAACTCTAAATCCGCCCGAGTCTTCAGGGGACGGGTATTATTTTCATCAGTCAGTAAATACAATACCAGCTTCGCAACCTGCTCATTTCCTTTGCCACAATCTTTAACTACATCATCTAAAAATCTTCCTACCAGTTGCTCCTTAGAACCCAACTGTTGATAATCGGCCAACTTGGTTATCTTTTCTGCTTGTAGTTGCGCTCCCACTACCTGCAACTCAATAGGACTTACTTCCCCTAAATCGCCAGCCAAGTCACTGACTAAAGTATCGAGTAGTTCCGGTTCTAAACTAAACTGAGTCTGAGCAGTAAGATTTTGGATTACTAATTTGGCATCTGCTGGGGAAAAGTTACCTAAATAGCAGAGGATATTTTTGTTGAGGATATCGTTATTGGCAACATCTAAGTTGACTAGTCGGTTGTTGCACTCCAGTAAATAGTAGAGATAATCTTCTCGCAGGGAGAGAATTACCGTAACAAACGGGATAGCTAAACAGTCTCGCAGAAACTCATAGAAGATTTTCCGCTGCTTCGGCTCCTTATAGACAAAGAAAAACTCTTCAAACTGATCGAAAATTAGTACAGTCAGCAAGTTGCGATCGCTATTGCTCCTCAGTTGCGCCAGGATTGCTGTTATTGAATCAGCTTGTAAGGCAGGAGGCAAAAGATTATCTGGAGAAGAAGGTTGTAACTCACATTTTGTATCATCCTCAATAGGCTCCAAAACTCGCCCAGAGTTCAAACTCTGGGCTGATAGCTCAAGTTCACTCAAGTGGACTGAAACCCTTGTACAGTCGTCTTTAGACGACTTTAGCTGTGAGCCAGGGGTTTTAACCCCTGGTGAATTATCGGGATTAGTGCAAGGGATATAGGGGAGGGTTGCCTTACTTTGTTCAGGATTAGCTTGCTGCAAACAACGCCCTAATTCTCTCACCCAATCGGTATAAACCCGCTGCAACACCGGTAATATTCGCCGCGCCTCAACCGTTTGTTGCTGTAAAGTAGGAATTAATCCCGCTTCAATGAGGGAACTTTTCCCTACTCCCGACTGACCATGAATAATCATCAGTCTACAGTCATTACGCCCTACTCGCGCCACCAACTTTTTGACATCCTCTTCCCTTCCCGAAGCCTTTATTTCCAGAGACATTTCTCTCTGAGCAGCAGCAGTAGGTAAAGCAGGATTAGTTACCAACTGTTTCGCTTGCAATCTACCTGCACCAATAAAGGCACGGAAACCAAACTGAGTTTCTACGGTTTGTCGCTCTTGCTTGAGCTCAAAAGCAGTGAGATACTCCCCCTGTTGGAAATAAACTTCCCACAAGGAGTTTAAAATACCGATGTAAAGTGCTGGATCATAGTGAGGTTCAGTTATTTGTTTTGCCGACAGTAAAGTTTCCCTAGCTGCTCCCGTATTTCCCAGTAGCTGTTGTGCTTTGGCTAAAGAGAAGAGATACCAACCTTGATGAAATTTGCGCTCCCAGTCTAAACGAATAGCTGTGTTTTCTTGCTCTAAAGTTGCAGTGAGAGCTTTTTCCCCTTCTGCCAGTAAAGCTAAAGCCTGCCTTGCCTGTTGTTGAGCCGTTTCCGGCTCAGATTTAGCTAGTGCTATTTCTGCGAGGAATCCGTAAGCTCTAGCTTGACGAAGCTGATTTGCCTGAGTTTCATGTAATGGCAAAGCAAGTGTGACAACTTCTTCCAAATCCTGCCACTGTCCTAATCTGTGTAGTACTTCCGCCCAATAATTGATAAACTTACTGACTAAATCCTGACGCTCGGCTTGCTGAAAAATTGCGATCGCATCCTCAAAATAATCTCTCGCTCGTTGACAAGCTACCTCATATTCCCGGCGCTGCTGCACTGCATAACTGCGCCACCATAAACCCAAATGTAAGTAAATTAGTCCTTTTTTAACTTGATTGCCAGTTTCAGGGCACAGATTTAAACTATCTTCGTAATGTTGCCTTGCTTGTACTTGGTTATTTGTCCATCTTCCCAAGACAAATTCTAAACTAGCGGCTAATTCTGGTTCTAAAGTAAGATGCTGTGCTTGCAGCTCCTCACGCGCTTGTTCTAATTCCCAACAACGAGAAGTAGTTAAACCTAGATGAGCATGGTTGGCAGTAAAGAGGAAAGCATCTTCGGAGTTGAGAATACGATTAGACACCTTATCAGTAGTTTCCCGGAGAAAAGTAACCAACTCCTCACTAGCAATTTCAAAGGTAACTGTAGTCGTCCAACTGTAAAAATCCGGTACTAGGCGAATAAACTTACTGAGTATGGCATCTGTCACCCAGAATACCAAGGGAAACTGGAATTGGCGAAACTCTTCGCGAATATAGTTAGTAGTAGTGAGAACTTTATCCAGGTTAGTAACCGACTCTAAACCCAAGATAAACAGAGCCTCCGGTTGCTTATCACCGATTTCCTCAACAATAGTGGAATGAAGAGAGTTGACTTCCTCCGTTAAGGATAATCTACTGATAGCAACCCCAGATTCCTGGCATAACTGCTCAACAATGCGCTCCCGCAAAAATCCATAGTTACACACAGCTAAAATCAGAGAGCAATCTCCTTGAGACACCCTTAGCAGGCGTGTAATTTCTCCCAAAGCTTCCTGATTTTGGGGAGTGAGTGTTGGGGATGATTGAGAGTCAGTCGCCATAGGTGTTAGGTGTTATAACATGTCCGGTTGAATACTTATACTTTGGTGGAAAAAAGGCAGAATGCAGAGGGCAGAGGGCAGAAGGCAAGGAGTAGCAGAACATGATATTACAGATTTCCAGGGAGCAAGATGCTCCCACTACTATCCCAGAAGAAAATTAAACCCATTCTTAATTCTTAATTCTTAATTCCTCCTCAGCTTCTGCCAAAACCGGATTCACCACAAACCATCCCCCCACCTCATCTCGATACTCAAAAACAAACAAACTCTTCAACAGAATTTGATACTCATCTTCTCCATTCACCGTTTGTTGCTGCTTGACTTTCCTTAGCAATTCCCACTCATCAGCAGTAATCGCCTTAGTTAACTCCGTGCGTCTTTGAGTAATCGCTTTTTCTACCAATTGTCGGGAAAAAGGCGGGTCTTCCATTTGCAAACACTTACGCAATAAAATTAGTAAACTGCGTACATGACCCCCACTAATGGTACAAAGACGGTCTAAAGTGGCAGGACTATCAAATAACTTGGGGATTAGACTTAACCTCTGTTGCGATTCTACCTGAGGAAAGGCTCTAGTCAAGAGCATCTGGCGCAGTAAACTCAAACCCTGCTCACAAATACTACCATCTCGCTCTTGCACCCTCACCATCGGTAACAATTGAGGTTCCACACCAAAGCGGTTGACAAGGTTTTCTTTCTCGTTAGAAAAATTTAGCACCAGGGGAATCGTATACACCAGATGGCACTGGAGTTTCTTGAGTTGTTCCCCTCGCTCGACAAACAGATACTCTGGTTGAGATGTATCTCCCAAACGCAGTCTATTATCAATGCGGTCCAAATTATCGACAATTACTACCAATCCCGCCTGATTTTGAGCCTGAAGTTGTTGTTGCGCGGGAATAATCAACTCTTGGTTAAGCGCTTCTAAAATATTATTGACTCTTGGTTCAAGATGTTGCCGTAGAAAGGAGCGAATAGTAGTACTGTTTTTAGCTTTAGTCGTGATTTCGGCAATACCCAAGGAAAGAGTAGATTTACCTTTATCTGTTTTTAATCCCCAATTACCTCCCTTAGGGATTTTAATATTCAAACCGGTAACATCAGAATTGAGCAAAGTTACCGTATCTTCGAGCAACTGCTGAAAGCGATTGGGTTGCAACTTGATACCTGCGTCTTCTAAACTTTGACTCACCTGACGGGCAATAGCTAATAAAATATCACTAATATCCACATCAGCAAGATCTAAATCCTGAGAAGACTGGAAATAGACGACATGAAAGCCTTCCTGCTCCAAATGCGCCTTCAACTTAGATAACTCAGTAGACTTGCCACAACCAATATGACCAGTGAATAATTGACAAGTCGGCTCATCTCCCGATAAAACAATGGTACGTTGCAACTCGCGAATAATATTATTGCCCCGTACCGCAGCAAAATCAGTATAGTACTGTCGATCCTCTGCCTTAGTCAAATCCAGAGTTTTATTCGGATTACAGGCACGAAACAGTTGGCTCAACTCTACTTCTACCACACAAGCATCCCCCCAAAGATATACAAATTCTAATCTATCTTTGACTAAACGACTAATGACTGAGGTAGACTTCTTCTGGGAAATGTACTTCTTTCTTGGCGTAGTTGTAGTAACAGTAGCTGCGTTATCTTAAATCAAGCATACCTACCTCGACTCCTATGGCAGTTCATAAAGACACAATTTGGGATCGTTTCTTATCCCCAATTATCCGCAGCTTGATTGATGAAGACAAACTACGGCAATTTTATGAGAGCATCGATTGGGAAGCCGAAAGCGATCGCTTCAGTAATCCTCAGTTAATTTATCCTGACTACTACCTCACTCAAAACTTCCACGGCATTGAAGGCGGTTATCTCAATGCGAATGCAGCAACTACCTATGATCCGATCACTCAATACGTTTTACCCCCTAACGAAACCTGGGTACGCCAAGGTTTAATTGATGCCATCCAGGGAACACCGCGACGCATTCTTGACTTAGGTTGTGGCACTGGTTCGACTACCCTTATGTTGAAGCAAGCTTTTCTTCAAGCTGAGGTAATTGGTACTGATTTGTCTCCCTACATGCTGTTTATGGCTGACTATAAGGCAAAAGAAGCTGGTTTAGATATCCAGTGGCTTCATGGTAATGCGGAACAGACGAATTTCCCTGATGCCTCTTTTGATTTGGTTACAGCGTCATTATTATTTCACGAAACACCACCAAAGATAGCTCATTTAATCTTGCATGAATGCTTCCGGCTACTGATGCCGGGAGGAGAGGTGCTAATTCTGGATGGTAATCAAAAAACCCTGCGCCAAGTTGATTGGCTAACTCAGATATTTGAAGAGCCTTATATCAAGGATTTTGCTGCGGGTAGTGTGGATGCTTGGATGGGAGCCGCAGGCTTTGAAGCGGTACAAACTCACGAATTATGGTGGGTGCATCAGGTAACAAGGGGAATGAAACCTCTACCAGCAGCTCAAAAGAAAACTTTTGCAAGTAGTATAGTAGAGGATTTAGGTTCACAGGGCATTCCTGCACCAGCTTTTTAGCACACTAGTGCAGCGCGGCGAAAATAACCCACCAGTTTGAGAGCGATAGAATCTTTACTCTATAAGCATTCTTAATTCTTAATTCTTAATTCTTAATTCCGCGCAGCGGTACTAGCATGAGTTTAAAAGCAGTTATCTTCGATTTCAATGGCGTCATTATTAATGATGAGGCAATTCACCAGCAGCTGATTGAGGAAATTATTATTGGAGAGAATATGTGTCCTGCTGCTGATGAATTCCGGGAGGTATGTTTAGGTAGAAGCGATCGCGCCTGTTTACAGGACATACTTAAGCGTAGGGATAGAATAGTTACCCAAGAGTACTTAACTAAGCTACTCACTCGTAAAGCCCAAGCTTATCAACTCCAGCTGCAGGCAATGGAAAAGTTACCAATTTACCCAGGTGTAGAAGATTTGATTTTCAAAATCCGGGTTGCTCAGTTGCCAATGGGTGTAGTGAGTGGAGCACTGCGTTGTGAAGTAGAACTGGTAATCAATCGCGCCAATTTAGCACAATACTTTTGTGTAATTGTAGCTGGTGACGACATCAAGGTGAGTAAGCCAGAACCTGATGGCTATCTTCTGGCAGTGGAGAAGATAAATCAACAATATCCAACCCTCAACCTCCACAGCAATGAATGTCTGGCAATAGAAGATACTCCAGCTGGGATTGAAGCAGCAAAACGAGCTGGAATGCAGGTAGTAGGTGTGGCGAATACCTATCCATTTCATATGCTCCAACGTCAAACCAATTGGACTGTGGATTATCTTAATGATTTGGAATTAGAACGGGTACAGCAAGTTTATTCTCAAGCTCATGGGAGAATTGAGGAGCAATACTAGCAAAAACTGATCAAATGCCCCAAGAGCAACAAAGATTGCACCTGCGCCCTCTCGCTCCTTACGAAGACAGGTTGCTGACAGCGCTGGCGTTTTTCCGAACCCAGAGAAAGACTACAACCCAGGCTCATCACTGTCTGGCAATGTATCTCCGACAGTCAGAGAGTCGGATCATGAGTGAAGTGGGTTTTTATGCTAGGTTGTCGGGATTGAATCAATTTGAGCTGCTTGAACTCATTTACACTGATCCAGATAAGGCAGAAATGCTCATTGAGCAAGCTGCTGGAGTGGGGGTTAAAGATACTTTCGAGGAAGAATAATAAGCTCGCAACGCATCTAATTTGCACCAAATTCAATCATCAGCTTTTTGTGGAACAGGCATATTGCCTGTCTGTGGAAAGATGTAAGGTGAATGCGTCTAAGCTTAATCAATTCAAGACAAAAGTGCTGGTTGTCGCTGATCTATATCTTGAAACAGAGGGGTACTGAGGTAGCGCTCCCCAAAACTAGGCTGAATCATAACAATGATGCGTCCAGTATTTTCTGGACGTTGAGCAACTTGGATAGTAGCACATAGAGCTGCTCCTGTCGAAATTCCTGAGAGGATGCCTTCTTCCCTCGCTAAACGACGACCATAAGCGATCGCGTCTTGATCTGCAACCGTAATTACTTCATCAATGAGTTCGACATTAAGTACTTCAGGAATAAAACCTGCACCAATACCTTGAATTTTGTGGGGTCCGGGCTTCCCTCCAGATAGGATAGGACTATTAGTAGGTTCAACTGCGATCGCTTTTAACTCTGGCTTGTGTTGTTTGAGTACTTCTGCCACTCCAGTAATTGTGCCACCAGTTCCCACACCAGCTACAACTATATCAACCTGTCCGTCAGTATCTTGCCAAATTTCTTGGGCGGTTGTCTGTCGATGAATCTCTGGGTTAGCTGGATTACGAAACTGCTGTAGCATGTAGGCATTGGTAGTTGTCTCGACAATTTCCTGTGCTTTTTGGATAGCACCTTTCATCCCCTCACTACCTGGAGTTAATTCCAACTGAGCACCATAAGCCTGCAACATGGCTCGCCGTTCTAAACTCATGCTATCTGGCATCGTCAAAATCAGCTGATAGCCTTTAGCTGCTGCCGCCATCGCTAGAGCAATTCCCGTATTTCCTGATGTTGGTTCAACTAAAACAGTTTTCTTTGGACTAATTAGCTTCTCTTGTTCTGCGGCATTAATCATATGTACCCCGATTCGGTCCTTAACTGAAGCAGCAGGATTCATGCCCTCTAGTTTGACCAGAATTTGAGCCACACAGCCTTCTGACTGGGGGATAGAGTTTAACTGAACTAGAGGAGTTCTACCAACAAGTTCCGTAATATTTTGTGCAACGCGCATAACCGTGTTCCTTTATCGATAGTTATCTAGAAGAGGATAATAGTTTAGTGTATTAAGTCCGTGTATCATTCACATAGATGACCAAGTAGACAGAGGTGGAACCTGCAATAACTCCTTGCTCAGACTATTGTGAATCCGACCATTAGTAGCCAAAATTCGACCAGAACCCATAATTAAGGGACTCTGATCATAAGCACTCACTTTACCTCCAGCTTCCTCCACTAGCAATACCCCAGCAGCAATATCCCAAGGAGAAAGTCCCCTTTCCCAGTAACCATCAAGTCTTCCACAAGCAACATCACACAAATCCAGGGAAGCAGCACCAGCACGACGGACTCCCTGTGTCAAGTGGGTCAAGTAACAAAATTCAGCATAGTTGTTATCAGAAGTCTCCCGTCTGTCGTAAGCAAAACCAGTAACCAATAGGCTTTTACCTAATTCAGAGTTTGAGGAAACGTGGATAGGACGACGATTGCAGGTTGCTCCTAAACCCTTAGCAGCACGAAACAATTCATCGCGGAACGGATTATAAACAGCTCCCACTTGAGGCATTCCGTCAATTAGTAATCCTATAGAGACAGCAACGATGGGATACTGATGTGCATAATTAGTAGTACCATCAAGAGGATCAATTGCCCAGAGGTACTCACTGTGCTTATTTCCCTGTTGACCAGACTCTTCTGCCAAAATAGCATGGTCAGGAACATGACGATCAAGCACATTGAGGATGGCTACCTCAGCTTCTTTATCAGCAGCAGTAACTAAATCTCCAGGACGCCCTTTTTCCTCTACTTCTTCCAACTTACCCCAGTAAGTCTGTAGGATAGCACCAGCAGCCATAGCAGCTTCGGTGGCAATATCTAGGAAAACTTGCAGCTGTTGAGGAGTATGTTGTTTCATGAAGTTGGTTGTTGGTTATTTGTAAATATTGACCACTGACTAATAATCATCAACCATTTTGGCAACTTTAGGATGTTCCAATTCCCAATTCCCAATTCCCAATTCCCCATCCCCTTCAATCTCAAATCTCAATAGGGATTTTTACGAAATTCCTTCGGTGTCAAGCGCATTGGTTCCTTTGGGTTCCAAATACCATATCCCATAATTCTGGCGTATTCCTGAGCATAAGCAAACTCAGCATCATACTTATTATTAGGCGATCGCGGCACAGCCAATACATAACCTTCTTCAATCAGTTGCTTATTGAGCAATACACCATTATGCCAAACATAAGCTAGCCAGCGACCAAAATTGTCTTTGGTTTTGACATCCGGCTCCAGTAAAACTGATTGTAAGATAAGTTGTTGACCATTCACTTGAGCAATCATTTGCTCCAGGCTTTGCTTAGCTGCTGCTCCCCAAGGTTCCTGTCTCAAATCTGGTGCATCAATACCAATCAACCTTACTCGTTCAATTAAGGCTGGTTGCTGACTTGTATCTAACACTTCCAGAGTTTGTCCACTAACTACCCGCTGTACTTGCACGGGGAAAGTATTTCCTTCAGGCTCAGTATTAGATTGGCAACTTACCAGTAACAGAAGACAGCAACAAAGTAAAGAGCATCGCCAGAGTAATTTTGGCAGCTCATAGACATCTTGCCTGCCCTTGTCTACCTCACTCATAAATTTGCTATTAATCCTTAGCTTCACTCTCAAGTGATGAATCGCTCTTAGTATGCTGAGAAAATCCCCAAACAAATATTAGGGTAATAATAGCAATCATTAACCATTCAGGGGGTACCAATTCCGGATTGATCGCCCTTACCAAAAGTCGCAATCCAATTAAGCCAACTGTTACGTAACCTGCATCCTCCAAATGGACATATTCCTTGAGCCAGCGGATAAATAACTCCGCCATGAACCGGAGAGTAATAACGCCGATTGTACCACCAGTGAGGACTAACCAAGTTTGGTCAGAAATCGCAATCGCGGTGGTAACGCTATCCAAGGAGAAAGCTAAATCTGTTACCGCAATCATGGGAATTGCTTGCCATAGTGAAGTAAACTTCAGACCATGATGTTGATTTTGTTCATCCTCACCCGAAGTGAAGTACTCAAAGACCAACCACAGAAGATAAGCAGCTCCTAGTAGCTCAAACTGCCAAAACTTCACTACCCAAGTAGCTGTAAGAATTAGAGTAATTCTCAGCACATAGGCAGCTGCTAAACCGAAGTTGAGTGCACGACGCTGGAGTTGGCTACCTTCCAAACCTCGTGCAATGGCAGCTAGAGCGATTGCATTATCCGCAGATAGCACCGCCTCCAAGGCAACTAGAATCAGCAATACCAAAGGAGCTTCAATGCCAATATTGAAAGGGGAGTTAAAAACTTGGTCTAGCATTAAAAATCATCAAAAACAAAAAGTGGGTTACAACAATTAGTGCGTCAGCTGCTAAGATACGCACAAATCGAATGTACACCTTAACCAAGCTTAACCTCTCACCAGTAATTTATACCCAAAAGCTCGGTAATAACCAAACGGCAGAGGTTGAATAGCTAGGGATTTATGTTGCATCTTGTTACAAGATGTTTCGTCGGTCGTCAATTTGACGCAAATTAATGGGTGACTACCCTTGAAATTAGGAGATGTTAAACAATGTCTATCTCAGATGCGCAAGTTATCGGGGCTCTATTGCTCGCTCTTATTCCCGGAATCCTTGCCTTCCGTCTTTCCACAGAACTGTACAAGTAGAGTTCCATTGCTAAAGTGATAGAGAGCTTATCAGAGGCTCTGCGAGAGACTCCAGTTGAGTCTTAATGACAAGTTCTTCATTGGTGTAACTCCAAAACTCACCCTATCAATAAAAAGAACTTCTCTCGCTTTTTGATTAGTTGCTTCAGTTTTCCGGATGATCACACTACTAAGGTGTTAGATGATCTGAGCACGCCGGAGTGCTAATACCTTTGATAGGCTCTTTATCAATTTAGATTGTGAATCTCCAACTCCTCGGTGCTGGATAACAGCAAGCTATTCTCAAAACACTATGAACGCAATCCGCTCCTCTAGACCAAATCTGCCAACTTCAGAACATCACCGAAAGGTTACTAGAATTAAACGCCCTCCGCGATATCATACTCAGGGAGCTATTGTCGGCGAGACTACAGCAAAGTTACTTGTCAATCTCATACTTTGTGGTGCTGCGTTCACTGGACTAATCAAACTTTGGCCTTATCACTCGTCACAACAAACTAAATTGCGAGAAGTTCGAGCAGAAGTAAAGCTAACTGAGGAACGAGTCGAGCGTCTGAAAAAGGATTTTAGCCGCTCTTTTGATCCTAAGCAAGCTAAAAGTGTCATGCAGGAGCAAAGTTATCGGGTTGATCCAGATCATCTTCATGTGGTTTGGCAAGAGTCGGAAATAGCCGATGAATATTAGACTTTTTGCGAAGTAGGGAATTGGGAATTGGGAAAGGAATCGACAATCAAGCTTTTCCCCTTACCCTTTCCCCTTTGGATGTTTTTTATTTGGAAGTCCCTTAACTCAAGCACTTAGGGGTTTTAGTAACTGATTGATCCAGGTTTCAACTTTGCAATACAGACTACTAGCAGAACTAGAGGGGGACAACTGTTGAAGGGCATTTTGATAGTCGAAGAGGGCACAGTTCCAGTCACCACGCAGATGATAGGTGCGTCCCCTTTCAGCGTAGATATGCTCTTGGGGACATCCCAGGATTAGAGCCATGTCAAAATTTTCCAAGGCTAAGTCGTAGAGTCCCAATTCACGGAAAGTGATAGCCTGGTTGATCCAAGTACGAAAATTGCCGGGATTGAGATCAAGAGCCTGTTCGTAGTCAGTGAGTGCTTCTGAAAGTTTGCTAATAGATGCGTAGTAGTTAGCACGATTGTTATAGGCACTATCCAATTGGGGATTGAGTTGTAGAGCCTTATTATAATCAGCTAGCGCTTTTTCTGGTTGACCACTTTGGAAGTAAATCAATCCTCGGTTATTGTAGTCAACCGCACAATTGGGGTGTAGGCAAATGAGCTGGGTAAGCAAAGCGATCGCATTTGTATAATCCCCCTGTTTGGCTTTACGCTGTGCTGAAGCCCGTAGCCTTTGATCTGAGTATTTTTGATTTTTGCCCGATAGTAGCTTGAAAAGGTGATTAGGTCTTTGCTTCTTACGAGGCATTGGGAGCCACTCTATATTCTGATCTTCTTGCCGATTAACATTTATAAAAGTATGAGTATTCATGTCTTCCTCAACAGCGCCTGCGACCTATCTAAAATCAACATTAAGGCTTACAGCACCCTAATTGTGGGTTTTGGTGTGTCACTTGCTTATGCGTCTGGAGATGTCCCACAAACACTTCTTCCAGACGACCATTTAGTTTTAGATGTTCCTAATGAACTCTACAGTGCTACTTCACCGTTTTCCTGAAAAATTGGAAAATATTTCCTGAAAGATTGGAAAATAAGTCACCGGAGTTTAGACAAAACTAATTTACCTCCACTCTCCTTGAAGGGTAAAAGCTGCCCAATAATAGGGAGCATTCCACTGGGTTTGTTGTTGCATTTCCAACTGTGCAGCTCTTAAAGCTAGCGTAGCTGACAAGCCCTTCTCCAAAAGATTATGGTAAAATCGACTCATCATTTCAGCGGTAGCTTGATCACTAACATTCCACAGACTTACTAATACCCGTGGGGAACCTGCATACATAAAACCTCTGGTTAAGCCTACTATTCCTTCCCCTTTGATTTCCTCTCCCAATCCTGTTTGGCAAGCACTCAGTACTACTAACTCAGCAGGTAAGTTCAAGTTAAACACATCATGGAGGCGTACAAAGCCATTTTGGGGCATGCCTTGTTCATCGAAGAGGGAGAGTACGACTCCTGATAACTCAGGGTTGGTGCTGTTGAGTAAGCCGTGAGTGGCAAGATGGATGATACGGTAGTCACTTAGCTCAGGATTAGTTATCATCTGGCGATTGGCAGCAAAGTCAAACCCATGCACTCGCTCTGAATCAGATACTAATGCCATAATTGCTTCAGCCTCAGTGCGGGTTCCTGGTAGCCTCTGCCAAACACCGATATCAGTTTCTCTAGCAGAGCGATCGAGTAGCTGTTGTGGTAGATTGGCATGGTCGCTACGCGAACTGCCGTAGGCATCACTCTGTTGTTTGCTGTTAGTTACCCGCTCATCATCAGGGCTAAACACCGGATCAGCCAGAATGGCTAAGGCTTTAGGTGCAGTTTGACGTGTTGATTGTTCCTGTCGGAGAATTCCTAAAGTAGTGGTAGAGGGTAGGTTGACGATTTCGTGATTAGCTAACAGAGGTACTACATCTTCTCCGGAGGTTTCAGGCAGAGGTAGGGCAGAGAAGGGTATATACTGCAAAGCACCATCACTAACAATCACTAGCCGTTTGTTTGCCAATTGCTCAGCTACTGGTGCCAGAATCATCTGACTTAGTTGGCTGACGGCTTTGGTAGCTTTGACATTTTCTACCCGAATACTGCCTCTGGTGTCTTCGAGATGAAAGCTTGGAGTCTTAAGTAATTCGTAGAACTGCTTGGCAGCAGCTTCAATTTCTTCTTTTGGGGGTAATTGATAACTACTGATACCTGTTTTACTGACAGCCCACAGATAGCTACGTTCTAAGCCTAGGGAATATTGTAATAGTAGAGTATCATCATCCAAAACCTGTTGTTGAATTTCACGCAGAGTTAGAGGTTCAGGTTGAGTAAGTGCAGCATAATGAGGACTGGTGGCGCGGATTTGAGCTTGGATTTCCTGGTATTGGGATAGCAGTTCTTCTCTTTCTTGTTCGATTGCCGTGGCTTGTTCTTGAGTATAGTTACCACTGAATAACTCTACCCGACGTTTTTCAACAATATCAAGTTTTTGTTGTAGGGTGCGCTCCTGTTCAATTAGTTGGGGTTTAACTCCTTGACGGATATCAGCATTAGCTTCGGTGAGCAGTTCCAAGAGACTACGAGCGCGGGAGCGTTCGCTGACGTGTAGGGCTTTGGCATCGTATCCTTGAGAGGGGTCAGAAGAGTGCAGTTGCATCAGCAAGTCGATGTAGAATTCATAACTACTCTGCTGGGTAGCAAAGTAGGAGGTACGCAGTTCTGAACTGGCTATTTTGGTACGCAGGGATTCGATTATCTTGACTGCTGCATCAATCTGGGGAAGAGCTTCAGCGAGGTTACCTTGGTCGCGCTTGACCAAAGCTATATTGTTGAGGGTAGCAGCTTCCTTTGCCTTGTCCCTTACAGCACGGGTCAAGGGTAAGGATTGATAGTAGTACTCCAGTGCCTGTTGCTTCTCTCCTAAAGCAGAGTAGACAGCACCAATGTTGTTGAGGGTAGTAGCTTCCCTTGCCCTGTCTCCTACCGCACGAGTCAAGGGTAGAGATTGATTGAAGTACTCCAGTGCCTGTTGCTTTTCTCCTAAAGCATTGTAGACAGCACCTATGTTGTTAAGAATACCAGCTTCTTGTGTCTTATCCCCTACAGCATGGATCAAGGGTAGGGATTGATAGTAGTACTCCAGTGCCTGCTGTTTTTCTCCTAAGGCATTGTAGACAGCACCTATGTTGTTGAGGGTAGTAGCCTCCCCTGCCTTGTCCCCTACAGCACGGGTCAAGGGTAGGGATTGATTATAGTACTCCAGTGCCTGCTGCTTTTCTCCTAAGGCATTGTAGACAGTGCCTATGTTGCTGAGGGTAATAGCTTCTTGTGCCTTGTCCTCTACCGCACGGGTTAAGGGTAGGGATTGATAGTAGTAATCAAGTGCCTGCTGCTTTTCTCCTAAGGCATTGTAGACAGCGCCTATGTTGTTGAGGGTAGTAGCTTCTTGTGCCTTGTCCCCTACAGCACGGATCAAGGGTAGAGATTGATGGTAGTACTCCAGTGCCTGTTGCTTTTCTCCTAAGACATTGTAGACTAAGCCAATGTTGTTGAGGGTAATAGCCTCCCCTAGTTTGTCTCCTACAGCACGGGTCAAAGGTAGGGATTGATTATAGTAATCGAGTGCCTGCTGCTTTTCTCCTAAGGCATCGTAAACTAAGCCAATGTTATTGAGGATAGTAGCTTCTCCTGGTTTGTCTCCTACAGCACGGGTCAAGAGTAGAGATTGATTATAGTAATCGAGTGCCTGCTGCTTTTCTCCTAAGGCATCGTAAACACTGCCAATACCAGTAAGTGTTACAGCTTCCCAAGTTTTGTCTCCCACAGCACGCCATAGTGGGAGTGCCTCTTGCCATTTAGCGATTGCCTGTCGCAGAGATTCTGCTGTTCCTTGCTGATATAACTGCATCCCCTCGTTAAAGACTTGTTGTGCTGTTGCACGATTGGGTTCAGTAGAAGAATTATCCGATTGTTGTGCTATCTGCGCTGTGTTACTACCATTAGCTTCACTAGCTCTGACAATACCTACTCCTAGATCACAAAAGAAGACAACGAAGGCAAATACAGCAAAACTGTGATAGGCGAAGCGAGGAAGTTTGTTCCAAAATATCCATTGATATTTGAGATGATGACTCATCATTTCCTGAGCTGGGTGAATTTTTAGGTAGCTGTGATACTTATCACCAGTTTCCTTATCTTTTACGCAACGAAGACATATTGTATTTTTTTATACAACCTGGGAAAACTCTTGAGAAAGAAGGCAATAGGCAATAGGCAATAGGCAAGAGGAAAAGATTTTGTTTCTTCCATTCAATATTGGGTGAACGAAATTTTGCGTGGGATTTCAATTCTCCGCGTCTCCGCGTCTCCATGTCTCCGTATCTGCTTACTCGTTTCCCCACCCCTTTTTTCGCTCACCCCGTGCCACTTAATCTTGCGTCTCCATCTGTCGCAACAAATCGGGACCACGAGATGTACCTAGCCGCGTAGCACCAGCAATGACTAAATCAAAAGCTTGCTCAATAGTGCGGATGCCTCCTGATGCTTTAATACCAATTTGTCCTTTAGTTACTTGCTTCAAAAATTTAATGTCGGCAACTGTCGCACCACCATGCCAGCCAGTGCTAGTTTTGAGAAATTGTGCTCCGGCATCCAGACATATTTCAGCTGCCAGTTGCTTTTCAGTATCTGTTAGTAGGTTAGTTTCCAGGATGACTTTAACCAGTTGACCAGTTTCTTGACAAATTTGGGCAATTTCTCGATATAGTTCTTCAGTTTTACCAGCTTTGAGGTAAGCAAGGTTAATCATTATATCCAACTCCTTTGCCCCATTTTCCACAGCCTCCTGCGCTTCATAGAGCTTAGTGAGAGATGTAGTTGCGCCAGAGGGAAAACCAATAACTGTACCAACTTTCGGAGTCTTACCGTGGAGCAATTCAGCAGCTTGCTTGACATATATTGGGTATACACAGACTGCTGCAAATTGAAAGCGATCCGCCTCTTGACAGCATTTTTCCACTTGCTCTGGTGTAGCTGTAGAATTTAGCAGTGCATGATCGATGAACGAAGCAATTTCTATATCGGGATAGTCATTTGTCATTTGTTATTTGTTATTGGTGATCCCATGCAATTCTATCTTCAGCTGCAAGATTCTTGGTATACAATTCTCATATTCTGGTCGAAATCTTTAAGTTTCTAGCTGAAACCTTCACCGATGACATTATTGAGGCAAGATTTGATTCGGTCGGTGCTATGGGAGGATATTATGCGTGAATCAGTGATTTACCAGGAGATTGACTCCGCTGCGGAGAAGCGAGGCTTACGAAAAGGTGAAGTTAACATGGTTCTAAAATTACTCGACTATCGAGTAGGGCCTCTTGAGCCCAATTTACAGGCTCAGATAGAAACACTCAACCTCTCCGAGGTGGAAGAATTAGGAAAGGCGCTGTTAGATTTCTCGGGTGTGGCTGATTTGGTGGCTTGGTTACAGGCGGTCACTGATTGAAGGGGCTTTGATGGGTAACCAATCTTGTTGCTGACGATAGACTTCAGCAATCACTAGTAACATCTTATATTGAGCAGAGCTTAAAATCTCAAATGAGGCTCCTACTTTGGTTAGTTGCTCTATGTGGTTGATATTTCTTTTGAGATATTGCAGTTGTTTTTTTATCGCTTTTCTTCTTTCTTTTGTTCTTGGTCTTCTTTTTTTCGCTACTTTTAAATACTCTTTTCGAGCCAAATCCCTATAGGTTTTTGGCTTTTTCTTTACTTTCTCCCTCACCGTTTCATAGAGAATATCTATTATTTCTTCGCTCCCCACTCTCGCTTGATTTAATAATCCTAAATCATTCGGGTAGCTAATATCTGCTGGCGCACAGGTTGCATCTGATAGTAATTCCCCTCTATTGTCACCCTTGCCTTTTTCTTTTGTTACATTTTTCTCTTGGTTTTCTTCTGACTCATATTCTTTTTTTTTAAACGCCTCTTCTACCATTTTTTCATTCACTTTGTTGACAAGAGTTGCCGTTATTCTTGATCTGAATTTTACCAGATTTCTTTGGACATTGAGGGCTGGCAAAACGATTGAAACCTTTGTCTGATATAGCTTACACACTTATGCAGCAAGCCCTAGTTACAGGTCTTTCCCATTCCACAGTTAAGGCAGTAGGGGCGAATGGCCATTAGCCCCTACTTTCCTTGTTTCTTCAAAGCCTAAGCAGCTGCCTCTATAGGGGCTTTCTCCTCTACTGAAGATTGTTGCAACTTGGCTTCCTCTGCCAGAAACTCTGTCAGTTGCATTTCAATCTTATCCTTGATAATTTGGCGATATTCGAGGAAATGTTCAATTTGAGCGCAAACTGATAGATAACTGGGTATCCCCCGGCGGTTGTGTCGGTACATACTAAATAGATAAGGCCAGAATTTCCAACGAGTCTTGCGAACAACCCCTTGCCGCCAGCAGATGATTAGTAATGCCTGGATAAGCATCCAATTTGATTCCTTCTTATGAGTTTTCTTCTTCTTCTTAGGAATTTTGTGACACTCTGCCTCTCCCAAAATGCGATAATGACGGTAGGTGCGGTCGAGAAAGTTTTCGGGATCGTACAGTTCCCAGAATGCTTCGATGTATTCTCGGGCAATCTCTTCCAAAGGACGAGTGGGTATAAAGTTCATCAAAGTCGTCTGATTGATGTTAGCTGATTTGCCCCGCAGGCGTCCTTCCTTTTCTAAGCGATGCCATAGAGCAGTATCCGGTAATGCTTGCAACATGCTAAAAATAGCAGTGGGAATCGAGGTTTTCTGGACAAACTCAACAATCCGATCGCCTGCTCCTGATTTTTCCCCATCAAAGCCGATAATAAATCCTGCCATAACCCGCAATCCTGACTTGTTGATGACATTAACAGATTGACTCAAAGGATCTCTTGTATTTTGATATTTGTGGGTTAAAGCTAAGCTATCAGCATCTGGAGTCTCAATGCCTAAAAAGACTGCCCCAAAGTTGCAGGCAGTCATTAGATCCATCAATTGTTGATCTTTTGCTAAATCCACGGAGGCTTCTGTGCTAAACGTGAAAGGATAGCCATGTTCCTCCATCCAAGGCTTTAGTTCCCGCAACAACGACTTAACATTGCGCTTATTACCAATGAAGTTGTCATCCACCATAAAAATACTGCGTCGCCAACCCAACTCATAGAGTCGTTCTAGTTCTGCTAAGAGTTGAGCTGGGGCTTTTGTCCGAGGTTTGCGTCCGTAGAGGACAATAATGTCACAAAATTCACACTGAAAGGGACATCCACGGGAAAACTGAACCGACATCTCGGAATAACTGTCAAAATCCAGTAAATCGTAGCGGGGAATGGGAGTATGGGTAACATCAGGCTTTTCTCCCCCAGAGCGGAAGACTCCTTGAGTTTCGCCTCGTTCAAGAGCTTCTACAAATAGAGGTAAAGTGATTTCCCCTTCATCAAGAACCAAATAGTCTGCGCCAGCCTCTTTGGTTTCATGGGATAAGGCTGTAGGATAAGGACCACCAACTGCTACCGGCTTACCTCTTCTTTTCGCCTCTCGAATTTGAGCAAGTAAATCATCTTTTTGGACAATCATCCCAGAGAGAATGACTAACTCTGCCCATTCCCACTCAGCTTCGGTTATCTGATGGATATTACGATCTACTAGTTTAAACTCCCAGGTTTGGGGCAAAATTGCAGCTACAGTCACTAAACTTAAGGGTGGTAGCATTGCCTTACGACCAAGCAATTCCAAGGTCTTCTCAAAAGACCAAAAGCTTTTGGGGAACAGGGGATACAGAAGTAAAACTTTCATATAACCTCACACCTCATTTGTTTACTATCACCAGCTCACTACCATAATAAGCGTCTGACGGTGCAGGGAGTAGGGAGTGGGGAGCTGAGGGACAAGAGAGAACTCAAGACTTACGCAGCTACACCACATATAGAGTTAAAGTTGCGTTACGCTACGCTAACACATCCTTTGTTATTAGTATGAAAGTCCTTTGTTCTAATGACCAATGACTAATGACCAATGACTAATGACCAATGACTAATAACAAAGAAGCACTATGTCTGAGCCTCAACCTCAATGGCAACTTAAGCCGACTCTGGAAATACCCCAGTGGTTCCTGGAAGTAGTAAAAACCTATACTCCAAACTCCGAGGGAAATTATGCTGCACAAATTTTGTGGCAACGGGAAATCCGAGACATCAACCAACTAGCTGGCTTTCTTAACCCACAAATTTATCAACCAGCTAGTCCCTGGGAATTTGGGCAAGAGATGAAATGGGCTGTGCAACGGCTCAAGCAAGCCCTAGCAGCTAGGGAAAAAGTTACTATCTGGGGGGACTTTGACGCTGACGGTATCACTTCTACTAGTGTCCTCTGGGAGGGACTGGGACAGTTTTTTCCCCAACAGCAGCAGCTAAGTTACTATATTCCCAATCGCCTCACTCAATCTCACGGTCTCAATTACCAGGGCATTGATGAACTAGCAGTAGCAGGAACTAAGCTAATTGTTACCTGCGATACTGGCAGTACTAATCTCCAGGAAATTGATTACGCCCAACAGTTAGGTATAGAGGTGATTATTACCGACCATCACACTCTACCACCAGAACGTCCTGAGGTAATTTCCATCATTAATCCCCGGTATTTTGCCGAGACTCATCCCCTGTTTCATCTATCTGGGGTAGCAGTGGCTTATAAGTTAGTAGAAGCTCTCTATCAATTCTTGCCAGATATTCCCCAACAGCCGTTAGAAAACCTCCTGGATTTAGTCGCAATTGGTTTAATTGCCGATTTGGTACAGCTGAGTTACGATTGCCGCTACTTGGCACAATTGGGTATTGAACAGCTACAAAAGAACTTACAACCTTTGCCAGCAGCCCAACGACGTCCCGGAGTAACTCGCCTGCTAGAATTGTGTAAGCGTAGTGGCGATCGCCCCACAGATATTTCCTTTGGTATTGGTCCGAGAATTAATGCTGTCAGCCGTATCCAGGGAGATGCTACCTTCTGCGTGGAGTTACTGACTAGCCGCGATGAACAGCACTGTGAACAACTGGCATTGGCAACGGAATTAGCTAATACTCGCCGCAAATCTCTGCAAAAAGACGTTACCCAGCAAGTGAAAAACAAACTTGCTCAACTCGATCTTTCCACTACTAATGTCATTGTTCTCGAAGATTCTCAATGGCCTATCGGTGTTTTAGGCTTAGTAGCAGGTCAAATTGCTCAGGAATATGGACGCCCTACTATTTTATTAAGTATAGAAGATGAAATGGGGAATTGGGAATGGGGAATTGGGAATGGAGAATTGGGAATGGAGCATGTTAGTAAGGAAAAAAGTATCACTAGCAATCAACAAGTAGGAACTAGCCAAACTAAATTAGCCATTGCTAAAGGTTCTGCTCGTTCTGTTAATCAAATTGACCTTTATGAATTGGTTAATTCTCAAGCACACCTGTTGCACCGATTTGGTGGTCATCCTTTTGCTGCTGGATTGAGCTTGCCAGTGGAAAATATTCCTCTGTTTACGGAAGCGATTAACCAACAACTACGACAACAAGTTGCTAATACTGATATTTTGATGACACCAGTAATTGAAGCTGATGTGGTAGTCACTGTAGCAGATTTAGGCAGAGAACTATTCCGAGAATTAAAACTCCTTGAACCCTGCGGTATGGGTAATCCCGTTCCCAAACTGCTGCTAGAAAACTGTTGGTTTGAGGCAGTCTGGAATCAAAATACTAAGGATTTTAAAGGTCGTAAGGTGCAATATATCAAAACTGAGTTAGAAATTTGGGATAATTCTACTAATAAGGGCTTTCCTGGCATTTGGTGGGGTCATTATCAACAGGAAGTACCAAAAGGTAGATGCAATGCAGTAGTTGAACTGGACTATAACAACTACAAAAAACGTTCTGAAGTGCGCATTGTTGCTTTGCAACCGACTCAAGCAGAATCCTCCTTCAACATTCCCACCCAGTTGGATTGGATTTTAGATTGGCGTGGTGTCGGGGAGATTGGGAGACGCGGAGACACGGAGACGCGGAGACGCAGGGACGCCGAGACGCGGGGACGCGGAGATGAGGGAGCTGAGGAAATAACGGAGACATTCCCAATTCCCAATTCCCAATTCCCAATTCCCGATTCCCAAACAACAAACAACAAACAACCAATAACAATTAACGAATGTCCCACTAGTTGGGATGAACTGCAAGTGTGGTGTCGCAGAGCGATCGCAGCGGAGCGAAAATTAGCCATTGCCTACCCACCTCCCACGCAATTACCACCTAGCCAAATTTGGGAACAGTTAGTAGGAATTGCTAAATTTCTCAGCCGTACTAATCAATCAGCTACCCTAACTCAACTCAAGGAAAAGTTAGAGTTAAGCGATCGCACTCTCCAGCTAGGACTCAATGCCCTTTCCCTCCTTGGTTTTCAGGTAAAACATATAGACTGGAGTGTACAAATTCACCGCAATCTTGGGGACTCATCTGCAAATGCGATCGCATCTACCACTAATGAGCTAATTCAGGAATTTTTGGCAGCAGTTGAAGAAGAACAATTTCGACGTCAGTATTTCTACCAAGTGCCTTTGTCTACCATTCAAACAATGGCAGCACAAACAGCAATGATGGGATAACTAGCAAACAGCTTTAAAGCAATTCTTGAGTTTTATCATAAATTGCAATAGATTTTTTTTGCGCCTTATTTTTGAAACACTCATCGAATTTTTGACACCATTTTTCAAAACATGGAGGCATGGCAGCAGGAGTTGTTTCTCCCATCAGGGTAATTTTGACGTGAAACGGTTACCTGAATTGGATTATACCGTAATTTTGCTTCTTTTGTCTTTAAGTCCCAACAGGAAACAAGGGAAAGATGATAAAGGGGGTAGTAAACGTCGATTTAGTATAACAAATGACAAATGACAAATGACAAATAACCAATCACTTCAAATCCAGTAAACCCTTTTCTTTCAGCTTATAATTGAAGCGAATTTCTGTTTGCACGCCGCGAGATTTTAACTCTTCTAGAATTTGAGTTTGAACTCGCTTGGCAATTTTTTTCAACAGCTTAGTTTTCGTCAATTCATCGCTGCTTTTATAACTAACCTGCTCCTCCTCCGTCATCGCTAGTTTAACATCAATCGGCTGATTCCAGGCAGCTTCTTCAGAAGCATTTCCTGGAGGAGTTTCACCATATTCCTCAATCCAAGCATTCTTTGTGTGCTCTAATTGGGTACGATTGGGTTTAGTAATCGTTTCTACTTTAAGCCAGTGACAAGCTTGGGGTTGACGTACTAAATGTTGCTTAATACTAAGATAAATATCGCGGGAATAGCCAACAAATTGCAGGGTTTTCTCCTGGTCAAAAATTGCGTAGATACCAATTTTTTTTTGTAATTCTTCAGGTAAATTACCCGTATCATCGAGATAAGGTAGATAATCTAGTTCTTTAAGAGAAGTTGTTTCGGTTTGAGTACTCATCAGTTCTAAAATCTTTTAGGCAATTTTGCGATAAATAGCGCAGAGGCGGCTAGGATTGAAAATTTTGGCTTTAAACATAAAATTAGATGGTACATTAATGAGCACGTAATCTTCAGACTCATGATACTTTTCCAACTCCGGTGGCATGCCCTTGGGAGCTGCTGTAGTGTAAGGAACTGGCTGAAAAAGTAATTCTGTAAACTCTACTTTTTGACATTTGACCTGTTCAACTACTTGGTTCAAGAAGTTTTCACCGGTTAACAGACTAAATAACGCGCTTCGAGCTTCTGAATCTAGGACAAAACTGCTATCAAATTTGTTAACAATCTTTAAGCGAGCCATATTAAAAAGAAGAGTTAATCAATTAACAGAGTGATTATACCTGAGTCGGACAGAATTTAGAATTTAGAATTTAGAAAAGGGTGAGCGAAATTTCAATTCTCCGTGTCTGGTGCGATACACCTAAAATAGTGAAATAGATGTAGGTTGGGTAGAGCGATAGTGAAACCCAACAAAGCGTTACTGGTGTTGGGTTTCATTCTTCAACCCAACCTACCTTTTTAGTCGTGTCACGGCACTACAAATGGAGGCTTTGCGTAAGTCCTGTTATCTTACTCCCCAGCTCCCCCATCTCCCCATCTCCCCACACTTTTTGAAAGCTCACCCGTACCTAATCCCAATTTCCTATTAAGTGCCTGCTGTCCACTCTGTGTGGAAGAATTCACCCCTAGATTTATCTACCCGCTCGTAAGTATGAGCGCCAAAGTAATCACGCTGCGCTTGGGTGAGGTTTTGGGGTAGGCGCTCTCTTCGGTAGCTGTCGAAGTAATCCAAAGAGGCACTAAAAGCAGGAACCGGAATTCCCAGTTGGTTGGATGTGGCTAGTACCTCTCGCCAAGCATCCTGTCGATCTAAAATAGTCTGCTTAAACTCAGGAGCTAACAAGAGATTAGGCAACTTGGGATTTTCGTTGAAAGCATTTTTAATCTTATCTAAGAAGCCAGCCCGAATAATGCAGCCACCTTTCCAGATACGAGCAGTTTCTGCCAAGTTAAGGTTGTAGTTGAACTCCTCTGATGCTTTGCTCAACAGTGCCATGCCCTGAGCGTAGGAACACATTTTGGAGCAATAGAGGGCATCTCGCACTTTGTTAATAAATGCTTTGGTATCCCCATTATATTTACCAGTAGGACCAGTTAACTCTTTAGCTGCTGCTAAGCGCTCATCTTTATAGGAAGAGATGACACGAGCATTCACCGCTGCATACATGGTAGGAATGGGAACCCCCAGCTCCAGGGAACTAACTACCGTCCAACGTCCGGTACCCTTCTGTCCTGCAGAATCAAGAATCAAGTCTACTAAAGGCAGATTAGTGTCTTGATCAACGTACTTGAAGATATCAGCAGTGATTTCAATCAGAAATGAATTCAGTTCATCAGTAGTATTCCATTCAGCAAATACTTCATGGAGCTGCTTATGGTCCAGTCCCAAGCTATTCTTGAGTATGTCATAGGCTTCAGCAATCAGCTGCATATCGCCGTATTCAATACCGTTGTGTACCATTTTGACATAGTGACCAGCACCACCAGGTCCAATGTAGGTAACACAAGGACCATCATCCACCTGAGCTGCAATTTTAGTCAAAATTGGCTCTAATTCCTTATAAGCACTGTCAGTGCCTCCCGGCATTAAACTAGGACCATGAAGAGCACCTTCTTCCCCACCACTGACTCCCATGCCAACAAATCCGAGTCCAGTGGCTTCTAAATCTTTAGTGCGTCGTTCTGTATCGCCGTAGAGAGAGTTGCCACCATCAATGATCATATCATCTGGCTCTAGCAACGGTTTAAGTTGCTCAATTACTGCATCAACTGGTTTGCCTGCTTTTACCATTACCAGGATTTTGCGAGGACGTGCCAGGGTTTTGACAAATTCTTCCAAGGAATAGGCGGCACTCACCTGCTTACCTTGGGCACGCTTGCGCATAAACTCTTCGGTTTTAGCAGCAGTACGATTGTAAACTGCTACGGGAAAACCGCGACTTTCCACATTGAGCGCTAAGTTTTCGCCCATAACAGCTAAACCAATTACGCCGAAGCTTGGTTGTGTCATAAAACTCCTTGCAAAATCTACTTAACTTGATAGTGCGGTTGGTTGCATCTTCAGGTTAGCCTGATCTTTGAAGGAGTCCCGTAAAGAAGACATTAAAAAACTGTAAGAGCTGAGGGAGCTGAGGGAGCTGGGGGAGCTGGGGGAGAGAAGTTTGCTATTTTTTTACTGATTTTGCTGTTTTTTTCGTTTAAAGTTCATTTAAGGTTCAAGGCTGTAACTCAAACAAGCATATAGATTCTGGTTGGACTGGACAGGTGGGATTGGCGATCAGATTTTCCTGGAGCCAGAAAAATTTTAGATTATTCAAGCGAGATAGTAGACTTATATCTCTGATTTGATTCTTATTGAGATAAAGTACATTGAGATTACTCAATTCAGAGAGGAAACGGATGTCTGTGATTTGATTATTATTGAGATAAACTGCATTGAGATTATTCAATTCAGAAAGGGAACGAATGTCTGTGATTTGATTGACATTGAGACTGAGTTTAGTCAAATTAGTCAAGCCAGACAGTGGACTGATATCTTGGATTTGATTTTCACTGAGTCCTAGTACAGTCAAATTAGTCAAGCCAGATAGTGGACTGATATCTGTGATTCGATTGCCTTCGAGAATCACTTCAGTCATTCTTGATAATTTCTCTCCGGCTGCTAAACAATCCTGGATGCCAATTTTTTCGAGCAACACTTCCACAGTATGTTTCGCTTTTTCGGAAATGCGCTCCTTATTGTCACACCATTCTTTAAAAGTGCTGTAGTCTTCATAAGGTTGCACCCAACTACAATCTATTTTTTGGTCAGGTTCTTTTTTGAGTTCTTCCTCAAAATCTGGGTCAAATTCTGCTTGTTGCCAATAGCAAGCAGATTTGATCTGCTTTGCAGTCAGATTTTCAACTTTGCCATAAATTTCATGCTTCTTAAAGTTTGCTCCCCTGAGGTAAGTTCTACTCAGGTTGGCTCCACTGAAGTCAGCATAACGAACGTCGGCTCTACTAAGGTCAGCTTCACTCAAGTCAGCATAACGAAGGTTGGCTCCACCAAGGTTGGCTTTACTGAGGTTGGCTTCACGGAGCTTGGTTTTGCTGAGGTTGGTGCCACTGAGGTTGGTTTCACTGAGGTTAGTGCCACTGAGGTTGGTGCCACTGAGGTTAGTGCCATTGACAGTTTCTCGCGCACCCGCACCAAACGAGGCTCTGAACAAAGAAAAAAAGCCTATGAAAAACTGCTCTGTGTTTCTCTTACCAGTCTCAAACAAGCTCAAGCTATTCAAAAAATTCTACTTAATATCAAGAGCTTATCAGGGGAAAAAATTACTCAAGCATTACGCCTATTTATCCCTCGTATTGTCCAAGTAATTGACCAAACCAAGCGCCGGGTTTTACAGCTGCAAAAAGTTCCTTCAGCAGAGAAAATAGTCAGTATTTTTGAAAGCCATAGTGACATTATCTGTCGCGGCAAAACCAACGCTTTAGTAGAATTTGGACACAAAGTTTGGCTAGATGAAGTGGACGGGGGAATTATCAG
>Ga0207422_1001972_pt1 | contig 32101 bp, 44 predicted proteins | sample MarCyaLeptolynsp_FD_187757 | JGI IMG/M metagenome (GOLD analysis project Ga0207422, IMG submission 187757) | Marine cyanobacterial communities from Panama - species 1 Leptolyngbya sp. (SPAdes) | ecosystem: Environmental > Aquatic > Marine > Unclassified | place: Panama: Panama City | collected... | reverse complement strand
TACCAAGATTCGAGATTTGCTCTCCCGCACAATGACTGAGCTGTCCGTTTGCTCAGATCCCATGACGAGGGAAGAGTTGAAAGACCGAGCTGGCATCCTACAACGCAATCTCAACGAACGCTGCAACAAGTTAGACGAGATTGATATGGCAATCGCTTCAGATGTTCGGACTCGGTTCAGTAATTCATCAGGGTGATGGCTATCGAAAGTAGAGCGGATTTTCTACGCCGCATTAGCCAAGAGTTCGAGGAAAAACAACACAACATTGCGAGTCAGAAAAATGACAAAACCAGAAAGCACAAACAACCCAGAAAACAGCATTCATCCCCAACACGGAAAACTGCTTGAGTTCTTGAATTACGTCTACCAGGGCGTATCCCTCCACGGTTACAAATCCAGCGATACCGTACTGGGTTTCATCTTTGAGAACAATGTCTTGGCATTCAGGGCGAGCGACGGTTATGTGGCCCAGCATATCTGTAACGGAGCCGAAGATTTTGTCAAAGAGAGTGGGACGGGAGTGCGAGTCACTTTAGATAACCGACTCTACTTCACCGTTGGCTGTTGGGGCGATTACTGAACTTAGATTTGACCCAACGCCCAACCGTTATGGAACAGGGAATCATGGATTATCGCGTAGAAGAATATTGCTTTAGTGACAAATCTGAAGCCAAGGAAGCTTGCAATATCGCAGACAGTCTGAGCATTGATTACCACTTCTCTCCTGACCAAGAGGCAACGCTGTGGCTTGAAGGAACGGGCGATCGCCTCGAACAGTTTGACGAAACCTGGGAGAAACATCTTGCTCTCGAACTCAAGGAACATCTCCTGAAAGTGGGGATAAGTTCTCTGCTCAAGCACTTAAGCGTCGAAGAACTCGAATCTCTCGCTCATGGCGTTGCGATGGAAGCATTGCGTCGTGATGAGGCAGTGGATTTTGGCGAGCCAGACGATCGCGCAATCTCAGTTCTGGTGAGGGAATAGTCCAACCCCACATTTCGCTATCAATGGAGAATTCATCATGACCCTTCAACTTCAAACTTTTCCCGCCAATCGCAGCTATTCCATTCCCCTGGCTAAAGGCAAAGCTATCTGCGAGTTAGCTGACTGTATTGGACTCAATGACTATGAATATGACCCAGAGACTCAAGTCTTTGCAGTGACTGGGAGGATAGAGCTTTTAGAGCAATTCGAGGCTCGGATTTGACCTTCCCTTGAGGGGCGTTACTTCGGTAGCGCTTCTCTGGGGCGAGTCAAACCGCCCAATTACGCCTCGGTTGCGTCACCAACCGGGGCAACTCAACCCTTACTCATCAGGAGGAACACACTATGACTCAACAAGCATTAGAAACCATCCCAGATACCCAAGATGATTGGGCTGTTAAAGAGCGAATCAAAGCGATCGCGAACGTCATCGTTTTTCCCAGCAATGAAGCTTGTTTCCCAACAGGCATGACGTATCGCCAATGGCTGTTAGGGAAGGCGATTGAGGGGGGGGCTACTCATAGTTGGAGTTCCCATGTTGCCCGGAATGCGATCGCCCTCGTTGATTCAGTTATTGAACACTTAGCACGGGAGGAATGAGATGTTTCACATTGGCCAGCAAGTTCAGATTATCGATCCCTACGAGTCGCCGAATGAATGGGCTACCTTCACCATTTCGGATAAACAGGAAACCTCGTCAGGTTATTGTTATCGTCTCAGCCCTAGCTACGACCAGTTTTGGGCGAATGAACGAGATTTAGTTTTGGTTGCGGCTTAGATACTGAATTACTGAATCACTTAACTACTGCATTACTTACTGCATCACTGCATTATTTAGAGGGGAAGATAATGATGACCGAACAAACCTTAGAACGCATTGCTACTGCCTTAGAAACCTTGGCTGGACTCAGACCGAAGCCAGAGCTAGGATTCTGCGAAATGGCCCGTCAACTCGTTTACATTGACAACAATGGGGATAGTCCTTGGTATTTCCTCAATGGGGACGTTCAACAACCCATCAAGCACTCCGCTTTGATTGGCACTGTGGCCAACGTTGAACTCAGAACCGTTGAAGTGAGGGGAGAAAGGAAAGAGAAACTGGAAATTTCAGTACAAGCAGATAAGCTCTACGTCCTGCGTACTGGATTTGGTACGACGGCATTCAGGAAACTTTTGCTGTGTTTGGCTCAGGTTAAGGATTTCTCCGTGCCGGTGAAGATTGGTGCGCGACCGGGTGAGGAGAGAGTTGTTTTGATATCGGTATTCCAGAACGGTCAAGCCATCTTCGTTAGCAAGGAAGACTGGGGACGTGGATGTGATTGGCGAGCCACAGTGAATGGGATTCGTCAGCGTTTGGGCTTGAAAGTGCAATCGGTTCAAACACCCAGTCCGGTTAATCCAGCGACAGGAGAGGTAGAGATATCGGGCTTGATTGCTCAGACGGACATGGAGATGAAGCGAGTGGGTTGGAATCGAGAGATGGGACAAAGCTTCATCGAACAGGCTTATGGCAAGTCTTCACGGCATGAGTTGAGCGATGAGGAGTTGATGGAGTTTTTGACCTATTTGCAGGGGGTTGTTACGCCAGAACCTGAAGCTGCACCGATTGCTTGAGAGGAGAAGGATGATGAGCCAGACCGAACCGTATCTGATGGATATTTACTGCTTTGTTGAACAGGCAAAGAGCGATGCTTTAACCCAAGTGCTGAGGCGGTTGGTTCAAGAGAGTGAGGGGACGATAACGGCAAGAGAGTTGATCGAGGCAGTTAGAGAGAATTCGGAGACGTTTGGATTTAATCGCCGCGCTCGGCAGTTGTTGGGGGAGTTGATAGCCGAACTGAAAGACGAGGGTTGTCAGAGGAGGGCTTCATAGGTTGGGGGCGATCGCACGTTTACCCATCAAACTTTTCTCTCAATCGGGAGACGGTTTCTAGCACAGCATCTCGAAGAACTTGAGCTTTCTCTTTGCGGTTCAGCTTCCCTTCTTTCTCCCAGCGGTCAAGATCTTCTTTGATAAGTTGGGGGACTCTGATACCTACGGTAACCATCTCTTTTTCGTACTTAGGCTTGAATATCCCCAACGCGCCACGCTCTGCATAAACCTCTCCTGGTTTGTTTGCATTAGGTCGCATGACAATACCTTTATTAACGATAATCCTATCGTAAGCTCTTTCCTCGTTAACGACGATAAGATCTTCTGATACTCGACCTCGTTAACGAGGAAATATTCTGATGTTCGGAATATTGACTTTACCTCGTTAACGAGGCTATAGTATATGTATACACAAGGGCAAACGACACAGCCCGCACAACCGAATAGACAGCCTTCCCCAGGCCAAAGGGGCGCTAACTGCGAGCGAGAGCAGACCGGGAGCCAAAGGTATGCGACCCTCAACCACTGACACAGTGGGAGAAAGCGGAAAAACATTCACCAACCGCGCAAGGTTGCAAAGTTGAGGTTCGAGTCCTCAAGCGGTTCTGTCCTATCACTACACTTCAGGAATTTCACAATGGATATCTTCACCAAAAAACTTCAAAACGACGATCTCGTTGGCGCTCTCGACGTTGCCATTCTCGAAGCCGAGAACGCCAAGAAACTGGCTCAGGATGCGCTCAAAGAAATGGAAGAAAGGCAAAAACGTATCGAGGCGATCGCTGAAGCGGCGCTTGCCAAGTACACGTTGCTCTAATCCGCGAGCGTGGGAGGGTTGTAACGCCCTCCAAAACCCCCGACTCGCTACATTCACACCAAGGAATCACGCCACATGAAACTTTCAGAAATCAAAACCACCGTCTATCGCCTCACGGGAACCGCTAACACCCAGCAACTCAAGCGATTGCATCCCGAACTGTGCAAGGGTCGTAACCTTCGCACTAAAACTGCTTGGACAGCCATCCTAGAGGCACTGCAACCCACTCAACCCGTTCAAAACCCGCGCCAGCACTTAGAAAGCTGCTTCGCCCTGGATGCGGTCAGCGTTCCTCCACTCTCAAGCGATTGCCAACATCTAGAACGTTGCTTAGAAGCCTCTCCAAAGGGCGCTAAGGGACGCATCCAGTTCCTGCTAGATCGTGCTAAGCGCAACCTTGATGCAGAGATCGCCTCTCTTGAAAAGTGCCGCGAAGAATTGAAGCGTTACAAAAAACAATAAATCTATCGACCTGGGTAAGTCGAGAAACTGCCTCTAAGTACCATGAACGCTACGAAATATTGGGCGATTGCTTCTCTACAAACCGCCCTAACGATGACGACTATTGCCTATCTACTCGCCACATTGAATTAGGAAATTTAGACATGACGACACAAGTATTATTGACCGATCTCATCATTGCAACGCTCGCCTACATGGGTATCCTCATGGGGGCCGATCTGGTTACCAAAACGATAGCGCTATGGTGTGAATGCCAGAAACGGGCGTACTGCGCTTTACAAGAGCCACCGAGCCGATCTGAGGTCGCGGAGCCAGAAGAGGTTACTGAACCCCCGATCGCCATCCAAAACCCGATTGAGGAGTCCCAGCCCATTGACGAGGAAGAGCAAAGCGCGCTGCCCTCTCCCATCGTTGAGAGCAAGCCAGTCCTGGTTGAGGAAGTGGAAGTTGCTGAGCCTCCTGTAGAGAGTCCCCGCCGTGAAGAGAAGTCCTTTGCACGGATGACGATTCGGGAGTTGAAGGCGATCGCGCTTGACTGGAACAAGGAAAATCCTCAGCAAACGATCAAGGGGATACGTCGGCTCAAGAAGCGGGAATTAGTAGCGGCCTTGGAAGGCTGTAGCTGATAGCGAACGGTACGCTCTCCAACAAAAGAACCCCTGACCGTGCGGCTAGGGGTTTCTTTTGCCAATCTACGACAGAATGAGGGGTTCGATTTATTCCGAACTCGCGTTACATCACGAAAAAAACGTTTCCAAAATGGCGCTTGAGCTAAGCGGACAGGAAAGCCGTCGCTTGATGCCACCATTGATGGGCCTGTTTGGGCGAAATCCCAAGCAGGTAGGCGATTTGTCGATAGCTCTGCCCTGCCTCCCGCTTCTCGATTGCCGCAATCTTGAGCGCGTTCGACTTGCAAGCAACCGTTGGGGTGAGGCGGAAAAACTTACCACAAGTGCGGCATCTGTAGCGCTGCTCTCCATCCCTCATCCCCTTCTTAATGAAGTCAACGCTTTGACAGTGCGGGCAGCGGGGCGCTTGTTGGGAAAGCCATTGAACCAGATAAGTGGAATCGGCACTCAGTTTTTTTGAGAGTTGCTCTTTTGCCTGTTGTCGTCTTTGTTGCGGGGGCAAAGCAATTGGACGGACTTTCCGCACTCTGGCGCAATCGCTAATCTGCTGGAGCGAACGACATTGGTTGGCCGCGATCGCCCCCACAATATCTCGGTATCGCTCCAGTGAAACCCCCAACTTTCGAGCGGCTTCTGGTTCTGAAAGTCCCTCACATTGAGACACTTTCGGGAATAAGTCAAGATAGGGACGAGGGATTTTCAACGGCTGACAGCGATCGCGCACGTACTGAGCAATCGCCCCCCGAATATAAGGGCTGGCGAAACTCGAAAACCGGCTGTTTCGCTGCGGGTCGTAGCGATCCACTGCTTTAATGAGTCCAATTGTCCCCGATTGAACCAAATCATCTAGCGGTTCTTGATATTTGACTTGCGAGGTCATTGCGATTTGATAAACCAGCCCCATATTGGCTCGAACAATCAATTCTCTGATTCCCTGTTGAATCGCAAGACTTAGAAACAGAAATTGTAAAATAGAAGCATTCGCCACGATTGAGTTTTTATGGACAAGTACGGTGCTAGCAGAACTCGAACAAGCCATTGTTAATCGGCTCCTCCCCCTACAGCATAAACAATTGCAGATTCTAAATTTGCCCGAACAAGGATTGCGGGCCAACTTTGAAGCTCAAGCTCTTGTTTTTTATGCCGGAAAGTCTCTCGAAACCTCCAACCCATCGGTGTCGCCCTCTCAGAAAATCTGGCGATATCGGTTTTCAATCAACCTTCAAGTTGTCGAGTTGAGACTCCAACATTCGGCTTATCCTTTCTTGGAAGAAATTGCATCGCTGCTAGAGAAATGGAACCCAGGCGTTGGACGATTGGGCTTTTTTTCTCAGGACTCAGAAGATTACGTTAGCGTCACAGATAGCACCTGGATTTATTCTCAGAGTTTTTCAATTCCAGAACTCAAGCGGGGGAATCGTTAATGGTTGCCAAATACTTGGGATTTAGCGGCGTGACCTCAACCCCCGAAATCGCAGAAATGTTTGAAGGGGGCATTTTTAGAGTTCCTATTTTCCCGTCTAGTAAATACCGCCCGGCCTACGCCTCCGGACTGAGCCAAATCATTCAGGGCTATCGCTCAAAATTTGTCCTCAGTGTCGAGCAAGCCCTGGAAGGATTTGAAGCCGAATGCGATGACCAGCGCTATGCGATTTATCTGGCACTGTTTGCTATTTCTTCTCCCCAACAAAGTGGTGCGACTGTGACCGTGCGGGACTACTTGCACCCCCGCGCGGGCAGCGAATATGCAACTCGTACCGGCATTTTAGAGGTGGAACCTCTGGGTGGAATTTTTGAAATTAATGGCGAGCAATTTTGCGGGGGAACGCGAATACTGTTTCAGCAGATTGAGGAGAGTTAGTGCAATGGACGAAAAACTAAAGCGATCGCTCGTTGCCCTCTCTCGGTTGATTGAATCCCCCAAACCGATCCTCAATCGAATTGGAGCCTATCAGCAAGAGCGCCTTAAAACCGCTTTTGAGCGGGGAGTTAACCCCGAAACTGCTCAACCCTGGCCGTCCCTGTCCCCCTCAACCATTGCCAACAAGAAAGCCAACAAAAACAAACCCCTCATTGAATCGGAGGGGAGAATCCCGAAAAGCTTGTTCTACCGAGTTCGGGGGCGAGCGGTGGAGGTGGGATACGAACATCCCCTAGCAGCCATTCATCACGTCGGCGCAACGCTCCCGGCCCGCACGGTCATCCCCAAAAGCAAACGAGCGCTCTATTGGGCGGGCGCGCCCTACCCCGTTGCTAGAGCCAGAGTTCCCGCCTCAACCCTCCCCGCACGTCCGCTGGTGGGATTCTCACCTCAAGACGTAGAGGCTTGGAAAGATATCGCCCAAGACGAAATCAATCTACGGCTCGAACGAGATTAGCGTGGATTTCAAAATGAGGGAGGCGACTGTCTCGATCTCTGAGATTTTGATAGGGCAACCGTCCGTAGGTCTGCTTGTACTCGCTCGCAATCGCCGCTGCTGCATCTTCAACTGCCGCGATCGCTTTTGCGGCAACCTCCAAGGCGGCGTTAGCCGCTTGAGCCTGCTTCTTAAGCTCCGAGAAACCTCGCTCCGAGCGAGTTTGGCGCTGTTTCTCCTCTAGGACTGCTGTTTCCCGATCTCGTTGACTCCTGAGCGAGGTTAGCGTCCCTTCAACCGAGGCGATTTGCTCTTTCTTGGCGCTAACGTTGCTGGCTATCTCCAGGGCAGATTCAAGCGTCTGTGGGGAGTTCTCGCCCTCTCTCCCCCCGACTAAAGCAGTTGCTCGATTCGCATTCAGCCATGCTGTCAACTTCTCGATTTCTGATTCGAGTTGTCCGATCTTTCGCTTGCTCTCAGTGATGGTCATTGAAAATTTGCCTCTAGTAATCGCACAGCGTTTGAGCTGAAAAAACTCGCTCGTTGGCAACCCAATCCACGCGATCTGCGTAGGAGGGGAGGGGATTGCCAACGCCGCTCAGTCCCAACTTTCTCGTCCCAGCAGCGATCTCCTCCAACCAAGCGATCGCCTCATCCCGCTTCTTCTGGGTTTGCTCGCGGATAACCCCCTTATATTCGAGGTAGTAGCGCACCAAATCGCAGGCCTTACGCTTCAAAATACTGGGGACTTCCGTTAGGGGTAAGGGATAAGCCCCGCACAGGTAGGAGTCGATTTCCGAAGATGCATCGACGATCGCAATTTCTAGGGCACTTTCGCGAACGGAGGTCGAACTGGGAGACTCTAGGTTGGTCAGATCGACAAACTCCTGCGGGCTGAATCGATCGAATACTTCTTGAGCCGTAATATACGTCACGGGGAATAGTTAATAAGAATCTATATTGAGAATAGCAAAATGGCGGTTAAGTTGCCGAAAACGGTTACCCCAGAGCAGTTTAAGCGAGCAGAGCCAATTGTCCTCCAAGCCATCATTGAGGAATACTACACAGACGGCATCCGAAACTTGAGGACGAGGGACTACCGCGCGATCGCTCCCGGACGATATACCGGCGAATTTCGAGACAAAGATGACCCCAAGCGGCGATTTACCTTTGAGCTAGACGGCAAATCTATCAAGTACAAACCCGTCGATCCCAACGCCATCAAGGACAGAGATTGAGGGAATGTCGCTATCAACCCGCTCGCTTTACTCCGAGATTGCCATTCCCGCCCTCGATCCTCGCATTGGCGCGTATCCCGTCTATGGCGGCAATCGCCTAACTCCCGATGACGACACGCTCAAGACGCGCTCGGAAGGACGGGGATACAAGGTTTATCGCGATATTCTCAAGGACTGCCATGCGTTTGCCGTCCTCCAGAAGCGCATCCTCGCCGTTGTCAAGCGAGAGCGCATTGTCGAGCCTGGGGGGACGAGAGCAATCGACCGCAAAGCGTCCGACGCTCTAACCGAAGCTCTTGACAATCTATCTCCCACCCCCAGCCGGGCAAACAACCGCTGCATTATTGACATTGAGAAGGGATTCGACTCGGCCAGTTTTTTCTTGTTGATGGCGATCTTCTATGGTTGGGCCACCTCCGAGATTGTTTGGGAAAAACGGGGGAAGCTCATCGTCCCGGCCGCCCTCAAGTCGCGATCGCAAGACCGATTCATTTTCTCTCTCAACACCGATAAGCGAGGAATGCCCACGCCGGGATACGAAATGCGCTTGCTGACTCCCAATAACCTGTTCGACGGCGAGCCACTCCCGGCGCGAAAGTTTATCGTTCACCAGTTCTGGGCCGAAGATGGCAATCCTTACGGTTGGGGACTCGCCAGCCGATTATTCTGGCCGGTTTACTTCAAACGCCACTTAGCTCGTTTTGCCCTCTCCTATGCCGATCGCTACGGCTCTCCGACGCTGGTTGGCAAATACCCAGCCGGACAAGCCAACATCCGGAGTTCTATCCTTGAAGCGTTCAAAGCCTTTTCTCAGGAGACAGGAATCGCCATTCCAAAAGAGGCAGAGATTGAATTCAGCCAGCCCTCTGGCGACGGAACCGCCCTCTACACCGGCTTGATGGACTATTTTGACCGAGAAATTTCCAAATGCGTTCTGGGGGAGACGGGCAGCACCGATCAGCAAGGGGACGGAGGTTCGAGGGCTAGAGATCAGGTGGGTAACGAGATTCGAGTTGACATCTCCAAAGCCGATGCCGATTTGCTCAGCGAAACGCTCAATCATACGCTATGTCGATGGTTTACCGAACTGAATTTTCCCGATGCTAAACCGCCTAAGATTTGGCGAGCATTCCCCGAACTGAAGGAACAAGAAGATCTGTCTCAACGAGCAACGAGGGAATCGTCGATTGTCAGTTTCATGGGGTTGAAGCCCAGTCGGGAGTACATTGAGGAGATTTACGGACTGCCCCTGGAGGAAGAGGAAAAAGAGCCAGGACTTCAGGATAGACTAGGACAGGCGTTTGCTCCCGAACCGAACTCCGAACCCGAAGGGGAAAGCCCCGATGAAGGCAATCTCGACCTCTCGGAAAAGACGGTCAACTTCAGGGCAATCCCGCAAAGAGTCATTACCTGGAATGGGTTGAAGTTTGGCGTGACGCATTTACCGGGCTGGGTGCGGTTTCCCAGTTCGGCCCATGCGAAGAAACTGCACTGCGGTTACGGACATCTGCGCGGGGGGAAAAAAGAGAAAGGTAAAAGCATCAGAGCCTTCATTCACCCAGACTCGATCGAGAACCCAGACAATGCTGGGAAAATCTTTGTTGTCGAACAGCTAAACCCCGAAACTCAGGAGTTGGACGAGCGGAAATTGATGGTGGGATGGGCTTCTGTGGATGAGGCGAGAGAAGCCTACTTGTGGGAAATGCCACTTACTATGTTGGGAGCGATCGCCGAAGTGGGTGCAGATTGGCTCAAGCGCCATAACTGAAACGGAAATGTGCGTAAAATTTCCGGAGACGATCGCCAACTCTCCATGTTCGGGGCAAATTAGAACCACTGACGCTGAGCGGTGTTGTTGACCAAAATCACCAAAGTGAATCGCTCCCTGCCCTACGAACGCCTGTTGAGACAAACTCAAACGAAAGTGAATTCGTTCTCGCCCACCTCAAAAACTGAGAAGTGCTATCCACTGGGTCAGCGATCGCGCTACTGGGAAAGTTGAGCAGCACTTGCTCGTACTCGGCCAGCCAAGAAGCTGACTCCGGATGGTAAACCCGACCCGCCTCGTAAGCTGTCGATTCCACATTCAGCCGCGTCACCTTATCCCCTTCCGGCACAATGCCAATCAGGGAAGTTCCAATCTCTGAGGGAAGTTCCTGTAACAAGCTCGCACCCGTTGACTTCTTCTCAATCAAGATCGCATTGGGCTTCCATTTCCCGGCCAAGCTAATGACGGCTGCTTTGCCGCTGGGATAGTTGTGTTTCTGGGTGTAGGCTTCGAGTAGGTAGTACTTGTTCTCCAGCTCGCCCCAAGTGGTACAAGCCCAGCAAGCGCTACCCTTACCTTTCTCCTGTGCCGTGTCCCACGATTGCACGATGCGAGTAAAACTGTCGGGCGGGACTCGATAGCGTTGAATCCAATCCGAACTGACAATTCCCCCTTGCTCGCAGTTGGGAATGCAACCCAGTTCTTCCAATGCGCCCCGACCGTAATCTTTCCAAAGGCGATCGCGCCATCGCTGCTCTAAGTCCTCAGAATATTCCCAGCCATTGACCAAGCAAATTCGCGCGTACAATCCATCCGCGATCGCTTCATCCAACGGCGTGGTATGCAGCGAAAAATCCTCGTCTCCTTTCCGAATTGCCTCGCAGAGTTTATTAAACGAGTTGGCAATACCGTTGTGCGTGGAGATAATTCTGACTTGACCGCCCCAAGCCAAAATTGCCATTGCCGCCTTGCGAAGTGCCTCTAGATCGTCGTGAAATGCGGCTTCGTCAATAACGACCTTGCCCTTCTTCGCTCGCAGGTTGGAAGGCCGAGAGGAGAGCGCTGCAACCTTATGTCCGGAGGCAAAGCGAACGCGATAGACCAGAATCGCTTGGTCTTCGTCTTCAATAACGCGATCGCTCAATCGCTCGGCGGCAATTTGATATCCCTTGGCCCAGTACGCCACATCCTCAATATATTGCTCGGCCATCTCGCGGTTATAGCCAACATAGTAGGTGTCGCACCCCCCAACAATGGCGGCATCCAGCGCGGCGATCGCTGCATCGGCCCAACTGGCTCCGATTCTTCTTGACTTCTCCCAAACCTTAACCGGACTCATGTCCCTCGCCCATCTCACCTGGTAGGGCATCAGGATCGGAGGCATCTTCCGAAACACCGAGGATTCTGGCTCGGATTGTGTTGGCCGCTTCCTCTGTGAGTCCGAGATTGCCGTTGCCGCCTTCGCCAGCTTGAGCATTCGCTTGGGCGACAAACTCGGCGATTTGGTCGGTGGGGAGCGTAACAATGTAACCATGCTGTTCTAGGAGGGCGATCGCACTTTCAATATCAGGTGGAGCTTTGGGCAGAATTCGGTCTATGGCCCATTGAGGAACGCCTCGATTCTCCTCATGAGTTTCACTAACCGTTTCCTCTTGATACCATTTGAGTTTGCCATTGGGGGTGCAATGATTCAGTCGCCTCGTCCGAGTTGTTTTCCAGGTGATGGTCTGCCCATCTTCTAGAACTTCGGTAAGTCGTTCCTTTGCTAATTTTTTCTGATGCAGGGGGGCATTCTTCTTGAACTTTTCTCGCGCGCGCTCAATCGACTCCGAAAACTCCGGATATTTGGCAATCCAATCATAGAAAGTTGTACTCGAAATCTTGCCAGCTACCCAGCCCGACTCATCACCGCCGTTAGTGGCGATCGCCTCAACAATCTTCTCAACTCGTTCGGGAGTATATTTACTGCGAGCCAATCCTTCTCTCCACGCTTCGCAATCGACAATATCTACGGCATTGATGGGCCGAATGTCACACCCACCAGCAGCATCAACAGATATCCCAGCACCACAGCTCGAACAATGACGATGATGTCGAACAGCCGCAAGTGCTGTTGAATGAGGTCTACGCCTCCCGGAGCGTCAAACAGGCGATCTCGTGAAATCATGATTCTTGCCAGTTATCACTAATTCAATTGTACTGATTCTTGAGAATGCTGTTGGTACAATTCTTTGATTTCCGTACAAGTTTCAAATGCGTAGATCTGAGTATTTGAGCGATCGCCTCATGTTGGCGACAACTTGGCGCAAGGAAGTTTCACTCAGCCTGAGCGCCCCAGTGTTGAAACTTGTACAAGAATCTAACCGACGAACATGATGTCCTTCAGGTGACAAAACCAACCCGCGATCGCTCCATAGGCGACAAAAATATGCGATTTTCTACCAAAAGGGGCATTGCTAAACAATGCTCGTATTGCGTGTAACTCAATGTAGTATAAGTTCGTAAAATTCAAAACCTTTATATGCGCGATCGCGTAGGGCATGAAAAAAGCCCCAAATTTAGGGGCTAACAATCTTTGAGTTTCGCGTCCAGAAATTGCAACTCAATATTCACCTGGTCAATTGCAGTATAGCACCCTTGTACTAATCATTCTCCCTCTTTTCGCACGGGCGATAGCCCCTCTCTACTTACTTCGTCTAAAGAGGGTTTTACGGAGTTCGCCGTCCCCAATGGAGCCAGCATCGACAGCGAGGCAGTGGCTCCGCGGATTTCCTCCGGCAGCACTTCGAGATATTTGTAAAGTTCGTCGAGAGAGCGATGGCCGCTAATTTCCTGAATTGTTCGCAGGGGAATTCCCGCCCGACTCATTTGCGTGAGCGCCGTGCGGCGGAACGAATGGGTGCTGACTCCCTCCAAACCAATGCGATCGCAAGCTCGCCGCAACAGCCAGCCCACCGAGTCCGGGTGCAGATAGTCCCGCTGGTTTTTGCCGGGGAACAGATACCCTGTCCTGCGCGCGGGCTTGTAGGAGCTTAAAATGACGCGCAGCTCTTCAATCGCGGGAATCGTGCGAGTTGCCAGTTTCCCTTTTGTGTGAGGCTTTCTGACGATGATTTCGGTGCGGACGTTTCCGGCGCGATCGTAAACATCTTTCGTCTTGAGCGTCACGGTTTCGCTAACCCGACAAGCCGTGTAGAGCATCACTGCAAAGAGCGTGCGATCTCTGGAGCTGGTCAATCCTTGAGAGAAGAGCTTCTGAATCTCCTCCTGCGTCAGGATTTTGGCCTGACCGTAGCGATCTATTTTCATCGCTCTCGCACCCACCTCTGGCAATCTTCGTATCGCCAACTCTACCGCACTCAGAAGAGCCAGAGCGCCTTTTTTGTATCAAACCTTGAAATTTAAAGACCAGCTTCGGGCGGATTGCCTTAAGCTGGTCTTAAGTGAGATAAACATCTCATTCAAATTGAATAAACGGAACGGGTAGAAACTCCAAATCTCAGTTCGTGCTTTAAGTTTGGTCGCTTGACACGAAATTGAGTTTTCCAAAGGGATTCTAGCCGACCAGCTCTATTCTAGCCTTGGTCGCTTCAATTCCTCAAGTCCCGCTCTCTCGATTCCGTTTATTCGCTTCAAAAACGGAATAAGAGGCAACCTTAGAGTGAATTATCGGCAAATTCCCCAAAATGTGGGGTCTATCTTGCCAAAGCACTTCCAGGAGTGGCGACAGAGCGCTGTAGACCCCGATATCATTCAAGCAAATGTTACATCTCTAGACGGAGATGCCGCAATCGAGCGATTAATCTACGCCCTTCCCGACAGCGAGCGGCGAAATGATGGGCGAATTCGAGACAAGTGGCTCAGAAAATATCGCCATGTCGAACAAGGTGGCTGGTGGTGTAGCGGTATCGATCTGCTCGCCTTTGAAGAATCCGAATGGGGATGCTTTAAACCCGATTGTCCCCGGCGCGATCGCAAAAAAGGCAAGCCCATCAAATACGAGCATCCCGCTCAAACTCAAACCGAACTCTTTGCCCTGCGAGTGCCAGAGCGCATCTGGGATAAAATTGCCGCTCGCTATGGAGTCAAGCGCTATCTCTCTCCCCTGGCCTTACGGTTGCGCGATCGCCAGCAGCCTGTCAGCTTTTGGGAGTGGATTATCAAGCATCCTGAGATTCCCATCTTTATTACTGAAGGGGCGAAGAAAGCGGGAGCCTTGTTGAGTGCGGGCTTTGCTGCGGTGGCTCTTCCTGGAGTATTTAACGGCTATCGCCAGCGTCGGGGGTTTGATGGTCAGGTTGCCGGTTTGCCGCGACTGATTCCGCAGTTGGAGGTTTTGGCCAAGGGCGAGCGGGACATCTATTTCTGCTTCGACCGCGATGAGAAGCCCAAGACCATTGCCAATGTCAATCATGCCATTACAAAGACGGCGCAATTAGTCTCGCGTCTGGGATGCGCTCCCCGCGTTCTAAGTTGGAATGTCTCATCTAAGGGCGTGGACGATCTGGTGATGGCGTTGGGGCGAGAGTTCCTAGAGCAAGTTGTCCGGGATGCACTCTCCCTCGAAACCTGGCAAGCACGGCAGTACGGCAGGCTATTTTATCCTCCAGATCTCAAACTCTGCTTGCGCTACCTCGTCGCTCCCCTCCCCCCTTCGGCCCAATTGATTGCCGTTAAATCGCCCAAAGATACGGGCAAGACCGAGTGGTTAAGCCAGCAAGTCGTGCAAGCGATTCGGAACGGGCAGAGGGTTTTAGTTCTCGTCCATCGCACTCAATTGGGCGAGGCGCTCTGCCAGCGCTTCGGCATTGATTACGTAACGGCGATGAGAAATTCTCCCACGCGAGGTGTCTTGGGAATCGGACTCTGCGTTGATTCCCTCCATCCCAACTCTCAAGCGCAGTTCGACCCCGAAGACTGGCACGATGCGGTTGTCATTATTGACGAGGCCGAGCAAGTTTTCTGGCATCTGCTCAATTCCAACACCTGCCGCAAAGAGCGAGTGTCGATTCTCCGCAACTTCAAAGCCTTGATTCAGAATGTGTTGAATAGCGATGAGGGCAAGGTGTTTCTGTCCGATGCCGATCTGTCTGACATCGCCATTGACTATGTGCGATCGCTGGTCGGTTTCCCCATTCGTCCCCATGTGATTGTTAACGATTGGCGGCCCACTTCGGGCAAGCAAGTCACGGTTTATGAGGGCAGCAATCCTAGCTCGCTGGTCGCCGCCTTGGTTGAGGATATCCATCGCGGCGGCGTTCCCTTCGTCTGTTGCAGCGCCCAGAAGATGAAGAGCAATTGGGGAACCTACAACTTGGAGTGTTACCTCAAAAAGCGCTTTCCCAACAAGAAGATTCTTCGCATTGACAGTCAAACAGTGAGCAATCCCAATCATCCCGCTTGCGGCTGTATGAATAAGCTCAATGAGATTCTTCCTCACTATGATGTTGTGCTGGCTTCGCCCTCGGTGGAAACGGGTGTCAGCATCGATATTCAAAGACACTTTACAGGCGTGTGGGGCATCGCTCAGGGAGTGCAGGCGGCTGATTCAGTTCGGCAAGCTTTAGCGCGAGTGCGAGAATACGTCCCTCGGTATTTGTGGGCCAGGGAGCAAGGGTTTAATGGCAGTCGTATCGGTAATGGCAGCACGTCTATTAAGTCGTTGCTCAGGAGTCAACATAAATTATGTCGGGCGAACATTGCGCTGCTCCGAGAGTCAGAGTTTGAAGACCTCGACCTCGATTTCCAGCCCGAAAGCCTCAAGACTTGGGCCAAGCGAGCGGTGGCGATTAACCACTCGATGCGCTGCTATCGCCAGACAATTGTAGAGGGGCTGAAGCGGGAAGGGCATCAAATTATTAAGGCAGCCGAACAGCTTGAAGCCGAGCAACAGGAGATTCAGGAAGAGCTGAAGGCAACCAAAAACGGCAACTACGAGCGACATTGCCAAGAAGTGTCCGCCAGCAATAACCCCGACGATCGCAGTTTGGAGCTTTTAAAAGAAAAGCGCAGCAAGACTGAAGCTGAGCGCAATGAGGAGCGAAAAGGAACACTTTCGCGACGATACCAAATTGAGATTACCCCAGAGGTGGTTAAGCGCGATGATAAGGGTTGGTATGGTCAGCTACAGCTCCACTATTACTTAACAATTGGCGATCAATTTTTGAAGGCGCGGGATACGAAGGTGTTGCGCTCTCAATTGGATCGGGGCGAGGGCGCGATCTGGAAGCCGGATTTTAATTCCAGGGCGCTTTCAGCTCAGGTTAAGGTTTTGGAGTTGTTTGAGATCGAGCGGTTCTGGGTGAAGGATGCGACGTTTACGAGTCAGAAGCTGGCAGAGTGGGCAGACTTTGTGAAGGCTCACGCTTGGGAGGTGAAAGCGATTTTAGGCGTGACGATTAATCACAAGGATTCGCCAATGGCGGTGGCCCAGTTGCTGCTGTCGAAGCTGGGGCTAAAAATGCCGTTTCTCTATAAGCGCGGCAAGCGGGGCGAACAGCAGCGGGTTTATGGTGCGCCCGTTATTGATGATGGGCGGGATGAGATTTTTGAGAAGTGGCAACAGCGTGATGAAAGAACTGAAAGAACGGAAGGTTTGCAAGCCTCGTAGTCAGCCTTGGTAATAATAGTATTTTGCATCCCTACCATAGCTCTTCAACAACAAAAAACACCGATCAAGAAGGCAAGGAAAGCGGTTCATTTGTTTAGAGAGGAAATACAAGATTCCATGTGATACATAGTTGATTTCATGAGGTTTTCTGGTTGGCATTCTCAGGCATCTCATAGAGGATGGAAAGGAAGAAATTTATCTGCTAAGCCACACAACGGAGCAAGAAAAATGAAACGACTTACTCGACTGTTGAGGCGCTATTTGCCATACCTACAATTTGCCGTTGTGGTAATTCGGATTGTTGGTGAAATTTTCCGAATCGCAAAAATCCCTGGCGATTAGCCCTAACGAAAAAAAATTCAACCTTCAGTATTTGCACACTTACTGAAGCAAAGAATCACTGAAATACTTACTCACTTAGTTAAGTGAGTACTTGTTTTTAAAGAGAGAATTGGGGATGAACGAGTTGTGCTGCAAGAATGTCTTCGTCACTGTGTCATGGAGAAGTTTCAGTAAGCCTTTCCTGGGCATACAAGAAGTACAGCATAACAATGCGTTGCGCCGGAGCGTTAGCCGAGCAACTTGCGAAAATTTGATAGTTGCTTGCCATCGCCTGGTGAATTTGGTCGTTAGACAGACTACTAACCCTTGGCTAAGAACACAATTAGAAAGTTATCTATCAATGTTTAGGATCGAGGTAAGTAGGTAGGCACAAATGTGAGTGAGATTTTGAGGATAGCTTTGAAAATCAAATTTCTTTGACAGTACCCACATGGGTACTGTCAAAGAAAAAGTGAGCTACATATACTTGTACAGCGGTCATAAATGAGTTGTAAATTCTAGATCGCTGAAAGCCCTACTGCGCCTAGAGAAATTTTCACAACTCATTTGACACTGCTGTAGCACTAACGAGTGACAGAAGAGGGTTAGAACAACACCCTCGCGGTATCATTCGCCGCCAGACTGTTACTCTCTAAGAGCTAATTTGCGAACGAATATGTATCTCCTATCTCATTTGGATTTCAGCATATTTGTTCGTGAAAACCAAAATAACTGAAATCTTAGTCTAAAGGAGGACTATGATGCGTACAATTACTGAGATGTCGTTGCGTGAACTGACCGAATTGATGATCAAGGCTCAAGAAGATGAAAGCGCTGTAGCGGCGCTGTTTGTCAATCCCCGCGGGTACTTTCTTTCAAATGACATTGTTATCCCGATGGATGCCGAAATCAAAATACAACATCGCGACGAACTGCGAGCCCAGCTTCTCACCCCAGCACGACTCGATAAGTTTTCAGCGGCTATGCGCGAGGACGAGGCTGCCATCACGATTCACATCAAGAAGCCTCTGAAGCTGAGATGCGGGCGCATCACGATTCAATGTCCCAAGAAGAATCAGGAAAGTGCTGTTGTCGGCAAATTGCAGGCGATATCGGATGTACCGATGGAAGATGTCTTCGCGTTGATCCACCGGTTGGAGGAGGACAGTAACGAAAGCCATGTGCTGGAGATGAAAAGCCATCCAACGCGGTTTTTTTTGGAGCGCGGCTTGATGTCACCACCCGACGTGCGTATTACCGTGTTAGAGACCGAGTCCCTGCTAACGTCGCTGGAGACCGAACGTGGCATCAACGATTTCATTAGTCTGGCAGAGGACGAGCCTGTCGTAAAGGCAAAGGCGCATGTTAAAGGCGGCCTCGCGAATTGCACCTGGATTGAATATGAGTGCGAAAAGTAGCGCCCAGGAGAGGTTTGAAAGTCCGTTTCCCGCCTTCACTTGAACGAGTCCAATCCAACGCTTGGAAACCCTAGACAAATACTCAAAGGCATCAGGGGATGTTCTGGTCAGATTGACCAGAACATCCTTAAACTCTTGCAGAGCCTGCTTTTCAAGAAGTTCCGCACCACGGGATCTCGCTCTGAGTTGGCATTAAAGTACGTGCTTGCATAAACACTTATTCAAGTAATTACTTGAGCAAGTAAACACTTGAATACTGAGATACACATTCACAGAAATACTTGATCGTGCATTCAAGTTGGTCTATTTTCAAGTGATTACTTGAGCAAGTAAACACTTGAAAATGATAATAACCCTGAGTTCGCTAAAGGGTGGAAGTGGGAAATCTACTTTAACCATACATTTAGCTCATGAGATTGCCAGATCGAAGAAGCGGGTCTTGGTAGTTGATGCCGATCCTCAAGGGAGCGTTCAAGGATGGGTAGAAGCAAGGGAAGGCAAATCTCCCTTCACCGTCATTGGGATGGCTCGGAACAGCCTACACCGGGATTTACCTGACATTTCTAAAGACTACGACCATGTAGTGATTGATACCCCACCACGGGTTAGCGCGTTAGCAAGAACTTCGATTCTTGCCGCCGATTTAGTATTAATCCCAGTCCAGCCCAGCTCCTATGATGTATGGGCGGCATCGGAAACGGTCGAACTGATTACTGAAGCCCAAGCATTTAAGCCAAGTATTCAAGTTGCATTTGTAATTAACCGAAGAATTCCTAATACAGTTATTGGTCGTGATGTTGAAGAGGCTTTGTCTGAATATGAAATTCCTACGCTCAAACAGGCAATTGCACAGCGTGTAGCCTTTAGCGAAGCTTCATCTGGCTATACCGTTATGGAAATGTCATCGAGCAGTTCTGCATCAAAGGAGGTAAAGGGGCTTGCCAGAGAAGTTTTGAGATTGATGAAGAGTAAATCATGGTAGATAAGAAGAGACGTATTGCTCGCAACCCAAAATCAAAAATCCCTTCCCAGAAAGCGGATGAGTGGATTAATCAAGGTGGTATCGATCCAGAGATTTCCACAAGTCAACCCTCATCAGAACAATCTAAGGAAGAGGTGGGGACGGGAAAAAGTGTGAGTAAAAAATATCCTCATCGCATTAGTTTTGACCTGTCTGACGCTCAGTACAAACGCTTGAAGTGGTCATCCTTTGATAGCAATCGCCCTATGAATGTGATTTTGCGCGAAGCCGTTGAGGAATGGCTGAAGGCACATGATTACTGAATCAAGTAATTCCTTGATTACTGATTTACTGGTTTACTGATTTACGTGTTTAAGTAATCACTTAAACACGTGATTAAATCTTGGCGAGATGCTAGGGACAAATTGTCCCTAGCATCCTTCAAATCTTTACCTGGTAGAACTTCTGGAGATTTGAAGCACCCTAAAACGCATCCCAACCGCCAACGCCAGAGGACATACCGTACTCAGTGACCGTTGCCTCAAAGAAGTTCGCTTTTGAATCTTGCGTTGCCCGGTCGAGGTGAGTGTAGGGATTCTTCCAATCCCCTTCGTACAGCGCATCTAACCCAATTGCCTTGAGTCGGAGGTTGGCCAGGTACTTCGTATACTGCTCCGTACTCTTCTCGGAGATCCCCAGAATCTCGTTGTTGGTAATGTGGTTTGTCCACCGGCATTCCTGAGTAACCGCTGCATCGAACATCTCGTAAATGAGATCGCGCGAATGAGGAAACACTTCCATCGCTTCTGGGATTAGCTCCTGAAACAGCCGGGTATGCGTTACCTCGTCTTTTTTTATGTACTTCACCATGTCCGCCGAACCGGGCATGAGGTTCCGAGATTCCCAGCAAAAGAAGGCTGCGAAGCCATTGTAGAAATACAACCCTTCCATGATGTAATCGGCAACGAGGACGGTGAAGTAGTTCTCCGGTGTGGGATTTTCGATATAGGACTGGTAGGACTTCGCGATCGCCTCGCAGCGTTCCCTCAAGATGGCATCGCCTCTCCAGTAGTCGTAAATCCCCTGCCTCTCCTGTGCGGGGATAATTGCTTCAATCATGGCTTGGTAGCTGGCAGCGTGGAGCGCTTCTTGTGAGGTTTGCTCGGTGAGGCACAGGCGAATTTCCGGTGCGGTAAGGGACGCTTGGAGGTTAGGGAGATTACAAACCTGAAGCGAATCAAGGAAAACAAGATAGCTGAGGATGCCATTATAGGCACGGCGATCGGCCGGAGTTAGCTCTTTGTAGTCGTTGATGTCTGGGGTCAAATCGACCTTTGCTGGAATCCAGAAATTCTCGCGCATCTGGTTATAAAGTCCCATCGCCCAATTGAACCGAATTGAGTTGAGATTGATGAGGTTTGTGGTGTCGCCAAGCCAAATCGAACGGTTTTCGACAGAATCATTGCCATTGGGATTAAAGATGGGAGTTGGGGTTAATGTTGTCATATTTTTTGAAAATCAATAAACAAAATACGGTGACTCTCTCCAGTCAATCAATTTCCCGAATCTTTTCGATCCCCCAAGAATGCCACTCCCACACAGGGTATTTCCCAAATCGGGCTTCTAGCTGCCAGCGACACCCCTGGAGGTGTGGATACCGACTCCAGTCAGCAATACATTTTTGGAACTCCTCAAGAGCTTCCCCTACAGAGGAACAACGCATTGCGGCAACATCTCTCCACTGAAGAGTTCGCACGGTAGACTGCGCGCGACGAGAATAGCTGTAGGACAAAGGGACAACTTCATCGTCTCCCCTTCGGACAACAAAAAGTTTTTCCATGGTTTGTGATGCAATTAAATAAACAAAATCGGGACGAATGTTTTGAAGAGAGAATCAGAGACTATTTCTTCAATCTCTTCTTCGCAGTTTGGGCAAAAAGCAGGTGCTTCACATCCAATAGGTTCTTCCGTACATGAGTGATAAAAAACCTCTATTTTCTGAGCAAGCTCCCGTTCTTCCAGAGCCTCTAAAATGGCAATCGATTGCTCCAAGGAAAACCCCAGAGCAACCGCCATCTGGTGAGTCATAACAAGCCGATTTGTACGGAAATAGTCAGACAGCTTAGACTTCTGTTCCTCGGACAAAATAGGAGTTTGGGTCAATGTTGTTGTCATTTTTTTGGTGGTAAGTGTTAACTCGCTTGCTTCGCTTTCTGGCTCAACTTAAAATTAATTTTCTCCAGTTGCTTGACGCGCGATCTCAACCGTTCTGCGTATCCGATGGTTGATTCAAGATCCTCCCGCAGCTCCCGAATCTGAGCCTCCAGTTCCTTGGCTTTCTGCTGGTAGAAGTTTTGTTTGGGGGCGATCGCTTTGGGGATAGAATCCCCCTGAGAGCGCAAATACTCAGCGGAAAACTTCTTGAGTTCGTCTGCTGAGGGGGGATAAGAGGCAGAGCGATCGCAAACAAACTGCCAGCGCGCTCGCAACTCGGAAACGGGGTTGGGGCGATCGTCGTCTGGCGCGAGGGGTAGGACGCAAGCACAGGGCGGATTTCGTCCTCCGAGTGCAAACTTTATGCCCTTGCGAAGCGCCGCCGTATCTCGATAGAGGTAGGTTCCGAGGGGAACCCCAATACATAACTCGACCTCGGCCATCACTTTTTGGTGGTTAAAGTACAAGTAAGCACAGCTCAACTCGCCTGCACAAAAGGCTTTGTAGCCGTTGTATCCGAGGGCGATGTGTCCGCCCCCATCCCAAATTTCGACGAGGGTTGCGCGCATGTGGCGGGCCTTTGAAAGCTGCCCGGAGATTGCTTTCTCGACCAGGCGATCGAACTCTTGGCAGAGATCCTTGAGACGTTCCTTCACGACGCAACCTCCTCAAATAGCTCGACTTCATCGCCCCAGGTATCCCACCCAGAACGACGCTCCCTGGCAAACATCTCCAGCTTTTCGCCAGAGCAAAGGCTATCCACTAGCTTGAAGAATTCCTCTGGTTTGCGGGAATGTTCTCGACGACGGGCGCGAAGAACAGTCGGTTGATTGGTTAGCGTTCCTAAATACTTGAAGCTGTTGGGCTTGCCCTTTGTCGCTAGAATGCAATGTTCGGTGCAATTCCTCAGCCAGTGTCCCACTCCAATATGAGGATTCCCGGCTTTACTAACTTTCAACCAAGTCAGAATAGTTTTGAGTTCAAATCCCCAATGTTCGATACATTTAGATGCTTCAATCATGTGATTATTGGTAAACCACAGCCACAGCACCGTTCCCTCTTCACTACACAATTCGGGGATGGGCAGCGCCAGGATTTCTTCAAGCTTCATTGGCTCGTAGGGAATGCGATTGCGATGGGTTTTGTCATTTTTTCGTAGTTGGTAAGGCCACGGTGGGTCAATGACAATGCAGTCATACTTTTTGTTGGTTTCAATCATGAGTTTTTGTCGATTTCAGTTGTTGCTTTCCGCGCTCGGACAGGGCATAGGCAAAATATCGAGGTTCCCCCTGCCGGTTGAGCAGCCCTTTTTGGTATTGCAGGCTGAGCCATCGGGAAAGCTCGTTCCTCAACCACTGGGAATCCAGCTCCGACATCCCGACGATCGCCCGCCGAAGTCCAGCCGAAGTCACGGCGGTGTGTTGTTTCTCTAAATACCCAAGCAAAACACGGCTTCGCCAGCCCAATCCCCGCGCTCGCCGAGCTGTATCGTTCATCAATTGTCCTCCTCGAATAATTCTGGAAAGTCTCGCCGCATCTCTTCTTCCCCTGCTAGATCGCAGAGCCAGTGGAGTTCGGGATCTAGGCGCGGGCCAAGAGACTCTAGATAGGCGCAAACAAATTCAACGGCAAGAGGCGCAACAATTGCATTGCCATAGCCCCTCAATCTCATCGGTCGCGCTTCTGCTGTCGCTTCTGTCTGTATGCAAGAATCGCCGCCTCGCACCAGATCGGGGGCAACCCCATCAACCATCGTGAATGTGCCGCGTTTAGCTGCCCTGTACGCCCCGTCTTGGCATCCGAGCCATTCGGTATCGCGCCAGAAACCTGACAGGCGAGCTTGGCAAAGTCTCTGAGATTCCGAGAGACGCTGGCCCCGCTTGGGCGTTTCTCCCCCGCGATCGCCATCCTTGCCTGCTTGAGCGAGCCGCCTCCGTCGAAGTCGATCGCTCTGGGAGTTGGCCAGGTCGCTAGCCTTGCTTCCCCCAGCAGCGAGAGCCGAACGGTTCCGTCCCGTTGATTGTGACGGTCGCGCCCGTTGCCATCCTGAACTGTTGGCGTTTGCCACCCAGAACAATCTCTGGCGGACGTGGGGCGCGCCAACGCTCGCAGCGCATAGATCGAACGCAGTTGCGGCGTAGTCCGTACTTTCCAAGTCAGCTTGAACAGCGTCCCACCATCCCAATCCAGCTTTTGAAGCAACTTGTTCGCCAAAGATTGTTGGAGGGCGTAGCTGTTGGATGTGCCAAAACATAGCCCACCAGAGGTCGCGGGGGTCGTCAGACCCTTTTCCCTGGCCTGCTTGGGAGAAAGGCTGGCACGGACAGCTTCCGGTACAGACGGGGCGAGCGTCGGGCCATCCGGCTTGTCGCAGGGCATAGCTCCAGACTCCAAGGCCCGCGAAGAAGTGGTGTTGGCTGTAAGATTTAAGGTCAATTGGAGGGACATCAACAATACTCCGTTCGTCTACGTCGCCAGGGGCGATCGCGCCCAAGCCGATCAGTTGGCGCAGCCATTCGGCAGCATCGGGGTTGATTTCGTTGTAATAAGCAACTTCAGTCACTTCCACCTCAATAACAAGACAGCACTTCCCTTAATCAAGGAGATGAGAAAAAACCACAAAACTCCCGCTTCCAAAATTGTTATTGGGTGGTTTGGGAGTAAGTAATTCCAAGCCAACATCAATAAATATGCCGCTAGCGCGATTGCGCTAATTATCAAGGCAACGGCGATCGCGCCCATTGCTAATAGCACGAGGACAGTTACTGGGTTTATGCGATCTTTTACCGACATAATCGACTTCTCCTTTGAGTTCTTCATCAAAACAAGACGGGTTGCACGCTCCCGTTGCTGTAAATCGTGTCCAGGAGGACATCGCCGCGCGGTTCGTTCCCCGTCCATTTATTGGGGAATGTCTTCGCATCAATAAGTTCGCGAATCCGCGTTTCTTCGTGGGGGTTGATGATGTCTACCGGAGGCGCTCCATCAGGACACTGAGCGTTGCAGGTTGCCTGAATCCGCAGGATGGCGGCGAGCATTTTCTCCCGAAATTCGAGGATCAGCGGCCCCTTACGGCAGGGGTTCTTAGAAAAGTTGCCGTCCTGGTTACGCTCGCCGAACTTTTGGAGGCGATTCTCGAATTTTCTGGCTTCGGAGTGCCACCAGCGGATTTCTTGCAATGGGGCGAGATATTCGTATTCCGGCCTTTTAACTAGCGCGTTGAGCGCCATATCTTCTGAGGCTAATGGGCAACCGATACATCCGGTACGGGCATTAAGTTCGGTCGCTTCCTCGCCGCCATAGACTTGACTCAGGAGATAGGTGGAAAAGCCCAATTCGATAGCCGCTTGAATCAGCCAATCCCAGATCAAGCAAACCCTCCAGTGCAAAATGGGGCTAAGTTTATCGCAAATCAGATCGGGGAGGTCGCGCTGAAACCAGCCCTGTCCGCACTCGGAGCCGTTCTTCGAGCAACTGAGGGCGATGCGGCGATCGCGCATGGCAGATTCGCCAATCCTCACGCCATTGAGGGATAGGATGCGCTCTTGCTTGCCAAAGACCTCTTCTATTTTCCTGTGGGTCTGCTCGAACAGCAGCTTCTCTTGAACTTTGGCAGATCCCCTGCCATGCCGCTTCTCAAACTCCCGCTTCACGAACTTAGCCAAAGCTTTCAAGTCTTTGTATTTGGCGTTCCCTGGCAGTGCCTCATATCGCCGAATCAGTGCTTGCTTCATCGGAATCAGCTTGATTTGCTCCGTACACCAGCGCATTGTTGAGTTATTGGGTGGGGGAACGCCGCGCCCCAACAGATAGACCCAAAAGCGCTTGTCCATTTCGGCCGTGCAGATTTCGGTCTGCCAGCCCAATTCCCGGCAGCGCTCTAAAATCTGCATGGCGGATTGTTGCAATGGGGGCAGCTCTTGGCGGGTGTCCGCATACAACACGGTCATCGTTTTTGGGGGCTTCACCGCGCCCATTTCAATCAGGTGAGCGGTGAGAGTGACGAGAGCGCTGCTGTCCTTGCCGCCGCTGAAACTAATCGCCCAGTGGTCGTAGTCTTGCCCGTAGGCATTGAGGGACTGGGCGGTGAGTTCAATCGCCTGCTTTTCTGTAGCGCGATCGCCTTCAAATAAGGTGAGTTGTCTGCTCATTGGCAATGCCTCTTTTTTAAATTCGTCCAGTCGGCAAGCGTTGCCATCGCCCAAGCTCTTCCCTCCTCTGAGAAGCAATTGATAACGTTGCCATTGGCGAGCAGGAACGCGGCAAAATCGCGATAGTGGATGCGGTGGTTCCCCCGCTCGCACGACTGAGTGGATTTGAGCTGTCCGCGAGAGATCCAGCGGCAGATGGTGTAATGGCGAACGCCCAATACTGTTGCCAAGGGCAGGGCGCTGATGTAGGTTGCGTCGGGGCGAGCGCTATAACCCAAATCCAGCAATCGCCGGACAATCGAATGCTTCTGGCGGCGCGGCCAGCCCTCGCGTTTGGCTTTTGTCTGCCAGTGCTTGAGAAGCCAGTCCACCGGAAGCGTTTCTGCGATCTCGTGCAAATACTCGTCCTCTGACTCGCTCCAGCGATTCGTGCGAGCTAATCCCAGCCGGCGAGCGCGAGAACTGATGGCAGAACGAGTTCGATTGAGTTGTTCGGCGAGAGAGGTCGCGCCATCGGTTCGATAGGATTTCGCAAGTAGTTCGTCCTCCTGTCGAGTCCAAAGTGGTTTCATTGTCGCCACTCCTGAGTTTTAAACGGTTGTTGGCGGCAATAGTTGAGATATTTCTCCAATCGCTCGCGCCCCAACGGGGTAATGGCATAGGTACGTCCGCCGTAGTCGTAACCTTCGGCAGAAATCGTCTTGCCTTTAAGGGCAGAACCGATACAGCGCTTGCACTCTTGACGCTTTTCTTGGGTATCCGCCCCAAGTCGAGCGCGAATCTGATGAACGTGCAGGCGATCGCCTTCTGGGAGGGAAGCCAAGAGCGATAGCAGCGCCACGCTCGTCTTGCTCCATTTCAGACAGACTGGAGATTTTTTGCGTCCCTGGTAAGCGCACTGCGACGAGCAGTATCTTTTGGATTCGCTGGGGCGCTTTTCAAAATGCTTGCCGCAGTGGGGGCAGGCGACCTCGACGCGGCGGCGCTGCTTGGAGCGTTTGAGGTGATTGGCACAAGCGGTAGAACAAGTTTTGCGGGGTTTGACGCGCGGGTCGCGCTGATAGCTAAAACTCGTACCGCAAACTTCGCATACCCCAGTCTCGTCTCGCTTTGAGAATTTGTGCTTGCACCCGGTTTCTTTGGGTTGGGGTTTCAGGCGGGTATCTCGATAGGTTCCGCCCCAGGATTTTCGATGGGTGCGGAATTCCTGCATTACAGACTTGAGGCTCATTGCCCAATCCCTCCAGCGAGATTGCGAAACCTGCTGTATTCAGGCTGGAACAGAAGCTTAGCCGTCCCCGTTGAGCCAAAGCGATTTTTGAGGACTATCACCTCGGCAATCCTTTTTTCGGAAGTATCGAGGTAATAGTGTTCGTCGCGATACAACCCCAGAACGATGGCGGCTTCCTGTTCGTAGGGGGCTAACTCTTGAAGATCCGCCAGTATCGGACGCTTATCCATGCGTCCCTCTACGTCGCCCCCAATCTGAGATAACCCCAGCAGTGGGATATCAAAATCTTCAGCAATGCCGCGCAAGCCTACCAGGACGGAACCGAGTTCCTCAAAGCGATCGGCCTGCCTATTGACATGCATCAAGCCAATGCGATCGATAACGGCCAAACTGAGTGCGCCCTGAATGGACTTAACCTTTTGCAGCTCGTCGCGAATGTCTTGGACGGAAGGAGCAGATTGGTCGTTAATCCACAGCGGTAGGTCGACAATCTGTTCCGCAGCCGAAGATAACTTTGCCATTCCTGCTTTCGAGACAGCGTTGCGAGCAAACAAGTGTTCTACCCGAACTTCGGGCGGTTCGTCGTTTTCAGCAGCAAGGCGAGCGAGGCTTTTCTTAACAATCTGAGATTCGGTCATTTCAGGCGTAAAAAAGCAGGTGGGAAAATTCCTCCTCACTGCGCTCAGCGCTAGTTCGAGCGCCAAGGTTGTCTTCCCTATTGATGTGTCGCTAGCCAAGACTGTAAGCTCCCCAGACGGAAGCCCTTGAATGAGATTGTCGAGGTCGTGAAATCCGGTTGGGAGAAATCGGTTCTTATTGCTAGTCATTATCAAAAACTCTCTGTGAAACTCTCGATTTGCTGATTGGCCAGGGCGCGGATTCTTTCGACTTTTTCCTTTGTGGTTTGTCGCCAGGATTCGCGCTCCAGTTCGTGGATTTGCTCGCAGATTGCGGGAGGAACGCGGGTATCAAGTCCCCCAGTCGCTCGCAGCATTGCTCCGGAGCTACAGGAGGGGCGATTGCAGGCAAGGGCATAATTTTGCGGGCTTTCTAGCACCCATTCCTTGCGAAGTATGATTCCGGTATCGTGGCAGCAGAAGCAATCCCAGCGAGGTTGCCAGATTTCGCCATCCTGCTCTGGCGGTCGTAGGGGTTTGAGGGGAGTAAAGGTCATTGAACTTGAAGAGTTCGATGGAGGGTTATGGGCAATGCGGGTTGAGAAGGAGCAAGCGATAGCTCTTTGAACTCGCTAAGAAAGCGTTCTTTTAGCTCCTTTCGCTGCCATTCATCGGCGTTGCCAATCTGAAGCAAGCCGCCGATTTTGCTAATGGCGATTTTGGCTTCGGGTGGGAAATCCAGCTCCCTAACGCTTGTACGCCCCCTAGCAGCCTCTTCAAGGCATTGATTCCACGCTTCTAGTGCGTTTGTATCAGAAGCGCCCCTGAAGGCTTCTAGGAACTCCTGGGGCGAGGGCATGAAGTGGAAGGTCGCAATGGCGTGTTTGATGGCGGGAATCAGTTCCTCGTCCGACAAGTTATCAGCGAGGAATTCGTACCAAGCCTGTAAAGCGATCGGATTGTCGGTGATGTCGCGGTTGTAGTAGCGGGCAAAGTCGCAGATTTGTTGCTGAAAAAGGTCAATGCTAAGCATATTGTCTGTTTTCAAGTTGTTGTTGCTTTATGGGGGCGAGAATTGCGGCGGCTCTTGCTTGCATGGCGTCGCGTTCGGTTTGCACTGGGTCGTAGGTTGCGTTCTGATATCCGGTTAGCTGCCCTCGCCGCCAGAGATTGAGGTGATAGCGATCTTGCGCTTCAGCCGTTCCCGTCTTGAGCCGCCGCAAACAACTCGTACAGATCGCCGTCACCCTACCGGGGTCAAGCTTGGGGCTGGTGGCCTGGGTGAAATGCCAGAACTGTTCGTAAAAGTCGTCCTCTTCCTCCACCGAGGCAAACGGGCTATCCACAATCGACTCCTCGCGAGCGCGTTGCTTCTGGTGGGTTAATGCTGAAGTTCGTCCGAAGTGCGGATCGGTCTTTTCTTGTTCTTTGTTGCACTCACTATCGTTTATCTTCTTTGAGTTGTTTCTATCTCGGACTAATTCTGAGCGCGGAACATTTTCTGGACTGGGAGGAGAAGAGTTAACAGTGAAGGTGGGTTTTGTTGGGGATGAGTTTGAAGCTTGACTTGCTCCCATCTCAGAATCGTTCCGAGTTGAGGTTTCCCCGCGCGCGCGTTCTCTCCCCCTCTCTGAAGAAGTCTTAGAGGAAGTCTCTGAAGAAGTCTCTGGTATTGTTCGCCGATTTTCGGCCGACCGTGGTCGATGTTCCGACGACGGTGGTCGATTTTCGGCCGACCGTGGTCGGTTTTCCGCCTTCGATAGCCGATTTTCCGACGATCGATAATTTCGTAACCAGTCGATAAGGGCTTCTGGATGAAAAAGGAAAAACCGGGTCTTGTCAAAGGCGTATCTGGGATTGGGGTTTTTGTGGACTGAGAGTACCCCTTGTTCGGACAAGAAGGCGATCGCTTTGCGGATTTTGTCCTTTTTCCCTATTCCCTGTATCCCCTCTATCAACTCCCGTTCGCTGTGAAATTGATAGAGAGATTCGTCTTGCGTTCGTTCGTCGCCGTGAGCTTCAGCGATATCGTTAGCCCTGCGATTATTCGATCTCATTTCGAGCTTGAGATTGTGCCAATACTCAAAAAAGGAGAGAAGTGCGGCTCCGACCGTGCAGTCGTTGCAGAATTCACGCTGCCACTGACGAATCACGATCAGCGGTTCATTGGGAGGATGGGGAATACAACTCGATCTCATGGTTAGCTAGGGGGGCTTACCCCGTAATGGTTTATTCTGCTGCTTGTGTTTTTTTCTCCCGAACCAACTGCCACGTATGCCAAGCCCAACCTGACTTGTAACCAAATTGCTTGGCAAAGTAGCGCCAGTCGCCCAGGCTGAACTCAAGAGCGCGATCGCTCTCAATCAGTTGGTAGTAGATCCACCCCCGTTTTTTGCCGGTTGCCTGCTGTTCGGTGGCGATTGTCTGAAACTCCTCAATCGCCCATTGCTGGGTGTCGAGCGAAACTTCCGTCACTTCGCCCTCTAGCTGTTCGAGGAGGATCGGCCCGCCATCGCCCCCCTTGCCCATCTCCCAATCGAATTCGTGCAGGCAACTGGGGCAAGTGGATTTGTAGATGGGCTTGAGATTGCCCCGCGCGTCAAGGATTTGGCGATAGGGCTTCTGTTCGTGCGACAGCGCCCGAAAGCAGTGTTCGCATTCGGGGCACTGGAGAACAAAGCGACCGGGATTGAGCGAGATGGGGTCAAGGCTCCAGTCGCGCTCTTCATCCGGCAGTCCGTGATTTTTCCAGTTATCCGAGTGGTCGATGATGGCGGCGTGGTCTTTGCCTTGGGCCGGACGCAACGCCCGCCCAATCATTTGCAGCCACAGCGACGTGGAAGCCGTGGGGCGAACGCATTGCACGGCTTCGATGCCGGGAACGTCAAATCCCTCTGTTACGATGCCGCAGTTGGACAGGATAAGGGTTTCCCCCGCTCGGAACCGCTCCAGAATGGCAGCACGTTCGTCGGGGGGAGTTTCGCCGTCGAGATGTTCGGCACAAATACCTTCGGAGACAAATGCTTGGACGATTTGCTTGCTATGGTTGATGCCCACGGCAAAAACGACCGTCCGCTTGCCATCAGCGTACTTGCGCCAGGTGGGAACGATTTCGCCGGTCACTTCCATCGCCACTTCAGAAAGTTGCTGAAGGTTGTAATCGCCTGCCGTTTTGCGTACGCCCCTGGTATCAATCGCCTTGCACCCAAAGAGCTTGAAGCGCGACAAGTAGCCCTGCTCGATGAGTTTGTCCGGGGAGATTCCGACCACGAGGTCATCATAGATGTACTTGAACCCCTGACCATCCGAGCGACAAGGGGTTGCGGTCACGCCCAGCACGTAGGCATCAGGGTAGGCTTCGAGGACAGTGGTGTAGGACTTAGCGCAACTGTGGTGTGCCTCGTCGATGATGACTAACCCCGCTTCTGGATAGCGCTTGCGTCGCACGAGGGATTGAATTGAGGCGACTTGAACGTCGTAGTTCAACTCAACCGGGAATCCCGCCTTGATTACGCCGCAGGGCAGTCCAGAAATCGCTTCTAGCTTTTCCTTGGCCTGCAAAATGAGTTCCAGGCGGTGGGCAACGACCAACACGCCTTCGCCCCGTTCGAGGAACGTTCGGCACAGGTGGGAAAAGATGACCGTTTTACCCGCGCCGGTTGGAAGCTGTCCGAGGACGCGGCGATTGCCCTTGGCCCAGGAGGCGAAGATGGCTTGGGTGAAGTCCTCTTGATAGGGGCGCAAGCGGATATTCTCGCGCTCTTGCCCCAGGAGTGTTAGCTGTCCCATCTGAATTCGAGTGCGATTTGTCCTGGCGTTGTATGAAGTTCGTCGATTTTTCGCTTCGCTTGTTGGATGTGCCAGGGAACATCCAGAAATCGCTCGAAGCTCTCGGTGCAGACGATCCAGACCTCTTCGCCGCGAGCGATCGTAATCCCCAAGATCCCGCCATTGGGGACATCCAGAAGAATTTGATAGCCCCTGTATTCCCCAACCGTGTCATCCTTGATGTCGTGATAAGAGGTTATGTCTCGATCTTCTGGCTCGAACCAATCCAGTTCTTGTGCTTTGGGTTGTTGAATAGTTTGTGGCATGGCTTTAAAGGCTTAATAACTGTTTCGGCGAGTACGCCGTATGCTCGGCAAAGGGCGCATCGGGAGCGAGTTTGTCCAGGGGCGGAATTGAGGCATTGTCGGGTTCAACCGTCCCCAGCAAGCGAGCCGCGCACCATTGAAGATGCACGGCCCAAGCTGAATCAATTGCCCAAAGTTTCTCCCCCACTTCTTGATGCAACTGACTCTCAATAAGCTGGCGTGGGGTTAATGGTACTTTAGCGAAAATCAAGCCCAAATATAGCCTCGACTCTCTATATACTGTCTAAATACGTCCTGATTCTCCGTCAGCCAACCGACAAAACGATAAGATATCGCCGTGCGAAAAGCCCTCAGAG